>Ga0164308_10002045_pt1 | contig 10745 bp, 9 predicted proteins | sample Whisoiple_246_MG_FD_109983 | JGI IMG/M metagenome (GOLD analysis project Ga0164308, IMG submission 109983) | Soil microbial communities amended with fresh organic matter from upstate New York, USA - Whitman soil sample_246_MG | ecosystem: Environmental > Terrestrial > Soil > Unclassified >... | reverse complement strand
GGCGTCGTCGAGGCTCCCGGTGAAGGAGGCGAGGGCGCGCACGATGCGCGGCCACGCCTCCTCGAACTCACCCGTCCCGAGCGGCACTCACATCCCCGTCGGGAAGACCTTGCGCCACTCGATCCGACTGGTGGTCGGCACGAGGGCGGCGATCCGGCGGGCCGTGTCCTCGTCGTCGGTCTCGACGAGGTAGAAGCCCGTGATGACCTCCGAGGTGTCCGTGAAGGGCCCGTCGGTGTAGACCGCGTCCTCGACGGCGCGGTCTCCGGAGCCGGGAGTCACCGTGCCGCCGTGGCGGGAGTTCTGCAGGGCGGCGCCACCCATGATGCGGGCCCCGAGGTCGGCGACGGCCTGCTGGAAGGCCTTGTGCTCGGGGAACGACGCGTCCATGTCGGACGCCGCAGCGGCGCTGGGGTCCTTGCCGGCGGGGCCGGCGTCGGTCGTGGGCTCGCCACCGAGGTAGGCGTCGGAGTCCCAGTCACCCTCGTGGATCAGGTAGACGTATGTGTCGGCCATGGCCGGCTCCTTCTCGAACGGGCGCGCAGCCGTGAGATCTGCGCGGGTGGCGACTCTCGCCACATCATCCTGACGAACTCGCCGGATGGGAATCGACACGCGGTCCCGAGAATCTCGGGCCGGCCCGGTCAGCTCCCCCCGAGACGCTCGAGGCGGCCCTCGAGCGAGGCCCGGCGGTGGGCGTTGCCCTCGAGGTCGAGGTAGCGCGTGCCGAAGGTCGCGAGCAGCGCGTCGTCGAGTCGGCGCACCGCGCCGGGCGGGTACTTGTAGCCCATCCGCTCGATGAGGGTGGTGCCGTCGACGGGGGCGATGACCTCGGCGAGGGCGTCGACCGACGTGATGCCGAGCTCGAGCAGCAGGCCCGACACCCACGTGTAGTGGTCGGTGCGCGACCAGCCGGCGTCGGCGTACTTCGCGGCGAGGAACTTCGCGAGGTCCTGCGTGCTGATGCGGGAGTCCTGCGCCACCGCGTCGGGCGGACTGGCCGGCAGGGCCATCTGGAGCCGGTCGCGGATGGCCGAGAACTCGCGGTCGGCGAGCTCGATGAGCCCGGCGGCCAGCGTGAAGCGGCGGTCGAGGTCGTGGGCGTGCTCCTCGGGGACGGTGCCCTTGTAGCGGATGTCGTGCTCGAACTCGGCCCACGCGTGCTGGAGCACCGTCCGGATCTGCACGGACGCGCTGCGTCGGCGGAGCGCCTCGTAGGCCGTCGGGACGGTGCGACTCGCGTCGACGGCGACGAGCAGGTGGCGGCTCGCGTAGCCGAAGCGTCCCGATCGTGCGGTCTCGAGGCCCATGTCGCGGTCGTCGAGGACGGCGAGCTCCTCGGCCAGCAGCTCGGCCACGGCGGCGACGTCGTCGTGGACGTAGGTGATGACGCGCACGCCGATCTGGTCGGTGATGTCGGCGAGCGGGTCGGGGAAGAGCAGCTCTCCGTCGCGGCGTCGCTCGGCCTTGGCGGCGAAGGACGCCACGGACTTCGTACGGCCGCTCACGCTGAGGTAGTTGATGCCCGCCTCGTCGAGGAGGCCGGTGACCATCTCGACGAAGAGCGCCGTCGCGGCCTCGACCTCGGGGCGCACCGCGGCGTACGCCAGCGCCACCTCGCTGGTCTCGGTGGGCTCGACGGGCTCGTTGGGCGGGGTGCTCGCCCCGTCGGTCGCGCCTGCTCCATCGCTGTCGGACATGCCGCCATCCTGCCGTGCTCGCAGGACCGGCGGCGACCGGTAGTCGTGGAACCACCAGAGGTCCTCGCGCTCCGAGGCGCCCCACCCGTGCCGCACACCCCACCACGTCGGTGCCTGCGTCCACACGGCCCCATGTGCCGGGAACGCGCGCCTGGCCGCGTCGACGAGCCCGACCGCGCCGTCGTCCTCCCAGTCGTGGCATCGCGGCCTCACGTCGTCACTCTGCGGACACGGGAACAGGTGAGTCAGGCCGACGCCGAAGCCGAGTGCGCGGTAGAGCGAGATCGCGGACTCGAGCGTGATGCTGTGGTGGCCGCTCTCGAGCCGGGAGATGCGGCTGTGCGGGACGTCGAGCCGCTCCGCGAGGGCGCGCTGGCTCAGCAGGTAGGTCCGGCGCACGTGCCGCAGCGCGTTGCCGAACGCATCGGGGCCGTGGCCGAGGGGGACGGTCATCGGTCCACGGTCCCCGCTCCGCAAGCGCGCCGTCGCCGCTGAGCTCGGCACTGTGGACGAGCGGTCGCCCGGCCGCGAGGGTGTGGACGACCGCCACGAGGCCGGCGGGCCGCCGCTGCCGTCACGGACGCTGTGCGTTGGGTTGCCCGGTGACTCAGCCGCCGGCGGGGATCTCGCGCGCGCTGTGCGTTGGGTTGCCCGGTGACTCAACCGCCCGGCGCGGCCGTCTGAGTCACGTGATGACCCAATGCACAGGGGGCACCCACGGTGGCCGTGGAAGCGTCGACTCGGACCGGGCGGGGGGAATGGCGTGGACGGGCGGGGCGGGCAGATGCGAGCGTGTCGCCATGCACCTCGAGACCGCCCGCCTCACCATCCGTCCCTGGTCGCACGACGAGGCCGAGCGGCTGCTCGACATCCAGAGCCGCATCGAGGTCGTGAAGTGGCTCGGCGACGGCGAGCCGGTCCTCATGAAGGACCTCGACGAGGCGCACACCCGCATCGACCGCTACCTCGAGCGCAGCGAGGCGCCGCCGCTCGGCTTCTGGGCCGTCGAGGTCCGTGAGACTGGGGTCGTCGCCGGCTCCGTCATCCTGCTGACCCTGCCGGACGCCGACGACGGCGAGGTCGAGGTGGGCTGGCACCTGCACCCCGACTCGTGGGGCCACGGCTACGCGACCGAGGCGGCGACCGCGGTCATCCAGCACGGTTTCGACGGCGGCTTGCCCGAGGTCTACGCCCTGACCCACACGACGAACGAGCCCTCGCAGGCGGTGTGCCGCCGCCTCGGCCTCGACGACCTCGGGATCATGGAGAAGTGGTACGCGGACGAGTCGCGCGTCTACCGCACCACCCCGGAGCGCTGGGCCAACCGCGCCTGAGTATGCCGTCCGGCCGGTTCAGCCGCCGACGTGCACCTGCGGGCGACGGTCGGCGTCGGGCTCGGCCCGCCGGATGATCTCGTGCGTCAGGGGCGGGATGTCGCCCTCGCCGGCGAGCAGGAAGCGCAGCACGTTCTGCCCCGGCGCCTTCTCGCTCCACTCGAAGTAGATGTGGGGCGGCTTGCTGACGCGGTCGCGGACGTCGAGCAGGACCGCAGCGAGGACGTTGGGCACCGATGGGCCGGTCGCGCGCAGGATGTAGTGGCCGCCGACGACGGCGGACCCGACGTGCACGGTGGTCGCGAAGTCGCTCGCGTCGCTGATCTCCACCTCGAGGAAGATCGCGCCCTGCCGGGCGTTGAGGTGGTTGTGCATGCGGACGTCGAGGGACTTCGCGCGGTACTCGTCGCGGTCCCCGGCGTTGATCTTGTTGGCGATGAACCGCAGCGGCTGGGGACCGAGCGCGGCGTCGTCGAGGATCGCCCGCGCGCTGTCGTCGTAGACGACCCGCTGCACGCGCAGCTCGGTCGAGCGCACGATGCGCGACCAGACGCTGATGACGACGATGAGGGCGATGAAGATCAGGGCGATGACGAGACCCTCGGGGCGCTGCTCGATCGTGATCGTGATCGTGTAGACGAAGATCGCGCTGACGACGGCGAAGAAGGCGGCTGCCGCGCGGTGGCCGCGCCGCAGCTCGGTGAGGAACACGGCGATCGCGGCGGACGTCATGAGCGCGAGCACGCCGGTGGCATACGCCCCCGCCTGCTCGTCGACGTTGGCCCCGAAGGCCAGCGTCACGACGGCGGCGATGAACGACAGGACGAGCACGAGCGGCCGCGTCGAGCGGGCCCAGTCCGGCGCCATGCCGTAGCGCGGCAGGTAGCGCGGGACGATGTTGAGCAGGCCCGCCATGGCTGAGGCGCCGGCGAACCACAGGATGCCGATCGTCGAGATGTCGTAGATCGTGCCGAAGCCCTCGCCGAGCAGGTCGTGGGCCAGGTAGGCGAGGGCGCGGCCGTTGGCAGGCCCTCCCGGCTGGAACGCCTCGGCCGGGATGAGCAGGGTCGTGACGAGCGAGGAGCCGATGAGCAGGACGCTCATGATGAGCGCGGCGGTCGTCAGCAGCTTGCGCGCGTTGCGGATGCGGCCCTCAGGCTTCTCCGGCGTGTCGGTCGGGTCGCCCTTGACGAGGGGCATGACGACGACGCCCGTCTCGAAGCCGGAGAGCCCGAGCGCCAGGGCCGGGAAGACGAGCAGGGACGCGCCGATGATCCCGAACGGGGCCGAGTGGGCCGAGGTCATCGCCGTGATCCAGTCGCTGAACGCCGTCGGGTGGTCGCCGATCTCGACGACGCCGCGCACGAGCACGACGAAGCTGAGGCCGAGGTAGGCCACGACGAGGACGACGGCGATCCCGATGGCCTCCTTGAAGCCCTTGAGGAAGATGCCGGCGAGGAAGACGAGCAGCGTCAGCGTCACACCGACCTGGTGGCCGGTCAGGGTGCTCTTGAGGTACGGGTTCTCGATGAGGTGGGCGCTCGCGTCGGCCGCCGACAGGGTGATGGTGATGATGAAGCCGGTCGCGACGAAGCCGATGAGGCACAGCACGAGGATCTTGCTCGGCCAGTAGGACAGCAGCCGCTCGAGCATCGAGAGACTGCCGTCGCCGTGCGGGCTCTCGGCCGCGACGCGGCGGTACATCGGGAGGGCACCGAAGAGCGTGATGAGCACGAGGACGAGCGTCGCGACGGGCGACAGCGCGCCGGCCGCGAGGGCCGCGATGCCGGGCTGGTAGCCCAGCGTCGAGAAGTAGTCGACACCCGTCAGGCACATGACGCGCCACCACGGCTGCACGTGCTGCTGCTCGGTCGCCTCGCGCTCGCGCTCGTAGTAGCCGCCCGGGTCGGCCTCCTCGGCGTCGAGGAACCACCGCATGAGGGGTGTGCGCTCCGCACTCTGTGTGATCACGGCGGCGAAGTCTAGGGGTCGGCGCTGGGAGCGCCCTACCGGCGGCGCGACCGGGACTGGTAGGCGAGGGAGAGGACGACGAGCCCGAGGGCCCACAGCGCATGGACTCCGTTGACGACGAGCAGGACGACGACGGACACGTGCGCGACGAGCGCGGTCCACCAGCCGCGGGTGCCGCGGGGCAGCAGGCGCAGGGCGGAGGCCGTGCCGAGCACGTAGACGAGCGTGAAGCAGCCCGTCGCGAGCAGCATGAGCGGCGTGAGGCCGAGGTCGAGCGTGACCGCGAGGACGAGCGAGAGCATCGAGCCGGCCGTGACGAGGGCGATGCTGCGGCGTGGAACCTGTCCGGCCTCGCCGCCCCGCGCCAGCCATCGCGGCAACGCACCGTCGCGAGCCAGCGCCGCGCCCAGCCGAGAGCCACCGGCGTAGTAGGCGTTCATCGCCCCGACCGTCAGCAGCACCGCCACGACGGCGGTCACGACGCGGGCCTGCTCGCCGAGGGCGATCGCCATGAGGTCCGAGAGCGGCGCCTGGCTGTGGCCCGTCGCCGGTCCCAGCACGAGGACGCTCGTCGTCGCGAGCCCGAGGTAGAGCACCCCGACGACCGCGACGGCGATCCCCGTCGCACGCGGCACGTCGCGGCGCGGGTCGCGGTAGTCCCCGGCGAGCGAGGCGACGGCCTCCCACCCGGCGAAGCCCCAGACGAGCACGGCAGCCGCGGTGCCGACGGCGGCCCACCCGTTCGGGGCGAAGGGGGTCAGCGACGCCGTGCTCCCGTGCGGCAGGGCGACGGCCATCGTCGCGGTCATGAGCAGGGCGAGCACGGTCGCGAGGCCGAGCTGCACGCGGCCCGAGAAGCGCAGGCCGGCGAGGTTCATCAGTCCGGTGCCGAGGATGAGGGCCGCCGCGACGACGACGGTCGTCGTGCGTCCGCCGCCCACGACGTCCGCGACGTAGCCGCCGGCCATCATCGAGGCGGGTGGGGCCCCGACGGGCACGGCGAAGTAGAAGCACCAGCCGACCGCGCCCGCCGCGCGGTCCCCGAAGGCCCGACGGACGTACGTCGACACGCCACCGCCGTCCGGGTGCCGGGCGCCCAGTGCGGCGAACGTGCTCGCGAGCGGCACCGAGAGGAGCACGAGCGCCGCCCACGCGAGCAGCGAGGCGGGGCCGGCGACCTCGGCGGCGAGGGCGGGCAGCGTGATGACGCCGGTGCCGAGCACGGCGCCCACCGACAGGGCAGCCCCCTGTGCGACGGTGAGCGTGCCCCCGGTCGTGGAGTGGCCGGGGGTCGAGGTGGCCCCGGGGATGCGTGCGGTCGTCGCCATGGCTCCAGACTCCCGCCCAAGTGGACCGGTCAGAAGTGCCACTTCTTGCCAGGCTGTTTGGGCCAATCCAGACTGGTGGCATGGACCTGCACCTCAGCCTCACCGGGTCGGGCGACCTCACCGCCCAGATCTACGCCCAGCTGCGCGCCGCGGTCCTCGACGGCCGCCTCAGCGGTGGCGACCGGGTGCCCGCCTCCCGTGACCTCGCCGCGAGCCTCAGCGTCTCGCGGGGCACGGTGACGGCGGCCTACGACCGGCTCCTCGCCGAGGAGCTGCTCGAGAGCCGTCGCGGGGCCGGGACCTTCGTCGCGGCCGGGTGCGTGCCGCCCGCTCGGATGACCGGGCGACGGGCCCGGGCGGGAGCCGTCACGGCCACGTCGCTCTGGGCGACCGAGCCGGACGTGCGGCCTGCACCCGGTCCTCGGGGCGCGCTCCACGACTTCTCCGTCGGGGTGCCCGACGACTCGCTCTTCCCCCTCGCGACGTGGCGACGTCTCGTCAGCGGCACGCTGCGCCGGGGCCGCCTGTCCGCCGGCACCTATGACGATCCCGGCGCGAACCGTGGCGGGAGCCGTCTCGAGGCCGAGATCGCGAGGTATGCCGGCGTGTCCCGGTCGGTCGTCGCGTCCGGTGCCGACGTGGTGACCACTGCGGGGGCGCAGCAGGCGCTCGACCTCGTCGCGCGGGTGCTCGTCGAGCCCGGCGACGTCGTGGCCGTCGAGGACCCGGGCTACAGCGCCGCGACCCGCCTCTTCGCCACCCACCGCGCCGTCGTCCGAGGCGTCCCGGTCGACGGTGAGGGGATCGTCGTCGTCGCCCTTCCGGACGCGGCCCGACTCGTCTACGTCACGCCGTCGCACCAGCACCCGACCGGGGTCGCGATGTCACGTGCCCGGCGGATCGCCCTGCTGGAGTGGGCCGTCCGGCACGGAGCGGTCATCGTCGAGGACGACTACGACAGCGAGTTCCGCTTCGCCGACCGGCCCCTCGAGCCGCTGCAGAGCCTCGACCGCGACGGGCGCGTCGTCTACGTCGGGTCGTTCTCCAAGTCGCTGCTCCCGGGGCTCCGCGTCGGCTACGCGATCGCCCCGGCGACGCTGACGCCCGCCCTGCGCGAGGCCAAGCGGGTCACCGTCTGGGACGGCGACGTCGTGACCCAGGGGGCGCTCGCGGACTTCCTCGCCGAGGGGCACCACGCCGCCCACGTCAAGCGCGCGACGAAGGTCTACCGCGCCCGGCGGGAGGCGCTGCTCGAGGTCCTCACGAGCCCCGACGGCCTGGGCGACTGGCTCGAGGTCGTCCCGTCGGCGGCGGGCCTGCACCTGTGCGCCCTGCTGCGCGACCCGGACCTCGACGACGTGGCGATCGCCGAGGCCGCCCTGGCCGTGGGGGTGTTCGTCGAGCCGCTGTCGGTGCGGCACCTCGAGCAGCCGGCCCGCCACGGGTTCGCCTTCGGGGTCGGCGGCATACCCCTGACGGGCATCGGCCCGGCGCTCACCGCGCTGCGGGGTGTCCTCAGCTCGAGCCGGCCGGGACGCCCCGGCGGCGGATGATCGCGAACTGCGTCGCGAGCGGGATGATCCCGAGGATCAGGACCATCGGCACGGCGAAGCCGAGGCGCAGGTTGTCCGAGCCGACGGCTCCGGTCAGCACGGCACCGAGCAGCGCTCCGACGTAGTTGAACTGGTTGAAGCGGGCGACGACCTGGTCGGTCTTGTCGATGCGCTCGCCGGCGGAGTCGGCGTCGCCAGCGGCGATGGCACCCGCCGCCGAGAAGCTGAGGGGCGCGATGGTCGCGACGGCGCCGCCGAGGATCGTGAAGCCGACGACGGCGACCACCCACGTCGGCGCGAAGACGATGACGGCGAGCGCCAGGGCGGCGACGACGCCGCTGATCCGGAGCAGCCACACGGCGCCGTGGCGGTCGACGAGACGGTCGCCGACGGTGCGGGCCAGGAGCGTCGCGACGAGGTAGGGGAGCGTCGCGAGCGCGGTGAGCCCCGTCGGGGCGTCGAGCGTGCCGTCGAGGTAGACCGGTCCCCACGTCGTCGCGGCCGTGTCGACCATGTAGAAGAGGACCATCGCGACGCCGAGGAGGGCGATCCGCCGCCACGGCACGTCGACGGTGGCGTCGGTCTCGGCAAGGCGGTCGCGACGGACGTACGGCGCGGCCAGCGCCGCGACGGGGAAGACGAGCAGCGGGAGCAGGGCCGGCCCGAGGTCGACGCCCGACGTCGCCAGCGTGACGAGCGTGCCGAGGATGCCGCCGGCGGTCCAGAAGGCGTGGAAGGAGGGCAGGATCGGGCGGCGGTAGAGGTGCTCGACGGTGACGGCCTGCATGTTCGACGACGCGTCGACGAGGCCGAGCGCGAGCCCGTAGGCCGCGAGCCCGCCGACGAAGACCCCGAAGGTCGGTGCGACGAGCAGCACCGCGAAGCCGGCCGTGGCCACGACGAGCCCCACGCGGACGACCATGGCGCTCGACGAGCGTGCGGCGACGAGCTCGGCGACGACCGAGCCGACGCCCGCGAGGAGCACGACCATGAGGAGCAGGCCGCTGACGGCGAGCTCGTCGAGCGACCACTTCTCCTGGACCTGCGGCAGGCGCGTGGTGAGCGAGATGAAGAGCAGGCCCTGGACGAAGAAGGCGGTGCCGGCGGCGAGGCGTGCCCGCAGCAGGGAGGAGGACTCGGCCCGAAGTGTCACGGTGGGTCACACTGTCGGTCGCCAGACCCGCCGTCAAGACTCATGCCGTGGTTCCGCGAGTCAGCAGCAGGCGTCGCCGCGCCAGTTCGAACGTCCCTCGCGGACCGCCACGGCCGCGATGACGAGCGCCGCGACGGAGTCGAGCCACCACCAGCCGAGGAGGGCGTTGGCGAGGAGGCCGACGAGGAGCACGCCCGAGAGGTAGGTGCAGAGCAGCGTCTGGGTGCCGTCGGCGACGACCGCTCCGGACCCGAGCTCGCGGCCCGTGCGCCGCTGCCACCGCGAGAGCAGCGGCATGACCGCGAGCGACAGGGCGGCGAGCGCGATGCCGACGACCGAGGTGTCGGGCTGCTCGCGGGCCACGACGGCGCGCACCGACTCGACGGTGACGTAGGCGGCCAGGGCGAAGAAGGAGACGGCGATGAGGCGTCGGGCCAGGTGCTCGCGCTCCTCCGGTACGGGGTGTCCGAACTGCCAGAGGATGACGAGCCCGCTCATCACCTCGACCGTCGAGTCGAGCCCGAAGCCGACGAGCGCGGTCGAGTCGGCCACGCGCCCGGAGGTGATGGCGACGACCGCCTCGGCGACGTTGTAGGCGACCGAGGCCGCGGCCAGCAGCCGGGCCCGGCGCACGAGCGCGGCCCGCCGTGACGGCGGCAGGAGCGAGAAGACGGGCCGGGACGGGGTGCTCACCAGTCGGCCCCTCGGCACTCGGACCGGTCGGTCGTCTCGACCTGGAGCGTCGCGTGGGCGACATGGAAGCGGTCGCGCAGCATGGCGCTCGCGGCCTCGAGCACCTCGGGCGCCGCATCGGCACGGGTCGTCACGAGGTGCGCCGTCGCGACGTCCATGCCAGAGGTCAGCGTCCAGACGTGGAGGTCGTGGACCTCGGTGACGCCCGGCACCTCGCCGAGCGCGGCCAGCAGGTCGGTGGGCTCGAGGCCCGTCGGGGCGTGCTGGCCGAGCACGGCCACGACCTCGCGGCCGAGCCCGACGGCACGCGCCGCCACGAAGACGGCGATGGCGAGCGCGACGACGGTGTCCCACCACGCGCTCCCGGTGGCCCCGACGAGGATCGCAGCCGCGATGACGCCGACCGAGCCGACGGTGTCGGCGACGACCTCGAGGTAGGCGCCCCGGACGTTGAGGCTCTCCCCGGCGCCCCCGCGCAGCAGGAGGAGGGCGACGCCGTTGACGAGGAGACCGATCGCACCGACGACGAGCATGGTGCCCGAGGCGATCTCGGGGCTCGAGCCGATGCGCCCGAGCGCCTCGACGGCGATGTAGACGGAGACCCCGAGCATGAGCAGCACGGCGAGCCCCGACGCGAACACCTCGGCACGGTAGGAGCCGAACGTGCGTCGCCCGGTCGTGTCGGCACGCGTCGCGATGCGCGTGGCGACGAGCGCGGCGCCCAGGGTCACGACGTCGGCGGCCATGTGCCCGGCGTCGGAGAGGAGGGCGAGGGAGCCGGACGCGAGGCCGGCCGCGAGCTCGACGCAGAAGAAGGCCGCGAGGAGGCCGAAGGCGACGGCGAGCCGCCACCGGTGGCGCCCCCCGGCGTGGACCGCGGCGGCGCCCTGGGCCGGCCCGTGCCCGTGCCCGTGCCCGTGGCTCACCGGTGGCGCTCGCCGTCGTGGAGGGCGTGCTCGCGCGTCACGTCGAGGAGCAGGCGGACGTGGGCGTCGGAGAGCCGGTAGTAGATG
>Ga0164308_10002044_pt1 | contig 10748 bp, 9 predicted proteins | sample Whisoiple_246_MG_FD_109983 | JGI IMG/M metagenome (GOLD analysis project Ga0164308, IMG submission 109983) | Soil microbial communities amended with fresh organic matter from upstate New York, USA - Whitman soil sample_246_MG | ecosystem: Environmental > Terrestrial > Soil > Unclassified >... | reverse complement strand
GTTGCGCCAGTCGCACCCGTTGCGCCACTCGGACCCGTTGCGCCCGTCGGACCAGTCGGGCCAATCGCACCTGTTGCGCCAGTCGCACCCGTTGCGCCACTCGGACCCGTTGCGCCCGTCGGACCAGTCGGGCCAATCGCACCCGTTGCGCCAGTCGCACCCGTTGCGCCAGTCGCACCCGTTGCGCCACTCGGACCCGTTGTGCCCGTCGGACCAGCATCTCCCGTTGCACCTGTTGCACCTGTTGCACCTGTCGCACCCGCGGGGCCAGTCGCGCCAGCTGCACCCGTTGCACCCGTCGGGCCAGTGTGCCCAGGGGCGCCATCAGCACCATCAGCGCCATCAGCGCCCGTTGCTCCGGTGGCCCCGGTCGGGCCCTCGGGGCCTTCGGGACCGGTATCACCAGCTGGACCCATCGAACCGTTGCACACGTAGCGAGTGCCTTCGATTTCGCTCTCGTCCAGCACACCGTTGCCGTTGGCGTCCGCGCCATAGGTGATCTGAGTGCCACCGTCGACGCAGTTGTCGCCCGCTGGTTCATCCGCGGTTGCGATCAGCGCGGCAGCGCCGTCATTACCGGATGCGCCGGTCGCTCCGTCACTTCCGCCGCAGGCGGGAACGAACGGCAAAAGCAAACCAACCGCACACCAATCCATAATACGCTTACGCATTGACCAACCCTCCAAAAAACACAAAGGGGCGCAGAGTGCGACCCGACCGCATACGCGAGCGGCCAGCATATTCCGCAATTAAGGGTGGCGAACACCTCTGTCTCTTTCGACCTCTTTCGACAGCTCTTTCGACAGCCGAGTCAGCAGCTGCGACTTCGCGCGCGACGCCATTTGGACACGGGGCAACACGCAACGCGCGCCGCCATTCGTGCACATTCGCACACCTCGACACGACGCTCGGCAAGCCTGTTTGAGTGAGCTCGGACGCGCGTGCGAATCTCGACGCTCGGCTCGTTGCTCGATCTCGACAGCCGCACGAGCGACAGTCGTGCGAATCGAAACCTCTGCTTCGATCGTCAAGTACTGCGCCGAAAGCCGTCTCAGCCTTCGGCGGCACAGGGCGGCGAACACCAAGCACAGCGAGGTGCGATGCTGGCCCGCGAACGCCCCTCCCCTGCGATCACAGCTGCGTTTGAGGGTGGCCCGCGTCGAGAACTGGGCAAATCCGCTTCCGCAATGGCGGAACGCGGCGATCCGGCGCAGAATGCGCGCGCCGGTGCCCGGCCACTCCTGATCTAGCGCGATGAACGAAGAAACGGTGCAAGCGGCGGCCGAACAGCTGGCTGAGAAAGTGGCCGGCCGGGCGCTCTCGGTCGGCGAGCAGCGCGCCTGTGAAGCGGAACTTTCGGAACTCCGGCTGGCTTGGAAACGCAACCCGAGCGCGTTCCCGCCCGACCTACTGGAGATGCTGAAAAGAATCGCAAGCTCACTCGCGGCCGGGGCCGTCGCGCACAAAGAGAGTGATCCGGCGCTGGTCTTGAAGGAGTGCTTTGGTTACGACGCTTTCCGCCCTGGGCAGCGCTCGATCATCGACACCGTGTTGAGCGGGCGTGATTGCGTCGGGGTGATGCCCACCGGGGCCGGCAAATCAATCACCTATCAGATCCCTGCGCGCATCTTGGGCGGCGTCACTCTGGTCATCTCACCATTGATCGCGCTCATGAAGGATCAAGTCGACGCGATGACCGAGGTCGGCGTGCGCGCGACATATCTGAACTCGACGCTGTCGATCGACGAGCGCAGGGCGCGCGTGTCCGAGCTCCGCGCTGGACGCTACGAGCTTTTGTACTGTGCTCCCGAAGGGCTCGAGGCGTCCGTGGGCCGCGCGCTCGGCGAGATCAAGTTGAGTCTCATCGCGGTGGATGAAGCGCATTGCATCAGCCATTGGGGTCATGATTTTCGCCCTGCGTATCGCAATCTCTCCGGCTTGAAGCAGCGCTTTCCGCAAGTGCCCGTGTTGGCACTGACCGCGACGGCCACGCCACAAGTTACCGCGGACATCGTCGAGCAGCTCGGCATGCGTTCACCAGCGCGCTACCGCGGCTCATTTTTCCGCAAGAACCTACGACTGCACGCGTACGCCAAGGGCGACGCGCTGGGTTGCACCGCTAAAGAGGCCGCGCTCGCCGTGGCGCGTAGTCGCCCAGGGCAAAGCGGCATCGTGTATTGCTTGTCACGCAAGACCGTCGAGGCCACCGCTGAGTTTTTGAAAAAGCACGGCGTACGCGCGGGGCACTACCACGCCGGACTCGACGCCGACGTGCGTTCGAAAGTGCAAGATGCTTTCCAGAACGACGAGATCGACGTCGTGGTGGCCACGATCGCTTTTGGCATGGGCATCGATAAGTCCAACGTGCGCTTCGTGGTCCATCACGATATGCCGCGTTCCGTGGAGGGCTATTATCAAGAGCTCGGACGCGCGGGCCGTGATGGTTTGGAGAGCGATTGCGTGCTGCTCTATTCCTGGTCCGAGGTCAAAGCCTACGATCGCTTCGCCGATGCGAGTGAAGACGAAGCACAAGCCGAGCGCACACGCGCGCAGGCCCGCGAGGTGTTTCGGATGGCGGAAACGCGCAGCTGCCGCCACGCGCAACTCGCCCAATATTTCGGTGAAGAGCTGGCTGACTGCGGCTCGTCCTGCGACGTATGTCAGAATTTCGAGCTACTTTCGAAGAAGTCGTCCCGGGCGACCGCCGAAGAGCGGGCCCAAGCGCGCGCCGCGCGCAAGCGCGATCGACTCGATTCGATGCCCGTCGCTCAGCTCGATCCTGATCTATCGTTGTTCGAAAAGCTGCGCGCGCTGCGCAAGGAAATCGCGCGCGAGCGCGGCGTGCCGCCGTACGTGGTGTTCTCGGACGCGACACTCTTGGAGATGGCCAGCGCGCGTCCAAAAACGAACGCGCAGATGCTCGGCATTTCCGGCATCGGGCCAACCAAACTCGAGCACTACGGCGAGCGATTCTTGAAGGCGCTCGCCGAATAGCTGCGCGCCCCAGCAAACGGCCGAGTCGCGAGTATCGGCAATTTCCTGGAACCCTAGGCCGCGCGCAAGCGCACCCGGAACACGGCGCCGGCGCGGCTCGGCCCGAGCGTCACTGCGCCACCCATCCGTCCAACCGCGTGGTGCACCAGCACCAGCCCGAGCCCGGTTCCTCGCTCCCCCTTGGTCGTGAAGAATGGCTCGAAGATGCGCTGACGAAACTCCAACGGTACGCCAGGACCGTTATCTCGAATCGAAATGCGGGCTTCGAGCCCGGCTCGGTAAACGCGCACCAAGATTTGGGGATTTGCGCAAGCAGCGGTCGCGTCGATCGCGTTTTGGACGAGATTCACGAGTGCTTGCTCGAGCAACGCTCCGTTGGCAAACCCACGCACTTGCTCGTCGCCCGCGATCTCGATGCGCACGTTCGGCGAACGCAGCGCGTCCACGGCACGCTCGGCGCACTCCCACAAGGACAGGCGCGAGAGATCCGGGGAGGTACCTCTGACCAACGACGTCACCGCGCCCATGACGTCGCGAATCCGCCGCAGCGCGATGGCCACGTCATCGACCGCAGCCAGACGCTCGTCCTCGCCGAGGCGCGCGAGTTCGGGCTCACGTAAGCACTCGACGCTCGCCAACGCGGCCGCCAATGGGTTTTGAATTTCGTGCCCAATGGTCGCGAGCACGGACTCGAGCACCGTCGCGGGCACACTGCCGCGGTCCTGCTGGTCGAACACGTGCCGCGGCTGGCGAGCGAGCTCGTCCTGCGCGCGGAAGCGCCGCATGCACAGAACGAGCGTGACGACGTCGAGCGGTCCGCGCAGCGTCAAAGCTGCGCCGGCGCCCAACGCGGGTCCTTCCGCTTCTGCAGGCCCGAGCAGCGCGAGCACTTGCATCACGGGATCGGGGGTATTGATGCGACCGAGCAACTCCAGAGCACCGGGCAGCGCCGTCTCGATCAGCGCAAAGCGGGGCAAGAACGCCAACTCTTCGACCTGCTTCGGATGCGAGACGACGATCAGGGAAAAGCCCGCGCGCTCGAGCTCGGAAAATGCCGGGCGCAATTCGTCCGGCGCGCTGCTAATGACCAAAATCGCCGACTCGAACAGTTTGAAAACTCCGCTGTCAGTCTCGTTACCCGCGTCGTCTAGTCGCGCGTCGCGCAACACAAGCGGTGAACGCGGGTGCGAGGTCGTCAGAGTCAACGGGCTATTCATGGCGTACGCTCGGGCGCAACGACCATGAACGGCTCGTGGGCCAGCGGTTTAAGTGCGTTCGCGCTCGATCAAGCGGGCGAGTTCCGCCGCATACAATGCAGGGTCGAGTGGGAGCTCGACCGTTTGCTTGGTAATTCCCGAGTAAATCATGGCGTTCGCGAGTTCGACGCTCGATGCGCCCTCACTCGCCGGGGCAACCAATGTTTCACCCTCGAGGATTGCGTTTACGAAGTTTTGGATCATGCCCGTGAGCGGGTACGAGCCGTGCGCCAGAGGGATGCTCTCCGTCGGAGCGCTGGCCGGCGGCAAGCGAACGGGCCCCGTGCGCAACACCTGGCGAGTGGACGTCTCGTTGCGAGTCACTTTCAGGCCGTCGCGGTCGACGACCACTTTGGCGAGATCCGCCACGACTTCTAGCGTGTTGGTCCCCGGCGCTTCGCCGGTGGAGGCGACGAATACGCCATTCATCCCCGTTGCGTATTCGAGGTAAGCGGTCACCTGATCCTCGACCGCGATCGCGTGCGTGCGGCCGAAGCCACAAAAGGCGTGTACGCGCGCGGGCATCCCGAACAACCACTGCCAGAGGTCCAAGTGGTGAGGGCATTGGTTGAGCAGCACCCCGCCACCTTCGCCGCGCCAGGTCGCGCGCCAGCTACTGCTACGATAATAGGCGTCCGTGCGCAGGCAGTCCGTAATTGTCCAATGAATCCGCTGGAGCTCGCCGAGTTCGCCGCTTTGGATCAGCGCTCGCAGCCGCAAGAAGCGCGGGTCGGCCCGCAACACGAGCATCTCTGCGAAAATTTGGGCGCGGTTCGGACGCTGTTCGTAGGCGGTGAGGATGCGCAGCGCATCCGCCTTGTGCACAGCCAGCGGTTTTTCGACCAGGACGTGCATCCCGGCCGAAAGCGCCTCGATCGAAAGCGGCGTGTGAGAAAAATGTGGAGTGGCGATGATCACCGCATCAGCAATGCCTGCGGCGAGTAGCGCCCTTTGGCTTGCGAACCCGGGCACTTCGGCGAAGCGGGTGAGCCCCCCCGGGTTGGGATCACAAACCGCGGCGAGCACTGCGCCCCGGACTTTACCGAGCGAGAGCGCGCGAGCGTGGGTGGTCCCCACGTTGCCTACCCCGACCACGGCGATGCGAACGGGTCGGGTCATGGCTTGGTGAACACCAGCACGTATTCGGCGCGGGGAAACTCGGCTTTGGTCAGCGCCTCGATGCGCTCCTGTAACAGTTTGGAATCACCGGCGGGCAACCGTTCGAGCCGGATGGTAACGGTGGTCGAACCGTACGCGGTACGCACGTTCACGCTAGCTGCGCTGCCCGCCTCGGCCTGAATCCTGGTTCGCAGCCGCTCGACTGCGGCCTCGTCATGCTGAAACCCGCACCCCAGCAACAGCGCTCCCGACAAAAGTGCGAAAAACCAGGGCGATCGATGGCTTTTTCGGCGGACGCGAGGCACGCCCGCATTTACTACCGTTGGCCCACGAGGAACATGGCTTTGAGCGTCTACACTTGCAAAACTCGAGGCCAAGCCCGATGAACGTGAATCAAATGCAGAGCTTCGACTATCTCGTGATTGGGGGCGGCAGCGGCGGTCTCGCATCGGCCCGCCGCGCGGCTGAGCACGGCGCTCGCGTCGCCTTGGTCGAGTCCGGTGAGCTCGGCGGCACGTGCGTGAATTTGGGCTGCGTCCCCAAAAAGGTGATGTGGAACGCGGTCGAGATCGCCGATGCGCTGCAGAGCGCCAGCGGCTACGGCTTCGACGTTGCATTTCGCGGGCATGATTTTGCAGGGTTGTGTCAACGCCGCGAGGCGTACATCGAGCGCATGCGCGGCAACTATACCAAGAACCTGCAAAAGGATCGGGTCGAGGTGATTCGCGGCCGCGCCAAGCTGCTTTCAGCTCACCAAGTCAAAGTCGGCGAACGCGTGTTCGACGCCCAACACGTGCTCGTCGCTACGGGTAGCGCGCCGACCTTGCCCAAGATCCCTGGCGCGGAACTCGGTTCGAGCTCGGACGGCTTCTTTGCCCTGCGCTCTCTGCCGAAGAGCGCGTTGATCGTGGGTGCCGGTTACATCGCGGTAGAACTCGCGGGCGTGCTGAGCCGATTGGGCTGCGAGGTCACGCTGGCCATGCGTCACGAGCGGCCGCTGCGCGGCTTCGACTCCATGCTCGGCGACGCACTGCGTGAAGCACTGGAAAACAGCGGCATTCACGTGCGCCTCAGCAGCACCGTCGCCAGCGTCGCGCTCGACGAACGAGGTGAGCGCGTTGCCACCCTCGAGGACGGGCACACTCTGCCGCCGGTGGAGGCGCTGTTTTGGACCATCGGTCGGCATCCAAACACCGAAAGCCTCGGGCTCGACGCCGCCGCAGTGGGCACGGACCGCGACGGGCACATCGTCGTCGATGAATGGCAGAACACGACCACCCCCGGGGTATATGCGATTGGTGATGTCACTGGCCGCGCCACGTTGACGCCCGTCGCGATCGCGGCGGGCCGACGCCTCTCGGATCGACTGTTCGGGGGCAAGCTTCAAGCCAAGCTGGACTATAACGATATCCCGAGCGTGGTCTTCAGCCATCCGCCGATCGGCACCATCGGACTGAGCGAGATCGACGCACGCGCCCTTCACGGCAACGCCGTGAAGACTTACACGACGCGCTTCACGAACATGTTCTACGCCGTGACCGAACACAAACAGCTAACTCACATGAAGCTCGTGTGCGTGGGTCCAGACGAGCGCGTGGTCGGCGTGCACGTGATCGGCCGCGGCGCGGACGAGATGATTCAGGGCTTCGCAGTCGCCGTGAAAATGCGCGCAACGAAAGCGGATTTCGACCGAACCGTGGCGATTCATCCGACCGCATCCGAAGAGCTCGTCACGATGCGCTGAGGCGAAGCGGATGCGGGTCTTGGATGTCGGGTTCGCGTCTTGGAAGCAGCAGATCCTCCGCTATGAGCCAGACGCCGCGTTCGTGCTGGACCAAATCGAGCACGTGGATCAAGTGCTCTCCGCCGGGTATCACGACGTAGTGATGTCGCCCTGGCACACGCGACGTCGAGTCTTCATCGGTGATGCCGCGCACGCGATGAGCCCTCAGCTCGGACAAGGCACCAACTTGGCGTTGATGGACGCGAGCACGCTGTGTGCTGCGTTGAGCGCAGACGTACCGCTCAGCGTTGCGCTCGAACGCTATTCGCGTGCCCGGGAGGCGCACATCGACTTTTACCAATTCGCGTCGCGTTGGCTCACGCCGCTCTTCCAATCCGATCTGCAAGCGCTCGGACCGCTACGCAATTGGCTCATGAGCTTGGCCTGCCAATTGCCGTTCATGCGCCAAGAGATGCTCCGCACCATGTCCGGAGTCAAACGCGGCTTGTCTCGCGCGGACCTCCCACTTCCCGCGATTTTGGCTGCGTTGCCCGCCACGTAGCACGGCGAAAGCGGTGTCATACCGAGCGCGCGATCACGATCAAGTGCGGCGAACGCGCGCTGAAGCGCTTGCGCGAAAAGTCTCCGTAGCGGGCCTCGACGACGAAACCGGCGCGATCGAGCAGCTCCGAAACCTCCGCCGGCAGGAAGTAGCGCTGGGCGATCGGGATTTCATGTACGACGCCCCCTGCTCGAGGCACATACGTGTAGTTCACGTCCAAGCGTTGCCGAGCACGGCCAAGCCGCGAATGCTCGAACACGTCCCAGGTGCACCCCGCATGTTGGAACGTGACGACCGGTGCATCGTCGTCGAGCTCTGCCTTCGTTGGGCTGCGCTGAAAAGGGCCCGCGTTCCAAACGTCCAAGACCAACTTGCCGCCGGGCGCGAGCGCGCGGCGCGCCGCGCGGAAGCACGCCAACGCCGCGCGCCGATTGAGCAGGCAATAGAGCGCGTTGTACGGAAGCAGCACGCGCTCGAAGCGGCGCGGCAGCTCGAAATCGCGCATGTCCCCCTGGATGATGCGCACAGACTTTCGCTTGGACTGCGGCAGCGCGCGCAGATTCCGGGCGGCAAAAAGGATCAGCGCCGGCTCGAGCTCGAGTCCGACGAGCTCACGCTCGGCCGCAGCCAGAGCGAGCAAGAGCCGGCCTGCACCCGAACCCAACTCGAGCACGCTCTTCACGCCGCGACACACGTCGCGATAGAACGCGGTGTCGCCGGGGTTGCCACGGTGAGTGAGCGCGTAGAGCTCCGCTTTCACTCGGCCCGCTTCAGCTCGAGCTCTTCCCAACGCAGCGTGAGTTGGTCGACCTTGGCTTTTGCTTGATCGAGCTCCGCCGTGACGCGCGCGATCTCCTTCGCGCCTGCCGCGTACGTCTTCGGGTCGGCCAAGGCTTGGCTGAGCTCGGCCACGCGCTGTTCTGCCGCCTCGATGGCATCCGGCAAGCCGCTCAGCTCGCGCTGCTCGTTGTTGCTCAGGCCCTTCCTTTTTCCACCGCGTGACACTTGCTGAGCCGCTGCAGGCGCGACGGCGGCCGGAGTTGGCGGCGGCGGGCGCGAGGCGCGGTCGCTCTGCTGTTGCGCTTTCAAACGCCGGTAAGTCTCGTAGTTGCCGGGATATCGGACGGCACGGCCCCCCTCCTCGAACGCGAGCACACTGGTGGCGACGCGATCCAAGAACCAGCGGTCGTGCGTGACGACCAACGCGGTCACCCCAAAGTCCACCAGCATGCTTTCGAGCGCGCCCAGGGTCGCGGTATCGAGATCGTTGGTGGGTTCGTCCAAAACGACCAGGTTCGCGCTTTGTCGGAGCAGCCGAGCGAGCGCCACGCGCGCGCGCTCACCGCCGGAAAGTGAGCCAACCTGCTGCCTCTGCTTGTGCGAGTCGAACGCAAAGCGTTCGAGGTACGAGCGGGGCTCGATGATCTCGCCCCCGAGTTCGATCTTGGATTGATCACCGACCACGTTGTCCCAAATCGATTTGCCGTCATCCAGGCCCGAGCGTCGCTGATCGAAGTACGCGATCTTGGTGTTCTGTCCGAGCACGACGGAACCGCCCGCAGGGGGCAGCTCACCCAACATGGTCTTGAGCAGCGTCGTCTTGCCGCTGCCGTTGGGGCCGACGATGCCGACGCGCTCACCTTCGGTGAGGAACATCGTCAAACGGTCAATCAGCGTCCGACCGGCGATTTCGACGCGCAGATCGCGCAATTCCAAGATCGTCTTGCCACTGCGCACGACGTCGAGTTCGAGCGCGGCGGTTCGCTCTGCGCGCGGCGCAGCCACGGCCTTGGCGGCCTCAGCACGGTCGATGCGCGCTTTCTGCTTCGTGCTGCGAGCCTTGGGTTGGCGGCTCAACCATTCCAGCTCTTTGCGCAGAAAATTCTGACGATTCGATTCGGTGCGCTCGGCGTGAGCGAGCCGCTCGGCCTTTTGCTCGAGGTATCGCTCGTAACCGCCGTCGTAGCTGTAGACTTCGCCGTTCGCGACCTCGATCGTGCGCTCTGCCACGCGATCGAGCAGGTAGCGATCGTGCGTGATGAGCAAGATCGCGTTCTTGTACTCTTCGATCAAATATTGTTCGAGCCACTCGATGGTCTCGGCATCGAGATGATTGGTCGGTTCGTCGAGGATGGCCAAGTCAGGGCTGGAAATCAGCACGCGCGCCAAAGCCACGCGCCGCTGCTCACCGCCGCTCATGCTCGCGATCTTGGCGTCGGTACGACGAATGCCCAGGTGGTCCAAAAAGGCTTCGACCTTGTGTTTGCGATCCCAGCCACCCAAACGCTCGACGTCGCTTTGCGCAGCGTGCTGCTGCTCCAGCAAGAGCTCGAGGTTGCCTTCGCCGCGCGCGAGCGCCTGGCTCGCGGCTTCGTGCCGCTCAACCGCCTCGGACCAACCGTGTAAGCCACTGGTGACGGCCTCGAACGCCGTGGGGTCACCTTCGAAATGTGGCACCTGCTCGAGGTACGCGATGGACGCGCCGCGCCTGCGCGCGACGGTTCCGGAGTCGGCAGGCTCTTTCCCTCCCAAGATGCGCGACAGCGTACTCTTGCCGGCGCCGTTCAGGCCGACCACGCCCACGCGCTCCCCCGGCGCGATCGATACGTCCGCGGCTCGCAAGACGGTGTGAGTACCAAAAGCTCGGTGAACGCTCTGTGCAGTGACGATTGACACGGTGAAGGGCGCGGAGCCTACACCGTGCTCCCTTCACGTGGTACAAAACACGCTAAATATCCGGCTTGAACCGATAAAGCGCTCCGTCGCGCTGGCCGCCTGCATACAGCTCGCCACCAAACACGGCCAGCGGCGCCGCGCAAAAGCCGTCGTCGAGCTCGAATGGCGAGCGCTTGTCCTCGATGCGCGCGAGCACCGTGGGCCCCGTGTCGTCCAAACGCAGTAGCCCGCGCGAGGTCAACACGTGCAAAGCGCCACGAAAACGCAGGATGTCCGTCGGCACACCCAAGTCGTTCGGCAGCGGAACGATGCGCCAGTGGTCACCGTCACTGCTCACGCGCAGCGCCACACCTTCGCGATTCCACGCAATCCAGTACAATTTGCCGCCGTCTGCGTACCAACGCAGGGTCTGCGCGGT
>Ga0164308_10002043_pt1 | contig 10752 bp, 11 predicted proteins | sample Whisoiple_246_MG_FD_109983 | JGI IMG/M metagenome (GOLD analysis project Ga0164308, IMG submission 109983) | Soil microbial communities amended with fresh organic matter from upstate New York, USA - Whitman soil sample_246_MG | ecosystem: Environmental > Terrestrial > Soil > Unclassified >... | reverse complement strand
GTCCAGCAGGTGTGCGCGGGCGAGCGGAAGAGCCTGGAAGACCTGGCGATGGACGTGTGCCGGCGTCCCGCCTGGCGTGCCGCCTTCGCCGGCTTCGACGCACCGTTCGTGCACGTCGACCCGGTCGGCTACCCGCAGCTCGCGGAGGACGCCGGACTACGAGTGACCGACCTGCAGGTCGAGGATGTCGACTGGGCCTTCGGTTCGCGAGCGGCCTTCACCGACTGGTGCACGGTCGGCTTCGCCGACTGGACGGCCCGATTGACGAAGGAGCAGATTCCCGTCTGGGTCGAGGAGGTGGTCACCGAGTACCAGCAGCTCGTCGGGCGCCCGGGGTTGTTCCGGTTCATGCAGATGCGCGCCGAACTGACCCCGACCGGATCCGGCGATCAGGACCAGGCCACGCGGACCTGATCCCGCCAGTGCCCGAGCGCGTCGACGGTGCCGTTCTCGGCGATGTCGTCCCCGCGGTTCCACAGCCCCAGGTACAGGGCGGCCGCTGTCCCGGTGATCATCGCCTGGGTGTCATCGTCGACGCCGAGGGTGACCACCGGCGGTTGGTCGGAGACCGCGATGGTCCAGGCAGCGGTGGCGTCGGTCGGGGCGATCGTCATCCGGAACGGCTCGTCGGTGCGCAGCCGGCTGCTCCTGCGCGGGACGAAACCGTTGACCAACTCGTCGATCCCGTCCAACGCGACGGCGGTGGAGATCCCGGCCTCCGCGGTCGTCGGCATCCGACCGAGCCGGGCCGCGAGTGCGTCGATCCGATGGATGGTCGTCTCGTGGGTCTCGCGACGTGCCCAGAAGGTCCGGGCCGGCGGCGCGCTCTTGAGAAAGACGAAGGCCCGCAGATCGTCCGGCGCTACGCGTAGCGTCTCGATGAGTCGATCGGCGCCCTCCTGGAACCACGGCAGCAGTTCGCCGGGGTCGGCCGGTGCGGCGAAAGTCGTATCGAACAACGACTCGTCAGGTGACTGCAGCAGACCTTCGGAGATGATCATGGTGGCCCAGCGGTGGACGCCGCCGAGGTTTTCGACGAGCTCACGGACCGTCCAATCCGGGCAGGTCGGCACCGGATCGGACAGCAATACCCGCTCGGCTTCGTCGGCCAGCTTTCTCGACTCGGACGCCGAGATGATCAACAAATCGTCGACAGTGAGTGGTGCGAACATAGGCCAAGGGTGTCATCCGGTTCACGGCCGATGTCCGTCGGGGCACGCCGTTCGGATGAACGTCGGCAGCTTGGGCCGGGTCGGCCGAACGCTGGGGTCCGGCCGGCCGACGGCTACGGTTACGCTCCCGACGTGCGCATTCTGGTGATCGGTTCCGGCGCTCGCGAGCACGCCCTGCTCCGGGCGTTGCGACGCGACCCGGGCGTCGACGACCTGCACATCGGACCCGGCAACGCGGGAACGTCTTCCCTGGCCACGTCCCATCCGGTTGATGCCACCGATCCTGCCGCCATCGCCGAACTCGCGGCATCGATCTCGCCCGATCTGGTCGTGATCGGACCCGAGGTTCCGCTGGTCAACGGGGCCGCCGACGCGTTGCGCTCGAGAGGTTTCGCGGTCTTCGGTCCGGGCGCCGCGGCCGCCCGGATCGAGGGTTCGAAGGCGTTCGCCAAGGACGTGATGGCTGCGGCCGGGGTGCCGACCGCCGACGCGGTCGGGGTCACCTCCGAGGCGGAGATCGAAGGCGCCCTGACCCGCTGCGGCGCACCGTATGTCGTCAAGGACGACGGCTTGGCGGCCGGCAAGGGCGTGGTGGTCACCAATGACCGGGCGGAGGCCCACGCCCACGCGGTTGCCGTCCTGGCGTCCGGGCACCCGGTGCTGGTCGAGCAGTACCTGGCCGGTCCCGAGGTCTCGCTGTTCGCGGTGTGCGACGGCGTCATTGCGGTCCCGCTGCTGCCCGCACAGGATTTCAAGCGGGTGGGCGAGGGTGACACCGGTCCGAACACCGGCGGCATGGGGGCCTACGCGCCGTTGCCGTGGGCTCCGGCCGGGCTCGTCGATCAGGTGCAAAAGACGGTGCTGGATCCGGTGCTGGCCGAGATGGCCCGCCGTGGAACGCCGTTCTCCGGCCTGCTCTACGCCGGCCTGGTGCTGACCGCGGCCGGCCCGAAGGTGATCGAGTTCAACTGCCGGTTCGGCGACCCGGAAACCCAGGTCGTGCTGGAGCTTCTCGACACCCCGCTCGGTGCGCTGCTGGCCGCCGCGGCGGCTGGTGACCTGGGGTCGGTTGGCCCGTTGGCCTGGCGCGGCGCGGCGGCCGTCACCGTCGTCATCGCCGCTGAGAACTATCCCGGCCCGCCGGTCACCGGAGATGTGATCACCGGAGCGGACCTGGACGGCATCCTGCACGCCGGCACGGCGGTGGCCGCCGACGGGTCGGTATTGTCGGCCGGCGGCCGGGTGCTGTCCGCCGTCGCCACCGGCTACGACCTCGCAGCCGCAAGAGCCGCCGCCTACGAGCTGGTGGCCCGGGTTCACCTGCGTGGTTCGCACCATCGGACCGACATCGCCGAGGCGGCCGCGGAGGGCCGGGTACTGGTCCCCGGAATGGCCTGACCGTGTCCGACGCCGCTTTCGGGCCATCACGGCGGTCCGCCGTCGCTCCGTTCTATGTGATGCGTGTGCTGGCCGCCGCGGCCCGGCGTGCCGAACGCGGGGAGCCCTTGTTCAACCTGGCCGCAGGCCAGCCCTCGACGCCGGCCCCGGCCCCGGTGCTGGCTGCCGCGCATGCGGCTCTGGACGGACAGATCCTCGGCTACACCGAAACTCCGGGGATCGCGCCGTTGCGCGAGGCCATCGCCGGGCACTACCGCCGCCGTTACGACCTCGACGTCGACTCGGCGGATGTGGTGGTGACGACCGGGTCGTCCGGTGGTTTCCTGCTGGCTTTCCTGTCCGCGTTCGACACCGGCAGCCGGGTCGGTCTCGCCCGCCCCGGCTACCCGGCCTACCGGAACATCCTGCACGCCTTGGGGTGTGAGGTGGTCGACCTGCCCTGCGGGCCGGAGACGCGCTACCAGCCGACGGCGGACATGATCGACGGCCTCGACCTCGACGGTCTGGTGGTCGCCAGCCCGGCGAACCCCACCGGAACGATGCTCGACCCGGGCGAGTTGGCCCACCTGGCGACGCACTGCGCCGACACCGGTGTCCGCCTGATCTCCGACGAGATCTACCACGGCATCACGTACTCGGGGCAGACCACCTGCAGTTGGCAGACCGATCGCAGTGGCTTCGTGGTCAATTCGTTCAGCAAGTACTTCTCGATGACGGGATGGCGGATCGGCTGGCTGTTGGTCCCGCGTGATCTGGCCGAGGTGGTCGATGCGTTGGGCGGAAACCTGGCGATCTGCCCGCCGGCGCCGGCCCAGTACGCGGCGTTGGGCGCGTTCGACGCCTACGACGAATGCGACGGCCACGTCGTCCGGTACGCCGAGAACCGGAAGCTGTTGCTCAACGGGCTGCGACGTCTGGGCATCGATCGGCTCGCGCCCGCCGACGGCGCGTTCTACGTGTATGCCGACATCTCCCATCTGACCGACGATTCCGCCGCCTTCGGTGCCGAGTTGCTCGACCGGACGGGCATCGCCGCGGCGCCGGGGATCGATTTCGACCAGGTGGACGGACACCGGTTCCTGCGGTTCTCGTTCGCGGGCTCGACGCGGACCGTCATCGGCGCACTGACCGCGCTCGAGGAGTTCCTCGCGCACCGGTGACCTGCCCGTGCGGCCGACGACTGAGATCCGGCGGCCGAAGTTTCCGGTCCGCGCCGGTCGAAAGCCCTCGGGAACGCCGCGACCGTGCGGCACGTTGAACAGATGGCCGAGTACGGCGCCCCAACGCCCACCCGGGACCGGGGGGAACCCCTACCGGGAAATCAGGGTCTACACCCGAGGCGTCGGGCTCCGGCCAAGAGGACAGTAGTGAGTACAGCAGTAGTGAGTACAGCAGTCAGACAGCAGTAGTCACCAGCACAGCCGGTCGGCCGGAGGTGCACCGAACAACATCAGCGCAACAGCTGGAGGAGACAGACATGGACAAGTTCCTGAAGATCGTCGGCATCGTGGTGGTCGCGTGGATCGCCCTGAGCTTGATCGGGTGGGTGATCGGAGCGGTCTTCTCCGGTCTCTTCTGGATCGCCCTCATCGCCGGTGGCATCTGGGCGGTGGCCGCGATCTCGAACAAGCGCAAGCAGGATCAGGTCGGCTATCGCCGGTGATCGCCGGCGGTCGAGCCTGATCGGCACGGCCGCAGCACGCTGACCGCTTCCGACCGGCGAACCACAACGGCGGGACCGCATCGCACAGTCGATGCGGTCCCGCCGTTTGCGCGTTCCGGGCCGTTCGGCGACCGTGGAGCAACCCAGCCGTACTCGGCCGGTGACAGACATGCCGGTGACAGACATGACTGTCACCGATTTGGAACCGGGAGAACGGCGGCGGTGTAGAGACGGTGTCCGACCGGACGCCCGCCGGGAACCGGCGGGCCGGCGCGCGAGTGGGGTGACGGATCAGCCACGACGTCGGCGAGGCAGAGATCCTGGCCTCGGTCAGAGCCGGCGAACGCTCGGCGTTCGCCGATCTGGTGCGCCGTTACACGCCGATTGCGCACCGCACGGCGGTGTTGCTGGGCGCGGGTGCGGACGCCGATGACGTCGTTCAGGAGGCATTCGTGAAGGCCTACCGGGCCCTTGGCAGCCTCCGCGACGGGGCACCGTTTCGACCTTGGCTGCTGCGCATCGTGGCCAACGAGACCAAGAACCTGCATCGTTCCACCGGACGCCGGCTGAACCGAGAACGCCGGGCAGACGACCAGCGAGCGGCTTTCCCTGCGGTGCACGGCACCGTCGACCCGGCCGAGCTGGCGATCAGCCAGCAGGAGCAGGACCACCTGCGGGACGAGTTGCTGAACCTGCCGCAACCGCAACGGCTGGTGGTGATCTGCCGGTACCTGCTGGACCTCGACGAGGCCGAGACCGCCGCGCTGTTGGGTATCGCGCGGGGAACGGTGAAATCCCGGAGCTCGCGTGGGCTCGATCGGCTGCGTGCGTCGTTGTCCGCCCACCCGGCCCGGTCGGAGGTGGGCCATGAGTGAGCTCTCGCCGGCCCGCGCCGAGATGGCGGCACAGGTTCGCGTACTTGGTCGGAGCCTGGTGATCCCGCCCCCGGCCGACGACACCGTGGACGTGGTGATGGCGCGGCTGGCGCACGAACCGGCACCGGCCGGCTCGTCCTGGAAACGATTGTTCGCCACGATCAGCGACACCGGACGTCGGCTCCTGGCACGGTGGCGACTCGCCACAGCGGTGCTGGTCGCCGTGCTGGTGGCGTTCTTCGTGGCCAGCCCGGCGGGCGCGGGAATCCGCGAGTGGCTGGGCTTCGGCGCAGTGGTCGTCGTCCAGGACGAGTCTCCGGACACGGCTGCCGACCCGTCCGCCGGGCCCTCGGTCCCAGCGGGATTACCTGCCGGAACCACCGAGGTGTCACTGTCGCAGGCGCGCTCGATGGTGACCTTCGGCGTGGGAGTTCCCGCGGCGCTGGGCGACCCGGATCGGGTCGGGGTGTCCGACGATCAACGGGTGGTCGTCCTGCAGTGGCAGGACGTGGGGTCGGCCGGGGGTGGTGTGGCGTCGCCATTGGTCCAGCTGGATCAGATCGCCGGCTCGCCGGATCCGTACTACGTCAAGAAGGTCTTCGATGACGTGCAATTCACCACGGTGAACGGACGCGAGGCGGTGTGGCTCGAGAAGCCTCACCCGATCGTGGTGGTCGACCCGTCGGGTGTCGAACTGACGCAGACCGCGCGGCAGTCCGGACCGTCACTGATCTGGCAACGATCCGGGGTGACGCTGCGACTCGAGGGTGTCCCCGATCTGGAACAGGCGGTCGCCATCGCCCAGTCGGTGCAGTGATCCGTTGATCCCGGGATCCGGCCGGTCCCGCAGAAAAAATCGGAACCGGATGTCGTGCGGCGGTGTCGTAAGGGTGAGAGCGGCGCGCGATCCGCTCCTGAGGAGGCTTGGCGATGTCGTCCGCACCGATGATCCGCGCGGCACGTCTGGGTGCCGTTTTCGCAGTGATGTGTGTCGGCGTGTTGCTGTCCGCGATGCCGGCACATGCCGGCGGACCGACCAGCGCCCTGCTGGTGGCCCCCAGCACCGGGCACACCGCATCGATCTACTACTCGGACCCGGAATACGACCGGCTCTTCACCGAATTGGGCGGCTATGACGTCGCGCCCGATCCGACGCTCGTTCAGCCGCCGGGTTCGGATGTCCTGGCGCCGGGCGCCGCCTATGTCACCGTCACCTGGTTGATCCATGATGTCTCGGTCTGGCGGATCGACCGGATCTTCCTGGCCGCCGACGGACCGTTGATCGTCACCCAGACGTCGGACGAGATGGGGGAGGTCAGTGCCGTCGGCATGTACCCGGGAGAGACCGGCAACGGCTCCGCCGTGTGGCACCGACCGCCCGATCCGACGGAGTTGCAGGCGGTGCTGGCCGCCTTGGGTCTGCTGGAGCCGGCCCAGAATGCGGTGCAGGTGGGCGGTTCCGACGCAGTCGACGGTGCGAACGGCGCCGGGAATGCTGCCGGTACGGAGCGGATCACGGCGTCCGACATCGAGACGACAGCTGCCGCATCTCCTGTCGTCGATCCCGCCGATCGCGCCGGCGTGATCTGGTGGTGGGCGCTGGGTGGGCTGGTGGCCGGAATCGTGCTCACCGCGGCGGTGGTCAGGCTCGTGCCGTCCGTGCGCCGGCGGGTGGTCAGCCGGGACGACGTCGACCAGCCGGTCCGGATGGTCGAGATACCGATCTGAGGGTGCGCGGTGCGGTGTGGTCGCACCCTGAACAGCAAGAACCCGGCCTCGGAGCTGTCCGAGGCCGGGTTCTGTGTTGCTCAGGCGCCGCCGGTGGCGTCCGGGTCTTCCTCAGGCTCGAAGGTGTCCGGTTCGGAATCGGCGCCGATGCCCACACCCGTCGAGGGATTCGGGATCTCGTCCCTTCCCTCGGTGCCGAGGTCCGGACGGGTGACGTCGTTGGATTGGCTCATCGTTGGGCTCCTTCGCTGGTCGGTGTGAGGTCCGAGCCATCCGCCGGAGTTCTCATGTGCCGGTGGGTGGTTTGCCCTCAGTGATGGGCAAGTGCCCCGATCGAATCGTCGGCAAACCCCCGGCTCGATTCGACGGTGCTCTCCTGGCGTCGGTGGCTCAGGAAGAACCGCACCATCTCGCTGGATGCGTCCGGCCCGAGCGGATCGGTGTAGCTGCCGACCGGATTTCCGCCGAACCAGGCGTGACCTCCGCCCTGCACCAGCCAGCTCTCGGCGACGATCCCGGCGGTCGAATCCGAGTGCACCGTCCGGGTGTACGGCCTGGAATCGCCCGATCCGGAGTGGCGTGAGCTGCTGCTCTGCACCCGGTCACCCGCCGGTCGGCCGGCCAGCGTTGCACCGATCACTCTCTGCGCGTTGACCGGCGCAACGGTGGAATCACTCTCGCCATGGAAGACGATCGTCGGGAGACCCGAGGCGGCAACGGGATCGCCGCCGGTCCGCATTGCCGCGAACGCCCCCGGGATGTCCCTGGCCGACCGGTGCGCGAGACCGGAATGGACTCCGGCCGCGGTGTAGAGGTCTGGATGGGTGGTTGCCATCACCGCGGCCATCGCGCCGCCGGCGGAGAGCCCGGCCACATAGATCGCTCCAGGGTCGATGACGTTGTCTCGCATGATCTCCCGGGTGATGGCCGCGATGATCGCGGGTTCGCCGGCGGCGGCATGCTGATCCTCCGGACGGAACCAGTTCCAGTAGCCGCTGGGGTTGGCGGAGCGGGATTGCTCCGGGTAGGCCACCAGGAACGTGTGTTGTTCGGCCAGCGCATTCATTCCGGTACCGGCGGCGAAGTCGGCCGCCGACTGGGTGCCACCGTGCAGCATGACCACCAGTGGCACCGGCTCGCCGGTGTATCCGGTGGGGATGTACAGGTCGTAGGTGCGGCTGCCGTGCGGGCCGCTGTGGCTCAGGTGACGAATCTCGCCGCCCGGCGCGGCGGCTGCAGCGGCGGCCGCCGGGTTCGGGGTGCGCGCACCTCCTGCAAGGCCGGGCAACTGCTGTCCCAGCAGGCCACTCGGCAATCCCTCCGGCAGCGAGATGTTCTGCGGCGAAGGAAGTTTGCGCAGCAAGCTGGCAATTCGGCCTTTCACGCCGCCGCCGACCTCGTCACGGGTGACCGCCGATGGTGCGGCCGTCGATGGCGCGGTGATACCGAGTCGGGCGAGAATTCCCGTGGGGTCGGGCAGTTGTTGCAGGTCCGGAAGATCAACCGCGACAGTCGATGTCGACCCGGGACCGCCGACGAACCGGCCGGCCGGGGCCGCACCGGGCGACGACAGGCCAACCGACGCCAGGGTTTCGGTGATCAGCCGCATGGCACGATCGACGTCGGCTGTCGGCGAGCCGGCATCTGTTGCGCCGGTTTCCGGTGCGGTGTCATCGACTGTCGAGCCGTTGTAGGAAAGGTCAGAAGACATGATTGTTCCCCAAAGGTGTTGTGGTGAAGGATGATCGAGGGCAGGAGCCGACGACTGAAGGCACGCGCGGGGCAGCGGCCGGGCGCGGTGGTGTGCAACGCAGATGATGTGCAGAGCGCGGCCGGGTCGGCCGGGATGTCGCTGCTGCGCCGTCGCGGGTGAATACGGGCTAGTGCGGGTGGTGCGGGTTTGCTCAGGTGGTGCGGTTTTCTCAGGTGGTGCGGTCGGCGAGGGCTGTTTTGACGGCGCGGGAAGCCCGGAATGAACCGAGCACCTCGACGGATTCGATGGTGGCGAGGGCGAGCTCCGGGGAGACATCGGCGGCGATGCTCCCCAGACCGAGAACGCGAAGGTGCACCGTGCGACCGGCCGCCTTCAGTTCCTCCAGTTGCGCTTTGTCGTATTGCACGGACCCCAGTTGCAGGGTCCGCCGCTCGACACTGTCTTTCACTGCGGCAGAACGGGTTTCCAGTTGACGACGGATTGCGGTGCGGATGAAGTCGGTGCGGTTGGCGAAGAAGCCCTCGTCAACCAGGAGGTCGATCTCGCCGAGATCGACCAGCCCGATGTTGATGGTGATCTTTTCTGCCCGTTCGATTTCTGCCATGGCCACCCTCATCTCTCGCCGTCTTCATCACCGTACACCATCCCGTGGGATGGTGCAGGGATGGCGCACAGGGTGAATGAGGTGGCGACGGGTCTCCGGGTCAGATCTTCCGGGCGCGGCGGGCCCGCGCCCGCAGTTGGAGAATCCGCACGGTCCCGAGGAGGCCCGCGGTCAGCGCGCCGAGGACGGCGGCGAACATCATGGCCACACCCAGTGACATGGTCCAGTCGAAGCCGAAGTACTGGACCTGGACCGGTCCGGAGTTCTGCATGATGAAAACGAGCAGGAAGATGAAGACGATGGCGGCGACGATCAACGCAACCCAGGCCGCGCCGGTTCTGGAGTGCTTGGGTCTGGGAGCGCCGGCCACCGCTGGGGTACCGGCTGGCTCGGGGGTCGGAGCGGGCGGAACGGCGCCCTGATCCGGGGCGCCGAGGTTCGGCTGATCGGCCGGCAGGGCCACCGTCTGCGCCTGCGGGTCGACCGGCTGGCCGTAGCCACTGCCGGGGACGAAGTTCGTGCTGGGTGGCGCCGGCGGATAGCCGGCATCCGGATACCCGCCCGGCTGATCGGCGGGGAAGTCGGGTCGACTCATGGCCGGCTCCCGGAACTCTCGCGGTGCCCGATATCGGCACGGTCATGATCGACCGAATGTGGCTTGCTCATCTGACAGCTCCTCGGCCTGCTGGGTCATGTTCGGGACCGGGTGGTTCGGAACCACAACCGGCTTCGGTTGGCCGACCCCCACCGAGTCTCCACCTGCGGATTCCCCGCGGTGGGCGTGCTCAAACCGGGCGCGGGAGCTGAGCCTCGAGGCGCGGGGACCGTCCTGCCGTGGTGATTCGGCCGTGTCGCGCCGGGGTACTGAACGCCGTGCAGGAAGCGGGCCGTTGCCGACCCCATCGAGCGGGAGGACGTCATGACGATTCCAGATCCGACAGGACCCGGCGGATTGCCCCAGCCCGGCGCTCCCGAACCCGGTGTTCCGCAACCGGTGGATCCCTCGCCGGTTGAGCCCGACCGTCCACCGGTACCTCTCGAGCCACCACCGACCCCGGAACCCGGACCGGTGAGTCCGGATCCAGGGCAGCCGTTTCCGGGTCCCGGGCCGGTGACGCCCGACCCGACCGCCCCGACGCCGTCCCCGCCGGAGCCCGCCGCTCCGGATCCGGTGACACCCGGTCCGCCGCTGCAGATCTGACCGCCGCCCGCACGCTGACCCGCGCGGTCCGCCGGGGTGGCTGAACGGAGTCAGCCCACACCCCGGCCGCCACGCAGTGACAAGTCAGGTCCAGGCCTCCTGCCCCCGGCCCGACGCAGTGGCCGTCAGCAATCGACATACGCGGTCTCGGGCTGCTCTCCGGGCACATCTGCCGCTCACCACCCACTGCATCACGCGGCAAGCGGTAGTTCCACCCCCGGAGCGTGTCGAGTTCGGGCGAGTCGTGTCTGGTCGTCCCACATGCGCTATCACGAAACTCTCCGTGCGACACCGACCAGGTACGACTGGTCTCTGACCGTCCACAGCAAGCCGGCCCGGTGTTGGTGCGGCCGCGCGGGATCGGCGTGGGGCGGCGTATCGGGCTGGGCCGCCCGGC
>Ga0164308_10002041_pt1 | contig 10754 bp, 10 predicted proteins | sample Whisoiple_246_MG_FD_109983 | JGI IMG/M metagenome (GOLD analysis project Ga0164308, IMG submission 109983) | Soil microbial communities amended with fresh organic matter from upstate New York, USA - Whitman soil sample_246_MG | ecosystem: Environmental > Terrestrial > Soil > Unclassified >... | reverse complement strand
GCGTTCAGCCGGGTGCAGCGGCTCGAGGTCACGCCGACCCACGTGGCGCCCCTCATCCAAAACATGCGCCCCTTGCTCCGGAACGTGCTCGGCCCGGGGATCGAAAAGCGCTTCGACCTTGACGACGCGATGATGCCCGTCATGGCGGACCCGACGCAGCTCGAGGTCGCAGTGCTGAACCTCGCAATCAACGCACGCGACGCGATGCCGGACGGAGGCGTCCTGACCTTTGCCAGCCGACCCGTCGCGCTGAATGGTGATCCTGACGTGGAGGATGGCGAATATATCGAACTCACCATCAGCGACACGGGCTTAGGAATGCCGTCCGATGTCCTGGAACGCGCGTTCGAGCCCTTCTTTACGACAAAGGAGGTTGGCAAGGGCACGGGCCTGGGCCTTTCAATGGTCTACGGCATGGCGCGCCAATCAGGCGGCGCCGCGCGAATCGAAAGCACGCCTGGCCAGGGTACGGCCGTGAAGCTGCTCTTCCGCAAGGCCGATGGACGCGTGGCCGACCCGCAGCCAAGTACAGACGATCCAACGGCGCCGGAGCTGGAGCCGTCGCCGCTGTCCATTCTCGTGATCGACGACGACCCCGATGTGCGCGGTTTCATAGCGGCGACGCTCGAAGAACAGGGCTACGGTGTCCGTCAGGCTAGCGACGGCGCCGAAGGATTGGCGGAAATCGCTCGCGAAAGGCCGGACCTGGTCGTTCTCGACTTTATCATGCCCGGCTTGTCGGGAGCCGAAGTAGCAAGCCGCATTTTCGCCGAAGCCCCCGGGCAACCGCTCCTGTTCGTCTCAGGGTATAGTGAAACGGACGCCGTCAAGCGCGCTGCGCCCGGGGTGCCGCTGCTTGCGAAGCCGTTCCGCGCGGAAGCCTTGGACAAAGCGGTCCGCGCCGCCCTTCGCACCGCGTAACTGAACGCACAGCCGACTTGCGCGTTTCGCGCTCATGGTTGGTCGATTTCCAGGTCTTCTGCTGCTCGCAATGTCGGTGCCGGCATTTGCCGACCAACTAGCGCCCCAGCAACCGACGCCGGCGAGCGCTGCCGTTTCACCGGAGGCTCGCGGCCTGTTCGAGCGCGATTGGGTGTTGATGAATTGGGCGTTGAAGTTTCACGACAACAATCGCGACATCCTGCTTGAGCCGGCCGAGGCCCGCGCGGCCGCGGACGATTTCCGCAAAATGGCGGACGCCAATGGCGACGGTCGCGTCACGCAAGACGAATATCGCGCCGCGCGTAGCTTCATTCTCGCGCGCTACTGACCACTGTCCGTCGGCGATTCAGGTAGGCGAAGCCGCTCTTTGGCGAGGCGGCGTCTCAAGGCGGGCTAACCTCCTTTAGTGCGCGCGAAGGCGGAACAGCTTATTGAGGCTGCATGCAAGACGCTCAGCAAAAAGCGTATTTCCTTGGTCGGGCGGAAGAGGAGCGCGCCGCTGCCGACAATGCGTCGGACGAGCGCGCGGCCGAGTCTCACCGATCGCTTGCAGCCCGCTATGACGCGAAGGCGAAGGGGAGTCCCGTCCGCGAGATCAGCGGGAAGGACGCCGAACACGCAAGCCTACTTCCCAAGGATTTCCGAATCCTCCCATAGGTCATAAGGCTACCTTATCGACCGCAGCCGCGCTTTGGTTGGCAGCGCGGCGCCGTTGAAGCGTAGCAGCCGCGTCGTTTCGAAAATCGGCGAAAGGCTTTTTTATGGGTGAGTTTAGCGGTCGAGAGGCGGACCTTGGAGTGCTCGGAACCGGTCGCATGGGCTCGCGGCTCGCCGCGATGTTCGCCCGAGCTGGGCGACGAGTCGTGCTGGGATCGCGAGACTCCAGCCGAGCGAATGCCATTGTCGATTCGCTGAACATCCCGACTCTGCGCGCGGGCTCCAATTCCGACGCGCTGGAAGCGCCCGCGATCCTGCCGGCGATCTTCATCCGGGACGGGCTGTTCGATCTGCTTGATCGCAAGTGCAGGACGCTGACCGGCAAACTGCTGATCGACATCAGCAACCCATTCAATGCCGATTACAGCGACTTCGTGACCCCGTGGGACACAAGCGGCGCCGAGGAGTTGCAGCGGCGCTTCCCCCAGGCGCGGGTCGTCGGCGCTTTCAAGAACGTCTTCTGGGAAGTGTTCGACCACCCGCAGTTCGGCGAAACCTTGAGCGACGTGCTGGTGACGGGGAACGATCAGCAATCCAAGGCCCAATTCCTGCGGTTGGCCGACGGAACGCCTTTCCGTTATCTGGACGCAGGACCGCTGGTGCACAGCCGCACGATCGAGCGCCTGACTTTCATCACGAGCAGCCTCGGCCAGCAGCTGAACAGCTATCCCCGGATGAATTGGCGGCTGCTGACGCAGCCGGAAAGCGCCGCGGCCTAGCCCGCCATCTTCTTGGCGCCGAGCCCGATCACCATGGAGTTGGCGCGGTCGTAAACAAGCGGACGACCAAACAGATAACCCTGGATCGTATCGCAGCCGAGCTCGCGCATACGCTCGAAATCCTCGGCAGTCTCAACGCCCTCGGCTGTGATCGACATGCGGAAGCTCTTGGCGAGCTGCACGATCGACTGGATGATCGCGACGTTCTCGGGACGCGAGCCTGCCTCGCGGACGAAGCTTCCGTCGATCTTCAGCTTGTGGAAGATCGCCTTGTTCAAATAGCCGATCGACGAATAGCCGGTTCCGAAGTCGTCGAGAGCGATTCCGACGCCGAGCGCGCGCAACCGCTTCAGGACGTCCAACGTGCCTCCGTTGTCGCCCAGGAACACACCCTCGGTGACTTCGAGCTCGATTCGATTGCCCGCAAGCTTGTGACGGGCGAGCGCTTCGCTGACAGTGTTGGGCAGTCCGGGCAGGATCTGCCGGGGACTGACGTTCAGGGCGACCGTGATCGGCTCTGGCCAGGTAGCCACGGCGCGGCAGGCTTCGTCGATCACCCACTCCCCGATCACGGGCATCAGGCCGCTTTCCTCGGCGACCGAGATGAAGACGTTCGGCGGCACGTTGCCCCGCTGCGGATGATTCCAGCGGATCAGCGCCTCGAAGCCGACGAGCTTTTGGCTCTTCGCGTTGATCAGCGGCTGGAAGACCAGGTGGAACTGCTTGGCGGCGAGGGCGGAGCGGAGATCGCTTTCGAGCCGGACGCGGTCCTCCTGCTCCGACTGGAGCTCCGACGAGAAATAGCGAGCGCAGCCGCGGCCGGCGTCTTTGGCTTGGTAGAGCGCCAGGTCCGCCTTGAGAATCAGGTCGTCGACCGTCGCCCCGTCAATCGGACCAAAGGCGCAGCCGATCGAAACGCCGATCCGGATCTCGGTCTGGTCGATCATGTAAGGTTCCTTGATCGACTTGATGATCCGGTCGGCAAGCATCTCGACCAGCTTGCGGCTCTGCGCATCGGGGATGACGATGGCGAACTCGTCGCCACCCATGCGGCCGACGTGACCTTCGGATCCGACCTCGTCCATCAACCTTTTGGCCACTGCGCGCAGCACGGCATCGCCCTTCGGATGGCCGAAGGTGTCGTTCACCGGTTTGAACCCGTCGAGGTCGAGGAACATGATTGCGCAGGGTGCATTGCCGGTAGTTGCCAGGCGCAGTGCCTCGCCGAGCAGCTGCCGGACGCGGCCGCGATTGGGCAATCCAGAGAGGACGTCGACGTTGGCCAGGTGAGTCAGGCGCTCCTGCGTCTGGCGGATCTCCGTGATATCGGAGCCCACGCCGCGGAAACCCTCAAACCGGCCGGCGGTGTCGATGATCGGGTCTCCCGCGATCGAAATCCACCGCGTCCCGCGCGGCGTCTTGAGCTCCATCTCAAGGGCGTTGAACGGCTGCTTTTCGAGGAGAACCCGGCCGAGTTCGGCATGGCCGCCAAGAAGAGCAGGCATCGAGTGGCCGAGCAGCTGACTGGCCGGACGGCCAAGCAGCGCGCTCATACGAGAACTGATGTAGGTCACGCGGTTGTCGGCATCGATCTGCCACAACCAACCCACGCCGCGATGTTCATATTCCTGAAGCAGAAGGCTCGCGCTCTCGCTCTGGCTGCCGACATCGGCGTTGGTCTTGAGCTGATGAAAGGCCCAGCGCGCGACGGTCAGTAGCCCGACGGTCGCGACGCCAAGAGTGAACAGGATCGACACCATGTTCTGAAAAGGGATGCTGTGCCGCTCCAGCAGCAATGATCCTCCCACGCCTACGGTGAAGGCCACCATCCAGGTCGTGACACACGGCGGCACGATGACCAGGCCGAGCGCGGCGATCGCGAGGCCCGACATGATCGACGCGGAAATGACCTGCCCACCGGGATCCATCGACGGGAAGAGGTAGAGCGGAAGGCTGAGCCAAACCGCAGCACGAACAAAGACTTCGGCGACCATCGTCCACATCGGAACCCGTCGCCCGGAGCGCCCGACGCACTTGATCGACTGAATCCGCGCGAGGTGCATCGCGCCGACGTTCACGATCCCGACGGCGATCAGCCACGGCATGAGCCAGGTCGCCGGCAGGCCCCATAGATTGGGCAGCATCATTACGGCAGCGACCATATTCGCGCCGGCGAAGAACGGCGCGAACTGCGCGCGCGACATGAGCTGGACGTCACGCAGCGGCGACGATTCTGAATCGTCTCCGCCTGCCGCTAGCCCGGCCGATTCACCGCCCGGAAGTCGGGCTGAAATCAATCGCTTATACCGATCTGGAGCTTCGTACATCCGCCCGCCGTTCAACTGCCGGTATTCGGATTAGACAAAGAGAGTTGAAGCGCGGTTAAGGTCTGCCGCCCTATTTTCAATTAAATCACGGCGGTTCTCTGGAAGGTAGGCGCTCGCAAAGAGGGCCTTGCGCCTCTATATCGGCGAGCGATGGCGACTGACAGCGCGTTCCTCGACCCGCGGCAGCAGGCGCGGCGGCGCTCGCCGCCCGCCGACGCGCCCGCGATCGCTTCTCCCGCCGCGCCGATTGCTCGCGGGATGGGTCTGGATCAGCCCTTCTTCGACGACAAGAATCGCGCATTCTGGATCCTCCAGTCGATCGGCTGGAGCGGCTATTTCTTCCTTCGCTCGCTCTCCGGTTTCGCCAACTCCATGGGGTGGATGTGGCTGGTCCACACGCTTCTGCTGACGGCGACCGGTTATTCGCTCACGCTGCTGCTCGCCTCGCTGTTCAGACGTCTCATCCGGATGCGGCCGATCTGGACGCTCATCCTGTCGCTCGGCGCCGTCGTTTTCGCGTCCATAGCCTTCTCGGTCATAGAAACCTGGAGCTATGCCACCTTCCTGAAACCGGCCTCGAAACCGATGGGCGTCGAATATTTTGGCGCGATCCTGCTCAACTTTACCCTGCTGGCCGCCTGGTCCGCCCTTTACTACGGCATCAACTACTTCCTTTTGCTCGAGGACCAGATCGATCAGCGCGAGCGCCTCGAGAACGCGGCGTCCAGCGCGCAGCTGGCCATGCTGCGCTACCAGCTGAACCCCCATTTCCTGTTCAATACGCTCAATTCGATCTCGACCCTGGTCCTTCTGAAGCAGACCGAGCGGGCGAACGCGATGCTTGCCCGCCTTTCGTCCTTCCTTCGCTATACGCTCGTCAACGAACCCACGGCCAAGGTTACGCTGGCGCAGGAAGTCGAAACGCTGAAGCTCTATCTCGAGATCGAGAAGATGCGCTTCGAGGACAGATTGCGCCCGCATTTCAAGATTGAGTCCGAGACGATCGGATCCCGCCTACCTTCGCTGTTACTCCAGCCGTTGATCGAGAATGCGATCAAATATGCGGTGACCCCGAGCGAGAATGGCGCAGATATCTGGATCCTTGCGACGCGCGAGGGCCAGGCGGTGCGCATCGAAGTCGCGGACAATGGCAGCGGCGAGGGCTCCGATTTCGCGGCCAGCCCGTCCACCGGCGTCGGCCTGGCGAACATTCGCGACCGCCTGTCGCAGGCCTATGGCGGGGCGCATCGTTTCGAGACCAGAAACAACGAGCGCGGGGGCTTCAGCGTTATTTTGGAAATCCCCTACGAAACCGGAGAAACTGCCTGATGACGATCCGGACCATATTGGTCGACGACGAAACGCTGGCGACGCAGGGCCTGCAGCTCAGATTGCAGGCTCATGAAGATGTCGAAGTGGTCGCCACCGCCGCCAACGGCCGCGAAGCGATCCGGCAGATCAAGACCCATAAGCCAGACCTCGTCTTCCTCGATATCCAGATGCCTGGCTTCGACGGCTTCTCCGTTATCCAGGGGTTGATGGATATCGATCCACCCCTGTTCGTGTTCGTGACAGCCTATGGCGAGCACGCGCTGCGCGCCTTCGATGCGCAGGCAGTGGATTATCTGATGAAGCCGGTGGACGAAGACCGGCTGGCTGCCACCTTGGACCGGGTACGCCAGCGCCTCGCCGAGAAGCGCGGCGCGGAGGAAGTAGGACGACTCAAGGACGCGCTCGCGGAGCACGCGCCCGAGGCGGCGGAAGAACTGGCCGATGCCGCGCCTGAGGGGCCCGCCCCTGGCCGCTACGAGAAGATGATCAATATCAAGGATCAGGGGCAGATCTTCCGCGTCGACGTCGACACGATCGAGCGGATCGACGCCGCAGGCGACTACATGTGCATCCAGACCGGCGACAATACGCTCATCCTGCGCGAGACGATGAAGGACCTGGAGAAGCGCCTCGATCCGCGCCGGTTCCAGCGCGTCCACCGCTCAACCATCGTCAACCTCGACCTGGTGCGGCAGGTGAAGCCCCACACCAACGGCGAATGCTTCCTCGTGCTCGATTCCGGAGCGCAGGTGAAGGTGTCACGCAGCTATCGCGACGTGGTGGCCCGCTTCGTGCACTGATGACGGCATGAATTGTCGTTTCATGACTTAGGTCATTGCGCGCGCCGGCCAATTGCCGTTCATGCTCGTCGTGAGCCGGGCAGATTCCTATTCTGGCACGTGCATCCTCATCGTCGAGGATTCGCCCGTCGTCGGCCCGTTCACTGCCGACCTGTTGGCAGAGCTAGGCTACGCGGTGGTCGGACCGGCCCCGAACATGGCGACCGCCCGCCAGTTGATCGACGAGGGTAAGGTCGACGCGGCCTTGATGGACGTCCACATCCGCGGCGAGCGGGTGTTCCCGCTTTGCGAGGTGCTGGACGATCAAGGCATCCCGTTCGTTCTGACCAGCGGATATGCCGACTGGGCCATGCCCGACAAATGGCAGGAGCGGCCGCGGCTGCTGAAACCCTACACGATCGATCAGGTGCAGAGCGCTCTTGAAGACCTGCTCGCTCAGCGAGGTCAGGCGACCTGATCAGGACGCGATCGGAAGACTGACGCTCACGGTCGTCCCGACACCCACCGTGCTCTTGATCTCAAGCAAGCCGCGATGCCGCTCGACGATGTGCTTGACGATGGCGAGACCAAGGCCCGTTCCGCCCGAGTCCCGGCTGCGCGCGGCATCGACGCGATAGAACCGCTCCGTGACCCTTTGCAGATGCTCCCGGCCGATCCCGGGTCCATGGTCGGTAACGGCGACGGTCACCCAGCGACCGTTTTGAACCCCGGCGACATCGATCGGGCTACTGCTTGCGTCGCAACCGTAACGGACGGCATTGGCCAGGAGGTTGTCGAAGACCTGGACGAGCTGGCCACGATCGCCGCGCACGGGGGGAAGCCCCTCGGGGATGTCCATGATGAACGTGCACTGGCGACCGCTGCGCATGTTCGAAGCGTGCGCGGCGGCGGTCGAGACGACTTCCTCAATCGACACCCGGTCATTTGGGGCGATGAACCGATCGGCTTCGATCCGCGATAGGCTCATCAGGTCCTCGATGATCCTGAGCATGCGGCCGGCTTCGTCCCGGATGGTCCGCCCGAAGCTCGCGCGCAGGTCGAAGGGAAGATCCTCCTCTTCGGCCAATGTCTCAGCATAGCCCAGCACGGTCGAGAGCGGCGTCCGGAGCTCGTGGCTTGCGTTGGCCACGAAATCGACGCGCATCTTTTCCGCGGAGACCGATTCAGACCGATCAACCATTCGGACAAGGGCGGAATCTCCGCCGAGGGCCCGAATGATCAGCCGCCATGACCGGCCGACCTCGCCGATGCCAGTGACGTCGATTTCCGCGGAACGGTGATCGAGGATTGCCTCGAGCGCCTGTGGATGCCGAATCGCCAGACGGATGTCTCGACCCTCGATAGTACTGCCCAGCAATTCTCGGGCGGCGCGGTTGGCGGCGACGAGGATATGCCCCTCCGCGACCACGGCCGGCTCGTCCAGCGCATCGAGCACGCCCCGCTGAGTTCCGTCCCAAATCCGCATCGGGTCTTCTGTAGCGGATTGATCGGCCCCAGCCACGCCTGCGACTATCCACTTACCGTTGAGACACCTGCCGTGATCAGAGGCTGAAGTTCAGCGCGAAATAGGCGATGTTGTCGCTGGTGTCCTCGCCTCCGCGGACGAACCCATGCTGGTTCATATAGCCGACCTCTCCGGTCAGCGTTTTCGCCAGCGGCGCGGAGACGGTGATCAGGTTGCGCATGCGGTCGATCCCGCTGCGCGCCTGAAACGACGTCTCGTTGAGATTAACGAAGGTCTCATTGCTGAGATTCAGCGCGACCTTGTCTTTCAGCGGCACAGACCACTTGAGGTAGGGCCGCAACCTCCAGCCCGTTCCTTCCACGCCGCGCCGCCAGCGCTCTTCCATCCGCACGCGCCCGCTAAGCTTGCCGCCGCCCAGCTTCGCAAATCCGTCGAACGTCACCTGTTCTCGAGCTCGACGTTCCAGGACGGTAAAATCGCCATCGAAATATTGCGGAGCATGCGTGTACCCCGCCCAGACCGTGACCGTCTTGTTCAGCTTGTAGCCCAGCAGCGTGTTGGACTCGATCTCATAGAGACCCTGGCGGCGGTCACTGAACCGGCCGACGAGTTCCTGCGATAGGCGCCACCGGTCGCTGAGCTTCACCGTGGCCGAAACCTGGGTCCAGACCTGTTGGTCTGACACGACGGCCGCTGCGGGCGAAGCCGCAAGCGACGCGACCGCGCTACCAATGAGCACGAGCCGACCCGTTCCAACCGCGCGCTTGTTGTCCAAAGTCATTCCTTCCAGTCCTGTCAGTCAATTTAGCTGAACTGGCTATGGAAAGCGCGTGAAACACGGGGATGACGCCTGTGCGTCAGATTTGTTACAGCCCGATGCCTAGAAGAAAGTCGTCAGCCAGTAGAAAAGCGCCCCGACCGTGGCCGATGCGGGGATGGTGATCAGCCAGGCGATCATGACGTTGCCCGCAACGCCCCATCGCACGGCCGATGCCCGGCGCGCGGCCCCGGCACCGATCACGCAACCGGTAATCGTATGCGTCGTCGAAACGGGGATTCCGAGATAGGAGGCGGCGAACAGCATCACCGATCCCCCGGCCGAGGCTGAGAAGCCCTGATGTTGAGAGAGCTTGGTGATGCGCGTGCCCATCGTTTCGATGATCCGCCAGCCGCCGGTGAGAGTACCAAGCCCGATCGCTACGTAGCAGCTGAGCGCAACCCAGTGCGGCACATGGAAGTCACCCTGCAGATAACCGGTCGAGTAGAGCAGCACGGTGATGATGCCCATGGTCTTCTGTGCATCGTTGAGGCCGTGGCCGAGCGAGTAGGTCCCCGCCGAGACGAGATGCAGCGCGCGAAATGTCCGCTCGGCGCCCCGAGCGGTGGCGCGGACCCCGAGCCAGCTTGTGACCAGCATGATCAACATCGTGAGAATCAGGCCGAGCGTCGGCGACAGGACTATGGCGACGAGGGTCTTGTTAAGCCCGGTCCACTGCACGCCCGTTAGTCCTGCGTGGGCCACGCCGGCGCCGATCAAGCCACCGACCAGCGCGTGACTGGATGAGGATGGAATGCCCTTGAGCCAGGTCACGACGTTCCAGAACATCGCTCCCACCAGGGCGCCGAAGACGACCGCTGGCGTTATCAGGTCCTTGTCGATGAGGCCCTTGCCGATCGTGTCGGCGACCTTGTGGAGCGCGGGCCACCGCAGCGCGAGGAAATAGGCGCCGAAATTGAAGAAGGCAGCGAAGGCCACCGCCGCCGCGGGGCTCAGCAGCCTCGTTGCCACGACGGTCGCGATCGAGTTCGCCGCGTCGTGAAGCCCGTTGAGGAAGTCGAATGCCAGCGCGACAATGATCAGCCCAACTAGCAGCGGAAGTGCCAGTTCGTGCATTAGGCACCAAGTTTATGCATGGTCGATGACGATGCCGTCGATCTCGTTGGCCACGTCCTCGAATGCATCCGTGACGCGTTCGAGGTTCTTGAACACCTCCCGCGCGACGGCGAATTGCAATGGATCGGTACGCGCGTTCTGGAAGGCGTTCCTCAGACCGAGCGCGTGAATCTCGTCCGCCTTGCCTTCCAGGCTGACGAGCCGACCGGTCAGACCGTGAAGCTTGTTTCCGTTTGCGCTGACGTTCCGGAGCAGCGGCACCGCATCGGCCGTCACCGAGGCAGCTTCGCAGATGACACTGACGATTTCCTTCATTTCCGGACGCAGCTCGTGCAACTCGTAAAGGTCGATTGCGCGAGCCGCTGCGAGCATTTCGTCGATCGCGTCGTCCATCGCGCCGATCAGCGAGGTGATCGCGCCGCGATCGAAGGGCGTAAGGAAGGTTTTCCGAACTTCTATAAGGACGCGCCGGATTATCTCGTCGGCGTCATGCTCGCGGTCTCGAATGGCGGCGAGCGCATCGCGCGTCGAAAGGCCGTCGTCGGCGAGCTTGCGCAG
>Ga0164308_10002039_pt1 | contig 10759 bp, 9 predicted proteins | sample Whisoiple_246_MG_FD_109983 | JGI IMG/M metagenome (GOLD analysis project Ga0164308, IMG submission 109983) | Soil microbial communities amended with fresh organic matter from upstate New York, USA - Whitman soil sample_246_MG | ecosystem: Environmental > Terrestrial > Soil > Unclassified >... | reverse complement strand
TGGCTTTTTCTGGCCAAGCCGTCTCGATGCTGCCGCCGTGCTAACCGTCGTCGCGGTCTTCGGTACGACCATCAGTCCTTATCTTTTCTTCTGGCAGAGTTCGCAGGAATCCGAGGAGGTTGCGACATCACATGAGCGCCCGCTCAAGGATGCGCCGCGAGCCGTCTCGAAGCAGTATCGGCGGATGCGCGTGGACACGCTGCTGGGCATGGCGTTCGCGCATAGCATCGCCTTGGCAATCATGCTGGCCACAGCCGCCACTCTCCATGCCAAAGGCATCGTCGACATTAACTCTGCCGCAGACGCGGCCGAGGCGCTTCGACCGATTGCCGGAAATTTTACGTCGCTTCTTTTCGCAATCGGAGTGATCGGAACGGGTCTTCTTGCTGTTCCCGTACTCGCCGGATCTGCCGCATTTGCTGTCGGCGAAACGCACGGCTGGAAGACGGGGCTCGAGTTCAAGCCGCATCAGGCGAAGCGCTTTTATGGAATAATCGTTGGCGCCACCTTGATCGGTGTCGCAATGCAGTGGTCGCATGTGAACCCGATCAAGGCTCTGTTCTGGAGTGCCGTGCTCAACGGCGTTTCGGCGGTTCCGATCATGGCGGCGATGATGGTTCTCGCATCCAACCGGGCGATCATGGGCCATCTGCACGAGCGCCGCGGCATTCTCATCTTCGGCTGGGCGGCCACCGGCGTAATGGCGCTCGCATCGGGTGCCATGCTCTTCACCAGCTTCGTCAGCTGACCGACAAAGCAACCGTCCGGCGGCACCTTATCGTTGCAGCGGCGTTACGGGCGCATGCGCAAGTTTTTCAATGTCTTCGCTACCAAGACGTCCAACGCGGCGGGCCAGCCCGTGACTTTCATCGTGGCGCTGGCGATTGTGGTCATCTGGGCCTTGTCGGGCCCGATGTTCGGCTATTCGGATACATGGCAGCTCGTCATCAACACCGGCACGACCATCGTGACCTTCCTCATGGTTTTCCTGATCCAGAACAGTCAGAACCGGGACGGCGCCGCGATGCAGGCCAAACTCGATGAGCTGTTACGCGCGGTGGACAGCGCACGCGAACAGTTCATCGGTATTGAACATCTGACCGATAAGCAGATCGAGCTCCTCCGCAACGCACTGGAGCGGCATGCGAAGCAGCTAAGGCAAGAGGGCAAGCAGGCGACCGCAGAAGATACGGTCGACCGGCTCCTAGACCGCATGGCGGGGCCTAGCTCCTAATGTTGTTGCGGCCTTTTGTCTCCGCCTAGCTGTCGGTCCGCTTGATCGATCGCGCGCAACAACTCGCTGAATGATGGCGCTTCTTCAACTGGCCACGCACGGTCGAAAGCCGGACCGAGCACATTCATGTCACGACGGGTAAGCAGTCCTACAGCTACGATGCGTTCATGGCTCACGAGGCGCTCCGTATACTGATACATGTTAGGCTAAACGCGTCCAAGCCATTGAAGTGCCGAGCGTTTCGCCCCAGCATCGGTTATCTCCTGTTCCGCGCGAGCCCAATTGTGGCCCGCGAAGGCTGGAAAGTAGAGGGTCGAGACCCCTATTTGGGCAGACATGCCGACCACCGCTCCCGAATGGCAGACCCTCGCCCTCTACGCGGTCGCCGCGGCGGTCATCCTGTTGCTTCTGCAGCGGATTCCAGTCGTGGGACGCATCATCCGCTTCGGCTTCTCCGCTGCCCTGCTAGCGTTCCTGATCTTCATCCTATTGCAGCAAGCGCCTTACCAGCCTGAACTGGCCCGCCTTACGCAGAAAATTGGCCTCGACGACCAGCAGATCGCGGGCAAGGAACTCAAAGTGCGGATGTCGCCCGACGGGCATTTCTGGGTCGTAGCTTCCATCAACGGCGTAAAGCGACGGATGCTGATCGACAGCGGTGCGACCGTCACGGCCATCGCCAGCGCGACGGCCCGCGAGGCGAGGGTCGAAACCGGCACCGCCATCACGCCGGTCATTCTGCGCACGGCCAACGGCGCCGCGCCCGCGCAGACCGGCTCGGTCGAGGAACTGCGCGTAGGAAATATTGTGGCGCGCAACCTGCGGGTCGTGTCGGCTCCTGGCCTTGGCGATCTCGACGTGCTTGGAATGAATTTCCTGTCCAAGCTGGAATCCTGGCGGGTGGAAGGCCGGGTACTAATTCTCGTCCCGCATCATCCGCAGCCCAGGTCCGAAAGTTGACAGGCCAAGCGGTCAAGGCGAGGCTCCACCCATGATCGTCAGCTCTCCACAAGCGGGAAAGAAAAGCTCCGGTGCGTCCATGGGGTTGGTCGCGGCAGCCATGCGCAGTGGCAATGTCATGCAGGCACGCCTGATGCTTCAGGACCGGCTGGCGCATAACCCCAATGATCCCGACGCGCTTGAAAAGCTCGCGGAGATCGCCGCCGGCCAACGATCGATCGAGGAAGCCACGATCCTGCTTCAGCGCGCCGTCGCCATCGATCCATCCGTCCCCCGTCGCATGGCCTTGATCGCGCACCTCCGCCGCAACGCACCTGCGCTCGCGCTCACCGAAATCGAACAATTGCCGCAGGCCGTGCGTGATGACCATGAAATGCGCGGCGTTGAGGCTACCCTCGCTGGTTCTCTTGGCATGCACGACCGGCAAATTCGACTGTATCGTGCGATGACCCGCGAGCGGTCGGGCGACCCAAGTCTGTGGGTCAGCCTCGCCAACGCGCTGAAAACGGTCGGCCGCACCGATGAGGCCCTGAAGGCGCTTCAGCGGGCGATCCGCGTCGATCAGGGCTATGGCGACGCCTGGTGGACGCTGGCCAACTTCAAGTCATACAAATTCACGCATCGCGATATCGCCCAGATGCAAGCAGCGCTTCGTTCCCAGCCGGGAGAGCATGATGCGCTGCACATCCACTTCGCCCTCGGCAAGGCTTACGAGGATCGCGGTGAGTACGAAGAAAGCTTCCGGCATTATGCGGTGGGCAATGCGATCCGCGCTCGCACCTTCGATCCGGACGACGTCACAATGACCCCTCTGGTGGATTCGTCCATCGCAACCTTCACGCCGGACCTTTTCGATCAGAACAGAAATGTCGGCTGTCCTGACGAAGGCCCGATTTTCGTCGTCGGGCTGCATCGCTCGGGGTCGACGCTTATCGAGCAGATCCTTGCCAGCCACTCACAGGTGGAGGGAACCACCGAGCTCGGGGTCATGAAAAGCCTCCGCGAACGGCTCGCCCGCTCCACCGGCAAGCCAGCCGCGGAAGCGATCGCGGCGCTAACCCCCGCCGAAGCGCGCGCCATTGGTGAAGAGTATCTGAGCCGGACTCGGCCATTCCGGCAAACGGATCGCCCTTACTTCGTCGACAAGCTGCCGGGAAATTGGGCGAACCTGGCGCTGATACGCATTGCTTTGCCGAACGCGCGGATCGTGGATGCGCGCCGCCACCCGATGGCGTGCGGTTTCTCCAACTTCAAACAGAATTACGCATCCGGCGCGGGCTTCTCGTACAGCCTCGAATGGATCGGCACCTTCTATCGCGACTATTGGCGCTTCATGCGGCACTTCGAGGAGGTCGAGCCCGGCGTCGTCTGCCGAATGATCAACGAGCAGCTGATCGACCGTCCCGAGGCGGAGGTTCGCCGAATGCTCGATCATCTGAGGTTGCCGTTCGAAGCGTCCTGCCTCGAATTTCACAAGAACGAGCGGGCGGTGCGCACGCCAAGCGCGGAGCAGGTGCGCAAGCCCATCAACCGCGAAGGCGTCGATTACTGGCGCCACTACGAGCCGTGGCTCGACGAGCTCAAGCGATCGCTCGGTCCCGCGCTTCAGGAATGGGCGGACTGAGCCCGCTTCGGTAAACGCCCAAGTGGCGTAGCAGTCCAGGTGGCGCACGCGGTTCGAACAGCCCGTTGGCTGCCTCAGGATCGAGCGCGCCTCGCTTAAGCTGATCGCGGACCGCAGGGCCTCAAAGGAAAGGGGCGAGACGGTCGCCCGCCTCGCCCCTGAACCTTTACGACTAGCTGCCTTTACTGGCCGCGTTCGCCCTGCGTCGCCGGAGGTGGCGGCGGAGGCGGAGGCGGTGCCGGGCAGGTCGCCGTCGCTTCGATCACCGACCCGTCCGGGCATGTCTGCGTCGCCGGAGGCGGCGGAGGCGGCGGAGGCGGAGGCGGAGGCGGAGGCGGAGGCGGAGCGAAGTTGTAGGTCAGGCCCAGCAACAGGCTGTGCGAGTGGAACTTCGCGCTAGCATCGAAGAACCCGCCGAAGTCATCGCTGAACGAACGGCTGATCTTGCCGGCGTTGAAGTAGCGATACTTCAGGCCGATATCGACCTGCGGCGAGACCGGGTAGCGCATTTCTGCGAGCAGCTGCCATGCAAACTTGCTCTTGCTGAGGCTGCCGCCCAAGTTGTCGAAATAATATTGGCCGTCGTAGTTGAAACCGGCGTCGAGGTCGAACCGGTGCTTCGTCTTCGCCCAGCCGATACCAGCGCCGACCGAGAAGTTCACCCCGTCGTCACTGCCGAAGTCGAAAAGGCCGTTGAGCATCAACGACCAATTCGTCGTCTTGCCCCCGGTGTCGATGTTCAGTTCGTCGGAGAGGAACGAGTCGCTCTTACGGTTCGCATGCTTGTAGGCGAGCTCGCCTTCAAGCCGGAACATGCCGAAATCGTAGCCGCCACGGAAATCGACGTCGTAGCCCATCTTGTTCTTGCTGCCGATGCCGAGGTGGCAATCCGAGAAGTAAGTCTGGAAATAGTCGTTGCAGATATAATAGCTGTCAGTGAAGTCGCTGCCGACGCTGCTCTTGCTCCACATCAGACCGGCGTCGAACGCCACATAACCGCTATGATCGCGGGCTGCTGCCGGCGTTGAAATCGCCGCCATTGCAGCCGCAGAAGCGGCCGCCAAAAGATATTTGCGCACAAGCATTCCCCTTGTTTACGGGTTTGAGGCCCACTTAACCCATAACCTCCGGATTAACCCACGTAAAGTTCCGTGCGCACAGGGTGTGTCAATTTCGCAACGTTTTACCGCGCTTTACGACTCGGAAGTGGCGTCTTCGAAGGACCCGAAGGTTCCCCTACCCGCGCGCATCGCCTACCTGACCGGCCATGCATTTCCTCGACCAGGCGAAAATATTTGTCCGCTCCGGCGGGGGCGGCCCGGGCGCGGTCAGCTTCCGGCGAGAGAAGTTCGTCGAGTTCGGTGGCCCCGACGGGGGCGACGGCGGCAAGGGCGGCGATATCGTGTTCGAAGCGGTTCCGGGCCTCAATACGCTGATCGACTTCCGCTATACGCAGCACTTCCGCGCCCCGCGCGGCAAGGGCGGCTCGGGCTCGAACCGGACTGGCGCGGGTGGCGCCGATCTCGTCATCAAGGTTCCGGTCGGAACTCAGCTCCTCGCCGATGACGAGGACCGCACGCTCCTTGCCGATCTCACACGAGAAGGCGAGCGTGTATCGTTCCTCAAGGGCGGCATGGGCGGCCGCGGGAACGCGAGCTACAAGACTTCTACTAACCGCGCGCCGCGGCAGCATCAGACTGGCGAAGAGGGCGAGGAGATGTGGCTGTGGCTGCGCCTCAAGCTCCTTGCCGACGTTGGACTCGTCGGTCTTCCCAACGCGGGCAAGTCAACCTTCCTCAACTCCGTCACCAACGCTGCAGCGAAAGTCGGCGCCTACCCCTTCACGACGCTCAGGCCCCAGCTCGGGGTCGTCCGTCACAAGGGCCGCGAGTTCGTGCTCGCCGACATTCCGGGCCTGATCGAGGGTGCCGCGGAGGGCGCGGGCATTGGGGACCGCTTCCTTGGACATGTGGAGCGCACGCGCTTGCTGCTGCACCTCATTCCGGCCGATGCCGAGGACCCGGTCGAGGCCTGGCGCATTGTTCGCGGCGAGATCGAGGAATATGGCGCCGGCCTTTCCGAAAAGGCCGAGGTGATCGCGCTCAGCAAGGCCGACCTTCTGGAGGCGAAAGACCGCTCGGTACTGATAAGGAAGCTTGAAAAGGCTAGCGGCGCGGCGGTCTTCGCCATCTCGGCGCCGCTCGGCGAAGGGATGGACCCGCTGCTCGACCGCATCGTCGAGACCCTCGGACAGGCACGCGAGCCCGAGCATGAAGACGCAGAAGCGGAGCGCAACTGGTCGCCCCTATGAAGCTCGGCGTCACCGGCGGCACCGGCTTCGTCGGATCGCACTTGCTCGACGTGGCCATCGCTGCCGGCCACCAGGTAAAAGCGCTCACCCGCCGCGAACAGCCATTTCGTGACGGGGTTGAGTGGATTCCCGGAAGTCTCGACGATCGCGCAGCCTTGCAGCGCCTCGTCACGGAATCGGACGCAGTCATCCACATTGCCGGCGTCATCAGCGCGCCCGGCAAAGCCGGCTTCGATCGCGGAAATGTCGAAGGAACGCTGGCGATGCTCGCTGCGGCGACCGCCGGCGGCGTGCAGCGCTTCATTCACGTTTCATCGCTCGCGGCCCGCGAACCGAAGCTGTCCATGTACGGGGCGTCCAAAGCCCGCGCGGAAGAGCTGGTGCGCTCCTCCGGGCTGGAATGGGCGATGGTCCGTCCTCCCGCGGTTTACGGACCCGGCGACAAGGAGACGCTGGAGCTGTTCCGGATGGCCAAGCTGGGCCTGATGCTGATGCCGCCCCGCGGCCATCTTTCCCTGATCCACGTCGACGACCTCGCGCGTCTGCTCCTGGCGCTGGCCGATCGCAGTGCGCCCTCGAATATCATGATCGAGGCCGATGACGGTCAGCCGTGCGGATGGAGTCACCGCCAGTTTGCCCGCGCCCTCGGGCGAGCGCTGGGGACGAGTCCGGCGATCGTTTCCACGCCGGGCATCTTCCTGCGCCTCGCCGCCCGCGCCGACCAGATGTTTCGAGGGCCCAAGGCCAAGCTCACGACCGACCGCGCGGCTTACTTCTCGCACCGCAACTGGGTCGTCGACCCGAAGCTGGGCGCGCCGCCCGACCTGTGGAGGCCGGAGATTCCGACGAACCAGGGGCTCAAGGAAACGGCCGACTGGTATCGCGCCATGGACTGGCTCTGACCGCGAAGGCCAGAGCCAGCCCTCGGGCTGATCCGCAAGCCGATCCCGCGCCCCATTCGCGCCCCATTGCGTTGCGAAAGGCGGGGCTCGCCACTAACGAGCCGAGCCATGCCAGATCGCCATCAAATCCTCGCCGAAACCCTCGAACTGATCGAGCCCTTCAACAAGAAGGGCGTCGACGTGACCGAAGCTACGCGCTTCGCCCAGGATCTCGAGTGGGATAGCCTGACTGTCCTCGACTTCGTCGCCAACGTCGAGGACGAGTTCGACGTCATCATTACGATGAACATGCAGGCCGAGATCGAGACGGTAGGCCAGCTGGTTGACGCCCTCGACAGGCTGACAGCGGGCAAGTGACCGACCTCCTCTCCAAGTTCGACCCGCTGATCCAGCAGCGCGATGACCTGCTTTCGAGCGGGCTCACCGACCCGTTCGCGCTCGTGATGGAGAAGGTCGAAAGCCCCACCGTCGCGATTTGCAACGGCCGGCGCACAATCCTGCTCGGCACCTACAATTACATGGGGATGACGTTCGACCCCGACGTCGTCGCGGCAGGCAAGCAGGCACTTGACGAGTTCGGCTCCGGCACGACCGGCAGCCGCGTCCTCAACGGCACCTACGTCGGCCACAAGGCCGTCGAGGAGGCGCTGAAGGACTTTTACGCCATGGACCATGCCATGGTCTTCTCGACCGGATACCAGGCGAACCTCGGGATCATTTCAACGATCGCCGGCAAAGAGGATTACATCATCCTCGATATCGACAGCCACGCGTCGATCTACGACGGCTGCGCGCTCGGCAATGCGCAGATCGTGCCCTTCCGCCACAATGACATCGAAGCGCTCGAAAAGCGCCTGAAGCGCCTGCCTCCCGAGGCGGGCAAGCTGGTCATCCTCGAAGGCGTCTATTCGATGCTCGGCGACGTTGCGCCGCTCAAAGAGATGGTCGCCGTCTGCAAGGCTGCGGGGGCCATGGTCCTGGTGGACGAAGCGCATTCGATGGGCTTTATCGGGGAGAGGGGGCGCGGCGTCGCCGAAGCTCAAGGTGTGATCGACGACGTCGACTTCATCATCGGCACATTTTCCAAGTCGGTGGGGACCGTCGGCGGTTTCTGCGTCTCCAATCACCCAAAGTTCGAGATTCTGCGCCTCGTCTGCCGTCCTTACGTTTTCACGGCCTCGCTTCCCCCCTCCGTCGTTGCCACGGCCGCGACGTCGATCCGCAAGCTGATGGACAGTGCCGACAAGCGCGCCCACCTGTGGGAGAACAGCAAGCGCCTCCACGCCGGCCTTCGCCAGCTGGGGTTCAAGCTTGGGACTGACGAGCCGCAGTCCGCCATCATCGCCGTTTTGATGCCGGATCTCGAAACCGGCGCCGCGATGTGGGAGGCGCTTCTCGATGAAGGTCTTTACGTCAATCTCGCGCGTCCGCCGGCCACGCCTGCCGGTATGACGCTTCTGCGCTGCTCGCTTTGCGCGCTCCACACCAATGAGCAAGTCGGAGAGATCCTCGGCATGTTCGCTGCGGCAGGCCGTGCAACAGGCTGCATAAGCTGAAGATTCCCGGCGGAACCTTTGGGTTTCGCGAAAAAGTTAACGGGGCTACATTGGCTTCATGATCGGGGTTGGGGACGACGAAGAAGTCCGGTTCGACTGGAGTCGAGGCGGAGCGGCAGTCGCGGGTTTGATCGCCGCGCTGATCCTCGTTGCGATGATTTTCCTGGTCAAATTCGCGAACGACGCTCGGGAGCGAGCACTCGCCGCGGAACGCCATACTTACGAAGTCGCGCTCGTCGTTCGGAACGTCAGCGCGAACGTGTCGCGCGCTGAGGCCGCCCTCGCCCGCTTTGTGCTCGACGAAGACGTCAAGGGCAGCGGCAACATCTATGCCAGCGACTGGCAGCTTGCGGGCTATCAGATCGACCAGCTCAGCGGCCTCATGCGCTCCAGTCCTGACCAGCTTCGCCGCGTAGCGGAGCTCCGCGACCTGTATCGCAAGCGCAATGCGGAGCTGTCCCTCGCCGCTCGTGCCGCTCTCGCCAAGCAGGGCGATGCGGGCATCAGCTATTTCTACCAGGCCGCGACCGAAGGAACGGGTGACGCGCTCGACAACAAACTCGAGGAAATCATCCGCGCCGAACGCCAGGCCCTTCGCGATCGCATCGAGCAGAGCCAATTCTTCTCCGAGCAGGCAAGCCGGCGCAGCGACTATCTGAGCTGGATTGGCTTCATTGTCGGGCTGGGCGCCATCTTCCTCGGTGTCGTCGCGGTCCAGGCACTGCGCCAGAACGCCGCAGCTCGGCGCCAATTCGAGAGCGAGTCGGAGCGAGCCGAGGCGCTGGAATATGCCGTGCGCGACCGCACTCAGGAATTGTGGGAAGCGAACGAAGCTCTTCGCGCCGAAGCCAAGGAACGCGAGGCGGCCGAAGCGCAGCTCCGCCAGGTCCAGAAGATGGAGGCGGTCGGCCAGCTGACCGGCGGCATCGCCCACGACTTCAATAACATGCTGGCGGTCGTCGTCGGCGGCATCGACCTTGCATTGCGGCGCATCAACGGCCCCCGCCGGGAAGTTACGACGCACCTCAATAATGCAATGGACGGCGCGACCCGGGCGGCCGCATTAACTCGGCGTCTGCTGTCCTTCGCCCGATCCGAGCCGCTGCTGCCCGAGCGCGTCGACGGCAATGAGTTGATCGGCAGCATGTCCGACCTCCTGGACCGCACGCTGGGCGAACAGATCCGCGTCGAGATCGACCTGGCGAAGGAAACCTGGCCGACCTACGTCGACCCGCACCAGCTCGAAAATGCGATCGTCAATCTCGCCGTCAACGCGCGCGACGCAATGGAAGGCCGCGGCTTGATGCGCATCGCCACGGAGAACCTCCGGCTCGCCGCCAATCAGGTCGGCGACATCCAGGCGGGCGAATATGTGAAGATCAGCGTCACCGACACGGGGTGCGGCATGGAACCCGACGTGCTCGAACGGGCATTCGAGCCGTTCTTCACGACCAAGCCGGTTGGAAAGGGTACGGGGCTGGGATTAAGCCAGATCTTCGGCTTCGCGCATCAGTCCGGCGGAGAGGTCGGGATCGAGAGCGAGGTTGGACGCGGCACGACCGTCTCCATCTATCTGCCGCGCACCGAAGCCGCAGCACCGGTGAGGCTCCACCCTGCGACGCTCCGCGCCGAGCGCGACGTGCACGTGGCCGGAGCGCGAATCCTGCTCGTCGAGGACGATCCCCGGGTGCGGACTGCCACGGTCGATGCGCTCGAGGACCTCGACTATGATCCGGTGTCATGCGGCAGCGGAGCCGAAGCCATCGAGTTGTTCCACGCTCAAGAATTCGACCTGGTGATCACCGACGTCATCATGCCGGAAATGACGGGCCCGGAACTCATTCGCTTCCTGAAGCTCAACTCTCCGCGGGACTTCGCCGTATTGTTCGTTACCGGCTACGTCGGCGAAGGGGAGAGCGACGAGCTGCGCGGACACGAGTTACTGCGCAAGCCATTCACGGTTGGGGCGCTCGCAAGCGCGGTCTCGGCGGCCCTGGCCCGAACGGCTAGCGAACCGCCCCGGACCGGATCAGCCTCGGCAAGAGGCTGATCGCGGCAAGGAGCGGATGGCGTTGCTGCCAAGGCTTCAGGCGAATGCTTGTCCCCGCGTGCCGGTTGATCTTCCACGCAATATAATCCGCGCCACCTGCGAAGGTCGCGCTCGCCTTGGCC
>Ga0164308_10002037_pt1 | contig 10764 bp, 7 predicted proteins | sample Whisoiple_246_MG_FD_109983 | JGI IMG/M metagenome (GOLD analysis project Ga0164308, IMG submission 109983) | Soil microbial communities amended with fresh organic matter from upstate New York, USA - Whitman soil sample_246_MG | ecosystem: Environmental > Terrestrial > Soil > Unclassified >... | reverse complement strand
GATCGATCGTAATGGCTTTTTCCAGCAGTGCCTGCGCGACCACATTGTCCTGCCGCGTCACGCGCCAGTAATGCCACAGCGCCCGCATCACCAGATCCCAGGCGTCCAGGCTGTTGGGCGGTTTGCTCCTGGCGCGAAAATTCTCTGCAGCATAGATCTGCGGCTCGATCGCCGCGACAATGGCCTCGGTGATCTGATCCTGCACCGCGAACACATCGGCGAGATCGCGGTCGTAGCGCTCGGCCCAGATATGGCTGCCGGTTGCGACATCGTTCAGCTGCGCGGTGATGCGGACGCGGTCGCCGCTCTTGCGCACGCTGCCTTCGAGCACGTATCGCACGCCAAGCTCCTCGGCGACCTGCTTCATGTGCGCGGACTTGCCCTTGTACGTAAACGAAGAGTTGCGTGCGATGACGAACAGCCACCGCAGCTTGGATAGCGCGGTAATGATGTCCTCGCTGATCCCGTCGGAAAAATATTCCTGTTCCCGTTCCCCGCTCATGTTGTTGAAAGGAAGCACGGCGATCGCCGGCCGATCCGGTAATGGCAAACCCGAGCGTGGCCGCTCGAGGCTTTTTTCCGGTAGCCGCCCCGCTGGGCGACTGCTGTTTTCCGGTTCCTGCACCGTGCCGACGAAGCGAAGGCCTTTTCGTGAAATTGTCCGGATCAGCTTTTGGTCCCTGCCGCTATCGCCAATCGCCGTTCGCGCGGCGTTGACGCGGCTGGTAAATGTCGAATCGGAAACGGTCCGGCCGCCCCAGACCAGGCCGATCAGATCCTCCTTGCTGACGACCCGGTCGCGGTTCTGCACCAGATAGACCAGCAGGTCGAAGACCTGCGGTTGCATGGGTATTGGCGCCCCATCGCGCAGCAACTCGCGACGCTCGATGTCAAGCGTTTGATTGTCAAAGGTAAATTGCACGCCGCTTCCCCCGGACCGCGTCCGTTCTCAAGGAATAATCAGGCCAGTCTCACGGATAAATCAAGCGCCGGGCAAAGCCTTCAAGTCGCCGTTCCGGCATCCTGAGCAGAGCATTATTACGATTCCAATCATTGCCTGTGGAGATAATCATGACCGAATTTCAAGCCGTTAGCCCGGACTTGCAGGGAAATCGAATTCTAAAATTCGTCGCCTTCCTCTACGGCGTCGTCGCCTATTTCACGTTCTTCGTCACATTCCTTTACGCCATCGGGTTCGTAGGCGGCATGGTAGTGCCCAAGACGATCGACACCGGCTCACAATCGTCGGCAATACAAGCGCTGGTCGTAAATCTGTTGTTGATGTCACTATTCGCTGTTCAGCACAGCGTAATGGCCCGCAAGCAATTCAAGCAATGGTGGACGCAATACGTCCCGAAATCAGTCGAGCGCAGCACCTACGTGCTGTTCGCCAGCCTGATACTCGCTCTGTTGTTCTGGAAGTGGCATCCGATGCCGGCAGTTGTTTGGCAAGTCGATGACCCCAACGTCGCCGTCACAATCGCGACCCTGTCATTGGTTGGCTGGGCGATCGCGCTTACCAGCACATTCCTGATCAATCATTTCGAGCTGTTCGGATTGCGCCAGGTTGCCACCAATCTCGCCGGCCACGATATACCGGCGCCTCGCTTCCGGACGCCGCTATATTACAAATTCGTGCGGCATCCGCTCTATCTCGGCTTCATCATCGCGTTCTGGGCGGCGCCCACCATGACTGTCGGGCATCTGCTGTTCGCGGCGGTGACCACGGCCTACATCTTCGTCGGCATCTTCCTGGAAGAGCGCGATCTGGTCGATCTCTTCGGCGACGATTACCGCAACTACAAGAAGCGGGTTGCCATGCTGTTGCCCTGGCGCAGGTCAGTCTGATATCATTTGAATTTAATTGCATGCAATGAAAGGTATTGCCATGGCACATTCAGGAAGCTGCTTTTGCGGGGCGGTCAAAGTCGAGGTTACCGGTTCACCGGAGGCGATGGGGTACTGCCATTGCAGCTCCTGTCGTTCATGGTCCGGCGGGCCGGTGAACGCCTTTAGCCTCTGGAAACCGGAGGCCGTGCGGGTCACAGCGGGGGCAGAGCACCTCGCGACGTTTTCGAAGACGGCGATGAGCGAGCGCAAATATTGCGCGAAGTGCGGCGGGCACCTGATGACCAACCATCCGCCGCTTGGCCTTGTCGACGTGTACACGGCGACACTCCCGACACTCGCCTTTGCCCCCGGTGTTCACGTCAACTACGCCGAGACGGTGATGCCCATGCGCGACGGCCTGCCGAAACTGAAGGATTTTCCGGCGGAGTTTGGCGGTTCGGGTGAGGCAATGGCCGAGTAAGCGGCGGTTTTGCGACGCGACCGGCAGTGTTGCGAATTCAGCCGCGACATCGCCGGTCGAAGCTGAAAGGAATGGGGACTACTCCAAACCTGCGCGGCGGAAGCCTTCCAAATAGTGCTCGCGGTCGGCGGGCTGCTGCATCGGCAGCTCATTTGCAATCCAGGCCAGCGTAACATTGGGTTGCGCGCGACGAAGTTCGCGCAATGCCATGCTAGCGATCTCGTTTTGTCCGATCATGCCCGCGGCGGCGGTGAGCACGCGATGCGCGCCGACGAAATCGGCACGTTGCCTGAGAGACTCGTGGGCAAGGCGGATGGCCTCGTCATAGTTGTGTCCGGTGAACTGGGCGTAGGCGGCAATGCCGTAATAAATCGCGGAAAACGGATCGCGCGGGCTAAGCCGCAGCGCGCGGCGCGTGGCCAGGTCGGCTTCCTGCCAGCGCCCGCAATAGCACAGCGCCGCGCCGTAGAAAGCCTGAGCCAACGAGAAGTTCGGGTTGAGCCGCAACGCCACTTCGAATTCGGCCAGTGAGTCGTCGAAGCGCCGCGCGAACAAATAGACGTAGGCCAGCCCATGGTGCGCCCAGGGATCCTCGCTGTCGGCCTCAACCGCGGCCAACGCTGCGCGCTCGGCAATCGGCGCTGCCGTCGCCACATCGCCCCAGCCCATATGAGCGCCGAAGATATGGCTGGTGGCGAGCACGCCGAGCGCCTGCCCATAGTTCGGGTCGATCGCGATGGCTTTTTCCAACAGCGCCTGCGCGACCACATTGTCCTGCCGCGTCACGCGCCAGTAATACGACAGCGCCCGCATCACCAGATCCCAGGCATCCAGGCTGCCCGGCGGCTTGCGCCGGGCGCGAAAATTCTCTGCGGCATAAAGTTGCGGCTCAATCGCGGCCACGATCGATTCAGTGATTTCGTCCTGCACGGCGAAGACATCGGCGAGATCGCGGTCGTAGCGCTCAGCCCAGATGTGGCTGCCGGTTGTGACATCGTTGAGCTGCGCCGTGATGCGGACGCGGTCGCCGCTTTTGCGCACGCTGCCCTCGACCACGTAACCGACGCCGAGTTCCTCGGCGATCTGCCTCATGTGTACGGACTTGCCCTTGTAGGTAAAGGATGAGTTGCGCGCAATCACGAAGAACCAGCGCAGCTTCGACAAGCCGGTAATGATGTCCTCGCTGATGCCGTCGGAGAAATACTCTTGCTCCAGGTCGCCGCTCATATTGACAAAGGGGAGTACGGCGATCGCCGGCCGGTCCGGCAGCTGTAGCGCCGCGCGCGTCGGCCCGTCGGTCGCATCCGGCAGTGAGTTCATGACGACAGCCGGCTCGGGGCGATCCGGTTGCGTCCTCACATCGCCGACGAAGCGCATGCCCTTGCGGGCCACGGTACGGATCAACCTTTGCTCTTTGCCGCTGTCGCCGACCACCTTTCGCGCCGCGTTGATACGGCTGGTCAGCGTCGAGTCCGAGACGATCCGGCCTTCCCAAACCGAGGCGAAGATTTCATCCTTGCTGACGACGCGGTCGCCGTTCTGCGCCAGGTAAGCGAGAAGGTCGAACACTTGCGGCTCGACATGCACGGCTATCCCGGCGCGCCTGAACTCTCGGCGTTCGAGATCGATTTCGCAGTCGTCGAAGCTGAGGATCATTCAAGGGGCCAAGGGCTCGGGACAGGTACTTCTGCCTCAAAAGGCAAGTTTAGCATCCCTCGCGTGGGTTGAGAGTGCTGAGACAACATACCTCATATCAGCCCGTCTAACGCACAAATTGCTGTTTCTTCAAAGAGTTAGTTCGCCACAATCGGCACGCTGCGATTGCCGAAGTTAAGAAGTGCCCGTGAATCGGCAAGATGGAATTCGAAATACCCCTTTGTCGGGGCGGGTGCCCTCGGGGCTGCCGCTATGCAACCAGCTCCGAGCCTCTGAACTCAACTCAAAGAAGCCCGGTCACTCCGGCCGGTTTCAGCGCGCTTCCGGAAAATTCGCCAATGCCTTTGAAGGCGATGTTCGCCTCATGGCTTGCCCCGTTGCGATGGCTCGCCCGGCAACACCCATGCGGCCTCACGCCCGAAAGCTGAGGCGTGAGGCAACGGGATGGATTGGACTGCGCCCGTAGGACTCAGTCGCCGTGGGCGGTGACGTCGGCGCTTTGGCCGGCGTGCGCGGCTCCAGCGTGGTCAATCAAAGTACCGCCGACCACATGAAGAATGGCGAACCCGAGGACAAGGGCGGTGATCAAGGACTTTGCGCCCAATCCCTTCCAGTTAACGGGCTCTCCGCCCGCCAGCTCGATGTAAACGCGGCTCCGCTCCGGCATTTTCTCGAATATTCCGGTGTCATCGTGCAGAAGATGTGGGTAGCTGCGAATAATCTGCACCGCCTGGCGTCGTCGTGATTTTTGCAGTGCGCTGATCAAGGCCGAAAAAAAATTAGTCATCAATATTCTCTATTTTTAGCTTGAGCCGATTTGAGGGAGGGCGAATATGGATCAAACTGGTTACCGGCGCTTCAAGCCAGGCTCCACGCTCCCTCTACGAAATCTTGATTTTTGCTTTATGTGCCCTGCCTGGCCCGGTTCACGGCCGCGTGTACACCGGTCCAGGGCGGCTTTTCGGGTGCGAGTTGTTGCCGCAGGTAGGATACCAGCTCGGCGATTTGATCGTCGGTCATGCTGTCCTTGAAAGCGGGCATGTAACCGAGATCGCTCGACACCGGGGAAGCAATGCCGTGCAGAATCACCTGGATCAGGTTGTCCGACACGGCACTATGCAAATTACTGTTCAGCGCCAGCGACGGCCGGCTGCCGAACAGCGGCGCGCCGCCGACGGCATGGCAAACCGCGCAGGCGCCTTGATAGATGCGCGCGCCAACGCTCGAGGCTGAAACTGCTCGTGTGCTGGTCAAAATTTCAAGTTTGGCGGCGAGCGCGGCTTGCGCCGGTTCGTTGATCGCGGTGTCGTTGAACGAGCCGAGATAGATCGCCATGGCGCGGATGTCCTCGTCGGGCAAGTCGGCGAGTTCTTTCACAACCGGCGCCATCGGACCGGCGGCGACGCCGTGAAAGCGCGATTCGCCGGTCCGCAAATAGGCGTACAGCTCATCCTCGCTCCAGGGGATCGGTGCATGCGAAAGCGAGGTCAACGGCGGGGCCTCCCAGCCTTCCGCAAAACCGCCGGCCAGATGGGCTTTTGCCTTTTCTGCACCAAGTGCGTTGCGCGGCGAATGACAAGCCCCGCAATGGCCAAGACCCTCGACCAGATAGGCGCCGCGATTCCACATCGCCGGCTTCGTTGCGTCGGCCTCGAATACGCCCGGCTGGTGAAACAGCGCGTTCCAACCCGCCATCAGCGGACGCCAGTTGAACGGAAACGCCAGTGCGTTTTCCGGGGTGTCGGCGCGCACCGGCGCCTGCGCCATCAGATAAGCATAGAGCGCCTGCAGGTCGGCGTCGGTTGCTTTGGCGAAATGCGTATAGGGGAATGCCGGATAGAGATGTCTTCCGTCGCGATGGATGCCCTCGCGCATGGCGCGCTCGAAGGCGGGGTAGGACCAGGCGCCGATCCCGGTCTCGAGATCGGGCGTGATGTTGGTGCTGTAGATGATCCCGAACGGTGTCTCGAGAGGCCGGCCGCCGGCGTTGATAGTACCATTGGCCTCGGTGTGGCAGACCGCGCAGTCGCCGAGCGCGGCAAGTTGCCTCCCGCGGGCGATGGTGGCGGCCGAATATACCGATGCATCCGGCCGCGCGATCGGGGCGATCGAGCGCCACGGCAAGGCGGCTGCGGCGACGCCGACTACGGCTGCGCATAATGCTGCGGCAGTTGCCAGCGCGCCACGACGGCCGGCAAACGGGTTTTTCCATTTGTCGATCGCGGCCGGGGGCTGCGGTGCGGCTAACGGCAATGCATCTTGCGCCGCATCCTGCTCGCCTCGCAAGCCCCTGAGGATTCGCTCCGGCGTGAAGGGCAATTCGCGAAAACGCACGCCGGTAGCGTCGAAGATTGCATTGGCGATCGCGGCGGCGCTCGGAACGGAAGCTGATTCGCCGACGCCAAGCGGCGGCTGATCCTGCCGCGGCAGCATCAAGACATCGATCTTGGGGATGTCCGGGAAGGTGATGATGGGGTAAGCGCCCCACTCGCGGCTTGTCACCGAACTACGGTCGAACGAAACCTCTTCCATCAGCGCGCGGCTGGCGGACTGGATGACGTTGCCATGGATTTGGTGGCGAACGCCGTCAGGATTGATCATCAGGCCGGAATCCTGGCCGGCCACCACGCGGGTCACGCTGACATCGCCGGTCGCCTTGTTGACCGCGACGTCGGCAATCCAGGCCGACCACGCCGCGCCGTAGCCTGGAAACTGACTGTGGACATAGAGTGCGTAGGCAAAGCCGCGCCCGCGCACGATGTCACCTTCCGGGACTGGCTCTTTCCAGACCGGACGGGGGCTCCAGCCGGCTCGCTCAGCGACGGCCTTGACCAGATCGACGGCGCGTCGGTCTTTGAGATAGCGCAGCCGATACTCGACGGGATCGATGCCGGCTTCGGTGGCCATTTCGTCGATATAGGATTCGTGCGCGAACGTATTGGGCAGCGCCGAGACGCCGCGAAACCACGATGCGCGCACGATCGGCGGCATGTCATGCGCGACCACGCGCATATTGTCGTAATCGTAGGGCGGGATTGCGGTGCGGTCGCCCATCTCAAAGACGTCAGGGACCGGCGCAATCGTTCCGGTGAGCAGCAGCGCCAGGGTAGGGGCACCGTTGGAAGGATAGCGTGTCGCAAAATCGTAACCGGCGACGCTGCCGTCGGCGCGCAGTCCGCCCTTGACGTCCATCAGCTGCGCGGCGCCCTTTGGCTCCCAGGCGTGCTCCTGCTCGCGCGTCAATTGCACGCGAACAGGGCGACCGGCGGCGCGCGACAGCAGCACCGCATCGGCCGAAACGTCGTCGGCGCAGTTGCGGCCATAGCAACCGGCGGCCTCCATCCGGATCACATCGATCTCGGTTTCCGGCCGCTGCAGCAATAGCGCGAGGTCGGCGCGCAGAATGTGAGGATTTTGCGTGCCGGACCACACCTTGACGTGGCCCGCTTGATAGTCCGCGACGGCACAGGACGGGCCGATCGAACCGTGCATCTGGTAGGGCCACAGATAGGTCCGATGCATCGGCTTTGCCGCCGCGGCAACCGCCGCATCGACGTCGCCTTTGTCGATCAAGGTCCGCGGCGTCGACGGATTGGCGCGCAGCGCCGTTTCGACGTCCTTCAAGTCAGGCAGGTTCGGCGTCGGCTTCCAGCTCACTTTGAGCTGCGCCGCCGCCTTGACTGCGTTCTCCTCGCGCTCGGCGATGACACCGACGAAATCGCCGATCCTGACGACCGCGACCAGCCCCGCAATATCGCGCACCGAAGACTCATCGACCCCTATCAAACTGTTGCCGACGAACGCGCCGGCATCGACGCCGGCATAGGGCGGGCGCACGACGCGGCCGTGCAGCATGCCGGGCACGCGCACATCGTGAACATAGACGGTTTCGCCGGTCGCCTTCGCCGGCAGATCGATGCGTGGCACCGACTGCCCGACGATGGTGTAGGCGTCAGCCGCCTTCACCGGAACGTCGTCGGCCAATTCAAGCCGGATGCTCTCGCCGGCGATCAATTCACCATAGCTGACGCTGCGGTTGTCCTTCCCGCGGATCAGGCCGTCTTCGATCGCAAGTTCCTCGAGGCGAAGCTCGAGCCGTTCCGCGGCGCGCGCGACCAGAAAATGTCTCGCTTGCGCGGCGGCTTTGCGCAAGGGGACCGCCGTGATCTGGATGGTTTCGCTGGCGATGGTCGCGCCCTGATTGGGGACGCGCGAGGTATCGCCCAGCACGACGACGACCCGCGCAAAGGAGACGTCGAGTTCTTCGGCGACGATCTGTCCGAGGGCGGTCCGAATGCCGGTGCCGAGATCGACATGACCGTTGAAGGCAGTCACTGAACCATCGGCTGTTATTTTCACGAAAGTTTCGAACGCGCCTTTCCCGCCCGAGGCAGCCGGGCGGACGACCGACAGCGATCCGGGCCGAAGCTCACGATTGTCCATAGGCCCGGATGCCATCAATCTTGCGCCTCGGCGAGAGCACCCGCTGCCCGCATCGCCGCGCGCACGATCTCGATATGAGCGCCGCATCGGCACAAATTGTAGCGTAGCGCTTCGAGCAGCTCGGGTTCCGAGGGATGAGGGCTACGCAGCAGCAGCGCCTTGGTGCTCATGATCATGCCGTTGAGGCAGTAGCCGCATTGCGCGGCCTGTTCGGCGATGAAGGCCTGCTGCACCGGGTCGGGATGATCGCGCGAGCCGAGCCCCTCAAGCGTCACAATGTCGCGGCCGACGCAGCCGGTGATCGGGATGACGCAGGAACGTGCTGCGACGCCATCGATCAGCACCGCGCAGGCCCCGCATTCGCCGAGCCCGCAGCCGAATTTCGGTCCGTTCAGCTCGAGATCGTTGCGCAAAACGTAAAGCAGCGCGGTATCGCGGTCAGCGTTGACGTCGTGGATCCTGCCGTTGACGGTCAGGCGGATCGTGGGCTGCGTCATGCTGCTGGTTCCCGCCCGCTGTTTGCGCTGCAAAACATCGCGATAAGTCCTTGCGAAGATACCGTTTGCATACAAACGTGCAAGCCGGGCCTCGCCAAGCGAAGCGGTCTGCCCGGTTTGTAAACAGGACTGCAGGGCAATTGAACTTTTATTCGGCAGCGGGCTTTTTCGCTGCCAAACACGCTTGACAGTTTTTCGGCACGCGCGCAACATCGTTTGTATACGAACAAAATGCCCGGCGGCGAGAGATATTGGAGGCCGCCTGAACTTGCGTCGCTACCAATTAGCCTATCCGACAGTCTGACGCTGGCTTTGAGAGCGTGTTCATGCTGACTGATACGACGACCGCTCCCGTCGACGACAAGATCCGCTGCGACGCTTGCCCGGTGATGTGCTACATCAAGCCGGGCGCGGCGGGCGCCTGCGATCGCTACGCCAACCACAATGGCGAGCTGGTGCGCGTCGATCCGCATATCGTCCTGGAACGAACGGTATCGCATGGCGGACGGCTGGTGCCGTTTCAGGCCGGCGGCGACTGGGACGGCAAGATCGTCCACGAGCCCAGCGTGTTCGTGACCGCGATCGGCGCCGGCACCACCTATCCCGACTACAAGCCGGCGCCCTTCATCGTCTCCTCGGAGATCGACGGCATCGACATGGTCACGGTGGTGACCGAAGGCATTTTCAGTTACTGCGGCGTCAAGGTGAAGATCGATACCGACCGATATCTCGGTCCGGAGACGGCAACGGTGCGGGCGCAGGGCGAGGCCGTGGGTCACGTCACCACCAGCGAATACGGCTCGCAGATGCTGTCGCTGGGCGGCGTGCATCATCTCACCGGCGGCTCGAAGAAGGAAGGCCGCGTCACCTGCGACACGCTGATGGATTTGAGCAACTGCAAGCCGGTCGAATTGACCATCGACGGCGGTGCAACCGTGGTGGTGCAGGCCGGATATCCGCCGATCGTGAACGGCGTCCCGGAGGAGCGCATGCGGGTCGGCTGCGGCTCGGCGACCATCGGCATGTTCGCAAAGCAATGGCACGGCAAGGTCGACGAAGTGGTTGTGGTGGACGACCACATCACCGGCGTTCTTTCGGAACATCAGGCCGGAAAACTGCTCGATATTCCCGACACCGGAATCAAGATGAAAGGGCGGCGATCGACGCCGGGCCGTTATTTTCAGGTGGCTGAGCCCGGAACGGGCTGGGGCGGCACCAAGATCTCGGATCCGCTCTCGGTGCTCGGTCCATTCGACCCGAAGAAGGCTCGGCCCGGGATGACCATCCTGATGGTCTCAACGACCGGCGAACACGCGGCTTACTATGAGCTCGACGAAGCGCTCAAACCCGTCGAGAAAGAAATGCCGGCCGATCTCAAGAACTCGGTCGAGCGGATCCAGGAGAACTGCGAACCGGCGCTGTGCACCGTGCTGTTCATGGGCGGGGCGGGCGGATCGTTGCGGGCAGGGGTCACCGACAATCCGGTGCGGCTGACGCGGTCGGTCAAGGAGGCGCTGACGCGCGTCACCAGCGGCGGCGCGCCGGTTTATGTCTGGCCCGGCGGCGGCATCACCTTCATGGTCGATGTCACGCGATTGCCGGCGGGCGCCTTCGGCTACGTGCCGACGCCAGCGCTGGTGGCGCCAATCGAGTTTACGCTAAAGCTGTCGGATTATGCGGCGCTCGGCGGCCACATGGATCACGTCCGGCCGCTAGCGTCGCTGAAGGACAACGCTGAAATCCGTCAGACGCCTTCGCTGCAATCCTCTCCGGAACGACGCGCATGACGAGGGCTCCGCAAATCGCGCTGCTGGCCGACGGCAGGCGGCTTCATCTGCAAGACGGCCCGATCGATCT
>Ga0164308_10002036_pt1 | contig 10765 bp, 6 predicted proteins | sample Whisoiple_246_MG_FD_109983 | JGI IMG/M metagenome (GOLD analysis project Ga0164308, IMG submission 109983) | Soil microbial communities amended with fresh organic matter from upstate New York, USA - Whitman soil sample_246_MG | ecosystem: Environmental > Terrestrial > Soil > Unclassified >... | reverse complement strand
ATCGATACACCTGCTGCGTGGTGCATCCGTGAGACATGCGCCGTAGCGTTCTATAGCCGCTCGTACGCCCTCAGTAAGCATCAGCCGCCGGAAGGGGGACGGGCAACCAAAAGTTGGAACGCAGACATCTTCGGGCGAGCATCCGCTCCCGTGTTCCCGTGATGCGGTGGTACCTGGTGCTGCTCGGCCGGGCGGCCAAGCAAGTGGGCCGCCCGGCTCTGTTGCCTGGGTCGCTGAACCCGGCAGCCGGTCAGGCCGGCACGCCGTGCGATTCCAGCAGGCGGCTCACCGAACGCGCGGCCGCCCGTCCGGCACGGTTGGCTCCGATGGTGCTGGCGGACGGTCCGTAGCCGACGAGGTGCACGCGCCCGTCGCGTACGGCCCTCGTGTCCTCGACGCGTATGCCCCCGCCGGGCTCGCGGAGTCGCAGTGGCGCCAGGTGGTCAACGGCGGCCCGGAAGCCGGTCGCCCACAGGATCACGTCGGCCTCCACCGACCGGCCGTCGGCCCAGGCCACCCCGCCCGGGGTGATCCGCTCGAACATCGGGAGCCGGTCGAGTACCCCCTGTTCGCGGGCGCGCCGGACGGCGTCGTTGAGTGGCAGTCCGGTCACACTCACCACGCTCTGTGGCGGGAGTCCACGGCGTACCCGCTCCTCCACCATGGCCACGGCGGCGCGTCCCTGCTCCATGCCGAACGGTCCCTCGCGGAACACCGGAGGACGCCGTGTCACCCAGTATGTCTCCGCCGCCACCTCGGCGATCTCCATCAAGTGCTGAGTGCCCGATGCGCCCCCGCCGACCACCACCACCTTCAGGCCGGCGAACTCCTCGGGCCCGGGGTAGTTCGCCGTGTGCAGTTGTCGGCCTCTGAAGGTCTCCTGGCCCGGATAGCGGGGCCAGAACGGCCGGTCCCAGGTGCCGGTGGCGCTGATCAGCGCGCGCGAGGCGTAGATGCCCTCGGAGGTCTCGACTAGCAGCCGGCCCTCCTGGCCCTCGCGCACGGCGCTCACCTCTACGGGACGGTGCACCTGGAGGTCGAAGCGGCGCTCGTACGCCTCGAAGTAGGCGCCGATCACCTCGGAGGAGGGGCGGTCGTCGTCGGCGCCTGTCAGCTCCATACCGGGCAGGGAGTGCATACCGTGCACCTTGCCGTACGTGAGCGAGGGCCACCGGAACTGCCAGGCTCCACCCGGCCGGGGCGCGTGGTCCAGGACCACGAAGTTCTCGCCGGGCAGGAGCCCGATGCGCCGCAGATGGTAGGCGGCGGACAGCCCCGCCTGCCCGGCACCGATGACCACCACGTCGAGCTCGCGCGTCCTGGAATAGTTCACGGTTCTACCAACCCGTGAAAGGCTCCGAATCTTCCCGGGCCCTATCCACCGGGCCGACAGCACGGGCCGACGACACAATAGAGTCATGCCCGACACCTTCACCACGCACGTACTGAACGTCACCACGGGACGGACCGAGACGGTCCTGGACCTGACCGACGACTGCACGCAGTTCCTCGCCCGCGCCTCCCACGGCAGGGACGGCCTGCTCAACATCTTCGTACCCCACGCGACGGCCGGAATCGCCATCCTGGAGACCGGGGCCGGTAGTGACGACGACCTCCTCACCGCCCTGCAGACCCTGCTCCCCGCCGACGACCGCTGGCGTCACCGCCACGGCACGCCGGGCCACGGGCGCGACCACGTACTCCCCGCCCTGGTCCCGCCGCACGCCACCTTGCCGGTGATCAGGGGGAGGCTGGAACTCGGGACGTGGCAATCGGTCTGTCTTGTGGACACCAACGTCGACAACAGGGACCGGCAGGTGCGGCTGAGTTTCCTGGGCTGATCAAGATCGTCCTGGGGCGCCCGCCAAGTCCGACGGGCCGTGTCGACTCATGTCCGGCCAGGCTTTGCCGCATCGTCATCGCACCATGACCGCCACACCCCCGGAACCGATGCTGGGCCAGCCTTTGCCGCCAGAGCGTCGTGGCTTCCCTTCGCACGCCGGTCGGCCGACGTACCACGTCCTGGCCGACTGCGCGGGGGCTGGATGACGTCACCGTCCAGACACGAGTCGCGTTCCCAGCTGATCGGTCGGGGCGGTCGGCTCAGCGATCGGATGGGCGGGATGAACGTGGGCCGTCGTCGAGGAGGCCCACGGGAAAGAAGGGGAGCCTCGTCGTGACACCGACGACCGCTAGGAGGTACTCGGTGAGCGCAAGGGGGCGTCAGCCGGTAGGGCACGCCCTCGTCGGTCACACCGTGGTTCCGGACATGCCCAGCTCTGACTCGCTCACGGGCTGACCACGCGCTGTCGGCTGTGCCGCGCATCGTGTTTGTGAGGAAGGTGCTGGTGCGCTGGAGCTGCCCCCTGAGGTCGCCCCGGAGCCCGGATGGGCGGACACCGCGACTATGGCCTCGGGGTGGGGAGACTGCAGAAGCAGCGCCGACAGTCCGCCGACGAAATGGCGCTGTCTCCGTGCACACGGCGCACCGGGAGCACGCGGACCTCGTCTCCGCCACAGACGCTGATCTCGCCCCACGTCCATCGCCTGCCGCCGTCACCGTCACCGTCTCCGTCGCCGCAGCAATCGGGGCACCCCCCTCGCAGATCCCTCGAGATCGCCGCCTCATTCACGAACGCCCCACTCCCCGGACCGTCGGTCAGTTGAGCCCGTTTATAACCGAGTTCCGACGAAAGATTCACCCGCCCACCATCCGCACATACGGCACACGAACTCGATCTCGCAAGTGAGAAAGAGATTAATTCGTGACAGTCGACTAGGTCACGGAATGCCCACTTCGCGAAGAAGCGTTGATGATCTAATGCCCAAGTCGATGGCCAGGGCACGCAGACGGTCTCCATTGCGCACTCTGCTTTCGGCTTCCGAATGACGCGCGCACGGGGAAGCTGCGTTGACACGGGGGGATCTGGGCCAGGCGGGGGGGGGACGGCGGAAGGGGCCAACTGGGCGCGTGTCCAGGGGCTCCGGTCACTCGTCGCGTACGGCCCGCACGCGTCCCGTCCACCGTGCCTGCAGGCTTCTCCATCCAGGACAGCGCGCCCAGTTGGACGTACGCATCGAGACTCGACATCAGCGCCGAGGCAGGACGGGGGGAAGCGTCGTGTGGGCACCATCGGCCATCCGGCCGCGGTCGGCTGACCACGAGGACCGCACCCTGGGAGCCCTGGCCACGGCGCCGATGACGGTCACTTGCGGCCGCAAGACCTCTTCGCCGAACAAGTGGAACCCTCAAGGACCTTCACGGGTCTTGGACCGACTGCAGGTCTTGGACCACCTGAAGGAGCGGTACGCCCGGAAGGTAGGCATCACGGCCGCTGGAGTACACATTGCTCCGCAGCCCGGTGGCCGTGAGAGCAACACCTCTTGCGTCTTAGCAGAGTTGAAGTTAGAAACCAGCTTTGAAGTGCCCTCCAGCAGGTGCCCCGGCGGCCTCCTGGAGGGCAGAGGCGATCGTCGATCGCCGCATAGACGGGCGAAGGACGTCTCCCGCCACGGCTTGGACCGGTCGGCCGGCGTCACGCCGCCGTCCGACGGAGCATTCGCGGAGCCCGTCGGCGCGGGCAGAGCCGCAGCAGCGGTCGTCCGTGGAGAACGTCCCGATGCTCCCGGCCCAGCCTCCACCACTGCTTCCGTGCAGAGCGGCGCTGTCGAGCGGTCGGCGTTCCGTAGCCGCCGACGTGGTGGGTACGGCGGCACAGGCGCTCGCAGGATCCGGGGCGATGGCGGGGACCGTCGCGCAGCGCAGCGGGCTTGCGGCCCGTCGGTGGTTGGCGGCCTTCCTCGAGGACATCGTCCGAGCCGGCGCCCGCTGCCGACCTTCACCGACTCCTCATTGGTCCGGAGCCGCCGCTCGATCCCCTGGAAGACCGTCGCCCAAGAGGCTGGTCCGGACTTCAGGCCACTCACCCCGGAGGAAAGCAGCCGGGTCGAGCGGAAGCAGATATGCGCGTATGTCCGCGTTCCATCACTTCACCTAGAGAGAGAACTTGTGCACGTCCTCAGGAAGGCGTCTGCTGCCGCGGCCGCCACGCTTGCAGCACTGACCCTCGGTTCATGTTCACCGTCCGGACCGTCGTCTCCTGGCGTGACCACCGGGGAGGCACACGTCGACAAGAGCAGGTGGCCGAAGGATGTTCCCGACTCCGGCCTGACCAAGGGTCTGGCACTGCCGCTCGAAAGCTACATGGTCCCGTACTCGGATCAGGTCGTCATCGACTCCGCTCTTCGCGATCTCCAGACGGAGTGCATGTCCACGTACGGATTCACCGTCAATCTGCCGCGCCCGGGCCTGCATCCGCCGGCGAGCAGCAACAGTATGAACATCGAGCGTCGATACGGCATCACCGATCGCGCCGAGGCGGAGAAGTACGGCTACCTGCTTTCGCCCGAGCAGCAGAAGTACACCGCGCAGCAGACTCCCGACCTGCCAGGAATCCAGGTCGAGGTTCTCACCGGGCACACCAGGCCGGAACCGGTCGAGGCTCCCGCCGGCAGCGACGTCGGCTACTCCGGGGTGGGCGAGAACACCAAGCCTGCTCGTGCCGAGTACAAGGGCAGGAAGCTGCACAAGGACGGCTGTGCCGGGTGGTCGAAGCGACAGCTCGAGCTGAATGAGTCCGATGCGGGCTTCGTCACTCAGCTCGCGTCGACAGGCCTTTCCGAGACCCGCCCCCACAAGTCGGTCGAGCAGGCCGTCAAGAGGTGGTCGGCGTGCATGAAGGACAAGGGCCGGAAGGCCTCCGATCCGTACCGGGCCATGGAACAGGGCCTCGTCGAGACCGACACCCAGGACTCGATCGCGCTCGCACTGGACGACATCGACTGCAAGGAGCAGACCCGCCTGATCGAGGTCTGGTTCAAGGAGGAGTCGGCGGTCCAGAAGCGGCTGATCAAGGAGAACAAGGACCAGCTCGACGTCGTCAAGACGCGCACGAGGGACGTCCTCACAGCCGCCAAGGCTGTCAAGTAGGTAACCCGAGGGGAAGAGAAAGTTGAGAAAGAGACGTATCCGTCTGCGCACGCCGGTCACCCTCATGGTGGCCACGGCGCTGGCGATACCGCTGGGTCTGCCCGCGCAGGCCGAGGAACCGAAACCGCCGGCAGACGCGGCGCAGGGGTGGAGTGATGCCACCCGCAGCCAGGAGGAGTTCTCTCCGGAGCCGTCCGCGATCCCGGTGAAGGACCGAGTCCGAATACTCGGCGAGGACTACGAGAAGTCCTCCGACACCGCGGTCACCACGAGCGGCGACGGGACCGGCTTCCACGTGCTCGCGGGTAAGGAGGAGGACGGCTACCAGCTTCGAACCGTAGCCAGCCTGTTCGAGGACGGCTTCGCCTCGGACACATGGATCGGCAACCACTGTGTGACCGGGTCCGGCAGGTACGCAGCCGTCTCGTACGCCCCGCGCATGTTCACCAACAAGCCGGAACTCATGGTTCGCGGCGCCTTCACGGCGGTGGTGGACCTGGAATCGGGCAAGGTGACCAAGCTGCCGTTCCAGTCGTCGCTGGCCTACTTCTCGCCCGGCTGCGGCCAGGGTGATCAGGCCGTGTTCACACAGCTCACGCACGACGGCGACGAAAAGCAGCAGACCCGCCTCATATCCGTCGACGCTGCGACCGGCAAGCAGCGGCAGCCGGTCACGCTCGCCGGGCAGGTCACCTCCGCGATCCCCACGGCCGAAGGAATCGTTGCCGCACACGGCAACAAGGTGGTGCGGATCAACGGCAGGACCGAGAAGCCCCTGGCCACCACGAGGGCGGTGCCCTTTCAGATCACCGCCGATGCCGAGGGCGGCATCACCTACATCGACCGCGAGCTCGACAAGGACGCCTCCAGGACGCCGACCAGCTGGGCCGAGCACCTGGCCCCCACCGCGGTCGCGCGGGGCAAGGAGGCGGAACCCGTCACGGTGGCCACCGGCCGGCTGAACGCCTGGGATCTGACCCGTTCGGCGCGCGGCGAGGTCTTCGTGACCGGGAATGCCACGTCCAAGACACTGCCCGCACGCATACACAACCCCGGCAAGCTCCCCACGGGCGCGGCCATCTCCAGCAACGCCCAGGCCGCGCTGACCACCACGTGGTCCGACGGGAAGACCACCTTGGTCAACCCGGAGGACGCGGCCAAGCCCCGCCCGGCTCGCACCACTCTGCGCATGCTGGACTCGGGCACGTCGGTGACGCTCGACCTGCGTCCCGGCGTCAACCGTGTCAGCAAGGTGTCTGAGGGCCACGCGCTCTCCCCCGCTCTGCCCGGCGGCGGCCCGCTCGCCTCCGGTCCTTACGGGTCGGAAGCGACGGGCCAGGCCGGTGAGGACAAGGCCGGCGAGGGCATCTCCACGCAGAGCTTCCGCACCCAGGCGCTCACCGCACAGTCCGACAGCCCCAGCGAGGGCACCGGGGAACGCTACTGTGCGGTAGCCCGTAACGACGCGAAGAAGCAGGCGTTCCAGCCCACACCCCGCCAGGTCGAGTGGGCGGTGAATCAGGCCGTCGTCGGCGAACTGAACTTCTACCGTTCGAGCAACTGGAAGAACACCGGCACGGGCGGTTATCAGCCCCAGGGCCTGTTCCCCGCCACCGTACTCGCCGGTGATCCCAACGGCACCCTCGACAACGAGGACCCCGATGTCACCGACAAGTGGCACATTCCCGCGCAGGTGATGCTCGGCATCACCGCGCAGGAGTCCAACATGTGGCAGGCGACCCGTTTCGCCGTACCCGGCGTCACATCCAACTCCCTGATCGGCAACTACTACGGCGTCGACTACGCTCCCGACGGCGAGCAGCTCGACCCCTGGAAGATCAACTGGGCTGACGCCGACTGTGGCTACGGCATCACCCAGGCGACCGACGGCATGCGTCTCGCAGGCAAGACCAAGCCGGGCGAGACCGCGTTGTCCACGCTCGCGCAGGAGGCCGTTGCCCTCGACTACACGGCCAACGTCGCGGCCGGCGTGCGGATCCTGTCCGAGAAGTGGAATCAGACCTACAGCGCCGGCATGAAAATCAACGGCGGCCACCCGAAGTGGATCGAGAACTGGTTCTTCGCCCTGTGGGCCTACAACTCCGGCTTCTACGACTCCGTCGACTCGGCGGGTCACTGGGGCGTCGGCTGGACGAACAACCCGGCGAACCCGTTGTGGAAGGCCAACCGGGTTCCGTTCCTGCAGAGTGCCACCAACAACGCCGGGGACGACTACAGCCATGCCGCGCATCCGCAGGACTGGCCGTACCAGGAGAAGGTGATCGGCTGGGCAGCCCGCCCGATATCGGCGATGTTCGCCCCGGGTGACTTCCAGGCGGGCTACCGTCCCGCGTGGTGGACCACCAATGGGGACCGAGCCAACGCCAAGCCTCCTGTCGATCTGTTCTGCGACTCGTCGAACAGCTGCGTCTCCTCCAAGATCGGCGACAACGACTCCAACGATCCTGGCATGGGTGCCTGCTCGCTCGACGCGGGCAACAGCGACACCAATCCGCACTGGCTGCACTGCTGGTGGCACGAGGAGATCACCAAGGAGCAGTGGAAGGACTGCGAGCGACTCGCCGAGTGCGGCAACGGGGTGCACCGTTTCAGCACCTCCTACGGTGAGCAGGCCGACGCAGGTTCCTACCCGCCGAACTGTTCCATCGGATCCCTGCCCACCAACGCCCTGGTGGTCGATGATCTACCCGACGGCGTCACACCGGCGGGAGTCGACACCGCTCGCGGATGCGGCGCGGTGAAATCCAGCGGCACGTTCAACTTCACGTTCGTCCCGTGGGACACCAAGATGGACCTCACGGACGACGACACGGACAACCCGACCACCGTCACGACCTATCCGGGCAAGATCGACACACACCAGATCGGTGCGGGATACGGCAATCACTTCTGGTTCGCCCACACCCGGTCCCCCGAGTCCTACCCGGCCAACGCGAACAGGATGAAGGTCACCGGCGCGTGGAAGCTGAACGCGCCGCTCACCAACACCACGCGTCAGGCCAAGGTCTTCGCGCACGTTCCGGACCACGGCGCCCAGACGAGCAATGCGGTCTACCGCATACAGACCGTCGACGGCGAGGAGGAGGTGAGTGTCTCGCAGACCGCCAACGAGTCCAACAAATGGGTCGACCTGGGTGCCTACGACTTCGGTGACCAAGCCCCCGAGGTTCGGCTCGACAACTTCAACGGCGGCGACGGTTCGGCCGACATCGCCTTCGACGCGGTGGCGTTCGTCCCCGGTACGTACAACGGCCAGAAGATGACCGGCAACATGACGGTCGACCTGACTGCCCCTGACCCGGCTCCGGTCGAGCCCGGTGACGAGATCGCCGAGGACTTCTATCCCGGAGTGGCCCTGCTTTCGTCCGGGGCCGCCTCGCCCACCCCGAAGGCAGCCAGAAGCAGCGCATCGTGCTCCATCGTGTCGGTTTCGATCACCCGCAAGCGCACCAATGCATGCATTCACGACGAGGTGACGACCACATTCTTCACGGACGGCGCACCATCGGGCAGGTCATATTTCGACTACTACAACACCATCTATCTCGATGCCCGGAGTGATGAATTCTCTCAGGTCACGACGATGGTGTTGAAGTCGATGACAGGCGCGCTGAACACGGTCACCATGGACTACCAGGCCAAGTGCCGCGGATACTGCACCGTCACGAGCGTCAACTGGTCGGGGTCCAAGGTGTTCGCCAAGGGTGACACCGTGGTCAGGACCATCACCACCCGGTTCAAGTGGACACCGAGCGCCGGCACCACGAAGAACGTGATCACTCCCTACTGGACCTTCGGGGGGTCGGGCAACGGCGTTCCGATGCCCGTTCCGACCGAAGTCGAAAAGTCGAAGCTGGACATTCGCTGCGACAACTCGATCACAAATGCCGGAACCGGCTGCGTGTTCCCCGGTTACACGCCGACCTATGTGATGAACTCCAAGAAGTTCCCAGGCGCCGCCGCCCACATCGACCTGATGTGGCGGAAGACCAAAATCAACTGGGGCAATCACAACGGGGGCAAGCCGCTCACCTACCTCGGCAACAAGATGGCGACCGACGACCCCACCAAGACGCAGCAGGCCCGCAACCGGCAGCTCATCTGTGAGCGACGGTGGAAGACGTACAAGGACACCGGCCTGTTCAGCGACATGTGGTCCGCGGACGCAGGAAAGCCGATCACCGACAAGAAGAGCTGCGACGAGTTCACGTTCGCCAACTCCCTGCAGAGCGGCGGAAACGTCAACGGCCCCAACCCCGTCTCGTACAGCGGCGCAGAATGCGTGCAGACCTATCTCAGGCGCAATCCCGATGACAGCATGAGCCTGAATCTGCGCCCGGACGCACCGGCACCCACCTGGAAGGAGCCCTGCGGCCGGTCGTCGATGTCGAACTGGGTCAACACCCAGTCGATGCAGCCCTTCGGGACCTTCATCAGCAATGAGCGTCTGATGGAGGACGACGACTACTGGCTGGACCTCGACGGATTCACCGCACCGACGCCGTAGCAGCGAAGTGAACTGAAGTGAGAATGCCCCCCACGGCTGACCGTGGGGGGCATTCCTGTTCTGTCTCCCGAACCCTCGCGGCGGCGGCGACGTGCCAAGGACGCGCCTCCCGCACGACTGCGTCATGACCTCCTGGGTGATGCTCCGGCGACGCCGCGACGCTCAGGGTGAAGTGCCCCGACGACCGACCGGGGTGCCTCACGTCACAACCAGAGGAGTCGCCCTTCGTCGACCTTGCAGACCGGGTGGTCTCCGTCGGCGATCTTCGTCAGCATCTCTGCCAGGGAGTCGAAATACTGGGCCAGTGATTCGTACTCACCCGTGACGGTGATCTCCCCGACGAACCACCTGCCGATCCGCCCGTCCCGCGTGTCGATGAACTTCCCGGCCCAGCCGTCCTGGTCGGACAGGAAGGGGATCCACTCATTACGCCAGAACGGATTGTCCGGCTGGTCCGGCGGGTCGAACCCACCCGGCCTGGAGCGGTTCGTGTAGAGGCTCTCGATGGATCGGATACCCAGGAAGAAGCTGCCCTCGTCCGGGAATCCGGCGTAGCCAGAGCATTCGACGTCCTCGTCCACGTCTTCCTCAGGAAGATCCAGATTGTTCTGCAGCAGCCACGCCCGCAGGTCCTGAGGGAGGACGACGCCCATGCGCTCCTCGGCGGCCACGAGCATGTTCTCCGTAGCCGGCCCGGGAAGATCCGCGTGATCACCGGGGGCATGCTGCTCAAGCAGCCCCATCACCCGGGACCAGCTCTCCTCGACAGTCATTCTCCTCTGCCCTCCCTGCTCGGATGTCCCCGCGACTGCGCCACCGCGGGTGAGACCGCTCGAAGCGTCGGTGCCGGTCGCTGAAGTCCCGAAGCCCGTGGGTGGAAAAGCCATCTGTGGGCGAGCGCCGACCGGCAGACCTCGCAGGGATGGTACTCCGCGCGACCCACCTGCACCGTCTCGCCCCCACCTGGCGCTTTCCGGCCGCGCGTACGGAAGCGGACACGGAAAGCCGTCGCGGCCCTGGAGACGGACCAGGAGACAGGCAGGGCCGACTCAAGGGGCACGGTGAGGGGCACGGGCCTCCGGTCACCTGGACGCGGAGCGGCTGCTCGACCAGGCGCACTGGGTGGAGTGGCGGGGGCGGGGCGGGCGTACACGTACGCGGCGGCGTAGCTCTGGGCGGGGCGGGGTGCCAGGGCGCTCGGGTGAGAGCGCTCAGGCGACGCCGCGATTCCAAGTCCGTTGACCGTT
>Ga0164308_10002034_pt1 | contig 10770 bp, 8 predicted proteins | sample Whisoiple_246_MG_FD_109983 | JGI IMG/M metagenome (GOLD analysis project Ga0164308, IMG submission 109983) | Soil microbial communities amended with fresh organic matter from upstate New York, USA - Whitman soil sample_246_MG | ecosystem: Environmental > Terrestrial > Soil > Unclassified >... | reverse complement strand
TCGATGTCCAGGAAGGTGTCGAGCAGCTGCGAGTCACAGATCGGCTTGACGAAGACGAACTGCTGCCGGCTGGCCAGGACGGTGGAACGCAGCACGTCGACGGACCTGATCCGGAAACGGTGGAACAGGACGCGGTCGTTCTCGTTGCGCACCTCGGTCTCGGGCGCCTCGTCCAGCCCACGCATCAGCATGTTGGTCCCGGACCGCTGGAGTCCGACGACGTAGACGGGCACGGCCGAACCCGGCGCGACGGGGTGACGGTGACGCCACCGACGCTTGCGGGCGGCCGCTCGCAGCCGAGGGCGCGGGTCGAGGCGGTCCTCCTCGATGACCCGGCCGACACCTTCGGTCCGGGCCCAGTGGATCCGGCGCACGATCTTGCGCGTCAGGTGCTGCCTCGGGGTCTGCGGACCGGTCGGCGGATTCACGTACCGGTCCCACCACGCGCTCATCGCTCGGCCACGTCCAGCCACTGCGCCTTCACGAGGGCCTCGAGCTCCGCGAGGCGGTCCGGGCAGGCGTGCTCGACTCCCGACCAGAGCGCGTCCAGCGAGTCCACGGCAGCGTCGAGGAAGCCGAGGGAGAGGAAGGCCGCATACTCCCACTCGGACAGCCGCAGTGCGGGGGCGAGGATCGCGGTGTTGTCGATGACCTTGCTCGGACGCGGGTCGATGCGGTGCATCGACGGTTCGAGCAGGCCTCCCGAGCGGTGGAGGAGGGCCATTCGGTGTCCGCCGTCGCCGAGGTGGAGCACCCGTGGGACGAGGACGCCGGAGTCGCTGACCGTCGGGCGCGCCAGACGGCGCAGCATGATCGGCTGGCGGGCATCGAAGCCGCGCTGCTGGAACGACTCGAAGGTGCGTACCGCGCGTTCGACCCGAGCGGCGTAGGCGTCCGCGACGTCCCGGGGGTCGTTCAACACCCACGGGAAGAAGCGACGGAGCTCGACCTCACGGAACCACACCGCATAGGGATGCTCGGCCACCGACGACACGAACTCATCCATCGACTGGCCGTCCGGTCGCGCCGCCACCGCGTCGAACAGCTGCGCCCTCACGACCACGTCGTAGCGGAACGGGCTGATCAGCCGAGCCACGTCGACACTCTCGGTCCCGTCGTGCTTGGGCCTCCACGTCGCTGCACGGCGCACCGTTCGTCGTGCGGTTGCCACCACGGATCGTGCCACGCTGTTACGTCCCCTCCGTCGAACTCGACAGCCGGGCGTCCCCCCCGGGGTCCCTCAGAGCCGATGCTGTCCCGGCTCATTATTGATCGGCTGCCGAGCTCGCACGGGAGAACCGCAAAATGTGCTCAAGCCAGCCGAAACGGCCGACCGTTCCCCACGATTCGCGGACATCTCGGGACGGCATGTGATCAACTGTGCGAGTTCAGAAGGGACCGGCGATGCGCATTCTTCACGTCAACAAGTTCCTCTACCGACGCGGAGGCGCAGAGGGCTACATGCTGGACGTCGCCGCCCTCCAACGGTCGGCCGGACACGAGGTCGGCTTCTTCGGCATGGACCACCCGGAGAACGAGACTCCACAGCCCCTGGGTCGGACCTTCCCGTCGTTCGTGGAGCTCGAGCCTGCACCCAGCGGGTGGGCCGGCATCAAGGCGTCGGCGCGGATGGTGTGGTCGAGCTCCAGCGCCCGAGGGATCGAGCAGGCGATCCGCGAGTTCCGACCCGACATCGTGCACTGCCACAACGTCTACCACCAGCTCTCCCCCGCCGTCCTGCGACCGGTGAGCCGCGCCGGCATCCCGTGCGTCATGACCCTCCACGACTACAAGCTCGCCTGCCCCAGCTACCAGATGCTCGATCACGGACGTCCGTGTGATGCGTGCGTCGGCCACGGAACCTGGCACGCCGCGGCGCGCCGGTGCAAGAGCGGATCCCTTGGCGGGAGTGTGCTTCTCGCGGTCGAGTCGGGCCTCCACCGCGCCTTCGACGCCTACGGCCCGGTCGATGCCTTCGTCAGCCCCAGCCGTTTCCTGGCCGCGGTGATGGTGCGTCAGGGCATCGCGGAGGATCGGATCAGCGTGGTCAACAACTTCACCCACATCCCCGAGCTCACGCAGGATCCGGAGGCCGGAGAGGGCTTCGTCGTCGCTGGACGCCTGTCGCACGAGAAGGGCGTCGACACGGCCATCCGGGCGGTCGGCCGCCTGTCGAACGCCTGCGTGCTCCACGTCGCAGGGGACGGTCCGGAACGCCAGAGCCTGGAACGGCTGGCGGCCGACGTCGCCCCGGGTCGCGTGGTGTTCCATGGCCGGCTCAGCGCGGACGAGCTCGCTCCACTGGTGCGGCACAGCCGCGCCCTGCTGGTGCCCTCGCGCTGGTACGAGAACCAGCCGATGACCGTCCTCGAGGCGTTCGCTGCATCGACCCCGGTCGTCGTCACGGACATGGGCGGGATGCCAGAGCTGGTGGAGCCCGGCGTCCACGGCCTCGTCGTTCCCGCTGACGACGACGCCGCCCTCGCCGGAGCCCTGGCTCACCTGGACTCGAACCCCGCGGAGGCCGTGGCCATGGGAGTCGCCGGCCGCCGTCGGCTGGAGCAGGACTTCGCTGCCGATGCGCATCTCTCGAGGCTCGAAGCCGTCTACGACAAGGCCTCGACGAGGGCGGGTCGATCGACGAAACCGCCTGTCGCGCAACGATCGGAGACCTCCCGGTGAGCACCCATCCGGCCTCCACGAAGGTGCTCTTCGTGGCTGGCACGGGCCGCAGCGGCACGACGATCCTCAGCACGATCCTGGGTCAGCTCCCCGGTGCCATGGCCGTCGGCGAGCTTCGCTACGTCTGGGAGCGCGGCTTCCTCGAGGACCACCGGTGCGGGTGCGGTCTGCCGTTCAGCCAGTGTCCCGTCTGGAAGGCCGTCGTCGACCACGCCTACCAGGGCGCCACGCCACCCGACCCGCTCGCCGTGTCGCAGGACCTGCTGTCCCGGCTGCGGATGATGCGCATCCCCACGATGGTGCTGCGCCAGCTCAGGGGTCGGCCGGCCGTTCCGCCGCACCCCAACGACGACACGATCGCGGCCCTCTACACCGCCCTGTCCGAGCTCGAGCATCCCGCGGTGATCGTCGACTCCTCGAAGCTCCCGCCCTACGGCAAGATCCTCGAGCGCCTTCCCGGGATCGAGCTCTACGTCGTCCACGTCGTCCGGGACCCGCGGGCCAACGCGTTCTCGTGGCGTCGGGTCAAGGCCACGGGCGACCGGGACGACGACGCCACCATGGAACGGCTCGAGCTGTGGCGCTCGTCGGCGATGTGGGTCGTGTGGAACTACCTCGTCGAGTTCTGGTGGCCCGTCAAGCGCGGACGCACGGTCCGGATCCGCTACGAGGACTTCGTCGATCGTCCCCGCGAGACCGTCGAGCGCATCGCGCAGCTGCTCGACCTCGACACCAGTCAGACCCCCTTCGTCGACGAGCGCAGTGTCAGGATGCAGCCGACCCACACGGTGGCCGGCAATCCCAACCGGCACGACCGGGGCCTGGTCACGCTCCGCCCCGACGAGGAGTGGCGTCGCGCCATGCCGGTGATGCAGCGCGCTGTCGTGTCGCTGTTCACGCTGCCGGGACTGCGCCACTTCGGCTACTCGGTCCGCGGCTGAGCTGCGCGGACGGCGGCGTGGACCCTGCCGCCTCCCGGACCGCCTACGGAGTGGTCACCGTGATCGGGTTCGACCACTTCGACGTACCGATCGCGTTGACCGCCTTGACCATGTAGGTGTGGGTTCCCGCGAGCGGACTGGGGTCGCTGATGGTGTTCGGGGAGGGGGGAACGACCGTGCCCAGCCGGACGCCGTCACGCACGACGACGTACTTCGTGACCGGGGATCCACCCTCGTTGGAGATCGTCCAGGAGAAGGAGACGCCGGGCCCCGGATTCGCTGTCATGACAGGGGCGCTCGGCACGCCGCTGCTGGGCACGGCGCTCTGCTCGGTCGGGTCGGGGCTCTCGCCGACGGCGTTGACGGCCCGCACCGTGTAGTAGTAGCGCGTCTGTGCCTCGACCGCCTGGTCGGTGTACGCACGGGCCGTCCCGGGGAGATCGATGATCGCCGTCTCGGTCCCGGTCACCGTGGATCGCAGGACGCGGTATGCCGTCACCGGCGTCCCACCGTCGTAGGCAGGCGGGCTCCAGGAGAGCTGCGCGACGAGATAGGAACCGGTGGCGTGGAACGCTGTCGGCACCCCCGGCACCGTCGGCGTCGCGGCGACGGGTGTCGCCTGCACCACGTCGCTGAGCGCGCTGTCGCCAGCGCCGTTGCGAGTGAGCACGGCATACGTGTACGTGGTGCCGTTGACCGCGGTGGAGTCGGAGAAGTTCTCCTGGTTGCTCGCCCGACGAAGGCCATGGTCCCCCCGTTGGCGCTGCGGAAGACGCGGTAGCTGTCGTCCTGGTAGCCACCGTCCGTGGAGGGGATGTCCCACGTGAGCGAGACGGCGGCGTCGCCCGCGACAGCCTTGAGGCCGGTCGGCGCAGCGGCCGTCGTCCGAGCCGTCAGGTTCCTCATCTGGGCCAGGCCCGGCTGCAGCACCGTGTTGATCTTGGTGAAGTCGCCGCCGACGATGAGGGCCTCCGACGTGGTGCCCAGCGACCAGACGCCGAGAGCGCTGGTGATCCCCGGAGCGTAGGGCTGGGTCACCCCGGTGACGGTGTCGACGGCTGCGAGCTTGTCCCGGTTGAGGCCGTCGAACGACGCCGTTCCGCTGAAGTGGCCGCCGCAGTAGGTGTTGGTGCCGAGGACCGCGACCGCGGCGACGTCGCCGGTGCCGTGCTTGCTCCACTGGGTCGTACCCGTCGCGGCGTCGAGACGCGTGCATCCGCCGCCGGATCCGGTGGTCCCGACGACCAGCGCGTTCCCGGACAGCGCCATGGCGAGCACCGGTGACCGGGAACCCGCGTTCGTGGCGCCAGCCCGAAAGGCCGGGTCGATCGACGCGTCAGCGGCCGAGAGCAGCGTCAGCCTGCCGGCGTAGCTCAAACCGTTCGTGCTGGCGAAATCGCCTCCGACGTAGACCTTGGAACCGTCGGGGGTCGGCAGCAGCGAGCGAACCCGCGCCGTCATCACCGGCGCCCACGTGGGGTCGAGGCGCCAGCCGATCGCGACGGTGTCGATCTGCTTGTCCACGGTCGTCGTGAACGTCGGGTCGAGGTCGCCGGTGCTCAGCGAGACCGCGCCCAGGGAAGCGTGCGAACGCCCGTCCAGCTTGCTGAAGTTCCCACCGACGAGCAGCCGGTCACCCGACGAGGCGAGGGCATACACCGGTCCCGTGGTCGACGGGGCCCAGGTGAGGTCGAAGGTCCCAGTCGCCGGAAGGTACTTGGCGAGGCGCGCCGCCGGGTAGGAGCGACCGCTGGTGTCCGTCACCGCGGTGGAGTCTCCACCGACGATGACGCTCGCTCCCACGGTCAGGACGGCGCTAGGGCCGCCATGAGGCTGGTGATGACGCGGCGCCTCACGGCGTACTCCTCCGGTCTCAGGGTGGTCAGGGCGTTCCGCGAAACAGGGTCAGACCCTGGGCCACCGTGTTGCGGTCACCGGCGACGGTGAAGTCGCCGCCGACAAGCAGCCCCTGCGGGACTGCCGCGAAGGACCACACACCTAGCGGTGAGTCGAACGCAGGGGCGTAGTCGGTCAGCGCCCCGTCACTCGCTCGGAAGGCGAAGAACCTCTGCTGGGAGATCTGCGTGGGAACGGTCGGGGACTGCCAGCAGTAGCCGCCGTTGCCCTTGTCGCCGCCGTGGGTGCCGTAGTAGAAGGTCCCGTTCACCTCGAGCGTGCCTTGCATGCCACCGTTGCAGGCCGTGCTCCAGTTGAGACCGTTGGCCTTGGTCTGCGAGAGGTTGACCGCGTCCCACTGGTAGATCCAGTCGGGGCAGACGTCGCCTCCGTAGAGCCGCTGCCCGTCGTCACTGAGCTTGAGACTGACGATCCAGTGGAGGGTCCCGCAGCTGCGAACTCCGCCCAGCTGCTTCGGCAGCACTGCCCCGGTGGGCCCGCTGAGGGCCGCGACCCCGTTACTCAGGGCCACGCCGTTCACGGACGTGAAGGGCCCGGCGAGGAAGACGCGCGAGTTGTCGGGGGCGACGGCGAGGGACAGCACCATGCCTTCGTGATAGGTCGTCCCGCTCGGCCCGTTGGTGTTCGCGGTCCAGGTGGTGTCGACGGAGCCGTTGACGGCCGAGATCCGGGCCGCATGCGCTCGGGCCACCGTGCCGATCTGGGTGAACTGGCCTCCGAGGTAGACGAAGCCCTGTCGCACCGCAATCGTGTAGACGTCCTTGTTCACCTTGGCCACGAAGGCCGTGTCCAGGGCTCCGGTGGTCGCATCGACCGCAGCGATCCGTTGCCGGGTGACCCCGTTGACGGCCTTGAACGTGCCGCCGAGGTAGAGCTTGGTGCGGTCAGCGTTCAGCTCGAGATCGAGCACCATGTTGTCGGCGTCGGCCCTGAAGGAGGGATCAAGGGTCCCGGTGGCGAGATCGATCTTGGCGACGCCCCGGCGGTACTGGCCACCGGCGCTGACGAAGTCACCGGCCATCACCGTCGTGGCACCCAGGTTGGTGAAGCTCCGGACCCGAGCCCCCGGCATGGGCAGCCACGGCGTCAGCTGCCCGGTGGCCACGGAGAAGGAGGCGGCGTCGTGGCGCAGGCTGCCCTGGCTGGTGGTGAAGACGCCGCCGACGTACACCGTTCCTGCGGCGACCTGGAGGGCCTGGACCTCAACGGTGCAGGCTGGGAGGGTGTAGGTCGACTTGAGCGTGTGCGGAGCCTGGCATCCGGCCAGCGAAGCGCTGAAGCCAGTCAGCGCCCCCGCTGAGGTGTACGCGCCGACCTGCGTGCGGTTCTGTCCGGACAGCTGGCTGAACGTGCCACCCACGAAGGTCGTCCCGGTCGCCGGGTCCGTCGCAATGGCTCTGACCGTCCCGTTGGCCGAGGCCGCCCATGGAAGCACCGCACCGCCGCCGTCGACGGCGGCCAGACGGGAACGACTCGTGGTGCCGGCAGAACTGGTCACGCTGGTGAAGTCGCCACCGAGCCTCACGGTGTCCTGGGCGCTCGTGGCGCCGCCCTGGACGTCCAGGGCGTAGACCGGGGCGTTCGTCTGCGCCGTGAACGTCGGGTCGGTGACGCCATCGGCCAGCTGGACCCGGGAGAGGTAGGCGCGGCTGGCGCCGTTGAGGCTGGTGAACGAGCCACCTACGTAGACCATGCTGCCGGCCACCGCCACGGCGTTGACCGTGGCGCTGGCCGACGCCTGCCACGTCGAGATGACGTTGCCGTCCAGACCGATGGCGGCGAGACGGGACGAGCGCACGCCGTTGACCGTGTCGAAGTCTCCACCGATGATGAGCCGGTCACCTGCGACGGCGATCGACTTGACCGAACCGGTCTGCGACTTGGCGACCCCCTTGACCGTGACGGTGGTCGTCACGGCGGTCGCCGGCCACGAACGGTCGACGCTTCCGTCGGACTTGATGTGCACCAGGCCCTGACGACGCACGTCAGCGACACGCGAGAAGTCTCCGGCAAGGTAGTAGCCGCCCTTGCCGTCGGGCGCGGACGCGTTGACGGTGCCGTCGACGACGTTGGACGACGGCACCACAGCACCCGAGCTCGAGTTGACCGTGACGGACCGACCCGTGTTGGGACCGACGTAGTCGAAGCCGCCCGCGATCCAGGCCTTGCTCCCGTTGGAGACGATGTCGACCACGCGACCGTTCGTCCCCCAGAACGTGCCGTCGGCGCTCGGCGAGAGCGCCGGACCCGCGGGCAGGACCGGCGCGGCCGATGCTGTCGGCGCCGTGGCCGACAGTGTCGCTGCGACGGTCAGGCTGGCTGCCGCAGCAGCAGCCAGGGTGAGTCGGACCCCCCCGGGCCGATCTGGTCGCCCCCGACTGCCTGACTCTTGTCGACCCAGTGCACGGATACGCGATGTCCTCATGAATGCTCCACAGGTAACTAGCGAGCGACGGCTCGCCTCCCCCAGGCGGTGCACCGAATGGCGCCCACCAGTCCTGCCCCCCAGGACCAACAAAATGGACCTTAGCAACAAGGAACAATGCGAAATGGACTTTGGAGAGAACACAACGCGGATATTTACGTCTCAGAGCACAAAAAGTGCACGACAGGCGATACGACCAAGCCTGCCCTGCATCGCTTCTCAAGAGCAGAAATGACACGGATACTGGGCAAATGCGACAAGTCCGATATGTATATCTAAGAGGATATTTGCTCTGACGGGGCATTTAATGCGCATCACCAATTCGCGTCCTTGTGGCCACTCCTTGCTGTTATTTTGCTGAGACCGTGGCACCGAGCCGCCGAGGCGACCGCGGGGCGTCGCCGACCAAAACGTCTCAACACTGGGGGAACTCCATGCGTACTCGACTTCCGTTTGCCGCGCTCTGTACCACCGCCTTGGTGGTGGGGGGCGCATCGGCCGCCATGGCCGCCGTCGCACCGACTGCCGTCCGGCCGTGCGCTCAACCGAACGGGCGTGTCAGCTCCATGGCGATCAGCGGGGGGACCCTCTTCATCGGGGGCACCTTCACCCAGGTCCAGGACCGGTCCGGAAAGAACCAGGTGCGCAGCCGGCTGGCCGCGATCGACGTCGCCACCTGTGACCTGACGTCCTGGACCGCAGCCGCGAACGGCGAGGTCCTCTCGATCGCCGTCTCCGGCAACACCGTGTACGTCGGGGGCTCCTTCACCACCGTCGGCGACGCAAGCCGAAGCAACATCGCGGCCCTGAGCGCCACCAGTGCACAGGTGCAGTCGTTCAGCCCCGTGATCAACAAGCCGGTGAGGGCGCTCGCCGCGTCCGGCTCAAGCCTGTACGTCGGCGGCGATTTCGCCAAGGTCGGGGCCGCGAGCCGGTCCAAGCTGGCCGCCTTCTCCCTCGCCAGCGGCGCCCTGGACTCCGGTTGGCAGCCCAAGGCGAACGGCAAGGTCAACACCTTGGCTCTCAGCGCCGACGGCGGGCGGGTCTACGTCGGAGGGCTCTTCACCACCCTGAACGGGCAGGGTGCCAACCCCTATCTCGGGGCCGTGAGCGCCGCCTCAGGCAAGAACGACTCCGGCTTCGCCCCGCACTCGCTGTTCCCGGTCCTAAAGGTCGTCGCCGACGCGCAAGGCGTGTACGTCGGCCAGGCCGGTTCTGGCGGCCACCTCCTCCTGCTCAAGCAGGACGGCACCCTTCAACAGGAGATCTACCAGCTGGACGGCGACGTCCAGGCTGTCGCCGTTGATGGCGACTCGGTCTTCGGTGGTGGCCACTTCACCAACTACTGCGTCGGCAACACCGGCGCCGGCGCGCCCTTCATGTGTGACAAGAACCTCCCGAGGCGCAAGGTGCTCGAGGTCTCGTGGTCCGGCGGACAGGTCACCCCCTGGGCTCCCACCCTGGACAGCCCGTTCGGCGTGCTCTCGGCCGCGGTCGACCCCAACACCCACGACCTGTGGCTCGGCGGGGACTTCACCAAGGTCGCCGGACAGCCTGTCGCGCACCTGGCCAAGTTCTCCCCCGTGCGCTGACCACCTCGACGCTCTGCACTCATCGCCCCCCGGATCGTGGATCCGGGGGGCGATCCTGCACGAGACCGCGTCATCGAGCGCGCACCGAAAAGCCCCCGGCGCCGAAGCGACCGGGGGCTCTTCGCGGTGTCGGTGTCAGCGGGTGAACGTCAGATAACCGCTCCCGGACGACCCACCCGTGGATGCGGTGACAGTGATCTTCTCCCCTGCCTTCGGGTGCCTGTCGACCAGCTCGGCGGAGCACGAGCCGGCGGAGTTCGTGACGCAGGGGTTCTGGTTGATCCTGAAGAGCCCGTCCTGGGCATCCGAGTCGGTCCACTTCACGACGACGCCACGAACCGGCGAGCCGCTGCTGTCGCGGACCTTGGCGGTGTAGGTCTGGGTGCCGTCGGGGATGTAGTTGAGGCACGAGTTGGGCGCCAGTTGCCGCTCTGGCTGGGACTTGGGCACCGAACAGGTCACCGTGACCCGGTAGCTCACCGCCGCCTGTGCGGGCAGCGCCAGACCGCCCAGGGCTGCGGCGGCAGCGGCCACGCTCATCATCGCTATGCCTCTACGCATGTGCGTCTCCTCGGAATCGGGGTGGGGCTCCGCAGCTCCACCACGTGACTAACGGGTACCGCTGAAAATCGCTGTCCTGCTTCAGTTCCGGGGGCTGCCGGCGGTGTCGACCACCAGGCCCATGGAGCTGGCGACGCTCTGCCACGGAGTGAACTTGAAGTTGGTACCGCCCTCTGGGGCGTCCTTCCCGTCCTGGGTGACGAGCATGCCCTGCGGGTACTTCGGACCCATGTTCACGTTGATGACATCCAGGCCGTCGGTGGCGTTCACCGCGTCGAACGCCCCGCCACCGATGGCGAGCGTTCCGAGGTAGCTCGAGCCGTTGCGGCTGAAGACGGTGAAGATCGACTTCTGCTGGTTCGAGATGATGAGGTAGCCGTTCGAGGTCGTCCCAGCCCGGTAGAGGCCGATGCCCTCCAGGTCGCCCGGGAGGTAGGACTCGCCGTAGCTGGTCGAGGCGGCGTCGATCTTGCACTTGCCGCTCACGACGCTGTACTTCTGGCCGAACCGGGTCAGCTTGTGGACGAGCACGGGGTTGGTCAGGTCGGTGGTCATCTTCCACAGACCGACGATCTCCTGGTCGGCCCAGAGCGTTCCGGTGTCGGGGTCGACGACCATACCCTCGGCGTGCGCCACCCAGTCGGGGTGCGTC
>Ga0164308_10002033_pt1 | contig 10772 bp, 9 predicted proteins | sample Whisoiple_246_MG_FD_109983 | JGI IMG/M metagenome (GOLD analysis project Ga0164308, IMG submission 109983) | Soil microbial communities amended with fresh organic matter from upstate New York, USA - Whitman soil sample_246_MG | ecosystem: Environmental > Terrestrial > Soil > Unclassified >... | reverse complement strand
CATGGAAATTTCAGAAGCAGTAATCTTACCTTTATGTGCAAGCAATAGATCGAATATGGTTACACGTTCCTTTGATGCAGTAGAGAGTACGACGTTTATGATCATTGGGATATCGTCGAGTGTGATATAGTTACGGCCTTGCAATAAGGCATGTCCTCTTGCTAGATTTGTTAGCTGCTGTATCGCTCTGTCAGGCTCTTCAATAGTCGGTAGTGTGTACGCATAATCTGACCCTTGTGTGCCGTAAGTATTCCATGTTGGTGCCACCCCTCTAAGATGAGCGAGTAGGCGTGCAAGTCTGATAATAAATATTTGTGCGAATTTATCATTCATTTCTGAATTCCACCCTACTCTTACTAACTCGGTTTCATTATCAGTAACTGCCTCCGGAATAATTTCGAACCAAATCAAGTAATCAAACAAGGCCTCTTTTATCTCGGTAATTCGTCTGCTAAAGTCATCATTTTTTACCTGATCTAGATAGTCGTCCTCCGTTTTATTCTGGATTACTGGCGGTCTTAGAAAATATATCTTTGGGCCTAAAGTACCCAAGTATTTGTGCACTTTGTATGGAATATCAACAGCGGCGCCAACCCAGGTAAACATCATTTTTCCGCTATATCCTCTATGTCCCTGGGCGCCACTATCACTTTCGTATCCATTTCCATCTAGTATACGAGTCATAATACCAAGTATCTGTATCAGATCATCATCTTTAGCTGCAAATGTAGGCGCCAATTCTGGTGTAAGGAAGCATTTATTTTTGATCTTTGGTAGTAAGTCTATTTGGGCCAATTGGTCTTTGGCAACTGCAGTGGTATGAGAGACAAAAGATCTGGCGCTGAAATTATCTGTGTAGAATGTATCCGGCCAATTTCTTAATAGTTCTATACATTGTGTTTTAAGAGAGCTTGGTGGGCCAAGTATAATCCCTGCAAATGGTAAAGTACAGTCTTTTATGTTAAGGATCTTTTGGATAGATAATTCAAATTCCAATGCAGGCCAAAGATTTGGAATATTCTTATTTACCACCGATCGAAGGTACTGATATTTTGTTAGTAAGGTAATTTTCCATTCGTCTGATGTAATACCTATCTGTTCTGATCTTATTTTAGCGATCGCAATTCGAGCTTTTTCTTTTTCCTTATCAGTTAGCTGCACAACTGTATGGCAGGAACTACTAAATAAGTGGTTTGTAAGTGTTTCATGGTTATCATCAAGTACATCTTGAATATCTACTATATCCTCCTTTGATAGATTCTTTCTTGTCGCCTGCTTTTCAAAGTTCTTTAATGTTTTATCCCGGATGGAATAAATATTTGATATAATCGAACTGTTTGAACTGTGATTAAGTACTACTTTAATTGAATTTGCCCTTCTGTCAACTGATATACTTTGTACTAGGCCTTTCTGTTTTAGCTTATCTGATAGCGGTAGTGATTCAAGCTCCAGAGAAAAAGATTTATCATTATCTTCTGGTAATTTATCTTCAGTAGCCATTTTCCTTTACCACACTGGTTTAGAATCTGGCGCGCAAATTGGTGTTAGACTCTGGTCGCTCAACCTCTTCTAACACCATCTTCTTGCTTTGACTTCCTGAACTGTGCTTAGCTTTTAACCGGTTTATCTCAGCTTTAGCGTCCTCAAGTAGCCCATATACATACTCCCGTTCATCCTCTAATGTTGCGATTTCATCTTTAAGTTGCATGCGTTGGCGTACATTTTCAAGGTCTGACTCGATGATTGCTTCTTTTAACTCAACTAGCTCCTTTATACAACAGGCGTAATCCGAAGTTTCAGATGGCCCTTTATTTAGAGTAGTCATGTCTGTGTAGTCTCCTGGAATTTGGGGACGCAATGGTTGCAAAGTAGTAGAGAAATTACTTTTTGGTTTCCTGCTCTAACTTCGATCTTATCTGTGGCTTTAGCACAACATCCTACTGCTTCACATATAACATTATTAAGTTCCAGGTCGTAAGTATAATTGTCCATGGCCTAATCACCTATGGTCTCTGGTTCACTTGATCCAAGGGTCTCAAACTCGCGATCAAGTGAACATCCTTCCGCTACCTTTTTTCCGTCAAATGTGTACTGCTTTTCAAGTATTCTTAGTACGTATCTACTGCGTGGCACGTCTCCACGCTCAACGTCAATCTTTTGCATAAATTCTTTCGGCAAGGATATGCCGATACCTTTAGTTTTTTGCACAATTACACTATTGATAACTTTATATATTTTAGTTCACTAGAGTACTCTAGCATGTCATTTGAATATCGTCAAGAGGTTAAAGATTCAATTCTAGTCACCTTGAGTGAAAGAGGCTCTATGCATTGGACACGGCTTTTTACAGCAATAAAGGAATTACATCACAAAATGGCGATCGAGACTTTTAACATTTGTATTAAGGATCTGTTGTCAAGCAAATTTATAGATAGAAAGCAGATACTCGAGAAAGGTAAAAAGGTTGATTATTTTCTTGCCCAAAAGGGAAAGCAATATGTTAGACTCCTTTTAGATCATGAAAGTGGAACCAAGAGCAGAGTCTCTGATGAAAAAGAAAGACGAAAAATGTTATTGTTTTTGTTATTTCTTTTTCGCAATCCTTATGACAATATCGATAGATCTGAACAAGAATTCCATGACCTCTTATTAAGGAACAATCTATCTGAAAAGGATCTGCTAAGAAAAGTTCCCAAAGTAGAATTTAAGGACGACAAGACCACAACCACTACACATCTTGAATCAGATTCGGGCATTTATGTATGGCGTATTGATACATTAGACGAGAGAAAAAATCCTCCAGGGACGACGCGTGTCTACCAATATACAGTACCAGGATTATCAATAAGAGATATTTTAGAATCTCGCAACAAACCTGCATTCTGGCATATTAACTTTACAGAGAATGAAATCGAAGATTTGTTCGATTCATTGCGTTATGAAAAAGATCCTATGTTCAGAGTCGTAGCCTTTGATCATGATGGAGAACTAAGATATGATGTTTCTGACCAATCATTAAGAGAATTGTTAGATACTTGTTACAAGATAAATAACTTAGCGCGCTTTTTGGCGCAACAGATTTGGAAATGTTCACGCAAACCGACAGATGATGGACGAAAATGGCTAGAGCTCCATGAGGGCAAACAGCGTGCTGAGGAATTGTGCAGAATTTTTTACGAAAAGAGGAAGCATTTAAAGAATGATCGACGATTGGTTAAAGGCTTTGAAGAGGAGATGAAAATTTGTATTAATAAGTTAAACAGGCTCATGATAATCATAAAGAAAAATTATGCCAGCATAATAGAAAAATATCAATTTCCATTGGATGAATTAATGGAAATAATTTATCCGAAATTTTTGCAACTACTTTTCATACAACGATAGGGAGTTTTCTGCCATCATATTCTCTTATTCATCAAGGACTCTGGCTTAACCTGTGCAAGTTTAGGATTATGCTGTATCATTGACATAATCTGATTGAATCGCTGATTAGTCTCTTCACGCATAGTCTGTAAATCCTGTTCATATTTTTCTTTAATGGCGCGCATTTCTATATCCTTTTCAGATAGTTTAGCTTCAATGCTTTTGCCTCTAGCTTCCACTGCGGTATAATCTAGGAATGTAAGATACTTCATGCATTTTGTCAGATAAATCTCTCTTCTTTCTGACTCTTTTTTAGTATAATAAACGCTGCCATTGTGGCCCAAAAACCATTCGCTATAGTCTCCACCGACTTCATCAGAGAGAACTGTTTTAACAAAGCGGCGTAATGAATGTAACGTGATCATCCTTCGTCTCATTCCCTCTTTCCTTTCATCTAAACCAGCGACCTTTAGCACTTTTGTAAATTCTGTTGCTATTTTTCCATACAGGATCTCTGGTTTTGATCTCACTCTAAATGTATTAAACACCAGATCGTCAGGATTGGTGGATCTTTCACGATATTTCCAATCTAGCCATTGCTTGAGATATTGAGTTGCTTCGTCCGAGATGTAAATATCACGTCCCACTCTGGTTTTGGCATATTCAGCGCGGATATGTATCATAGTTGGTTTAATCTTAAAATCGATATCTTTTACACGTATGGCACACGCCTCAACCGCACGTAGGCCTCCAGATGCCAGAATCAAGAGATATGTTTTAAGTCTACGATTGTTGCAAGCCAATAGGATTTTTCTAATATCTGCTGCGTCTAACGGCTCCTCTTTTTCATAGAGTGTTTTCGGCATTTTTACTTTCCTTTTAAATTTTGAAGGTATGATATCTATGTCATAATACGCAAAGTACGATTTTATTCCCGCTGTGTGTGTTTTAATGCTCTGAGGCATATTTTTTTCCTGGCTGCCCTTTATACATTCAAAGGAAACAAAACCGTCGAGCAATTCGTAGACATTCATTTGATTACGTGATATTAAATCGATAATAGAATCTACATTATACTTACCATCATATCGATTGCTAAGAAAACTTTCTAAATGGACTAGGGCAGTTTCATAATTACTTCTGGTCTTTCTACTGTTCTTTCCTACAGTATCTAAAAACGTTCTAGATCTATCATATTTGGTGATCTTGCCCCGCATAGACTTAGTTAACAATAGGTACTTTTATGCTCAATTCTAAATATAAACTATTTTAGTTCTTATTATTAGTATAAGATGGACTATTCTCAATACTTTATGTCTGGTGCAAATTTAATTTATGTATATCTATATTAATTATTGAAGCAGAAAATGAGATAAAACTGAATAAAACCAATCATTCTGCAATTGCGAGTTTGCTATTTGCTAGAGTGATATATGCGATAAATTGGTTTAATATAGCTTCTATATTTTCACATATAGCTTTAGACTTTAAACAAGACGTCACTTTGCTAGGATTACTTACTACGAGCTTCTTAATAGGTATAGGTCTATTTCAGGTACCTGGTGGAATTCTCGCTGCAGTACAGGGTTCGAGGAGGACTGCAATATATGGAATAACAATAGCTTCGTCAGCAGCATTACTTTGTGGTATATCTTCGCAAATACAACAAATGGAAGTACTACGGTTTATCGTTGGCCTTGGCATGGCATTATTTTTTGGTTCAAGTGTCACTTTGATTACAAGATACTTCGGAAGAGGATCAGAAGGATTCGCAATAGCATCACTAAACTCGGCTCATTCAATAGGGGGAATCATAGGGATATTCGGATGGGTAATTCTTACAGAAGTAGTAGGATGGAGACAAAGCTTATTGTTAAGCGGAGGCTTTGGTTTGATTAGCGGCATATTCTTAATTGCTTTTTTACCAAAAATGCAGGATTTGGATAGAGAAGATCAGAGAAGTCCACAAAGTGCAAAAGGAAAAAGTTTCCAAATTAATCTGTCAGACATTCGCAAAGTATTATTTAATAAATCCCTGTTTATTTTTGGATTAGTATTACTTGGAGCACAAATAGCATGGGGTTTACCTTTGACGTTCATAGTATTTTATTTGGAAGATTATTTAAAAGTAAATTCATCAACTGCTGGCTTTATTGCTGGTTTAGGTTTAATATCTGGTGTCGTATCAGCACCTATCTTTGGAAGGATATACGATAATATAAAAAACGTAAAGAAACTCTTGTTTGTGTGCGGACTAGTAATGTCCGCTGGCTTAGCAGGGATTGCTATTGCGACAACACCATCAGGAATATACATAATTGGAATATCAAATGTTTTGGTGGGAGCCTTTTCAGCTGGTGTTTTTACTATAGTATATACCTCAGCCAAAGAATCATACAGAAAGACTAGAATGGCAATGAGAAACGAAGAAAACACAGGGGCAATAACAAAAAGATCATATGATACCTTGGCGATAAGCTGGGTTAATGGGTTATCATTATTTGGAGCATTTTGGGTCCCAATTGTATTTACATATGTTGTTCAACATATAGGTTATACTATTGCATGGTTAGTTGGAGGTATACTCAGTCTTTTATTTATACTACCCTCACTTCGAATTACAACATATAAGATCAAGAACGGCTATAGAGACTAGTTGCGCTTCTTCTATATCTGTCAATAAGGTAACAAGTATTTGATAATATATGTGCTGTAGTAGAGTGTAGTAGATTAAATGCTATTCACAAATAGTATAGGAATCATGTTTAGACGCTGGTCGATTTACAGCTTTAAATCTTAGACTGCATCATAATGTTGAATTAGTATTCTTACGAATTTAAATCGGCTTTTAATGTCCATATAAACTTTAAATTCATCATATATGCTAATTGACACTTCGTCATAAGGTTGCCATAGTTTTATTATAGAACTAATGGACTATTATCATTATTATCATTGTTGAGCGAATTATGGGATTTTTGATAATAAAACATATTTTATGATTAATCATAAAATATTTCTATAGGTAATACTAAAGAATAGCATATTTTTATAGGAGTACTTCTATCATTACATAAAGAATGGACTATAAGCAAATTTATGAAAAAATTATGAATACAGATCCAAATATAAGATTGGTTACTATTTGCGATCCTAATGGAAAGATAATGTATTCAAGTCATAGAGAGGGTATAAAAAATCTTCTAACTCAGGATGAAAGTAAGAGATCACTCGAGCTTGCTGTTAATTCATGGAAAACACGTAGCCAGCTTGAATCAAAAATAGGAAAAGGTAGGTATGTTTTGGCGGAATATGAAAAGATAAAGCGGATAACTATGCCATTAGCTGATAACTATCTTTTATATATAACAACAGAAGTTGGCGCTGATCATTCAAAAATAATTAGCGGCGTGAGAGAATTAAATCTATAGTGACATTATGTTGGCCTGGCAAATTTGTTAATATATAAATCAATAAGAAAGATAACTTTGAGAGTAAGTAAAATAGAAATCTACTAGATCAAGTATAATAGAAACAAAAATAACTAAATATAAATATCATGTTATTAGATTAAAAACAAGATAATGAATAACGAAATATCTAGACATAATATATGGTAAGGATTTCTTGGCCGTCCTTGCACAAAATTAGAATAATGAAGATTATATCTTGATATTGTGTCTCTCAAAAAGGAAATCTGTTAGTTAACTAGCAATATAGAGATCTCTGGATGAAAAGATTTACTTAAGAAACCAATAGAAATGTTCTAGTCCAAGTGTAAAATCGCTAACGACGTACATGATTATCTCGGTAAATTAGCTTGGCATAGAGATTTGAACTAAAATATAAATACAACTAAGAGACTTCTATAATAATGTACAATAACAGAAAGAATCACAAATATTTGACAATGTCCCTGCTTACAATAATAATTGTGATGGCAGGGACTTTGGTAATAGGTCAGATTCTACAGACAACACTGGCTCAGACTACTGCTGGTCCTATAGGTCAAAAAGTTGGACAGGTCATGAGTGGTAATCAAACAGCTAACAAAACAGTTGGTGGAGGCCTCAAAAGTAAGGTAGGTGGTTAGTAAAATATATCCACATTTTTAATTGTTACTGCAACCATAGTAATAAGGTACTGTATCTTTCTGTCGTCATGTCTGGGTTCGATGGCTTATTTAGCAGTCCTCTAATCTTTTGCTTGTCTTCAAATGAAATGTTGTTTCTAACAAATATGAAATAATGATTTCTTGTAATCACTAGTATAATCTTGTAAAGAGATTAATATCCAACTCTTCCTAAGCTTTTTCCAATTCCACAAATGAGAATAGCATTTAGATTTTCTGATTGTATGTATTCATGGTCAAAGTAATCATTGATATATATTAGAATCTATGAATAGTAATTCATTTGAATCAGCCTTTCCGTTAACTAGATCTTCGACATACTGTCTATCTCAGATAGTCTTAAAAACGATAATCCTTATTCTTAGTTTTAATAATTCATGTTGTATGTATCTAGTATCATGTGTTATAGCATTAAAGAGTCTGTTCTCTCTTGTAGGATAGTACATAGAAAGAGAAGATCATCTTATATGGCCCATAAATCAGGTATATAGATTGATTTTCTTTTCAGATGGAGAGTATTCTCTATAACTTTTTTGGTTTAGATTTTTGCGTATTCTACAGCAGATAATATAGCCATCTAATAAATTTTTTAGTAAATGAGTCCTGTATAGAGAAATCTTTATCAGTTTGGGCAGTAAACTAGAGATCTCTTTCTGTAAACTGCTAAGACCCAGGTATTTTCTCTATTTATAACATCAACTGATGGTCTATATGATATTTGAGCATTCGCATTCGCATAATATTATAGTTGCCGAGTCTTTAAGAACGCATATGAACATGTTCTATTGTAAATAATCATGATTATGATATTCAAAATCTAGTCTTACCAATTAGTCAAGATTTTACAAAATGGATATCAATATATACATTTTTTAGATTAGAACACAATTTTTCACAAGATAAATTAGGGCATTTGGTAATAGCCAACCTATATTGCTTAGCACAATTCTGTGTAACTACAAAAGCATTTAAACAGATAGCAGATGTGTCGATTGATTGACTTGACCGAATTTAGATTAAGATATAAAGCGATTTTGACTGATAGTTATAATGAGTTAATATGATTTAAATGGTACTGCTCAGCTTTGCAAGTAGTTCTTGGTTCGGCGAAGAGGATTCTAAATATATACAAAGATATCTATCGTTATTTTCAGTCAAAGGTGTTATAGCTATTTTAAGACTACCATGAACTTCTGCGAGTCCGAAATGAACAGTCTCTGCATTATCTGCATTAGATCGTTTTCCGTCGTTAATATTTTTTATTGAGGGAATTAAGTACTTTGTATAAAAAACGTAATTAGTATTATATTGACAAAAGGCGGCAGTTGCTGTTATATCGTCTGATAGCCGGGCTGGTTTATTTTGAATTTTCTTTCTATATCTACCAACAATTAGTTTTCCATTATTATCTATAACAGCCGCGAACTTTACGTCTCTACTCATACATAACGCAGCTAAACACATCTCATAAAGGAAGTCCCTCTCTTCCATTACTCCTTTTTAAATTAATAAACAACAATATTAACTATTGGGTTGAAAATAATAGTAAAAGATAACATTTCCGATGTATATTTAAAAAAAACTACATAATATTGAAAAATGTATCGTCTTAGATGTGAAGAAATATTGACTACATAATCTTATTCAAACCGCAATTTATGGTGCGAATACGATTAAGATATTCTGCAAGCGTGAATTTCAATATATCAAAGAATTAACAGGTACATGCATAACAGAATAGAATAAAAGAATCGCTACCTCAACCATAAAGAAACACGATAAGGAGGCTTTTTATAGACTCCTGATAGTTTCTCTACTTTTCTGTCCGTACCTACTACCCATTTTGTAATATATCATCTAGAACACTAGATTTTTTACAATATTAGACACAATATTGACCAGTCTATTACATTTCGTGTATTCGATTGAACTTTATTTTTATATGAAGACACTTTTATTATAAGCATAATCCATATAATAGCTAAAATTGTACCGCATGCTGATGTACAATAGCTAGTTAAGACATAAGATCTAGTGCTGTTTTTAATTCTCCTATTTCTGATTCAATTGCACATCTATCGATTTCATCTCTAGAATATTTTATTAGCTTTTCGCATGCTTCCAATTCAGCTTGTAATATATCCTTTTTATCGAGACAAATTGTGTAAAACTGATCTACAAATGCGTATGTTACTTTTCTGACCCTAGCTTTGCAACTACAAGTTCTGGCTATCATTACAATGGTATCAGTATTAGCAATATTCATCTTAATTTATATCACTACCAGATCGATCATGCAACAATTTCTCTTTTTTGTATTCAACCATCAAAATCTCCTTGATTCTCTCATTACATGCAGAACGATATACTTAACGAACATTAACATTTTTTAGACGCATAACTAATAAACTTGAGTTAACAACGTTAATCATAATCATTACAACTTAATAACTCGCTCTTTTGATGAACAGTAGATCTTCCACTGTTATCGTGGGCCGAATAATTCATTAAGAACCTTTCAAATCGATCGTGGATCTATCTTTTAGCTTCAAACAATTTCAGTATCAGCTTCCGCACAATATGTCCAGTCAGAATTCTGCGCTTCAGCGAAGTTAAAACTATATATGCCACTACCTTCGATACGAACTATTTATAACTGCTACCCAAAATAACTTTGAGGATAAATAAATAATATTCTAGTTTTATTCTTTTCTTATTACATAGACTTCTTTTCTTTCTTTGACTTAAATTTGCAAGTTAAGTCTCATTTGATAGATCTATGTACTGTTTCTATATTAGTTACAAGAAGTTTTTCATACAATTCAGATTCAGTAGTCGATGTAAGAACTGCGGCATTACAAGCAAGGTTACGCGTATTAAACAATATAGCTGAAAAAAAGATTGTTAAGCTTTTATACTCACAAATTCAGAGATCATGGCTTGTTAATACTAAATTTGCCTAAGTTGGCATTTCAAATAATCCTACATTGTTTTCTTTATTCCATTACATTCCAATTTAATTATGCAAATGTATACGGCGGCTTATTATATTACAGCTCCTAGCTATTAAGAAATAATAGAAATACTAGATGTCATTATCATTATTCATAATCTATGACTAGTTAAGATTCGCTCTATTATAATGATCAATAAACTTGTTCCACTTTTCATTAGGTAGCTTTATCACGTATCACGATATTGTTAAAAAATAAATAAATAAATAAAATATGACTCATCGATCAAAGTAATGGTGATCATAAACGTGCTTTTAAATTAT
>Ga0164308_10002031_pt1 | contig 10777 bp, 12 predicted proteins | sample Whisoiple_246_MG_FD_109983 | JGI IMG/M metagenome (GOLD analysis project Ga0164308, IMG submission 109983) | Soil microbial communities amended with fresh organic matter from upstate New York, USA - Whitman soil sample_246_MG | ecosystem: Environmental > Terrestrial > Soil > Unclassified >... | reverse complement strand
GATGCGATGACTGCTGCCATGACAACCGGCCCGAGCCCAGCGGCTGATGTGGCGCCAGCGCCGGAATCGATGATGGAGCCCCCCACATCGGATGCGGTGACCGAGGAATCGCCTCCCGCGGCGGTCGCGACCGGCATCACCATCACGACCGCGAGCAGCGACTATGGGGAGGTCCTGTTCGACGGCTCCGGTCAGGCGATCTACCTGTTCGACAAGGAAACATCAGCGGTTCCGGACTGCTACGGCGACTGCGCTTCAGCGTGGCCGCCCGTCCTGACCGATGGGCCCCCTGTCGCCGACGCCGGCACGATGACAGACCTGTTGGGCACCACTCCACGGACAGATGGGTCCATCCAGGTCACCTACGCCGGGCATCCGCTGTACCACTACGCGCACGAAGGCAAAAACGAAGTGACCTGCCACGACGTCAACGAATTCGGTGGTTTGTGGCTGGTTGTCACCCCCACCGGACAAGCGGCGGCCTGAGCGACGGGCGGAGGTCCTGGCGCCGGTATCACCAAGTTCGATGAGCAGTCACCCGCAGACTGCCGCCCGGCATTGATTCGAGTTGAACAAACGTTTAAAATCTTGCGCATGCGTTCAACCGGGCCGTCCGCGGATGACCTGACGACCCGCGCGCGAATTCGCGACGCCGCTGTCGGGTTGATCGGGCGCGATGGTTTCGATGCGCTCACAGTGCGCCGGGTGGCTGAAACGGCGGGTGTTTCACCGGGACTGGTCATTCACTATTTCGGTTCGAAGGACGGTTTGCGCACTGAGTGCGAGAAGTACGTCGGCGACCGTATTCACGAGGCCATCGAGCAGGCGACGGCCAATCTGCAGCCGTATGACCTGGTCGTGGAGATGTCGAGGAAGGTCGAACTGGCCGCGCTGGTGCCGTATCTGCTGCGGGCGCTGGCGGAGGGCGGGGACCTGGGCCGCCGAATGTTCGGCCGGGTGGTCGACGACACCGAACGGCATCTGAAGTCTGCTGTTGTTCGGGGTGCTATCCGTCCTTCGGAGGACGAGCGTGCTCGTGCGGAAATGCTGACGTCCTTCAGTTTGGGTTCCCAACTCCTCGCGCAGTATCTGGTGACAGCCGAAAGTCCAGAGCATCAGGTGGAGGAGTTGCAGCGCCGGTTCGCGGTACCCGCCCTTGAGGTGTTCACCCAGGGCCTTTACACCTCGACCGAGCTCGCGGACAGGTTCCGTGATCAGTTGCGCCAGGCCGATGCCCACGCAAGGGTGGGTTCGCCCGGGCGTTCGCACCGTACCGAACCGAACGCTCCGGCGGGTGACCCGCCCGAGCGGGCCAGGAACGAGCAGCGCCCCCCAACGCAGCCGGCCGCCTGATCCTGCGGTCAGAGATTCTCTCGGTCCATCTGCCCTCCATGCCGCGGCGTTGAACCGACGGCATGTCCCAAAACCTCTGACGCGAAAGCGCGATGCATCATGACCATTGACAACACGGCTGTGCCCAGCCCGGCCGACAACATCTCCCACACCACCACCAAGGCCTCAGGAGCCGTCTCAACTAGGGCCGGTGGCGATCCGGCGACGGCGATCGAGGCCACCGGCGTCGTAAAGACCTTCGGCAGCACCCGTGCGCTGGACGGGCTGGATTTGCGTGTCCGGACGGGTGAGGTCCACGGCTTTCTCGGGCCGAACGGGTCCGGGAAGTCCACCGCGATCCGCATTCTGCTCGGTTTGATGCGTGCCGACAGCGGGCGGGCCCGGGTGCTCGGCGGTGACCCGTGGACCGATGCGGTCCCGTTGCACCGCCGGATCGCCTATGTCCCTGGGGATGTGTCGTTGTGGCCGAACCTGTCCGGTGGTGAGGTGATCGACCTGCTTGGCCGGTTGCGCGGCGGACTGGACGTCCGGCGGCGGGATGATCTGCTGGAGCGGTTCGAGCTCGACCCGCGGAAGAAGGGCCGCGCCTATTCCAAGGGCAACCGGCAGAAGGTCGCCATCGTGGCCGCGCTGTGTTCCGATGTCGAGTTGCTGATCATGGACGAGCCGACCACCGGTCTGGATCCGTTGATGGAAGCGGTGTTCCAGGACTGCATCCGCGCCGAACGCGACCGGGGTCGCACCCTGCTGCTGTCCAGCCACATCCTGTCCGAGGTGGAGGCACTGTGCGACCGGGTCAGCATCATCCGCGCCGGCGCGGTCGTGGAGTTCGGCACCCTGACGCAGTTGCGGCACCTGACCCGGACGACCATCGTCGCCGAAACCCGGCAGGAACCGGTGGCCTTGTCGTCAGCGGCCGGGGTTCACGACCTGGTCATCGACGGATCAAGGGTTCGTTTCGATGTGGATACCGGTCACCTCGACGCGGTGCTGGGGGTTTTGACCGGTGCCGGGGTGCTGTCGCTGACCGCGTCCCCGCCGACCCTGGAAGAGTTGTTCCTGCGGCACTACAGCGACCAGGTTCCCGAAACCCCGGCCGATGGTGATGACCCAAGCGCAGCCATCTCTGGCGGTCGTCATGGTGTGGCCAGGTTTTCGCGGGGTGCGAAATGACCACGATGACCTCACCGTCGCCGGCCCCACCGGTGGCGGTGTCGCGAGTCAGGCATGGTGAGTTGGTCGGGCTGTGGGTGTTGCTCCGGCTGAACCTGCGGCGGGAGCGGATCTCCTTGCTGATCTGGATCATCGGGGTGAGTGCGGTTGCGGCGTCGACGTTCTCGGCGATCACATCGCTGTATCCGGGCCAGGCTGAACGGGCGGCGTTGGCGGGGTCGATCACCGCGAATCCGGCTTTCCTGGCGATGCTGGGTCCGATCGGATCCACCACTGTGGGTGGGTTGACCGCGTGGCGGATCGGGGTGCTGGCCGCGACCATGATCGGGTTGATGGCCATCTTCACGGTCATCGGCCGGACTCGCGCGGACGAGGAGACGGGCCGGACCGAGCTGTTGATGGCCGGGGTGGTCGGCCGGTCGGCGCAACTGGTCGCGGCGGTGATCATCGCCGCCGGGGCGGCCCTGCTCATTGGTCTCCTGGTCGCGGTCGCCGGGATTGCTCAGGGCGCCCCGGTGACCGGTTCGGTCGCACTGGGTGCGGCGTTCGCCGGCTGCGGGTGGGTGTTCGCCGGGGTCGCCGCGGTCACTGCGCAACTGACGGAGAATGCCCGCACCGCAACCGCGATGGCCGGTGCCGTGTTGGGTGCCGGGTACGCGATCCGGGCGATCGGAGACACCGTCGTCGGGTGGAAATGGATGCAATGGCTCAGCCCGCAGGGCTGGGTCACCAGGGTGAACGCGTTCGGCACCGACCAGATCCTGGTGCTCGTGTTGTTCGCCGTCACGTCTCTGGCGTTGGTGGGAACCGCGGTCGTGCTGCTGCACCGTCGGGACGTCGGGTTGGCCCTGTTCCCGGCTCGGCTCGGGCCGCCCAGCAACCCGCGGCTGACCTCTCCAGACGCACTGGCGGTGCGGCTGCACCGCGGATCATTGACCGGGTGGGCGGTCGGGTTCGTCGCGTTCGGTGCGATCACCGGCGGAATCGCCGCCAGTGCCGGCGATCTGATCAATGGCAGCCCACAGCTCGCGCAGATCATCAACCGGCTGGGTGGGGCAGGGGTATTGATCGACGCGTTCCTGGCGGCCCTCGGCGCCTACGCCGGGTTACTCGCCGCCGCGTACGCGATTTCGGCGGTGCTGCGGATGCACACGGAGGAGGCCGCGGAGCGGGTGAGCCCGATCCTGGCAACGGCGGTCGGCCGGACCCGATGGCTCAGTGGTCACCTGATGTTCGCGCTCGGCGGAGCAGTCCTCCTGCTGGCCCTGGACGGTGTCGTCACCGGGATCGTGCATGGCGCCAGGATCGGTGACCTGCCGACCGGGCTGGACCGGGGCCTGGTCGCCATGCTGATCCAGGTACCCCCGGTGATGATCATGGGCGGGTTTGCGATGGTGATCTACGGGTGGTGGCCGCGACTGTCCGTGCTGGCCTGGGCCGCGCTCGGCCTGGCGTTGGTGTTCGGTCTGCTCGGCAGGGTGCTCCAACTGCCGCAGATCTTGCTTGACCTGTCTCCCTACACCCACATGCCCAGCCTGCCTGGAGGTGAGATCCGATGGCTTCCGGTGCTTGTCGAGCTCGGTATCGCCGCCGCCTTGGTAGCCGTCGGAGTCGCGGGGCTCCGACGCCGGGACGTCATGTAGTCCAGCGGCCGTCACAGGTTTCGCTCAGCGATGGCACGACACAACGATGTTGTGACGCGCTTGCGCGGATCAGCCTCCCCGGTAGGTGGGGTGGTTGGCGACCAGGTCACGGGTCACGGTGGTGCCGGTCATCACCGGCATGTTCCAGTCCATCAGCGCAACATCCGGGCGCCCCTCGGTCACCGCCGCGGCCATCTGGACACCGTCGTTGCATTCGCCGACGACGATGATCCCCTCCGAGTGGTTCAGCACGGAGCGGAGACCGGCGCGAACCATCGGGTGGTCGTTGACGATCAGGACCCGGATCATTTCTCAGCCCTGTTCGTAGATGTCGGGGACGCCGTCGTTATCGGCGTCCCTGGCTTCCTCCTCGCACATGGCCCGATACCGCCGGTTCCGCATCCGGAGCAGGATCCCGGCGAACATCGCGGCGGCGACCGACCCGGTGAGCACAGCGATCTTGACGTGGTCATCGGCTGCGGAGTTCCCACCGAAGGCGAGTTCCCCGATCAACAGCGAAACGGTGAACCCGATACCGCCGAGCACGGCCACACCCGTCAGATCGGGCCAGGTGAGCCCCTTCTGCAGCGGGCGGCGGGTGAGTTTCGACGTGAGGTAGGTGGCCGTGAGGATTCCGACGGGTTTCCCGAGTACGAGACCGGCGATGATGCCGACCGCTATCGGGTCGGTGAGTGCGGACTGCAGGCCGGACCAGCCGCCGATGGCGACACCGGCGGAGAACAACGCGAAGACCGGGACCGCAACACCGGCCGAGATGGGCCGCCAGAGGTGCTCGAAATGTTCGGCCATCCCCGGCCGGTTGTCGTCCTTCCCCTTGACCTTCCGGGCGCTGACCGGGACGGCGAAACCAAGCAGCACGCCGGCAACCGTGGCATGCACCCCGGAGGCGTGCACCAACGACCAAACGGCTAACGCCAATGGCAACAGCAGCCACCAGGAACTGACCCGGCGTTGCACCAGCAGAGTGAACACTGCCAGTGGCACGACGGCGAGGAGCAGCCAGAGAGGTTGCAGGTCGTCGGTATAGAACAGGGCGATGATGGTGATCGCCAACAGGTCATCAACCACGGCCAGGGTGAGCAGAAACGTCCGCAACGCCGCCGGCAAATGCGTGGAGATCACGGCCAACACGGCCAACGCGAAAGCAATGTCGGTGGCAGTGGGGATGGCCCACCCCTTCGGACCGGTGCCGCCCGCGATAACGAGATACAGCAACGCCGGCGCGATCATCCCGCCGAACGCTGCGGCCACCGGGACCACGGCACGATGCGGGTCCCGAAGATCACCGGCCACGAACTCGCGTTTGAGTTCCAGCCCGGCGACGAAGAAGAAGATCGCCAACAGCCCGTCGCCGGCCCACTGCGCAACGGTCAGGTTCAAATGTAAAGCCGCAGGACCGATCTCGGTGTCCAGCAGCTTGAAGTAACTGTCCGAGAACGCCGTGTTCGCCCAGACCAGAGCGACGACGGTGGCCAATAACAGCAGCGCGCCACCGACGGTCTCCTTGCGGAGGATATGAGCGACACGGCCGTCCTCGGCCCACGTCCCAGGTGAAAACAGCGTGCGGGTGGAACCAACCATCGTGGAGCCTTTCGGAAAGTTTCTGGCGTCATCAGCTTCATGCCGACCAGGCTTCCCGGCGCACCACCGCCCACCCTAGCCGAGCACCCCACGCCATCGCGTCAGCCCAGGTCGTAAGCCGAGCCATCGCGGCAGCGCGGAGGAGCACGTCCTCGCCAGTCGTGCAGTTGCCCGTTCCAACCCAGTCGGGCCGCTTGGCGAGTACCGATCGAAGACGTTCCAGGCGCTCCGCGCCTACCGCGGACCATGATCGCGGCCGGGCTGCCACCCGGCGGGACCGGGTCGACCGACTGACACGATCGCCTGGCTGTTCGTCGGCGGCGCCTGACCTACTTCGCAGCACCACAACATCTGTCGAACGCGCGGGTGTACCGCTACGGACGGGACGAGATACCTGATTGAGACTTGGTGGTCGATGCGGGGGAGTGCCTCACCGCGTCGTAGGGAGGCGGGAGTTCGGGCTTTGACTGGTTGCTTGATCGGGGCTGCTTGATCCGGCGACCGTGTCGACTCTCATGTTGGGGCGGTGCGTGCTGTTCGCAGAAGGGTGGCCCACCAGCTGATGTCGTTGAGGATCTGTTCGGCGACCTGGTCGCTGATGGGGTCGGTGGGTTCGGTGGCGTGGACGGGGAAGGTCCTGGCGACAGTGGGGAATGTGACGCAGTTGCGGATCGACACCATTTGTAGTTCGACGGCGTATTGCCGGAGTGCCTCGACGGCGCGGATCCCTCCGTAAAGGCCGCCGTACCCGATGACGGCAAGTGGTTTGCGGTTCCATTCGGCGTAGATGTGGTCCAACGCATTTTTCAGTACGGCCGGTACGCCGTGGTTGTATTCCGGCGTGATGATGATGAAGGCATCGGCGGGCGCGATGACCTGGGCGAAATTCGTGCCTTCGGGTCCGTAGTCCCCGGACACCGGCAGGGTGGCGCGGTCGTAGAAGGGAAGTGGATGGTCCCGCAGGTCGACGACCCGCGAGGTCATGTCGTCCCGTCGATCGATTTTCCGGCGGATCCAGTCGGAGATCCGTGGTGTTTGTCGGCCTTCGCGGGTGGTTCCGAGGATGATGGTGATCTCCAGCGCTGTCATAGCGACACCAGTGCGGTGACGGCGAGCGCGACACCGACGGCGTAGGTGCCCATGGCTCCGATGAACCGGTCGGGTGCGGCGGCGGTCCGTCTGGGAGTGCGGGTGATGGCAATGGCGTGGACGAGCCTGAACGTCAATGCGAGCAGGCACAGCAGCCCGGCCCACCAGGACGGGATCCGGGCGCCGACCAACAGCATCAGGACGGCGAGTGTCGGGATGTACTCGGCGGCGTTTCCGTGAGCGCGGACGGCCCGGAACAGTGGATCGGCGGGGTCTGCACTGGATCCGAACAGGACGCGTTGTTGTCCGCGCAACACCGAGACCCTCAACCCGAGCCCGAACAGCAGCAGGCCGAGGAGCGCGACGCAGGCCACGGCGATCACCATGAGGCACCTTCTCGTGTGAGTGCGCGTTCGGCGACGTCCCGGCACAGTGACCAGCCGAGCAGCGCGTCGGCCTTGCGCAACGCTCCCGGGCTGGTGACGTTGACCTCGATCAGGTGCGGTCCGATGACGTCCAGACCGACCATCGGCAGACCGAGTCGGCGCAACTCGGGGGCCAGCCGGGTGCAGATCTGACGGTCCCTGTCGGTCAGCGGTGCCTCGCCGATGGGGTTACCGATGCGGAAGTCGCCCGGTGCGGGCAGTCGTAACACCGCGCCCACCGGTATGCCGTCGAGGACGAAGACACGTTTGTTGCCGGCTTCGACGTCCGGCAGGAACTCCTGGACGACAACGGCGGTCCGGCCGCGATCGGTGCAGATGTCCAGCAGGGACGGCACGTTGGGATCGGTGATGTCAAGGCGGAGGACACCGCGACCGGCGAAGCCGTCGACGGGTTTGAGAACGGCGACCTTGTGGGTTGCCAGGAAATCGGTGATCAACGTCCGGTCGGCCGTCACCATCGTGGCCGGGATGAGGTCCGGGTACCGCAACGGGAATAGGTGCTCACTGCACGCCCGTAGGCCGACCGGGTCGTTGACCATCGCCGTCCGGCGCGGGTCGATCAGATCAAGGACGAAAGTGGCTGCTAGGTAAGCGCTGTCCATGGGCGGTTCAGTTCGAATGAACACCGCGTCCATGTCGTCCAGACTTAGTCCGGGGTCGTGCTGCACGGTGGTGTGCCAGGGCTGCGTCACCAGCCACCGGTGATCCTGCGACGGCGCCGAGGGAGCCAGTCGAATCCGGAGGGCGTCGGCTTGCGCGTGCCCGTCGACCGCTGACAGCCGGGACCCTGACGTCACCCAGACCTCCGCCCCCAGGTCCTGCACAGCGGCCATCAGCCCGATCGTGGTGTCGATGGTGGGATCCAGCGAGGTCAGCGGATCGACGACGAAGGCGACCCTCATGGTGTGTCCGTTTCGGCGACAGGGGCCCCGTAGCCCTCGAGCGTGGAATGGTCCACGCCGTGCCGGGCCCAGCTGTACAGATGCAATTCCAGCCCATCTGGGTCGGCGAAGACCAACATCCATCCCTCCGACGCTTCGAACACGGGTGAGTGCTCGATTTGCAAAGCATCCAGATGCGCAGCCCACGACAGGATGTCGTCGCGGCCGTCGACCGCGAAGGCGATCGGATCGAATCCCCTGATTCCCGCCGAGGCTGCCGGGTTCAGTCGCAACGCCAGGACGGCCGGACCCAAACCGTCGATCTCTCCGACGACCCCCCGCAACTCCCCGGTGGCGTCTGGAAACTGCATGACCACCCTGAGGTCGAAGACGCTCTCATACCACTGGATCGAGCGGGTGAGTTCGGTGACGGGAATTTTGACGTGGTGAATGCCGGCGAGCCGCGGGATCGTCATGAACACCCTCCCCATTTGACCGCAGTAGCACTGCGGCTGTTTCGAGGTACGATCCTCGCAATGAGCGACACCGTCAAGAGGCAATACCGTTCGGCGCGGCGGGCGTCGTCCGCGGCCGCCACGCGCTCCCGGATACGGCAGGCAGCGGCCGCCCAGTTCATCGAGAAGGGCTATGCCGCAACGACCATGCGCGCGATCGCGGCGGAAGCTGAAGTCGGTGAGCGCACCCTGTACGACGCGTTCCCGACGAAGGTCGCGTTGTTCTCGCACACCCTGGGTGTGGCGACGGTGGGTGACGAACAAGCGGTGGCGGTCATGGATCGGCCCCAGGTTTCCCGGGCCCAGCGAGCCGACACACCCCGGGAATCGTTGGCCGAGTTCGTCGAGTTTTCCACGGACCTGCTCGAGCGGGCCGGAGACTTGATCATGGTCAGCATTCAGGCGGCCGGTGCAGACCCGGACATGAAAGCAGCCGCCGAGGCCGGTGCCGAGGCGACCCACCGCGTGTACCTGTCGGTCTGCGATGCGCTCGAGCGGCGCGACGCCCTCGCCACCGGAGTCGACGCCGCGGCGGCGGCAGACATCATGTTCGCCCTGTGCTCCCCGCACACCCACTACGCGCTCCGCCGGATCCGCGGATGGACCGCGGAACGCTACCGCACGTGGCTCCAAGACACGCTGACACAGCAACTACTGCGCTGACCACCGTGCAGGCTCGATGCGGAGATGCATTGGTCTCGGCGTGATTGCACGATCGCCGAGGAGACTTTCCCGGATGAACGTGACCTCGTGGGGTATGCGGGTTGACCTGACTATCGCCCACTTGGACCGCGGTCAGTTTGGTATGGGCGTGTTCAACGGTGCCCGGAAGTTGTCAAGGGTGGCTGGGGCCAGCGGGAATGATTTCTAGGCTCCGTTTCCTCGCATTTCCGGCGGCCATCTTGCCCGTCGACATTGACGCGGTTTGCCGAATCGGGAGACGGGAGGTACGCCGGGGGCCGCCGCCTCGCGGTGGGCCACCGAAGTCCTGGACCTGGTGGGGTGTCGGGTCCTGGACTGATCTCCAGAGTCGTCCAGGAGCCGTCTGCCTACGCACTAACCGGAGAGACTGACTGCGCCACGGCGGCCCGCTCGTGCCGATGCGCGCGCGAGATACGCCGCCAGGGCCCGTACTCGTCGACGGTTGAGGAAAGCGTTGTTTGACGGAGGTCTGATCCCGGGTGGGGCTCCGACCTCGGCACTACAACCTGGAGGCGTCGTGGCGATCAATCCCCGTCGAACAAAGCTGTTGGCTGGACGAACGGGACCACCCCTGGCACCTGCACCGATTCCGCCACCATAGCGGGCGCGATCTATCCGAATTGCCCGAACAAGTTGTTCCAGTTCCATCACCAGCCGTTCAACTACTACGCGAACTACGCCCCCGGTACCGCGGCCCGCGGCGCGCATTTGCGTGATGAGCAGGAATTCATCGCCGCCGCGGAGCAGGGCACGCTCAAGCCGGTGAGCTTCGTCAAGGCGATCGGTGCGGAGAACGAGCATCCGGGATACGCCAGCGAGCATGACGGCAGCGACCACCTTGTCGACCTGCTGACCACGATCGAGAACGGGCCTCAGGCCGACAACACGCTGGTGATTGTCACCTACGACGAATTCGGCGGGCAGTTCGACCACGTCGCCCCGCCGACCAAGCCCGGCATCTCGGACCAATGGGGGCCAGGCACCCGGATACCGGCACTGGTGGTATCGCCGCTGCTCAAGCACGACTTCGCCGTCGACAGCACCTCGCACGACACCACTTCAATCATGGCGACCGTCGAGCGAGTCTTCGACGTTCCACCGTTGACATCACGGGACGCATCGGTCGCCGACCTGCTGGTACCGAAGCTGATCTCGCCGCAAATCGCAGGACCACGTCGCGGTCGCTGACCCGGCCGACTTCGATACACGGACGGCATTGCCCTCGGGGCGCCATTCGCCGGCAAGTATCCCGGCGAGATGCTAAAGCACACCGCCGCAGTCGTGGACGCCTGCCGGGAAGTCGGGGCACCGGATCACTGGCACCCATTGGCGGGACGGCCGGACGATGAGTTAATAGCGGCGGCCGAGCCGCT
>Ga0164308_10002026_pt1 | contig 10789 bp, 12 predicted proteins | sample Whisoiple_246_MG_FD_109983 | JGI IMG/M metagenome (GOLD analysis project Ga0164308, IMG submission 109983) | Soil microbial communities amended with fresh organic matter from upstate New York, USA - Whitman soil sample_246_MG | ecosystem: Environmental > Terrestrial > Soil > Unclassified >... | reverse complement strand
TGACCTTCGGGCTGCGCCGGCACGAGGGCTGACCGCGCCGACGCAGCCCGGGGCTCACGGGACGAGCACGACCTTCCCGGTGACGTGGCCGCTCGCGACCAGGTTGTGGGCCTTGCGCACCTCGACGAGCGGCAGGACCTCGTCGACGAGCACGCGCAGCGACCCGTCGGCGACCCGGGTGAGCAGCGCGTCCAGGTCGGGCGCCGACGGGTGCACCATCACGGGCAGCAGCTCGATGCCGAGCGCGGCGGCGCCGGCCCCGTCGAGGTCGCCCGGCATCGCGCTGACGAACCGGCCGCCGGGCCGCAGCAGGTGCGCGCTGCGCGTGGCGTGGTCGCCGCCGAGCAGGTCGATGACGACGTCGACCGGCCCGGCGGCCTCGGCGTAGTCCTGGGTGGTGTGGTCGACCAGGGTTCGGGCGCCCAGCTCGCGGAGCAGGTCGTGCTTCGCGCCGCTCGCCGTGCCGACGACCTCCGCGCCGCGCGCGGCGGCGAGCTGGACGACGAGGTGACCGACGCCGCCTGCTGCGCGGTGCACGAGCACCCGGTCGCCGGCGGTGATCGATGCGGCCTCCACTGCCTGCCACGCCGTCAGCCCGGCGAGTGGAAGGGCGCCGGCCACGATCGCGTCGACCCCGCCCGGCACCGGCACCACCTGGTCGGCGGCGGCGAGCACCTGCTCGGCGTGCGTGCCGGCCTCGGCGGGGAACGCCAGCAGGCCGGCCACGACGTCGCCGACGGCGAGCGCGGTGACGTCGGGTCCCAGCTGCTCGACGACGCCCGCGACGTCCCAGCCCAGCGTGAACGGCGGGTCGCCGAGCAGCGGGAAGGCGCCGGAGCGGACGTTGACGTCGACCGGGTTGACGCCGGCCGCCAGGGTCCGCAGGCGGACCTGGCCGGTGCCCGGGCGCGGGGTGGGGACGTCGCGGAGCTCGATGACGTCGGAGCCGCCGACGGTGGTCTGGTAGGTGGTGAGCACGGGTGCCTCCTGGATGCGGTTGATCTGTCCCGCACACCGTGCCGGAGACTGGTATCCGTTCGGAAGAAGGCACTTTTCTGATATATAGGTACCTCATGGATACCACTGTGGTCTGCGAGGGCGAGCTCCGGCCGGTCGACGCCTACCTGCGGCACTGCGCATCGCGCACCGTCATCGACGTCATCGCCAACAAGTGGACCTGCCTGCTGATCGGGACGCTCGCCGACGGGCCGGTGCGCTTCAACGCCCTCCGCCGGCGCCTCGACGGCATCACCCAGAAGAGCCTCACCCAGAGCCTGCGCAACCTCGAGCGGGACGGGCTGGTGACGCGCACGCTCTACCCGACGGTCCCGCCGCGGGTCGAGTACGAGCTCACCGACCTCGGTCGCAGCGTGCTCGTCTTCACCGAGGGCATCCGTCAGTGGTCCGAGGAGCACGTCGGCCAGATCCGCGAGGCGCGGGAGGTCTACGACGCCCGGGCCTCGCGGGAGCCGGAGCCCGTCCGCTTCTAGCGCTCGCCGGGTCGGCGGCTCAGTAGACGATCACCCCGCGCAGGTTCTTGCCGGCGTGCATGTCCTCGTAGCCGAGCGCGACCTCGTCGAGCTTGTAGGTCCGGGTGACCAGCTCGTCCAGCTTGAGATGGCCCTCGGAGTAGAGCCGCAGCAGGGTGAGCACGTCGGCCTTCGGGTTGGAGGCGCCGAAGAGCGAGCCCTGGATGCGCTTCTGGAACAGCGTGATGTCGGCCAGCGAGATCGGCGCGCCGATCTCGGCGATGTTGCCGAGCCCGGTGACCACGACGGTGCCGGCCTTGCGGATCGAGGCGAGTGCCTGGCCGAGGTGCTCGCCCTTGGTGACGCCGACCGTGACGATGGCAGAGTCGGCACCCTGGCCGTTCGTCAGCGACTGCGCGAGCTCGGTGGCCTCCTCCATCGAACCCACGGCGTCGGTCGCGCCGAGCTCGAGCGCCTTGCTGCGCTTCAGCTCGACCGGGTCGACCGCGATCACGCGGGAGGCCCCGACGTACGCCGCGGCCTGGACGGCGTTGATGCCGATGCCGCCGACGCCCATCACGACCACCACGTCGCCCGGGCGGACCTCGGCGGAGTTGATCGCCGAGCCCCACCCCGTGCCGACGCCGCAGCCGACCAGGCAGGCCTTGTCGAGCGGGATGTCGTCGGCGACCTTGATGGCGGAGTCGACCGCGACGGTGGTGACCTGCGCGAAGGTCGAGATGCCGCACATCTGGCCGACGGGCCGGCCCTCGTGGCTGAGCCGGAAGCTCGTCGGGTCGTCCCAGCGGGACCCCATGAGCAGGGTCGCGCCGAGGTCGCAGAGGTTCTGCATCCCGCGCGAGCACCAGGTGCACCGACCGCACGACGGCAGGAAGGAGAACACGACGTGGTCACCCTCCTGCCAGTCCGGCGTGTGCGGACCGACGGCGCGCACGACCCCCGCACCCTCGTGGCCGCCGCAGAACGGGTAGACGCCGACGGGGATGTCGCCCGTCGCGACGTGGTCGTCGGAGTGGCACAGCCCCGAGGCGACCATCTCGACCTGGATCTCGCCCTGCCTCGGGTCGTCGACCTCGAGGTCCACGACCTGGTAGGTGCCGGGTGCCTCCGTGATGACGGCTCCGCGTGTCAGCATGCTTCCTCCTCGAGAGCGACCGGGTGACGTGCGTCACTCCCGAGGTTCCTCGTCCGGCGTTGGCGGACGGTTGGTCAGCGCCCTACGATCCTGTGGGCGAGGTCGACCCACCCGTCGTAGACCCGGTCGACCGGGAACCGGTCGAGCTCGTGCGGCTCGGAGATCGGCATCTCCAGCGGCGCCAGCAGCGCGGTCGCCAGCAGCGGGACGTCGCCGCCGACGTGGAGCTCGGTGAGCAGGTAGCGGACGTGGGTCAGCGTGAAGCCGTACGCGCCGCCGGCGCGGGCACCGGTGCGACCCGCCTCGCGGATCAGCTCGGCGTGCAGCAGCGTGGTCTCGAGACGGGTGCGCCCGAAGGCGAGCAGGCGGTCCCACGGGTCGGCGCCGGGTCCGAGCGGCGGCGGGCCGGACATCACCTGGTTCTGCCACTCGGTCTCGGAGTGGTTCAGCACCGCGGCCATCAGTCCCTCGCGCGACTGGTAGCGCCGGAAGACCGTGCCCTTGCCGACGCCCGCCGCGTGCGCGACGGCGTCCATCGTCACGCTGCCCGCGCCGCACCGCTCGATGAGCGCCTTGGCGGCGTCGAGGAGGAGCTCCCGGTTGCGCGCGGCGTCGCGGCGCTCGGGTGGCGGAGTGCCGAGGAGGGGCAGCAGGTGAGGGTCGGACATGTCGGCGTCACCCTAGTGATCGGCGCAACAGGTGGCATCCGGGAATAGAAAGCGGACCGTGGTCCGTTTAGTCGTCCATGACCGACACCACCATCGCCGTCCTGGTCGGAAGCCTGCGCGCCGACTCCGTCAACCGCCGGCTCGCCGAGCGTCTGTCCACCCTCGCCCCCGCCGGCGTGCGGGTCGACATCGTCGAGGGCCTGGACCAGGTCCCCTTCTACAACGAGGACATCGACAACCCGGCCAGCGTGCCGGCCACCGCCGTCGCCCTGCGCGAGCGGGTCGCAGCCGCCGACCGCGTGCTCGCCGTGACGCCGGAGTACAACGGCACCATGCCCGCCGTCCTCAACAACGCCATCGACTGGCTCTCGCGGCCGTACGGCGCCGGCGCGATGGTCGGCAAGCCGTTCGGCGTCGTCGGCGCCACCCCCACGCCCTACGGCGGCAAGTGGGCGCACGCGGACGCCGCCCGCTCGGCCCGGATCGCGGGCGCGGTCGTCGTCGAGGACGTCACCGTCTCCCAGTCGGCCCTCGAGGTCGACGTGCTGAACGACCCCGAGGTGCTCGACCGGCTCAGCGGCGCGGTGCGCCTCCTCGCCGAGCACGACGCCTCCGCGCCGGCCGCCTGACCCCACGCCACCCGTCCGGGGGCTACGGTCGGGTCGTGGCCGAGCTCCATGACCTGACCGCCCTCGAGCAGGGCGACCTGGTGCGCCGTCGCGAGGTCTCGCCACGCGAGCTCGCCGAGCACTACCTCGAACGCGCCGACCGTCTCGACACGGTCGGCGCGTTCGTCACGCTCACGCCCGACCTCGCGCGCGAGAGGGCAACGACGCTGGCGGGGGAGGAGCCGGGGCCGTCCCCGCTGTGGGGCGTGCCGACCGCGATCAAGGACCTCAACCTGACCGCGGGCGTGCGCACGACCTTCGGCTCGGCCGCGTTCGCCGACTTCGTGCCCGACGTCTCCGACAACGTCACGCTGTCGCTCGAGGCGGCGGGGCTGGTCAGCCTCGGCAAGACCAACACCCCCGAGTTCGGCTCGCCCTGCTACACCGAGCCGGACGTGGCTCCGCCGGCGGTGACCCCGTGGGACCGCACCCGCACGGCCGGTGGCTCCTCGGGCGGCGCGGCCGCCGCGGTGGCGGCCGGGCTGGTGCCCGTGGCGCAGGGATCCGACGGCGGTGGATCCATCCGGATCCCCGCCTCCTGCTGCGGGCTCGTCGGCCTCAAGCCCACCCGCGGGCGGATCAGCGGTCACCCCATGTACGGCGACCCGGTCGGTCTGGCGACGGCCGGGCCGATCGCCCGGACCGTGCGCGACGCGGCGGCGATGCTCGACGCACTCGCCGGTCGTCGGGTGGGAGATCCCTCCTGGGCGCCACCTCCGTCCGAGACGTTCCTGTCGGCCTGCGACCGCGCCCCGGGGCGGCTCCGGGTCGCTCGCTTCATCACACCAGTCATCACCGACACCGCCGTCGACCCGGCCTGCGCGCAGGCGTGGGAGGACGCCTCGCGCCTCCTGGAGTCGCTCGGCCACGAGGTCGAGGACGTGCCGGTGCCCCTGCCGGCCGAGGCCGTGCCGGTGTTCGAGACCTGCTGGGCCGTGCTCACGGCGCTGTCCGCGCCGCCCCCGGGCACGGAGCACCTGCTGCGGCCGCTGACCCGCTGGCTCACCGAGCGCGGCCGCGCCGTGAGCGGACCGGAGTTCGGCCTCGCGATCGGCGCCATGCGCCGGTACGCCGCCGCGGCCCTGGCCGCGCTCGCGCCGTACGACGCGGTGCTGACCCCGACCCTCGCGAGCCCCCCGGTGAAGATCGGCGCGATGCGCGACGACGAGCACCCGGAGCGCGACTTCGAGGCGCAGAAGGCCTTCACGCCGTGGACGTCGGCGTGGAACGTCACCGGCATGCCGGCGGTGTCGCTCCCGCTGCACTGGACCGAGGACGTGCTGCCCGTCGGGGTGATGCTGGCGGCCCGGCCGGCCGAGGAGGAGGTGCTGCTCGCGCTGGCCGCCCAGGTCGAGGCGGCCGCACCCTGGCACGACCGGCGGCCACCGGGATGGTGACCAGCCTCGTCCACACGGCCCACCTCGGGCCGCACTGGACGGCCGAGGTGCGCGAGCTCTGCGACCTGGGATTCGACGACTACGGGGACGAGACCTTCCAGCACGCGCTCGGCGGCACCCACGCCCTGGTGCGCCGGGACAACGTCCTGGTCGCCCACGGTGCTGTCGTGCTGCGGCGGTTGCGGATCGGCGACCGCTGGCTGCGCTGCGGCTGGGTCGAGTCCGTCGTCACCCACCCCGCCCACCGGGGCCATGGCCACGGACACACGGTGATGGCGGCCCTCGAGACGCTGGCGCCCGGCTACGACCTGATGGGCCTGTGCTCGTCCGACGAGGGACGCTCGCTCTACGAGACCCGCGACTGGATCCTCTGGCAGGGGCCGGCCAGCGTCCTGAGCCCGGACGGGATCAGGGAGACGCCCGACGAGGACAGCATCTACGTCCAGACCCGGCGCCCGGTCGACTTCACCGGCCCGATCGTCTGCGACTGGCGGGAGGGCGAGGTCTGGTGATCCTGGCTACGGTGGGCCCATGAGCCGTCCCGTGATCGTGGTCGTCGGTGCCGGACCCGGTGTGAGCGGCTCTGTCGCGCGCCGCTTCGCGCGGGAGGGGTACGACGTCGCGCTGCTCGGCGTCGACGAGGCCCAGCTGGCCGAGCTCACGGGCCAGCTCGAGGCGCTCGGCGCCACCGTCGGCCACACCGTCGCCGACGTGACGGACGTCGAGGCCGCGACCGCCGCGGTCCGGCGCTTCGGCGACCACACGGGACGCATCGACGTGCTGCACTTCAACCCGAGCGCCTTCCGCGAGAAGGACCCGCTCGAGCTCAGCGTCGCCGAGCTGCTCGACGACGTCGCGCTGGGCGTCGGCGCGCTGCTGACCAGCGTCCGGGCCGCGCGGCCGTACATGTCCGGCGGAGGCCGGATCACCGTCACCGGCAGCATGGCCGCCGACAAGCCGTGGCACCGGGCGCCGTCGCTCGGTGTCCAGAAGGCCGGCGTCCGCAACCTCGTGCACAGCCTCGACGCCACGCTCGCTCCTGACGAGATCCGCGCGGTCTCGGTCACCGTGCGCGGCACCCTCGACAAGGAGGGGCCGTTCACGCCCGACCGGGTCGCCGACGCCATCTGGGACGCCGCCCACCAGGACGAGGCCGACTGGCGCACCGAGATCCCGTACGCCGGCTGACAAGAGGGCGCCCGTGCGCCGGTTCACCTCAGGTCACCACCCCGGTCGGCCGACGGGAACCGTGTGCATCTCTCCTACATCCGCAGACCACGCCGCGCGGTCTCGGGCGGACTCGCCGCCCTGATCGCCGGCCTCGCCCTGGTCACGACCGTCGTCGTGACCGCCCCTCAAGCGACGGCGGGCCCGCCGCCGCCCGACTGCTCCTTCACGCCCGGCACCCAGGACGGCCGCGACACCGCGACCCTCAGCTCGAACTTCACCGGCTACCTCGTCTACTTCGTCGACGACGTCTACCAGTACGAGAAGTACGGCGACGCCGGCTCCGGGTGGACGCTCCCGCTCGACGCGCAGGAAGCCGCCGTGCGGGAGGGGCTGAGCCTCCGCGTCCGCGTCTACGCGACCGACCCCGGCGCGCCCGACCTCACCACGTCGTACGTGTGCGAGACCGGCTACAACCTCAAGCCTGCGGTGACGCCGACGGCACAGACCATCACCTTCGACCTGCTCACCAACACCCGCCTCAGCGACGCGTCGCCCGCGCTGAACGCGACCGCGACCTCCGGCCTCCCGGTCGAGTTCGTCAGCACCACGCCCGCCGTCTGCGACGTCGTCGACGGCGAGCTCGTGCTCGAGACCGTGGGCACCTGCACCGTCGAGGCCCAGCAGCCCGGTGGTGAGGACGGCGAGGGTCAGGTGTTCGCCGCCGCGCCGTCGACCAGCCGCACCTTCCAGGTCTACCCGGACCCGTTCGCGCAGACGATCTCGTTCACCACCCCGCAGGACATGCGGTACGACGCGCCGCCGCAGGCCCTCGTCGCGTCGGCGACCTCGAGCCTCGGTGTCGCCTTCCGGTCGCTGACCCCGGCCGTGTGCACCGCGACCGGTGGCGGAGAGATCATCTACGCCCTCACGGGCAGCCGCGCCCCGCGGATCGGGCTCCCGGACCCGGCGCTCGTGACCCCGGTCGCGCCCGGTACCTGCACCGTCGAAGCCACGCAGGAGGGCAGCGTCGCCTGGGGCTGGGCCCCGACCGTCTACCTGCCCGCCGCCCCGGTGACCCGCTCGTTCACGATCCTCGGGGACACCGTCGTGCCGCCGACCCCGCAGCCGCCCGTCCAGCCGGCGCGTGCTGCGCAGACGATCACCGCCACGGGTGTGCACGGCGTGCCGCTGTCCACCGGCGCCGTCGCCGTCGCGTTCCGCTCCTCGGCCGCGCAGCCGGTGGCAGTCGCGTCCTCCACGCCCGGTGTGTGCAGCTGGGGGAAGGGCACGGCCCGGCTGTCCAAGGCCGGCACCTGCACGCTGACCGCGAGCGCTGCCGGGAGCAGCGCGTTCCTGGCGGCTGCCCCGGTCACCGTCTCCTTCCCGGTGTGGGGTGCCCCCCGCATCCCCCAGGCCGTCAAGGCCCCGCGCGTCCTGGACGTGCTCGGTCGTGGCGAGGGTGACCTCCGGGTCGCCGCCGGTCCCGCCTCGGTCTGCCGCGCGGTCGGTGGCCAGGTCGCCGCGACAAGCGGCGGCACCTGCCGGATCACCGTCTCCGCGGGCACGGACAAGGTCCGGTCGGCATCGGTCGAGGTCGACGAGGCGGACGCCGACAAGCCGAAGGCCGCGGACATGGACCTCGTCGGCTCCGTCAGGTTCGCGTACCGGTCCGCCGCCCTCGACGCGCGGGCCGAGCGCACGTTGCGTCAGCTCGCCCCCAAGCTGCGCGGCGCGACGCTGGTGGTCGTCTACGGCAACACCCAGGCGTACGGCGCGGGCGACACCCCCGCGAACCGGCGGCTCTCGGCCCGTCGTGCGGCCAACGTCGTGGCGTTCCTGCAGGGCCTGGGCGTGAAGGCGCAGACGACGACCGTCGCCCTGGCCTCGCGCAACCCGGCCGGCCGCGACGAGGCCGCCAACCGGCGCGCGGAGATCTACTGGATCCCGTGACCGGATCCGGTGAGGAGAGGCCCATCCTGTTGCGGGGTGGGCCTCTTCCCGTCCGCTGTGCCTAGGGTGAGGGATGGCCGATCGACGAGCCCGCCTCGAGGACGTCCACGAGCTCGCCCTCGCGATGCCGCACGTCACGGTCGTGCACGGTCAGCGCGCGCAGAACCCCGTCTACCAGGTCGGCGGCAGGTCGTTCGTCTTCTTCCGGACCCCGCGACCCGACGCGGTCGATCCCGAGACGGGGGAGCGCTACGACGACGTCATCGTCCTCTGGTGCGCGCCGGAGGAGAAGGAGGCACTGCTCCAGGACGAGCGCACGCCCTTCTTCACCACGCCGCACTTCGACGGGCACCCGTCGGTGCTGCTGCGCGGCAGCCGCGTCGGTGAGCTGTCCCGCGTCGAGCTCGCCGAGGTCGTCCAGGACGCCTGGCTCGCCCAGGCGTCGAAGCGGCGCGCCGACGCCTGGCTGGCCGAGCACCCGCCCGACGGGTAGCGGACCGGGTGCCTAGTCGTCGCCGATCCCGCGCGCGTGCAGCGCGTCACCGGTCTCGTGGGCACGGGCGACGACGCGGATGACGAAGGGCGTCAGGAACGCCCGCGGGTGACGTACGCCGCGCGCGCGGGCCGCGTCGCGGGTCTCGACCGCCAGCGCCACCGTGCCGGGCAGCGCCTGGATCGCGAGCCCGAACGCGAGGGCGACCCGCTCCGGGTCGACCCCGAACCGGCGCAGTGGCGTGATCCAGCGGATGAAGGCGTCGAGCATCGCGTTGACCGGCGTCGTCGCCGAGAGGACGACCGCGGCCAGCGACAGGGCGACCAGGTCGACGAAGGTCTCGATCGCCTTGTCGCGGCCGTACCAGAGCCACTGGAGCGCCCCCACGAACGCGGCGAAGAAGAGCACCGTGCGGGCAGCGCGGGCCAGGGTCAGCAGGTGGATCCGGCCGACCAGGCCGAGGGCGAGCGCGACACCGAGGAAGACCCACGAGGCGGGCATGCTGCGCACGAGCACGATCGACAGGCTGAACACCATCAGGCAGCCGAGCTTCAGGCCGACCGGTGCACGGTGCAGCAGGCTGTCGCCCGGCTGGTAGACGCCGACCATCCCGGTGTTGCTCATCTGCCGGCCACCGTCGCGAGGTAGTGCTCGACCGCCGCATCGGCCGGACCGTCGAAGCGCACGCCGGCGTCCTCGACGACCAGCACGCGGTCGCAGCGTCGGGCCAGGTCGAGGTCGTGGGTCACCAGCAGCAGCTGCTGGTCGAGGTCGAAGAGCAGGTCGGCGATCTTGCGGGTGTTCGCCAGGTCGAGCAGCGTCGTCGGCTCGTCGGCCACCACGATCGCGGGCTCGACGGCGATCACGCCGGCGAGCGCGAGCAGCTGCTTCTGGCCGCCCGAGAGCGCGTGCACGCTGACGTCCGCGTGGTCGCCGAGCCCGTAGCGCTGCAGCACGGCGAGCGCCTTCTCGTGCCGGCGCGCCGCGCTCTTCTCGTGCCTGCGCAGCGAGAGCTCGACGTCCTCGACGCAGGTCGGCATCACCAGCTGCGCCGCCGGGTCGGTGAAGACGAAGCCGACCCGTCGGCGTACGGCGCCGCCGTCCCGCGCCACGTCGACCCCGTCGACCAGGACCCGCCCGGTGCTCGCCTCGACGAGGCCGTTGACGAGCCGGGCGAGCGTCGACTTGCCGGAGCCGTTGGCGCCGATCACACCGACCCGCTGCTCGGTCAGCTCGAGGCTCGTCGGCTCGAGGACGATGCGCGGACCGCCGGGGGCAGCGACGCTGACCCCGGCGGCCTGGAAGGAGATCGTCGGCACCTCAGCGGCGGGCGAGGAGCTGCGGGAACGCGCGGTGCACCTCGGCGGCGACGAGCGCCACCAGCGTGGTCTTGAGGATGTCGCCGATCCAGAACGGCGTGTCGTAGGTGAAGGCCTCGTGCCAGGTGACGTCGAAGTAGAGCTTCATCCCGAGGATGCCGAGCGGGTGGATGACGAACACGCTGCCCGCCAGCGAGCAGAAGAAGACCCAGATGGCGCGGGTCCGGTGCTCGCCGGCGACGTACTTCACCAGGAAGCCGGCCAGGGCGGCGGCGAACGGGAACGCGATCAGGTAGCCGGCGCTCGGGCCGCTGAAGACGGCCAGGCCGGAGGAGTGCTCGGCGAAGACCGGCAGCCCGATCGCGCCCAGCAGCAGGTAGAGGGACACCGCGAGGAAGCCGCGGATCGGGCCGAGGACGCAGCCGGCGAGCATCACACCGAACGTCTGCAGCGTGATCGGGATGCCGGCGCCGCCGACCGGGATCGCGCCGATGTAGGC
>Ga0164308_10002025_pt1 | contig 10789 bp, 11 predicted proteins | sample Whisoiple_246_MG_FD_109983 | JGI IMG/M metagenome (GOLD analysis project Ga0164308, IMG submission 109983) | Soil microbial communities amended with fresh organic matter from upstate New York, USA - Whitman soil sample_246_MG | ecosystem: Environmental > Terrestrial > Soil > Unclassified >... | reverse complement strand
GGGGTCGAACGGACGCTCGGCACCCATCCGGCCGAGGGTGGCGTCCCTGCGGAGCTCGCCCGCTGGACGGTCCGGGCGGCCCACGGAGACGTCCTGGTCAAGGCGCTGATCACCGGTGTGTGGGGGGACCACCTGCCCCGGCCGGACGCATCCCCCGCCGGACGGTACGGCGCACCCGCACCGCCGACGGCCACCGAGATGCTCGCCCTCGTCCGCGACCGGGCGGTGGCCGTGCTCGGGGCGGGCCCCTCACCGCGCGACCCCGTGCGGCTGGAGCTGTGCTGCGAGGTCGCGCTCAGGCTGGCCCTCTCCTACACGCTGGTGCCGGCGGACTCCGGGCCTGGGCCGGGGATCACTGCGCCGAACCGGACAGCTGCAGACCGATCACACCGACGATCACCAGTGAGATCGACACCAGCTTGAGCGTGGAGACCACGTCGTCGAGGAAGACCATCCCGTAGATCGCCGTGCCCGCGGCCCCGATACCCGTCCACACCGCGTAGGCCGGGCCGACGTCGAGCTTCTTGAGGGCCAGCGTGAGCAGACCGAAGCTGCCCAGGGCGAACGCGCAGAACGCGACCGTCGGCCACAGGCGGGTGAAACCGTGCGAGAGCTTCAGACACACGGCGAAGCCGGTCTCGAGCAGTCCAGCGACCACGACCAGCAACCACGCCATCGTCCGGTGCCTCCCACGTAGGTGACGTTCGTCCCGCCTGCGCGATTATGCCCTTACCTGTCGTGGGAGCCCGCAAACGCGCGAAGGGCGGCCCGGCCGTCCGCCGCCGCGCGGTGTCTCAGTCGCCCTCGCGCCGCTCCCGCGTCGCCAGCAGCCGCCGCAGCGAGTCGAGGCGCGCCGGATCCGCGTGGCCCTCGGCGACCCACGCGTCCAGCGCGCACTCCGGCTCCTGGCCGTCGTGGGTGCAGCCGCGCGGGCAGTCCTCCGTGCCCGGATGGAGATCGGGGAAGGCGTTGATGACCCGCGAGGGGTCGACGTGGTGCAGCCCGAACGACCGTACGCCCGGGGTGTCGACGACCCAGCCGCGGCCGTCGGGCAGCGGCAGGGCGAGTGCCGAGGTGGTGGTGTGCCGGCCGCGTCCCGTGACGGCGTTGACCACCCCGGTCGTCCGCCGCCGGTCCTTCGGCACCAGCGCGTTGACCAGGGTCGTCTTGCCGACCCCGGAGTGTCCGACGAAGGCGGTGACCCGGTCGTTCAGCAGCTCGCGCACACGGTCCGCGGCGTCACCGTTCTCCAGCTCCTCGCGGCTGGTCACGACGTACGGGACGCCGAGCGGGGTGTAGGCCTCCAGGAGCTTGTCCGCCGAGGCCAGGTCCGACTTGGTCAGCACCAGGAGAGGGCTGAGCCCGCCGTCGTACGCCGCGACCAGGCAGCGGTCGATCATGCGCGGGCGGGGCTCGGGATCGGCGAGCGCGGTGACGATGGCCAACTGGTCGGCGTTGGCCACGACCACCCGCTCGAAGGGGTCGTCGTCGTCCGCCGTGCGGCGCAGCACCGACGTACGCGTACCGATCCGCACGATGCGGGCCAGGGTGTCCTTGTCGCCGGAGAGGTCCCCGACGAGAGACACCCGGTCGCCCACCACCGCTGCCTTGCGGCCGAGTTCGCGGGCCTTCATGGCCGTCACCGTGCGGTCGTCGACGAGGCAGGTCAGCCTGCCCCGGTCGACGGTGAGGACCATGCCGTCCTCGGCGTCCTCGTGCTTGGGCCGCGTGTGGGTGCGGGGCCGGTTGCCCTTGGGGTTGGGGCGGACGCGGATGTCGTCCTCGTCGGGGTTCTTCCCGTAGCGGCGCATGTCCTCAGACCCCGCGGCTTCCCGCGGAGGCGCCGAGCGCGCCGGGTGAGACGCCGACGGCACCGGACGGTTCCCCGAGCATGCCGGTCCACATCTCCGGGAAGTCCGGCAGGGTCTTCGCGGTCGTGCCGACGTTCTCGATCTCGACCCCCGCGACCGCGAGGCCGATGATCGCACCGGCGGTGGCCATCCGGTGGTCGTCGTACGTGTGGAAGGTGCCGCCGTGCAGCGGGACGGGCACGATCCGCAGGCCGTCGGCGGTCTCCGTGACGTCGCCCCCGAGCCCGTTGATCTCCTTGGTGAGCGCCGCGAGCCGGTCCGTCTCGTGCAGCCGGAGGTGGGCGACGCCGCGCAGGGTGGACGGGGAGTCCGCGAGGGCGGCGAGGGCGGCGATGCCCGGCGTCAGTTCACCGACCTCGCTCAGGTCGACGTCGATGCCGTGGACCGAGCCCGTGCCCGTGAAGGTGAGACCGCGCTCGGTCAGCTCGCACACGCCACCCATCGCGGTGAAGATCTCGCGCAGCGCGTCACCCGGCTGGGTGGTCCGCAGCGGCCAGTCGGGGATCGTGACCCGGCCGCCCGTCACCAGCGCCGCGGCCAGGAACGGCTGGGCGTTGGAGAGGTCGGGCTCGACGGTCAGGTCGCGGCCCAGCAGCGCGGAGGGGGAGACCCGCCAGACGTTCGGCTCGCCGCCCGTCTCCGGCTCGTCGACCTGGGCGCCGACCGAGCGCAGCATGTCGACGGTCATCCGGATGTGCGGCATGGAGGGCAGGGTCGCGCCGGTGTGCCGCACCTCCACGCCCTGGTTGAAGCGGGGCCCGGAGAGCAGCAGGGCGGAGACGAACTGGGAGGACGAGGACGCGTCGACGGACACCGGGCCGCCGTCCAGCGCGCCCGCGCCGTGCACGGTCAGCGGCAGCGTTCCGCGGCCGTCGTCGTCGATCCGGGCGCCCAGGGACTTCAGCGCGTCGATCACGCCGTGCAGGGGCCGCTCGTAGGAGCGCGGGTCGCCGTCGAAGTGGACGGGGCCGTCCGCGAGGCAGGCCACGGGCGGCAGGAAGCGCATGACCGTCCCGGCGTTGCCGACGTCCACCCGGGCCGGGCCGTGCAGACCGGCGGGGATGACCCTCCACGCCTCGCCCGAGCCGTCGGGGCCCACGCCCTCCTCGATGCCGACCCCCAGGGCGCGGAGCGCCTGGGCCATCAGCAGGGTGTCGCGGGAGCGCAGCGGGCGGCGCAGCCAGCCCGGCTCCGAGGAGAGCGAGGCGAGGACGAGCGCGCGGTTGGTGACCGACTTCGATCCGGGCACGGTGACGGTCGCGTCGACGGCCCCGCTCGCTAGGGGGGCGGGCCAGAGGGCGGGGTGCACGGCACTTTCGGTCATGCCCCTCACTTTAGTGGCTCTCCGCAAACCCAGATCTTCAACAAAAGGGCCGAAACCGGTGCGTAATACAAGGGTGGTACAGGCGGCCCGCCGACGGTGTCCGGGGCGGCGGCCCCTCCGGTCCTCACAGTCCGAGGAGCCAGCGTCCGCCGCCGATCAGCGAGCTGAGCGACACGGCGTGGAAGAGGAAGAGCCACAGCGCGGCCGGGGCGTGCGTCAGCCGGGCGAGCTGGTCGGCGTCGGAGTCGGGGGCACCGCCGTACCGGCGCTTGGACTGGAGCTCGAACGCCGGGCGCACGCCCCCGAGCAGCAGGAACCAGACCGCCGTGTACGCGAACGCCGACTGGACGTCGGCCGAGGTCAGCCAGGACACCAGCAGGAACGTCGTCCCCGTGAGGATGACGGTGAGGGCGCCGTAGAGGTTGCGGATCATCACCAGCATGACCGCCAGCAGGGCGGTCGCCAGCCACAGGAACAGGGTGATCCTGCCGTTGGTCAGCAGCCAGGCACCGCCCAGCCCGAGCAGCGGGGGCGCCGTGTAGCCGGCCGCCGCGGTGAGGATCATGCCGACGCCGGTCGGCTTCCCGCGGCTGACCGTGAGGCCGCTGGTGTCCGAGTGCAGGCGGATCCCGGAGAGCTGCCGCCCCGTGAGCAGGGCCACCAGACCGTGTCCTCCCTCGTGCGCGATGGTGATCGCGTTGCGGGAGAGCCGCCATATGAGGTTCGGCACCACGGCGACGAGGGCCGCCGTCGCCGTGACCACAACCAGCCACTGCTCGGGGGCGGACTGGGTTCCGAAGACGCGATCCCAGAGATCGCCCAGGTCGGTGCTGTCCATGGTGCGGGCGGCTCCTTCGGGTGCGCGAGGGATCGGCGTCCACTCGACTGGCGGTCGTGGCAGTCTGGCATTCATGTGCGGACGGTATGCAGCGAGTCGGCGGCCCGAGGACCTGACCGGACTCTTCGGCGTGGAGAAGTGGGAACCCGCGGAGACCCTGGAGCCCGACTGGAACGTCGCGCCCACCAAGGAGGTCTACGCGGTGCTGGACCGTCCTGTGAAGGACGCGGAGGACCGGCGGCCGGTTCGCCAGCTCCGCGCACTGAAATGGGGACTCGTGCCGTCCTGGTCCAAGTCTCCCGAGGGCGGCGCCCGCATGATCAACGCCCGGGCGGAGACGGTCCACGAGAAGCCGTCCTTCCGCAGGCCCTTCGTGTCGCGCCGCTGCATCCTGCCCGCGGACGGCTACTACGAGTGGGTCACCGGGGCCGACGAGCGGCAGCTGGAGGAGAAGGGCAGGAGGAAGCGGCCGCGCAAGCAGCCGTACTTCGTGACCCCCGCCGACGGTTCCGTCTTCGCGATGGCCGGCCTGTACGAGTTCTGGCGCGACCGGACCCTGCCCGACGACCATCCGCAGGCCTGGTGGGTGACGTGCTCGGTGATCACCACCGAGGCGGAGACCTCCCCGCTCGCCGTGGCCCCCGCCGAGGGGCCCGCCTCGCTCTCCGACATCCACCCGCGGATGCCGCTGATGCTGACCCCGGACCGCTGGGACGCCTGGCTCGACCCCTCGCGCACCGACGTCGACGAGCTGAGGGCGCTCCTGGAGCCGCCGCCCGGAGGGCTGATGCGGGCCTACCCGGTGGCCACCGCGGTCAGCAACGTCCGCAACAACGGCCCGGAACTCCTGGAGGAGCTGGCCGCGCCGGAGGTGGGCACGCTCTTCTGACTTGGCAGGATGGGCGCCGTGAGCCGTACACCGGGGACAGCGAAGAAGACCGAGGACGTCACCACGGACGCCGGGGAGGCCAGGATCACCTGGATCACGGCGAAGGACGCGCGGCTGGTGCTCGCCGTCGGCCACGGCGCCGGCGGCGGCGTCGAGGCGCGCGACCTCCAGGCCCTGGCCGCCGTGCTCCCGGCCCGCCGGGTGACCGTGGCCCTGGTGGAGCAGCCGTGGCGGGTGGCCGGGAAGAAGCTTGCGCCCGCGCCCAGGACCCTGGACACCGGCTGGCGGGGGCTGTGGCCGGCGCTGACCGGCCCGGGGCTTCCCGTCGTCGCCGGGGGCCGCAGCGCGGGGGCCAGGGTGGCCTGCCGTACGGCGGAGGAGCTCGGCGCCCGTGCGGTGCTCGCCCTGAGCTTCCCGCTGCACCCTCCCGGCAAGCCGGAGAAGTCCCGCGCGGACGAACTGCTCGGCGCGGGTGTGCCCACCCTCGTGGTGCAGGGCGGCCGCGACCCGTTCGGGCGGCCGGACGAGTTCCCCTCCGGCGGGCACGGACTCGTCGAGGTGCCGTACGCCGATCATGGCTTCGCCGTAGCGAAGAAGGCGCCGCTGACCCAGGATCAGGCGATGGACCTGCTCACGGGGGCGGTCGCCGGATGGCTGGACGGACTCTCCTGACGGCGTAGTCCCGCTCACACTCCCCGCGCCCGCGCGAGGACCGGGAATGCGCCGTGCGGGGCGGCTGTTGTGGCTGGTGTCGGCACACAGCCGATGTCGGTACAGACCGTCGTACGTGGAGAGGGAGTCCGTCGCATGGGTTCGACCATCTGCCCGAGCCGCTCGAACACCGCAGATCTGGAGTGGACGGTGCTTCACGCGGCACGGAGCACTCCGGCGCGCGCCCCGGGCGGAGCCGATCGACAGCCCGCGCGGAAGCAAGGTCGACTATTCTCCGAGGCGAGCGGGTCCGGTTTCGGGTCCGCGACATCGTTGGAGGAGGTGGGTCCGGTCACTGGGACCGACACAGGGACCGACGACGGCCGTGCGCAGGAGACGACCGCCGAGCGCAACGCGCGCTTCGAGCGGGACGCCCTCGGATATCTGGACCAGATGTACTCGGCCGCGCTGCGCATGACGCGCAATCCCGCGGACGCCGAGGACCTGGTCCAGGAGACGTACGCCAAGGCGTACGGGTCCTTCCACCAGTTCCGTGAGGGCACGAACCTCAAGGCGTGGATGTACCGCATTCTCACGAACACCTTCATCAACTCGTACCGCAAGAAGCAGCGTGAACCCCAGCGGAGTGCCGCCGAGGAGATCGAGGACTGGCAGCTGGCACGCGCGGAGTCGCACATGTCGACCGGTCTGCGCTCGGCGGAGTCCCAGGCGCTCGACCACCTGCCGGACTCCGACGTCAAGTCCGCGCTGCAGTCGATCCCCGAGGAATTCCGCATCGCCGTGTATCTCGCCGATGTGGAGGGCTTTGCCTACAAGGAGATCGCGGACATCATGGGGACACCCATCGGTACGGTGATGTCCCGGCTGCACCGGGGGCGCCGCCAGCTGCGCGGCATGCTGGAGGACTACGCGCGTGAGCGCGGGCTCGTCCCGGCCGGAGCCGGTGAGTCGGACGACACGAAAGGCTCGGCCTCATGAGCTGCGGAGAGCCGCACGAGACGGATTGCTCAGAGGTTCTCGATCATCTCTACGAGTTTCTCGACCATGAGATGCCCGAGGGCGACTGCACCAAGTTCGAGGTGCACTTCGAGGAGTGCTCCCCGTGCCTGGAGAAGTACGGCCTCGAACAGGCCGTGAAGAAGCTGGTCAAGCGCTGCTGCGGGCAGGACGACGTCCCGGCCGACCTGCGGTCCAAGGTGATGGGCCGGATTGACCTGATCCGGTCGGGGCAGGCCGTGCCCGAGCAGGACGTCGCCATGGGCGGCGCCGACCGTCCGGCCGCCGCCGCCGAATGACGGTTCTCCACCGTCGGCGCTGAGCGCCCACCCCCTGATCCCTTCACCCGAACGTGCTAATCCAGCACGTTCGGGACCTGTCCGATGCCCAACTCGCTAGCCTGGCGCCTCCATTGACCAGGCGGGGGACGGGCGGTAAAGGTGAGGGGCATATCGGGGGCGGCGCGCGCCCACATCCTGTGCGCGGCCCTGTGCGCCGCGGTCTGCGCCCTGCCCGCGTTCTCCCCCGGGGCGCACACCCCCTGGGGCACACTCGGCCTGCTGGCGGCGCTCCACCTGATCTGTGAACTCCCCGGCCGCTGCCGCCTCGTCGGCGGCTCGGTGCCGGTCGGCGCCGGATCGTTCTTCCCCCTGCTGCTCGCGGCGGCGTTCCTGCTGCCGCCGTCCGCGGCCGTCCTCGTCGCCGTGCCCGGAGCGCTGGTGGGCCGTGTGGAGCGGCCGCCCGCCGCGGCCCGCAGGATCTGGCGGGCCGCGCAGCTCGCCCTGACCGCGGGTGCCGCCTCCTGGACCTACGGGTTCCTGGGCGGCCCCGTCACGCTCGGAGGCGTCGCTGGGGGCACCCTGCCGGACTTTCCGTACGCCCTCGTCCCGGTCTGTGGCACGGCACTCGTGTTCAGCCTCGTGCTGGCCGCGCTCGACGGCGCGATCCTCGTCACCGCGGAGCGCGTGGCCCTCGGGCGCGCGTGGCGCGGGCTGGTGTCCCGCTCCGTCGGACCGCACCTGGTGCACGCGCTCGCCGGGCTGATGATGGCCGTCCTGTGGCGCAGTTCCTACGGACCGCTGTCCGCGCTGGTCGTCCTGCTGCCGATGTACATCTCGTGCTGGGTCTTCGCGCAGTACCACCGCCGGCACGCCGCCCACCGCAACACCATCAGGGCGCTGGTCCAGGCGGTCGACATCAAGGACGGGTACACCCGGGGACACAGCGAGCGGGTGGGCCGCGCCTCCGAGCTCATCGCCCGTGAACTCGGCATGGAGGAGAGCCGGATGGAGGCCCTCCGCTTCGCCGGCATCCTTCACGACGTCGGCAAACTGGGGGTCCCGACACGCGTCCTGCGCAAGGACGGGCCGCTCACCCCGGAGGAGCGCCGTGTCATCGAGCTGCATCCGGAGTACGGCCACGAGATCGTCCGGGGGATCGGTTTCCTGGACGAGGCGCGCGCCGCGATCCTGCACCACCACGAGCGCCTGGACGGCAGCGGGTACCCGTACGGTCTCGCCGGTGACCGCATCCCCGAGTTCGCCCGGGTCGTCGCCGTCGCGGACGCCTTCGACGCGATGACCTCGACGCGTTCCTACCGGCCCGGCCGGCCCGTCCCCGCGGCCGTCGAGGAGCTGCGGCGCTGCGCCGGGAGTCAGTTCGACCCGCGCATGGTGCGGGCCCTGGCGTGCGCCCTGGACCGCCACGGCTGGTCCGCCGCGGCCAACACGGTCACCTCGGATGAGGGACGGACAGGACTTCCACGGCAGCGGGCGGACGTACGGCCGCCCGCCTCGGGGCCCGCGGACCGGCCGGGACGACCGCGGTGACCCGCCCGGTCCACCCGCCCCCGGCCGTCCTCGCGATCCGCGGCGCCGCCCTGGTCCTCGCGGTCGTCGCGCTCGCGCACACCCTGTGGAACGGCGTCGTGGAGCCCGGCCACGCCCTCGCCTTCGGGGTCCTGGTCACCGTCGGCGAGCTGGCCCGCTGGGGCGCCCTGCCGGGAGAGCGCGAGCCCGCGCCGCTGGGGGCGGCCGGAGCCCTCGCGTACGCCCTGCTGGGGCGCAGCGGCGGACAGGACACGGCGCACGGGGTCCTCCAGGTCGTCACCGTCGTCGTCGCCGCGCAGCTGCTCGCCTCCGTGCCCCACGTGGCGCGTGGCAGCGGCCCCGGCGCCGACCAGGCGGCCCGCCGTGTGCTGGCCGTGGCCTTCGCCGCCCTCTGCTTCCAGCCGCTGCACCATTCGGGCCGGTCGGAACGCTGGTTCGGGGAAGGGCCCTACTTCGCGCTCTTCCTCCTCGTGCTGCTGGTTCTCACCTCCCTCTGCGACGTCGTCCTCGCGGCCGCGACCGCGGGCACGTCCCGCCCGTTCGGGCCGCAGCTGCGTGACGAGCTCCGGGCGCTGAGCGGCATCGGCCCGGCGGTCGGCGCGACCGGCGCCGTGATGGCGCTCGGGGTGGCCGTCGTGGGGCTGTGGGCCCTGCCCGTCCTGTGCGTGCCCCTGCTGCTCACCCAGGTCTCGTTCCGCCGGTACGCCGCCGTCCGCACCACGTACCGGCAGACCATCGCCTCGCTGGCCCGCTCCACGGAGATCGCGGGTTACACCCCGCACGGGCACGCCCGGCGGGTGGCGGACCTGGCGACGGCCGTCGGGCGGGAGCTGGGGCTTCCCGGCCCCGAGCTGACCGTGCTCGAGTACGCGGCGCTGATGCACGACATCGGCCAGCTGTCCCTGGTCGACCCGGTGGCGGACGGAGCGACGACGGCCCTGCCCGCCGCCGAGCAGCGCCGGATCGCCCTGCTGGGCGGGGCGGTGGTCCGTCTGACCGGTGTGGATCCCGCGGTCGCCGCGGTGGTGGAGCAGCAGGCCGATCCGTACCGGGACCAGCAGACCTCCGCCCGGATCGTCCGCGCGGTCAACGCGTACGACGACCTGTGCGGGGAAGGCGTCAAGGGGTCCCTGAGGGCGCTGGAGCAGCTCAGGCTCGGCACCGGCCACGACTACCAGCCGCAGGTGGTGGAGGCGCTGGCCAGAGTCCTGGCGCGGGGCGGTCTCACCCGGGCCGGTACGGGGTAACCCATGGGTAATGAGCGAGCGTCCGGCCGGGCATGGTTGGATGCGAAGGAGAGCGGAAAACGAGGGTGTCCAGTCGGGACAGGCGGGAATCGTGAGGATCTTCGGGAAGGTACGGCATCGGCCGTCCGCCTCTTGGCGGCAGGCCACGGACCGCGCGTTCACGCTGATCGGCGACGGCCGGTACGAGGACGCGGGGGCACTGCTGACGCGCGCGGCGGACCTGGAGCCCTGGCTCTCGGAGTCCTGGTTCAATCTGGCGCTGCTGCACAAGTTCCGGCACGACTGGGAACAGGCGAGGGCCGCGGGTCTGCGCGCCGTCGCCCTGCTCGACCGGGAGTCCGGGGCGCCGGACTGGTGGAACGTCGGGATCGCCGCCACCGCGCTGCAGGACTGGCCGCTGGCGCGCCGGGCCTGGCAGGCCTACGGGCTGAAGGTGCCGGGCAGCGGTCAGTACAACGCGGCGGCCAACAGCGAGCCCACGGGCATGGAGCTGGGCAGCGCGGCCGTGCGGCTCTCGCCCGAGGGCGAGGCCGAGGTCGTCTGGGGGCGCAGGCTCGATCCGGCGCGCATGGAGGTGCTGTCGATCCCGCTGCCGTCCTCGGGGCGGCGCTGGGGCGAGGTCGTCCTGCACGACGGCGTGCCGAACGGTGAGCGGGTCACGGCGGCAGGGCCGTCCTACCCGGTCTTCGACGAGATCGAGCTGTGGGCGCCCTCTCCGGTCCCCACCTGGGTGGTGCTCCTGGAGGCCGCCACCGAGGCCGACCGTGACGCGCTGGAGCAGCTCGCCTCGGACGCCGGGTTCGCCGCCGAGGACTGGTCGTCCTCCGTACGGCTGCTCTGCCGTGCCTGCTCGGAGAGCAGGATGGAGAGCGACGAGGGTGACGGCGAGCACCTGGACCCGCACGACCACAGTGAGCCCGGACACCCCGGGCCGCTGGGCCACCGCACCGCCGGTGACCTTTGGGTACCGGAGCGTGAGTGCGGCATAGCGGCCCCCGCCGGGCTGGTGCGCGGTCTGCTGGACGGCTGGGTGGCCGACAGCCCGGACAGCCGTGAGTGGCGGGATCTGGAAGAAGTCTGCTGAGCGGTGCCCGTAGGCTGTACGGGCACCGATTCGGTGCGG
>Ga0164308_10002024_pt1 | contig 10797 bp, 11 predicted proteins | sample Whisoiple_246_MG_FD_109983 | JGI IMG/M metagenome (GOLD analysis project Ga0164308, IMG submission 109983) | Soil microbial communities amended with fresh organic matter from upstate New York, USA - Whitman soil sample_246_MG | ecosystem: Environmental > Terrestrial > Soil > Unclassified >... | reverse complement strand
CGGGGTCAGCAGCTTCAGCAGGTTGACAAGGTTCGTGCCGTACAGCTGCGATGCGGTGGCGGGCAGCCGGCCTGCGAGGTCGGTGTAGCCGATGATGGTCACCCCGTTGTCGGTGACTACGGCCTTGTCCTTCACGGTGCCCTCGATGTTGCCGCCGTTGGCCGCGGCCATGTCGACGAGCACGCTGCCGGGCTTCATCGAGGCCACCATGTCGGCGGTGATGATGCGCGGTGCCGGCTTACCGGGGATCAGCGCGGTCGTGATGATGATGTCGACGTCTTCGGCCTGGTCGGCGTAGAGCTGCGCCTCGCGGGCCTTGTAGTCGTCGTCCATCTCCTTGGCGTAGCCCGTTGCCGACACTTCGGCCTCTGGCGACTCGATCGAAAGATATTCTCCACCAAGTGATTTGACCTGATCTGCCACTTCGGGTCGAGGGTCGGTGGCGCGCACGATGGCGCCGAGGCTGCCTGCCGCGCCGATAGCCGCCAGGCCGGCCACCCCCGCGCCGACGACGAGCACCTTGGCGGGCGGCACCTTGCCCGCCGCGGTCACCTGCCCGGTGAAGAATCGGCCGAACTCATTGGCGGCCTCGATGACGGCGCGGTAGCCCGCGATGTTCGCCATCGACGACAACACGTCCAACGACTGGGCCCGCGAAATTCGCGGAACGGCGTCCATGGCGAGCACGGTGATCGGACGGCTGGCCAGCCGTTCGACGAGTTCCGGTTTCAGCGCGGGGGAGATCAGGCTGATCAGGGTGGCTCCGTCGCGCAGGGCCTCGATCTCCTCGTCGTTCGGCGCGTTCACCTTCAGCAGCACGTCTGCCGCCCACACCTGCTCGGCGGCCCCGACAGTGGCACCGGCCTCGCTGAACGCCCCGTCGGCGAAGCTCGATGCGGCGCCCGCGCCGGTCTCGACCACGACCTCATAGCCCAGTTTGATGAGTTGACCGACGGTCTGCGGCGTCGCGGCGACGCGCGTTTCTCCAGGCAGCGACTCTCTCGGAATCCCGATGATCATCGATTTCGATCCGATCTAACGTGTTGTCACGGTCCGGTCAGAGCGCGAGAAGGAGCCCTGACCCCGCTCGTGGTGGGACGAGTGGAATACGTCAGTGTAAGAGTCGGCCAAAATCGACAGTGCGCCCGCGTACGCCGGGCAACGTTTCGGCATCTGCCTTGGAGGGAATCCGCAATTAGCGGGTGCGTCAACGACGTGGCCCGAGTGTTTCCCATCGAAAGGGCACTGTCATGAATAACACCGCCGTATGGATCGTTGTCGCAGTCGTGGCGGTGATCGTGCTCGCCGGGCTCGTGTTCGCCGCGCGCAGCAGGCGTAACCAGCGCAGGCACGTCGAGGCCGAGCAGATGCGCGAGGAGCTGACAACACACGTCGAGAAGGCCGACAAGCGCCAGACGATCGCCGACGAAACGGCCGCGAAGGCCCGCGCCGCGCAGGCCGAGGCGGAGGCGAAGGCCGCCGAAGCCGCTCGCCTCCAGCAGCAGGCAGCGGGCCACCATGAAGCAGTGGCGGCGTCGCGCGAAGAGATCGAGGAGCGCCGCAGGCACGCCGACATGCTCGACCCGAAGACCCGGGTTGACGATGACGCCGACGACCAGCATGTTGTCGAGCAGGACCGCCGCGTCGACCAAAACCGCGTCGTCGACCAGAACCGCGTCGACCAGGCCGCCGCCCAGCAGGAGGGCGCGAGGCACGACTCCCGGCGGGGGTAACCAAGCCCAGTGCCGCGCTCTGGGACGGCGTATTCCCGGAGTGCGGTACTGCCATGCCCAGACCGGGCTCCAAGTGCAGTAGTCGACTACTCGTGTCGTGGCCCCTGCGGCCGGAAATGATTGGTCGATGCAAACGACAAGCAGAGATGTGCTGGTGGGTCAGCCACCGAAGCTGAAGGAGTCGACGGTCAAAGCGCTGCCGAAAGACGGCGTATTGGATGAACTACGCAAGCAGCGCATCCGGTTTGACGGATTCTTCGCAGGCCCGACGTGGTAGACCCGCCGGTCTGAAAGATCGGTTCGTTACACCGGGGGATAGGCAGGCGGTGGATACACGCCGCGCAGGATCCAGGCGAACCAGTTGGCGCCGTACTCGACCTCGTCGCTGGCGTCATAATCCGGATTCGGATCCATCTGTCCACCCTCTCGCGTTTTGCGGTCCCCTTCGCTGGAGTCTAGACCCGCCGCGGCGGCGGCGACACCCCGTGGACTTACACTGGCGGCCAACCAGTTGATAGAGAGTCGCCATGTCCACCGATACGCCTAACGGGATGTCCCGCCGCGAGGAGCTGTTGGCCGTTGCCACCAAGCTGTTCGCCGCGCGCGGCTACCACGGCACCCGGATGGACGATGTCGCCGACGCCGTCGGATTGAACAAGGCCACGGTGTATCACTACTACGCCAGCAAGTCGCTGATCCTCTACGACATCTACAAAGGCGCCGCCGACTTCACTGTGGCCGCGCTGCACGACGACCCGTCCGCATCGGCTCGCGAGACCATCTACCACTTCACCCGACGGCTTCTGGTGGGCATAGCAGGCGACCTCGAACGGGCGGCGGTGTACTTCCAAGAGGGGCCTTACATCACCGAGTGGTTCACCGACGATCAGGTGGCCTACATCCGGGAGAAGGAAACCCAGGTGTACGAGCACGTGCGTGATGTCATCGACCGCGGCATCGCCAGCGGCGAGTTCCATGACTGCGACTCCCACGTGCTGGCGCTCGGCTATATCGGCATGACGCTTGGCTCGTACCGCTGGCTGCGCCCGCAGGGCAGGCGCACCGCGCAGGAGATTGCCGCCGAGTTCAGCACCGCGCTGTTGCGCGGGTTGATCCGCGACGAGGCCGTCCGGGTGGAATCGCCACTCGGTCTCGACGTCGGTGAACTCGCGTAACGGGTTTCAGTCGATCTGCATAGGGCCGATAGGCTGGGCCGATGCCGTTGGTGAGCAAGACAGTCGAGGTTGACGCGTCCGCGGAGTCGATCATGTCGATCGTCGCCGACTTCGAGGCCTATCCCGAGTGGAACGAGGAGATCAAGGGCTGCTGGGTGCTCGCGCGTTACGACGACGGACGCCCCAGCCAGCTCCGGCTCGACGTGGTCGTGCAGGGTCAGTCGGGCACCTTCATCACGGCGGTCTACTACCCGACTCCGCATGAGATCTACACGGTGCTGCAGCAGGGCGACCACTTCGAGAAGCAGGAGCAGAAGTTCTCGGTGGTGCCGATCGGGCCGACGTCGCTGCTCACCGTTGATCTGGACGTCGAGACGAAACTGCCGTTTCCGAAGCCAATGGTGAAGAAGGCGATCGGGGACACCCTCGACTACCTCGCAGGCAACCTGAAGACGCGCGCCGAGCATCTCGCCACCGGTTGAGGCGTCAGGCGGCCGGTCCGAACAGCGCGTCCCAGAACGCCTCGTCGCCTTTGGACATACGCGCTGCAGCCTCCTCGCGCAGAGCCATCACACGGGCGTTCATCCGGTGCTCGGTACCGCGTGGCATCGAGCGTGGCCCGTACTTTCCACGTTCCAGCCGCCGCACCCTTTCGTGGCCGATCTCCCACCGAAGGGCGTCGGACACAGCCTTCGCCCCGCCCGGAATATCGAAACCATCAAAGTCGAGCTGGTCAACGAGGTCGGGCACGCGGAGTGGTCCGTGCTTGAACAAGTGGACGGTGAGCGCGTAGCGCAGCTCGGCCCCGCGTAGCGCGTACCTATCGGTTGTCGTGCCGGTCATAGGCGGACATTGCCACCGCGGACCGACAACGAGGGGGGCTGGCTCACGCCGGCTTTGGATCAAGCACTTCCCGGCAGAGGTCCGCGAGTTGCCCGCCTCGCAGTCCTACTGAAGCCGTTTCGGCACGAGCGAAACTGTCGCTCTGAGGCGGGCAGCACGGCAGTCGGTCCGGCTGGGCAAGACGCTGGCCGCGTCAGCTCCAGATGCCGGTTTCCTCGAGCCGCTCGGTCAATCGCCTCGCGCCGTCGCTGAATTGCCAATCGGTCAGCCGGACCACCTCGGCGACATCACGACGTCGCAGCGCGGCGGTCAGCAGCCGGTGGTTCTGTACGGCTTCGGCGCCCCACTGCGGATCGGCCGCATAGATCATCGGCGGCATGTAACGGGCCACGTGCAGAAGAAACCACGCCAGCTTGATCCGGCCGGTCGTGTGGTTGAGCGAGCGGTGGAACCGGAACTCGGCGGCGGCGATCGCTTCGGCATCGCCGGTCTCGACGGTGGCGGCGAGTTCGTCGTTGAGCCGCTCCAGCTCGGCGATGCCGTCGTCGGTGATCCGATCGGTGGCGGCGGCCGCGAGTTCCTTGGCGATCGCGGCCTGCAGCCAGAAGATGTCCTCGACGTCGCGTCGGCTCAGCGGGGCAACGACATGCCCGCGGTGAGGCTCCAGCAGCACCATGCCCTCGCCACGCAGCGTGCGAAGCGCCTCGCGCACCGGGGTGATGCTGACGCCGAGCGCGGCGGCGGTCTCGTCCAACCGAATGAACGTGCCCGGCAACAACGTCCCGGACATGATGGCGGCTCGCAGGTGACCGGCGACCTCGTCGGACATCTGCTCGCGGCGAACGGCGCGTCGACGCCGGTTATGGGGCCTCGCCGGTGCGTTCACGCGGCCCCCTCCCGGGGTTGTCCCATCCCCGCCGAGGCCATAGTGTGACCGCAGCATCGTCAATGTTTGATCAAATATCAACGCCGCGCAACCCAGGAGTTCCTGCCGTTGACCGCTCAGCCGACCGAGCAGCCGTATCTCGCGAGAAGGCAGAACTGGACCAACCAGCTCGCCCGCCACGCGCTGATGCAGCCCGACGCGACGGCGCTCCGACACCTGGGCCGGACCACCACATGGGCTGAACTCGACAGGCGCGTGGCTGCACTCGCGGGCGGCCTGCGCCGTCGCGGCGTGCGCTTCGGCGACCGGGTTCTGATCCTGATGCTCAACCGGACCGAGTTCATCGAGTCGTTCCTGGCGGCCAACAAGCTCGGCGCCATGGCGGTTCCGGTCAACTTCCGGATGACACCGAGGGAGATCGGCTTCCTGGTCACCGACTGCGATGCCAGGGTGATGATCGCCGAGTCGGTGCTGGCCAAGGTGGCAACGGCGGTAAGGGATCTGGAACCGAAGCTGGAAACGGTGATCGTCGCGGGCGGGGCGACCGACGACGGCGTTCTCGGCTACGACGACGTGCTGGCCGAAGACGGCGACCCCGCGGCGCCCGTCGACATCCCCGACGACTCGCCTGCGCTGATCATGTACACCTCGGGCACAACCGGGCGGCCCAAGGGCGCGGTGCTCACCCATGCAAACCTCGCCGGCCAGGCGATGACATTCCTCTTCACCAACGGTGCCGACATCAACAATGACGTCGGGTTCATCGGCGTCCCGCTGTTCCACATCGCGGGCATCGGCAACATGATCATCGGACTGCTTCTCGGTCTGCCCACGGTGGTCTACCCCCTCGGCGATTTCGATCCCGGCGCGCTGCTCGACGTGCTCGAGGCCGAGAAGGTCACCGGCATCTTCCTCGTGCCCGCGCAATGGCAGGCGGTGTGCGCCGAACAACAGGCCAACCCGCGTGCGCTGCGACTGCGCGTGCTGTCGTGGGGCGCAGCCCCCGCGTCGGACACACTGTTACGCGCCATGTCTGCGACATTCCCCGGAACCCAGATCCTCGCGGCGTTCGGTCAGACAGAGATGTCACCCGTGACGTGCATGTTGTTGGGCGACGACGCCCTTCGCAAACTCGGGTCCGTCGGGAAGGTGATCCCGACCGTCAGCGCTCGAGTCGTCGACGACGAGATGAATGACGTACCCGTCGGCCAGGTCGGCGAGATCGTCTACCGCGCGCCAACTCTGATGGACGGCTATTGGAACAACCCGCAGGCCACCGCCGAAGCGTTCACCGGTGGCTGGTTCCATTCGGGCGATCTGGTGCGTCAGGACGACGAGGGATACATCTGGGTTGTCGACCGCAAGAAAGACATGATCATCTCCGGCGGCGAGAACATCTACTGCGCCGAGGTCGAGAACGTCCTCGCCGGCCACCCGGCGATCGTCGAAGTCGCGGTGATCGGGCGAAGCGACCAGAAGTGGGGCGAAGTTCCGGTCGCCGTCGTGGCCCTGAGCGCAGTGTCCGATTCGACCCTCGAGCTCAGCGATCTTGACGAATTCCTCACTGAACGGCTTGCCCGGTACAAACATCCGAAGCATCTGGAAGTGGTCGACGCCCTACCACGAAACCCCGCTGGCAAAGTCCTCAAAACGGAGCTGAGAAACCGGTTCGGGACAGGGAAATTTGTTGACGCGGACGAAAGTTCTTCTGCCGCAACAGTTTCTGTCGGACGGTCAGAAAGTTAACTGGAGGGTTTGGGTTTGCTAACGGTTATGGGGTCAATCCGCCGGATGCGGTGCAGGCGCGGGGGAGCATCGTGTACATTCCTGTGGTCCGCCTTACTACCAGTCAGTAGGGAGACGGTGGTCACAGATCGGGGTTCAGGGCAAGGAGGGGGCGTGCGACAGGGGCTGCCGTACCGCCGTAACACCCGTGGCGTGGGAACGCGCTGGTGACGGCCACGCAACCGGGGATAGGCGACTACATCGCCAACCAGACCCGGCCGGCGATGGAAGCTGTCGGCGGGTTCGTGCGCATGTGCGTGCTCACCTTCAAGGCGCTGTTCCGTCGACCGTTCCAGTGGCGGGAGTTCATCCTGCAGAGCTGGTTCCTGTTCAAGGTCTCGTTCCTGCCCACGCTCGCAGTGTCGATTCCGTTGACCGTTCTCCTTATCTTCACCCTCAACATCCTTCTGACGGAGTTCGGCGCCGCCGACATCTCGGGCGCGGGCGCGGCCCTGGCCGCCGTCACTCAGCTGGGCCCACTGGTGACCGTGCTCGTCGTCGCCGGCGCGGGATCCACTGCCATCTGTGCCGACCTGGGTGCCCGCACCATCCGTGAGGAGATCGACGCACTCGAGGTGCTCGGCATCGATCCGATCCATCGGTTGGTGGTACCCCGCGTGGTCGCCTCCACTTTCGTCGCGCTCCTCCTCAACGGCGCCGTGATCACCATCGGCCTTGTCGGTGGCTTCATCTTCGGCGTGTACCTGCAGAACGTCTCTGCGGGTGCGTATGTGACGACCCTGACACTCGTGACCGGCCTGCCCGAGGTGCTGATCTCGGTCGTCAAGGCCACCACGTTCGGTCTCATCGCCGGGCTGGTCGGCTGCTACCGCGGCCTGACCGTTTCCGGTGGCGCCAAGGGGGTCGGCACCGCGGTCAACGAAACGCTTGTGCTCTGCGTCATCGCCCTGTTCGCTGTCAACGTGGTGCTGACGACGATCGGCGTGCGATTCGGGACGGGAAGCTGACATGGCGACCTCAAACGTTTTGCGCTCCCGGTTCCCTCGGGGCTACCAACGCACCGAGCAAGTAGTCGCCGCGCCCGCCCGGTTCCTCGACAGCGTCGGCCACGTTGCGTGGTTCGTCGTTACGGCCGTCGGCTCGATCGGGCACGCGCTGCGGTATTACCGCAAGGAAACCCTGCGGCTGATCGCCGAGATCGGAATGGGCACCGGCGCGATGGCCGTCATCGGCGGCACCGTCGCGATCGTCGGCTTCGTCACGCTCTCCGGTTCGTCCCTGGTCGCGATCCAGGGCTTCGCATCGCTGGGCAACATCGGTGTTGAGGCGTTCACCGGCTTCTTCGCGGCGCTGATCAACGTTCGCATCGCCGCCCCGGTGGTGGCGGGCCAGGCGCTGGCGGCCACCGTCGGCGCAGGCGCCACCGCCGAGCTCGGTGCCATGCGGATCAGCGAGGAGATCGACGCCCTCGAGGTGATGGGCATCAAGTCCATCTCCTACCTGGTGTCCACCCGCATCATGGCCGGCTTCGTGGTGATCATCCCGCTGTACGCGATGGCGATCATCATGTCGTTCCTGTCGGCGCAGGTGACGACGACGTTGTTCTACGGCCAGTCGATCGGCACGTACGAGCACTACTTCCGGACCTTCCTACGTCCCGATGACGTGTTCTGGTCCTTCGTGCAGGCGATCATCATCTCGGTGATCGTCATGCTCAACCACTGCTACTACGGCTACTACGCCAGCGGCGGCCCGGTCGGCGTCGGCGAGGCAGTCGGCCGGTCGATGCGAACCTCGCTGACCGCCATCGTGATCGTTGTCCTGTTCGCTTCGTTGGCGCTTTACGGCACCGACCCGAACTTCAACCTCACGGTGTAGCGGCATGACGGCCCCGATCAACGAGCCCCGCACACCGCCCTACAAGCTCGCCGGTGTGGTGCTGACCATCTTGTTGGTCGCCGCGACGGCGCTGGTGTACTTCCAGTTCCGCGGCGACTTCCTCAAGCGCGAGCAGCTGGTCATGATGTCGGCCCGGGCGGGTCTGTCGATGGACCCCGGCGCCAAGGTCACCTACAACGGTGTCGAGATCGGCCGGGTGGCCAGTGTCGACGAGGTCACCGTCGGCGATCAGCCCCGTGCCAAGATCACGATGGACGTCGACCCCCAGTACATCAGGCTGATCCCGGCGAACGTGGACGCCAAGATCAGCGCCACCACGGTGTTCGGCAACAAGTACATCTCCTTCTCGTCGCCGAAAAATCCGGCCTCCCAACGCATCAAGAGCTCAGACGTCATCGACGCGACGAACGTGACCACCGAGTTCAACACACTGTTCGAGACGCTCACGTCCGTGTCGGAGAAGGTCGACCCGATCAAGCTGAACCAGACGCTGACCGCGACCGCTCAGGCGCTGCAGGGCCTCGGCGACCGGTTCGGCCAGTCGGTCATCAACGGCAACGAGATCCTCGCCGACCTGAACCCGAAGATGCCGCAGCTACGACGGACCAATCAGCTGCTTGCCGATCTCGGTGACGTGTACGCCAATGCCGCACCCGACCTGTTCGACGGGTTGGAGAACGCGGCCACCACGGCGCACACCCTCAACGATGAGCAGGGCAACATCGACCAGGCGTTGATGGCCTCGATCGGGTTCGGCAACACCGGCGCCGAGATCTTCGAGAAGGGCGGCCCGTATCTGATCCGCGGCGCCCAGGATCTGATCCCGACCTCAGAGCTGCTCGACGAGTACAGCCCCGCATTGTTCTGCACGATCCGCAACTATCACGACGTCGAGCCGAGGATCGCCGCGTCGCTCGGCGGCAACGGCTACTCGCTGAATACGCACTCGGAACTACTTTTTCCGGCCAACGCCTACGTCTACCCCGACAACCTTCCCCGCGTGAACGCCCACGGTGGGCCTGAGGGCAGGCCCGGCTGCTGGCAGCCCGTCACCAAGGATCTGTGGCCGAACCCGTACCTGGTGATGGACACCGGCGCGTCGATCGCGCCCTACAACCACATCGAGCTGGCATCGCCGTTCGGTTGCGCCGGCCTGCCGCCCTGCCTGCTGCCCATTCCGGCGGTGCCGATCCCCCTCGTGGTGCCGCTCATCACTCCCGGCTCCGAATACATCTGGGGTCGTCAGTTCGGGGAGAACACGATCAACCCATGAAAATCACCGGGACAGCCATCAAGCTCGGCGCCTTTGCACTGGTGCTGCTGCTGTTCACCGCGATCATCATCGTGGTGTTCGGTCAGATGCGGTTCGACCGCACCACGGGCTACACGGCTCTTTTCAGCAACGCCAGTGGTCTGCGCGCCGGCCAGTTCGTCCGTGCGTCGGGCGTTGAGGTCGGCAAGGTTTCCAAGGTCGAGCTGCAGGACGGCGGCCGGGTGGCCGAGGTGCACTTCAGCGTCGAGCGTGACCTCCAGCTGTTCCAGGGCACGACCGCCTCGATTCGCTACCTGAACCTGATCGGCGATCGGTACATGGAGCTCAAGCGGGGTGACAACGACCAGCGGCTGCCCGCAGGCTCGACCATCCCGATGGAACGCACCGAGCCCGCGCTCGACCTCGACGCGTTGGTCGGCGGCTTCCGCCCGCTGTTCCGTGCGCTCGACCCCGACAAGATCAACAACATCGCGCAGTCGATCATCACGATCTTCCAGGGCCAGGGCGGCACCATCAACGACATCCTGGACCAGACGGGACAGCTCACGTCTGCGCTGGCCGATCGGGATCAGGCCATCGGAGAGGTCATCCGCAACCTGAACACGGTTCTGGACACCACCGTCAAACACCAGAAGCAGTTCGATGAGACGGTCGTCGACTTCGAGAAGCTGATCACCGGATTGAAGAACCGGGCCGACCCGATCGCGAGCTCGGTCGCCGATATCAGCGACGCCGCGGGCACCGTCGGGGATCTGCTCGCCGACAACCGTCCGCTGCTCAAGGACACCGTCGGCTATCTGGAGGCCATCCAGCAGCCCCTCGTCGACCAGAAGGACCAGTTGAACGACACCCTGACCAGGCTGCCGACCGCGCTGAAGATCATCGGCCGGGCAGGCGGCGTCTACGGTGACTTCTTCAACTTCTACGCGTGCGACATCTCGCTGAAGCTTCCCGGCTTGCAGCCCGGCGGACCGGTGCGCTCGGTCAAGGTCTGGTCGCAGCCGACAGGGCGGTGCACGCCGCAATGAGAGTCCTGGAAAGTTCGAATCGCGTCCGCAACGGGTTGATGGGCATCCTCATCCTGCTGCTCGTGATCGGGGTGGGGCAGAGCTTCGCCAGCGTCCCGGTGCTGTTTGCCCAGCCGATGTACTACGCGCAGTTCTCCGACACCGGCGGGCTGAGCGGCGGCGACAAGGTGCGCATCGCAGGCGTCGACATCGGCGAGGTGAAATCGATGGAGAT
>Ga0164308_10002023_pt1 | contig 10799 bp, 8 predicted proteins | sample Whisoiple_246_MG_FD_109983 | JGI IMG/M metagenome (GOLD analysis project Ga0164308, IMG submission 109983) | Soil microbial communities amended with fresh organic matter from upstate New York, USA - Whitman soil sample_246_MG | ecosystem: Environmental > Terrestrial > Soil > Unclassified >... | reverse complement strand
GCAGCCAGCACGGACACCAGCCGCTTCGTAGTCTTCTGTTTCGTGGTCGTCATGCCTCGCCCTTTGCCCATCACTTCGGCAACCGGTAGTCGAACGAGAACGGGAGGAAGATGGCAGCACCTAGCTGTGCTTGCACGTTGTTCGTCAGGCTCGTTTCACCGTACCAGGTGTTTGGATTGCCGGCGCCGTTGGGTCCTGGGCCGGGAATCCTGCTAACCGTCAGACTCTCGAGCTTGTCGTTGAAGACATAGTCTCGCACTTCCAAAACCGCGGCGAACCAACGGTTGAAGAAGATGCGAAGACCGATACCCGCGTTGAACGCAAGCTTCGTCTGGTAATCGAAATTGCGGTTGTCCGGATCGATGACCGGAATCGGTCGGACGCTCATCGCGCCGACACCACCCACCACGTAGGCGTCGTAGTGGAAGATGAAATCCCCGAAGCCAGCGAACTTGCCGTACGCGGGGACGTAGGTGAAGTTCAGCGCGGCGCCCCACTGATACTCAGTGAGAGGCACGGCGACGCGCGCCGCGCGCCGGACCTGCGCATTGAAGTCCTTATCGAGGTTGAACGGCGCGTAGTACTGGCCGTTCAGACCAATCGCGAGAACGTTGGTGATGTAGTAGTTGAGCGCCAGGTTGGGCGTCGGGTGGCTGACGAACTGGTCATTCAAACTGACTGACCAACCCGCCTGCAGCTCGAAGCGGCGAACGCGCAGTGCGTACGCTTGCTGGACGGCGAAGATCTGCTCTTTCAAGGGGCGGGCAGCCTCCTTGTCCATATCCAGATTCGGACAGGCTGCAGGATCGATCTTGCAGATGTCGTCGAGACCGGAGCCAGTCGGCGACTCTGCGGTATCCTCGCCGGCGTCCGCGGGGGTATCGCCCTCGGCAGGGGTGCCTTCAGCAGCGGCATCACCGCTGGCCGCGGCGCTGCCGCTCGCGTCAGCGTCAATCACGCCTTCGCTATCTTTTGTCGCCGCAGCTTTTCCGGCCACCGTGACCTTCCCTGCTTTGGCTTGCGCCCAGCTTTGCGCAGGGAATATGCCGAGGGCTACTGCCACGAGGAGCCCGATGGGACTTGACTTCATCGATGCCTCTTCCGCTTTCCCTTCAAAACGACGCATTGGGTCAGCGCGCGGTTCTATGACCGCAACCACTTGGAACTATTGAACAATTCCGCGAACCGGAAACGCCGGGGGACTATATCACGCTAAAAATCTTACAATCAACAAGCTAAAACTTTTTGACCCGACATGAATTTCGATCATTGAGTGCGCGTCGCGACTGGCTCTGCTATTTACTCGGCCGCTTCACGGCCCAGTAATGCCTCTACGAAGTCTGCCGGGGCAAACTCGTGGAGATCGTCGGGCCGTTCACCGAGGCCGACGAAGCGAACTGGAAGACGAAGCGCGTTGGCGATTCCGAGCACCACGCCCCCCTTGGCAGTACCATCGAGCTTCGTCAGCACGATGCCCGTAAGCGGGAGCGCCTCCTGAAATTCCTTTGCCTGAGCGAGAGCGTTTTGCCCGTTCGTCGCATCAATGACCAGCAATATTTCGTGCGGCGCGCCGGCCAGCGCTTTTTCAGCGGTCTTGGCGATCTTTTTCATTTCCGCCATTAGGTTCGACTTCGTGTGCAAGCGTCCCGCGGTATCGGCGAGAACCACATCGACTCCTAATGTCTCCGCGCGCTTGATCGCATCGAATACGACGCTTCCCGGATCAGCGCCGTCTTTCCCGCGCACGACTTCGCAGCCGATGCGGTCGCCCCAAACGACGAGTTGCTGCACGGCGGCAGCGCGGAAAGTGTCGCCTGCTGCGAGCAGGCACTTCTTGCCGTTGGCTTGGAGTTTGGTAGCAAGCTTGCCAATCGTGGTGGTCTTGCCAGCCCCGTTCACGCCCACCAGCAGAATCACCGTGGGTTGATGGCGCAGTTCTAGCGGGCGGGTGGTGCCATCGAGCGAAACGATGCGCTCCGCTTCCACGCGCAACGCGTCCCAAACCTTTTCGGGGTCCGCGAGGTCACCCTGGCTCAGCGCATCCTTCACGCGCGCGAGCAGCAGCGCGCTGGTTTCCGCGCCCACGTCTGAGCTCAGCAGCACTTCCTCGAGTTCGGCGGCGATGTCGACACCGAGTTCTTTCTTTCCCGAGAACAGCGCACGTAAGCGTCCGAAGAAACCCTCCGAGGCGCGCGCTTTGGACAAGCCCTTGCGCAAGCCATCGATGTCACGAGCTGCGCGCCCGAGGCCGCGGGTGGACGGGGGAGGAGGCGGTCGCGAACTCCTGAGTGGCGCATGCGCGACTTCGGGCGAGGCGGGCGTGACCTCCGGCCTCGGCTTCGCCACCGGAGGCGGCGCGACACTTTCCGCTGCCTTGTTCGGGCCAGGCTCCGGGACTTTTCGCGGGCTGGTGCGTTGAGGGGGCGGGGGAGGCTGGCTCTTGGTTGAGCTAGGCGGCAGTTCCGCTGGTGGCTTGTTCTTGAGGAACAAGAACAGGGCGGCAATGACGGCGATTGCGAGCGCGATGAGAGCGTAAGTCATAGCTACTAAACGCGCTGGTGCGGCGTGTGGGCGGACTATAGAAACGCGCGCTTTGCTCCGTCAATGGGCTGAGACCGTTTTCCAGCTTTCCCAATGTAGGTCCAGCGCTTCAACCGCGATCAGCTTTCAGTCATTGCTTGCGACTGTGAGGCGGTTCTCGCGCAATCACCGCCTGCTCTTTCGCTTCGGACAGTGGTTCGGGGCCGAATGCCGCTTCGTCGAGGGCGCTCGCCCATGTCGCAACTTCCTGCCGATCGGTGCGGCGCGCGACCTCTCCCGGAGTGGCTTCTCCGTGGCGTTCCCAGCCACCATCGCGGAAAGCCCAATCGACGAAGCGCCCGAGCAGCGTGCGCCGGCGCGAGGTCAGGGACAACACGAGTGTGCCGGGCGGGGGCATTGGCGCGGCTAGGGGCGTGTGCAGCGGGGCACGGACCTCTAGCGCGGCCCCGGGGCCGGCCGGCCGTGGACCCTCGAGCGCAAATGCGCCCTGGTCGTCGGTACGCGCACTGCGCAGCACGCCGCTCTCGTCGAACGCAGGCAAGCGCATGAGCACGAGGGCGTCCGCAATCGGGTTCCCATCGTGCGCGTCGAGCACGCGTCCGCGCCATCCGCTTCGGAGATCACCGACTTCGATCAGATCGACCGGGACTCGAACTGCGTGAGCTGGCGCAAGCGAGGTGGCCCTGCGCTCCAGGCGTCGCGGACGCTGCCAACCCAAAAGCAACCAAGAGCCCAGGAGCACGACCGCCGCGATCCAAGCGATGCGGCGCCATGGGCTGGGCGGCAAGACAGGGATCGAGACGGCCAGTTCCGGCCCCGCCAACCACCAAGGAGAATCCGAAGCGTAGCGCAGCTCGATCGGTCGACTCTTGGCCGCGCTCTCGTCCAATTGCACGAACAGCTCAGCCACGCCGTCTACGACGCGCGCGCTGCCCAACTCCGAGTCCCCGCTGCGCGCTTCGACCGAACCGGTCTGCACGGCGCCCGCGACGGAGCGCGCGCGGACGCGCAGACGCACGCCGCGTTCGGGGTGACTTGCGACGATGGGCTCCGCAAGCGACAACTCGACGAGCGCCGTTGCCGTGGCGCGCGCCAGTGCTCTTGCTGCGCGCGTCGTACTGCTGCCGGCAAATTCGGCGCTCAGCTCGAGCGGTCCGGGCTTGCCCAAGAGACGGCTCGGCACCCGAAACTCGGCGTTGTTGCCGATCTCGACGGTTGCCACAGCCAGCGACTGAGCGGCTTGTCCTTCGCGCTTCATGAGCAGCGACACGCTGAGGAGCTCGACGGCTTCACCAGCGCTGAGCGCGGGCAGTGGCCTGGTCGCGAGCGTCACGGTCTGGCTCTCGCGCTCCAGAGCGAGCACTGTAGGGGCCGGAGCGAAGGCCATCTGCACGCTGCGTGTCGCGCTGTCGGCGATCACGTTGCGAGTGGTCGGGGCGTACAGGCCATCGCTATCGGCCACGCTGAGCTCGAACTCGGCGTGCTGCGGCGTGCCCTCGAAGCGAACGCAGAGCGCACCGGCACCGTTACTGCGTGCCACATACGCGCCGTTCGCGGTCGGCGGCAACGACGCCGTGCGCGATTGACACTCACGCGCGATCAGCGGCCCACTCGCGTTCAATGGTTTGATTTGCAACTGTCGGCCGGCTACCCCGTGCCCTGCGTCATCGAGCAACCGCGCAGACAGCTCGCTGCCGGCAGGCAGTTGCGATGCGCTGGCTTCGATCGTCAGGCTGCCAGTGACGCGTAGTTGCGTTTCTGCCGCGGCCGAGCACGGAGTGAGCCAATAGGAGAGAGCCGCATACACGGCAGCCAATCGCATCGCAGAACGCCAAGCGTTCCGCGGTGTCGGTAGCAGTCGCTCGTTTGGTCCGCCGGTCGGCGCGTTCACCGAAACATCATACATTGCATAGTGAAAGCGCCGCAAAGCGAGACGCAAGAGAATCGCTGTAGTGTTCGAACTTCCTCAATTAGTCGCTGAAGCAATTGCGCGCGGCGGCCGTCATACCGAGCAAGTTGAGCGCGAGTCACAGAAGGTCCACGGAGCGCCCTAGCCTCATGTTACGGTGCCGAGCAATGCGTCGTCTCGGTTTGGCTGCGCTGATCATCGGGTTGGGATTCGTGGCCGCTCGCCCGGTGTTCGCCGAACCGACTGCTGACGTGGATCACTTGGTTCGAAACCTCACTTCGGGTGCAGACTTCCGCATTCGTACCCAGGCGGCATTGGCGCTCGGCGCATCCAAGTCACGCCTGGCAGTGGACCCGTTGTGTGCCGGCCTGGCCGATGCGAACGCGACCGTGCGCGCGGCTTCCGCCGCCGCTCTCGGGCGCTTGCGGATGGGCGGCGCGGAGTGCTTACAGAAGCGCTTAACGAACGAATCGAGCGAAACCGTCAAATCCGCGATCGTGAAAGCGCTCGATCCCGTCTTTTCCCCGGAAACCAAGTACTACGTCGCGATCGGCAAGATCTCGGACAAGACCGGCCGCCCCGGCGACGAGGTCGACGGCATCGTACACCGCGCGATGGTCGGCGCCGCCGCAGCATTGCCCGTATTCACGGTGGCCCCCCCCGGCGAGTCCTTGGCGGATGCGAAGCGTCGCTTGGTCGGGCACTCGGGGGTCAAACCGGTGTTCCTGTCACCGCGCGTGCCCGTGCCCGACTATTCCGGGGGCAACCTCACGATTCGCATCGAGGTCGCGATGTTCAGCTATCCCGACAAATCCCTACTCGGGAGCTACACCACCAAGCTCACGCAGCAAGGGGTTACTTCACCAGACAAAGAGACCGAAGACGAACTCATCCGCGATACCGCGGCGCGCGCTTTCGAGAAGTTTACCCTTGCCGCCGCTCGCCTACCTTAGGAGTTGGCGAAGTGCGCCGTCCTGTTTCAGGTCGTTGGGCGTCACGGGCACTCGCTCCGAGAGCTATGCGAGATAGCGCTGTTCTTGCACGTTGCGCTGTTCAGGCCTTATTCTTGAGATCCTCCCTTTCCCGCAAAGGAGTCCCAGCACATGGGAGCTGCCACTTCGGCGCCGCCGGTCACCGGCCGGCAACAGCGACGCCTTCGTAACTACCTGCTCGATAGCCACTTTCAGCTCAAGTACACCGGGTACTTGGTGGGCATCGCGTTGCTCTTCAGCGTCTCGCTGGGGCTGTTGATTTGGCGCACCAGCGTCGCCGTGATCGCGCAGAGCCATCAGGCGGTGCATCAAGGCGAACAAGTCGTCGAGCGCGGTCGCCAAGTCGTCGCTGAAAGCCAGAAGGTCAGCGAGGTGGTCAAGATGAACATCATCAAGGACCCGGTGTACAGCGACAACCCGGCGTTGCTCGATGCGTTCAAGGCAGACGCCGACAAACAAGACGAGCGACTGAAGGCGCAGCAGCGAGCGCTCGAAGGGCAGGCCACCGCGTTACGCGATCAGGCCTCTGCGCTCAGCGAAAAACAGCACACCATGCTGTACACGCTCGTCGGCGCGCTCTCGCTCATGGTCATCCTGATCGGCTTTGCGGGCATCTTCGTCACGCACAAGGTGGCGGGGCCGATCTTCAAGATGAAGCGCCAGATCAGCGATGTGGGCAAGGGCCGCTTGCAGATCCCGGGCAAGCTACGCAAGGGCGACGAGCTCGTGCACTTCTTCGATACGTTCGAGACGATGGTGCGTAACCTGCGTCAGCGCCAAGAAGTGGAGATCGAAAAGCTCGAGCGTGCGATCAGCGCCATGGAGCCCAAGGCCGAACCCGGCGAACTCGAACCCCTGTACCAGCTGCGAAAAGAGATGAAGGCCGCGCTGGAATATTGAGCGTGCTCGGGGCTACGCGACGCGCTGCGCGAGCCGCGCCCGCTCACCCCGAAGCACGATGCCGGTCGTGCCGAGGGCGCCTCTCCCCCCGCGTACATGGCGCGCGAACTTCCGGCACGCCCCGCTCACTCCATCTGGTCTCGCGAGGCGGGGAGACGAGCGCGCTCGCCACTAAAACGCGGCGCGAATGTACTCGACCTTGGCCTCGCCGTTTTTCCAGGTGACCGCCGCCACGTCGAAGCGGACGTGATCGTAGTCCTGACGAAATTGGTAGTGCCGTCGCCAGAGGCGCTCACCGGCGCGCCTCAGACGAGTGCGCTTCCAGCCGTCGACGCTGCCGAGCGCTGACGTCCACGATTGGGGATGGCGGGTGCGAACTTCCACCAGGACCAACGTGCGGCCGTCTTGGACCAGCAAGTCGACCTCGAGGTAGTTCACTCGCAGGTTGCTGGCGAGCACGCGCAGACCGCGTGCCTCCAGCCAATGACGAACGACTCTTTCTGCAGCGAGCCCGCGCTCGCGGCGGTCAGGTTCCGGTGTCGGTGCCGCAGTTTTGCGTGGCGGCGTCGCACTTCGCGACTTCGGAGCCGGTGTAGGCAGTGCCGTCGCGCACGCAGTACGAGCCTGCGAGCTGCCCGGCGCCCAAGTTGATGTCGTCCTTGATGTGCGAGCAGGCGTAGCCCGATGGGCACTTACAGTAGCGAGCGTTCTTGTCTTCGCCATCGCAGCGGCACGAGCAGTACACGGCCCTATCGGCCTGGCGCTCGACCAGTTGCGGATCGACCTTGACCAAGATCGGCTTGCTCGGATCGCCCGGGACATGGCACGTCGCGCCGGTACCATCGGCTGCGGGAGCCTCTTGACCGTACCTGCAGCTCACGCGGCCTTGGAAGTGGTTCGCGAGGCAGACGCGCGTCTCGCACTGGAAGGACTTGCTCTCGACGTTGACTTCGGTCGAGGCGTAGCCGGAGAACTTTCGGCCGTATTCGTCTTCCGGGGTGCAAGGATCGCCGACGCCACCGGGTTGGCACGCCAGCGGGAAAAGGCCCAAGAGCGCTGTCGCCAGCAGAGAGTAACCCGTGATTTTACGTATCATCGCCTACCGTCATCCGTTCGACTGGTGGTCTAAACATCGATCGCTCGTCGCTCTCGCGCCGCCGCAACCGCGCGTACGCTAGTTCAGCGCTTCTCACACAGTCAACGCGAAAGAAGCCGCTGCTCACTCGAACCCCGCGAACCTCCCCGCTCCCAAGGAATATTCCAACGCGCGTGTCGGATGCGGGTGTTGACGAGCATTCCTCACATTTCATCTATGTGGTCTATGTGCGCGCGCGGTCAATTTGATCAAGGCGTTCGTGCCTTCAACGTCTTTCCCGTCCGCGCGTTGCACGAGTGCACCTTGCTTGGGCAAGGTGCTGCGGATGACGAGTCACTCTCGCGGCTGAAGTGCGATACGCACCCACGTCACTCGCGAGTGCGCTCCTCGGCTCCGCTGTTCGCCGCGTGGAAGTCGGACGACGATGTGGTTACGACCTTTCAAATTCCGGCCGGCGACAATTTTGAAGTGGAGCCCTAGCGCGCGTGTCACGTCGCGTGTGCGACATGCGGATGCTTTCCGACGACACTTGACAAGCTCGCATCGCGATCTCTAACATGCCCACGACCGCGGGTGGTATGTAGCGGTACTTATTAGGTTTTTCTCGATTTGGCCGGCTAGGCCCCCTGCACCCGGTCGCGGCGCCGCCCGTAAAGGCGCCGATCTCAACCCCACTACAGAGGATCCATGTTTCGAAAGCGCCTCGTTGCGGTCTGCATTCTGGCATCCGTCGCTCTACCGAGCCTCGCGGTCACTCGCCCAGCGCGAGCACAGGATGTCATCGACTTGGATTCCGATACGCCAGCTCCGGCGAAGAAGAAGGGGGGCGCTAAACCCGCCGCCAAGCCTGGAGCGCCGGCTGCTGCGGCTGCCCCCGCCAAGAAGGGCGGCAAGGTCGACATCGATCTCGACGAAGGCGCTCCGGCCGCTCAGGCCCCCGTGGTCGCCGGTCAGATGACCGAAGCCGCGGCCTCCGCCAAAGCGCTGTTCGACAAAGAGAAGTGGAGCGAAGCCGCCCAGGCGTTGCACCGCGTCGTCAACGGCGAGACCGGCGATGATCCGGGCAACAAGCAGCTGGCGGAGTACTTCTTGGCCATCTCGCTCTACCGCCTCAAGTTCTACCAAGCGAGCTACGCCATCTTCAGCGTCGTCGCGGACAACCCGAACCACGTCAAGTTCAAGGAGACGTTGCTCTGGCTGGCCAAGCTCGCCACGCAGCTCCCGGAGCCGGCCGATATCATCGAGCGCGTCGGCAAGTACAACGACGAGCAGGTCGCCCGTTTCGACAACGACCAGCAGCGCGATCTGTACTGGCAGCTGAACTACATGCTGGGCCGCTACAAGTACCGGAACCGCCAATTCGAAGAGGCGATCCGTCTGTTCCAAAAGGTCGACCGGCGCAGCGAGTACTACGTGAAGTCGCAGTTCTTCACCGGCATCAGTTACGTGCAGGTTCGCAAGTCGATCCCCGCCGTGCAGGCCTTCCAGCGCATTCAGAAGGCGCTCGACGAGGGCGTCGAGGGCGTCGAGGACGAAAGCCGTCTGCGCGATTTGGCCTCGCTGTCGATGGCACGTACGTACTACTCGTCGTCGATCAAGACGGACGCGGAGACCAACCAGCCCACGGTGGACAGCACCAAGCTGAGCGCCGCGGTGAAGTACTGGAACCAGGTGGACGTGGCCAGCGAGTACTGGCTCGACGCTCTGTTCGAAGAGTCGTGGGCCTACTTCATGGCCGGCGACTACCCGCACGCGCTCGGCAACATTCACACCCTGCAATCGCCGTACTTCCCGAACTCGTTCTACCCGGAAGCTTCGGTGCTCAAGGCGGTCATTTACTTCTCCAACTGCAACTACGAGGCGGCGACCACCGTCGTCGCGCAGTTCAACAAGAAGTACACGCCGATCAAGGAGCAGCTGGAGAAGGTGCTCAAGAACTACAAGGGCGAGAACAAGGAAGAGCCGTTCTTCAAGTTCTTGCTCGAGGTTCGCGCCGGTGGCGGCAACTTGGACGAGCGCATTCGTCCGATCGTCGAAAACGCGCTCAGCGATCGCCAGCTGCTCCGCAACATCGACTACGTGAAGCTCTTGGAAGAAGAGGACAAGCGCTTCAAGAAGGCCGCTCCGAGCTTCCAAAGCTCGAGCATCGGGCAGCAGGTCGGTGACGCGCTGAAGTTGGCGCGCGACCTCGCCGTGCGTCAGGCAGGAGAGCTGGCGTTGTCGCGCTACCAGCGCAACGTCGACGAGCTCAACGAACACCTGCGTGACGGTGAGAAGATCTTGATCGACATCACGGCAGCGCAACGCAATCTGCTCGACGAGAAGATTGCGACCGGTCAGGTCAGCGCGGCTGATTCGAAGACTTTTGGTGATGTAAAGCCCGACGAAGAGCACGTGATTTGGCCCTTCGACGGTGAGTATTGGCGTGACGAGCTCGGCTTCTATCGCCAGCGCGTTGTTTCCGCGTGTGGGAGGTAATTAGAATGAGCTCCAAAAGAGCGATCGTAAGCGTCACGGTTGCGTTCGGACTGCTGCTCAGTGCAGCGACCTCGGGCGCGGTGACCGAAGCCAAACCGACTGATCTGAGCACCGAGTGCATTTCGCCGGATGCCGCCAAGGCGCTCAGCGAGTGCCCGGCGGGCAAGATGGCGGACGTGCACAGCAAGCGCCCTGCCGCGTTTTCCAGCGCACCGCCCCCGCGGGACGTGAAGAAGCGTCAGGACGACTCCAAACCGGTGAATCCGGAGGAGATGACCAAGCTGGCCGAGCGCGATACGCGCAAGAACCGCTTGCAAGCGCGCGCTCGTGCGCTCCTGATCACGGAAATCCAAGGCCTGGAGCGGCTGTACAAGCGCACGCCCAAGAAGTCTCCGGATCGACCGCAGCTCGTTCGCCGCTTGGCGGAAGGCTACGTCGAACTCGAGAGCGCCGCGCAACGCGACAAGATCGCGGCCGACATCTCGGCGCAAGACGCGAAGCGGAAGAAGCAGGACGCCAGCAAGTTCCGCTCCGACGCCGCGGCCGCGGACAAAATCCTGGCCGCCGCGCGCAAGAGCGCCATCTCGTACTACACGTTGATGAAGACGGACTACCCGGACTACTCGAAGATCGACGAGGTTTTGTATTACCTCGCGTACGAGTACGAGCAGGGTGGGGATCTCAAGAACGCACGCGCCACTTACTTCGAATTGATTCAGAAGGCGCCCAAGTCGGCCTACATCCCGAACGCCTACTTGGCCTTCGGCGAGCTCTTCTTCCAAGAAGCGCAGGGTGATCCATCCAAGTGGGAGCTCTCGGCTGCTGCTTACAAGGAAGTGATCAAGTACCCGCCGCCCAACAACAAGGTGTACGGCTACGCTCG
>Ga0164308_10002021_pt1 | contig 10803 bp, 5 predicted proteins | sample Whisoiple_246_MG_FD_109983 | JGI IMG/M metagenome (GOLD analysis project Ga0164308, IMG submission 109983) | Soil microbial communities amended with fresh organic matter from upstate New York, USA - Whitman soil sample_246_MG | ecosystem: Environmental > Terrestrial > Soil > Unclassified >... | reverse complement strand
GGCCATCTCGACGCACACCCGGTTCTTCCCGATGTCCTTGATCGGCGTGCGCCTCGCCCGGCGGCTCGGCGTCCCGGGCATCCACACCGAACACGGCTCCGCCGCGGTCAAGGGCGTCTCCCCCCTGGTCGCACTGGCCAGCAACCTGGTCGACCGAACCATGGGCCGGCTGGTACTGCGCGGGGCAAGCCGTGTCCTGTGCATCTCCGACGGCGCACGGGAGTTTGTCCGCGACCTCGCCGGCGTCGAGGGCGAGGTCTTCCACAACGCGATCGACACCGCGGCCTTCGCCGCGGCTCCGGCCGACGCCGCCGGCACCGGCCGGCGGAACCGGCTGGTTTATGTCGGCCGGATCGTTCCCGGCAAGGGCTGGGACCTCGCACTCGCGACGGCCGAGCAGCTCGCCGCCGACCACCCGGAAATGGAACTGCACATTGTCGGCGACGGGATCGACCGCACCGCCCTGGCCGGCCGGGCCGCGGCCTCGCCCCTGGCGGAGCGCGTCGTGATCCATGGCCAGCAGCCCCCGGCCCGGATCGCCGAACTGCTGCAGGGCAGCGTCTTCCTGAACCCCACCACGCTCTCCGAGGGCTTCCAGACCACCCTGCTGGAAGCGGTGGCCGCGGGCGCCGCCGTCGTCAGCACACCGGTCGGCGCTGCCCGCTACCTCCTGGAGGCCGGGGCCGATGTCCGGCTGGCCGACGCCGCCGACCCCGGCGCCTGGGTTCAGAACGTCCGGGCGGCCCTCGACTCCCCCGCGGCGCCGCCGGCGAAGGCCCTCGTGGACTCCTTCGACTGGAAGCGCCGGGCGGCGGAATACCTGGCGGTCATCAACAGCGTGCGGAACGCCTAAAGATGGCCCGGCTGCACTTCCTGGGGTCCTCGCTGCTCGGCGCGGCGGGCAGCGCCATGGTTCCCATCTCCGCCCTGCTGCTGTTCTCCACGGTGGATTACGGCGCCTTTTCCGTGCCGTACCTGATCTTTGCCCTCGGCTGGTCCATGACGCTTTCGGCGGTGTGCGACACCTGGGCACGCGGCCGGGCGCAAGCTCCGGAACGCAATGAATGGCACGACTATTCGGGCGCGCTCCTGACAGGTGCCGGCCTCGCCGGCCTCGTCACGCTGGCGGTCGCCGCCGTCGTGCTCGGCAACTGGGGCAATGCCCTGGCCGCCGCCGTCGGCGTGGGCGCCAACATCTACCGGCTCGGCGCCCGGTTCTTCCACTCCGCCAGCAAGGGACCGCAGGCGGTACTTGCGTCGGATCTCGCGGGCGTCGCGGTATTCATCCTTACCGTCGCGGCCGCCCTGTTCTTCCACGTTGGCGCGCTTACCGGGGTGCTGACCGGGTGGGCCCTGGCCAGCCTCGCGTCCTCGCTGCTGTTCCCCCTGCCGCGCCTGCGCCGCGGCTCGGGACTCATCACGTGGGTCCGGCGCCGGCGGGCTCGCATCGTGCCGCTGCTCGGGGAATCCCTGCTGATGGACGCCGGGTCGATCGGCGCACCGCTGGCCATGGCCCCCTTCCTGGGCACCGCCAACTTCGGCGCATACCGGAGCATCTCCAGCGTTGCCATGCCGATCCAGCTGACCCTGGACCCGATCCGGCCCAACATTTCCCAGATGCCGCCCGCGGTGCTGCTGAGCCGCAAGGTCCTGTTCGGGGTGCTCGGCGTCGCCGCGCTGATGGCGCTGGCCTGCTTCGCCGTCCTGGGCCTCGTGCTGCCGCAGCTCCACTTTGTCGCCGGCGCGCTGGCCACGCTGGCGCACTACGCCGTGGCCTGCACCATCTACGTCGCCGTCGGATTCCTCGGACACTTCTACTACATCGTCTCCCGCGGAATCCTGGCGCACGGCAGCCTCGTCAAGGGCAGGGCGATCCAGACGGTGATGCACATCCTGTTCCCCTTCAGCGGGCTCTTCCTCAACGGCCTGGACGGAGCGGTCTGGGGTTTCGTTGCGGCGAACGCCGCCGCCGCCCTGGTCTGGCCCGCGTTCCTGCTCCGCCAGCACGGCCGGGTGCCCGACCACGCCGCCGAGGCCTGAGTGGCGGCTTTGATATGGTGGCCAGAGTTCCAATGTGATCACCCTAGGGAGTTTTGATGCGTACGCTCATGCCGATTTACGGCACCCGTCCGGAGGCCATCAAGATGGCTCCGATCGTCGCGGCACTGCAGGAGTCCCCGGACTTCGAGTGCGTCGTGACTGTCACCGGGCAGCACCGGCACATGCTGGACCAGGTCAACGAGCTGTTCGAAATCGTCCCCGACCATGATCTGAACATCATCCAGCCCCGGCAGTCGCTGACCGGCATCATGACCCGCACCCTGGAAGGGCTGGACAAGCTCTTCAGCGAGCACAAGCCGGATGCCGTGATCGTCCAGGGCGACACCACGACGTCGACCGCCGGAGCCATCGCCGCTTTCTACCACGGCATCCCGGTCATCCACGTTGAGGCCGGCCTGCGCAGCGGGAACCTGTACTCGCCCTTCCCGGAAGAGGCGAACCGCAAGATCACCTCCCAGATCACCGCCCTGCACCTGGCCCCCACCTCGGAGAGCAAGAGCAACCTGCTGGCCGAGGGGATCCCCGAAAAGGACATCGTGGTGACCGGCAACACGGTCATCGATGCCCTCTTCACCACCGTCGGCAAGCAGGTCCCCTTCTCCGACCCCGCCCTCCAGGAACTGGCCGACGCCGGCCGGCGGATCCTGCTGGTCACCACCCACCGCCGCGAAAACCAGGGCGAGGCCATGCGCGGCGTCGGCCGCGCCCTCGCCCGGATCGCCGAAGCCGAGCCCGACCTCACGATTGTGCTCCCGGCCCACAAGAACCCGGTGGTCCGCGAAGCGGTCCTCCCCTTCATCGAGAAGTTCCCCAACGTCGTCGTGACCGAGCCCCTGGCCTACGGTGAGTTCACCCGCATGCTGGCCCTGGCCGACGTCGTGCTCACCGACTCCGGCGGGGTCCAGGAAGAGGCGCCCAGCCTCGGCAAGCCGGTCCTCGTGATGCGCGAGAACACCGAGCGTCCCGAAGCCGTCCACGCAGGCACCGTGCTCCTGATCGGCACCGACGAGGACCGGATCGTCTCCGAGGTCCACGCCCTGCTGCACGACCAGGAGCACTACGACTCCATGGCGCACGCCGTGAACCCCTACGGCGACGGCCAGGCGGCCGCCCGCACCCTCGCCGCCATCCAGGCCCTGTTCGGAACGGGCGAACGGCTTCCGGATTTCGATCCCACCGCGACGCCCCTGGCAGCCGAGGCCGGCACGAACGGATGACCATCGCGTTTTTGCGTGCAACGCACGTGGCCCCCGATCCGAGGGTCGAAAAAGAGGTCAACAGCGTCCTGAAGGAACACCCGGACATCCTGATTCTCGGCTGGGACCGCGACGGCGACCTGGCCCGGGACGAGGTCCTGACGTTCCCCAACGGCAAGGCACGGATCCTCCGTTCCGGCATCAAGTCCAGCTATGGCGCGAGCCTGGGCACCCTGCTCGGCATGGCACTGTTCCAGCTGTTCCTGCTTCGCCAGCTGTGGAAGCACCGCAAGGGCATCACCGCCATCCACGCGAGCGACCTCGGAACGGCGCTCAGCGGCCTGATCATGGCCAAGATCCTGAGGGTCCCGCTGGTCTACGACATCTACGACTACTTCGTTGACTCGTTTTCCGTGCCCCGGGCGGTGGCGCCCCTGATCGAACGCATCGACACCTTCGTGATCAATCGGGCGGATGTGGTGATCATCGTGGGCGAAAACCGTGAATCCCAGCTGTCCAAGGCCAAGCCGAAGCAACTGGTCGTCATCCACAATTCTCCTCCGGAGACCGAAGTCCACGCCGTCCGGACCGGTGACCCGCGCAAGCGATTCGTCTACGTGGGGATCCTGAGCGAGGGCCGCCTGCTGGCCGAGCTTCTCGAGCTGTTCTCCCGGCGGCCGGACTGGCACCTGGACATCGGCGGGTTTGGCGGCCTCGAAGCGACGGCGCGCAAGTACGCCGCCGAGTTCGAGAACATCACCTTCCACGGCAGGCTCCCCTACGCGGAAACGCTGAAGCTCGAGGCGTCCGCCGACTGCCTGCTCGCCGTTTATGACCCGGCGGTGCCGAACCATAAATACTCCTCCCCGAACAAGTTCTACGAGGCATTGATGCTTGGCCTGCCGATCATTGTGGCGAAGGACACGGGTGTGGACCAATTGGTAAGCGCCCACGAAGTCGGCGCGGTGTGCGATTATTCAGCTGGTTCTTTTGAACAGGCAGCGGAACGGCTTTTTGCCGACGCCGGTGAACTTGCAGATATTCAGCAACGCGCCCGCGCCCTTTTCGAAACCACCTTCAGCTGGGAAATCATGGAGCAACGGCTCCTCTCGATTTACCGGTCAATTCTCTAGACCACGCCCGGAAAGTAGTTCGATGTTGCCTTGCGATGGGGTATGCCCATGATTTACGCCGATTTGGCTCCCCTTGTCTTCGCCGCAATCTTGGTGCTGATGGTCCCCGGCCTCCTGGTTTCCTGGGCCGCCGGGGCACGGGGGTGGGTGCTGGCAGGATCCGCCGGGCCCGTGAGCGTCTCCATCATCTCGGTGACCGCCATCCTGACCGGATTCGCCGGGCTGCCCTGGGGCATGGTCGTGATCCTGGCCGTTTCCGCCGTTCTTGCAGCCGCAATCTTTGTGCTGCGCCGCCTGCTGCCAGCCCGGCTGCGGAACCATGGGGCACCGGTCCCCGCCGGGCACGGTGCCGGGCACGGCCTGCTGCTGGGCTACGGGCCGCGCCACTGGGCCGGCATCGTCCTCGGCTGGTTTGCCGTGGGCGTGGTCTTCCTCGTGCTGTTCTGGCGCATGGGCCAGATTTTCGGCGGCATCGAGAACATTTCGCAGACCTTTGACAACGTCTTCCACCTCAACGCGGTGCGCTACATCGTCGACACCGGCAACGCGTCGTCGTTGCGGGTCAGCGGTTTCACCTCGTCCACCGGGATGGGCGGCTTCTACCCGGCCGCCTGGCATGACGTCGCTTCGCTCACGCAGCAGGTGACCGGCAGCACCGTCCCCGCGGCCGTCAATGCCACGAACGTCGCCATCTCCGCCCTCCTTTGGCCGCTGTCCTGCCTCCTGCTCGCCACGGCCGTCTTCGGCAAACGGCGGATGGTCGTCGTCTCTGCTGCCGCCTTTTCCGCCGGCTTCAGCTCATTCCCCTACCTGATGCTGGACTTCGGTGTCCTCTACCCCAACCTGCTCTCGATCGCGCTGCTCCCGGCAAGCATCGGCCTGGCGGCCCTGGCGCTGCGCGCCGCCCGCGGACTCGTGCTCCCCACGGTGTCCGCCTGGATCCTCGGGCTGGGTTCGCTTCCGGGGCTGGCACTGGCCCACCCAAGCCAGATGCTTGCGCTGCTGGCCTGGACGTACCCCGCGATCCTGGTGGCCGCCGTCGCCCTGTTCCGACACTGGCGTAGCCGCTTCGGCGTGCCGCGTGCGGCCGGCGTCGTCCTGATTGCGCTGGCCGGCTACACGGCCGCGCTGCTCGTCGCCTGGAAGCTGATCCGTCCCAACGAGGCCCAGTCCACCTGGCAGCCCATCCAGGGCCTCGCCCAGGCATTCGGACAGGCCCTGACCAGCGCCCCGCAGGGCCGGCCCATCCCCTGGCTGATCTTCGCCCTGACCCTGGCCGGCATCTGGGCCATGCTCAGGCAGCGGCGCCACTTGTGGCTGCTCATGATGTTCGGGATCTCCTGCGTGATGTTCATCGTCGTCTCCGGTTATCCGTTTGGCACGCTGCGGACATGGTTCGGCGGCGTCTGGTACAACGATCCGTTCCGGCTGGCCGCCCTGCTGCCGGTGGCAGCCCTGCCCGTCGCCGTCCTGGGGGTCGTCTGGCTGACCGACCTCGTGCACGGGGCGGTCCGCTCCCGGCTGGCCGAAGGCAAGGCCCCGGCATTCGCCGCCTGGACCACCGGTTCGCGGGCCACCGTCGCGTCCGCAGTGGCCGGCGTCCTGGTCTTCACCGGTCTCCTCGGGCTCTCCCAGGGCGGGACCGTGAGCGCCTCCGTCGCCTCGGCCGCCGGAAGCTACGCGCTCACACCGGCCGCCCGGCTTGTGGACACCAACGAGATGATCCTGCTGCGGCGGGTCGCGGCGGAAATTCCGGCAGACAACACCGTGGTGTCCAGCCCGTGGACCGGCGCCTCGATGGTCTACGCCATTGCGGATCGGAAATCCCTGACGCCGCACATCTTCAGCGAGTTCGGCGCCGACACCAGCGCCATCCTGAACCGGCTCAACCAGGCCGGCGAAGACCCTGCGATCTGCGACATCGTCCGGCGGCTCAAGACCTACTACGTGCTGGACTTCGGCACCCGTGAAATCCACGGCTACGTCCACACGATGCCGGGGCTCGTTGGCATGGCCACCGACCCGGACTTCACCCTGGTCGACTCCGAGGGCGACGCGAAACTGTACAAAGTCACGGCCTGCGGCAATTAAGCGGAGGTAAATCTAGGCGCAATTTCGGCGCAGGTCCTGGCCATCTTTTGCACAAGAAAGTGCGCCGCCAGAAGTCGGGGCGACGGCTCGCATCAAATTCGGCTGAATAGTCATTTCGATCGTGTATCTTCATGGGTGAAGACTGAGGTCCCGGGCGCTCCGCCGCCCGGGACCGTTTCCAGTCTTACGTCGCGGAAAGCTCTATATGCGGCCGGCCCCCGCATATCCGACTGGAAGATTTCTCATGCCATTTCGCCCCGCCTCCACGAGGAATTTCCTTTTCACCGCAGTCCTCTGCACGCTGACGGCGCTCGGCACCGGGACGGCCGTCGCCGTCGTTCCCGGCGCCCCGTCCGGCCCCGCCGCACCCGGACCCACGCAGTCGGCGGCTACCGTGGAGGCCCCCGCACCCGGCACACCCGCAGCCCCCTTGGCCCCGGCTGCCTCGCCGACAGCAACAACGGCCCCGTCCGCACCGGCAGCCACCCCGTCGCCCTCCCCCACTGCCACTGCCGAGAATTCGACGGCGGCGCCTGCCCCGTCCTCCACCATGGCTCCAACGGCGCCCGCTCCCGCCCCTGCGGACGGAACGGCCCGCTACATTGTCCGGTACGCCCCGGCGACGGACATCGGTGCCAAGGCCGACGGCCTGGCGTCCCAGGGCGTTGCGGTGGAGAAGACGTTCACGCACGCGCTCAAGGGGGCCGCTATCACCGCGACCCCCGCGAAAGCGGAGCAGCTCAAGCAGGCGCCCGGCGTCGTGGCTGTCCAGCTGGACCAGCGCGTCAGCATCGCCCAGGATTCCTCCCCCTGGGGCCTCGACCGAACCGATCAGCGCAGCCTCCCGCTGAACACCTACTACCAACCCCTCGGCTCCGGCGCCGGCGTCAAGGCGTACATCGTGGACACCGGGCTTCGGTCTACGCACGTCGATTTCCAAGGCCGCGTCGCTCCGGGCTGGAGTTACGACGGCCTCGGAACCGGCGACTGCAACGGGCATGGGACGCACGTCGCCGGCACCGTGGCCGGCACCCAATACGGCATGGCAAAGTCTGCGACCATTGTGCCGGTGCGGGTCCTCTACTGCGACGGTTCCGGTTATTCCTCCGATGTCATTGCCGGCCTGGACTGGGTCACCGCCGACCACAAGGCCGGCCAACCCGCCGTGATCAACATGAGCATGGCAGGCTTCACCGACGCCGCCTTCGATGCGGCCGTGCAGGGGGCCATAGACGACGGCATCACCGTCGTCGCCGCCGCGGGGAACTACCGCCAGGACGCCTGCACCGGTTCCCCTGCCAGGGTCCCCGCCGTGCTCACCGTGGCCGCGAGCGACAAATGGGACAACCAGGCCTCATTCTCGAACTACGGCAGTTGCGTGGATCTCTACGCGCCAGGCGTCAGCATCACCTCCGCGGGCTTTTCCTCCGACACCGCGGAACGGATCGAGTCGGGCACGTCGATGGCCTCCCCGCATGTGGCCGGCGCTGCAGCCGTCCTGCTGTCCCGGAATCCGTCAATGACGCCCGCCCAGGTCAGCGCCGCCCTCATCGACGGCGCCACAGTGGGGGTCATCAACGGTGCTACCCCCGGGACCCCGAACCGCTTGCTGTACTTGCCCTCCCCCCTGGCGCTCAAGGCTTCCGATCTGAACGGACGCTTCGGGGCACAGACCTCCGGTGAGACCTACGGCCTCAAGGACGGTGGTGGCTACATTTCCTTTGACATCGGCGCCATCCACTGGAGCCCCGGCACCGGCGCCCACACCACAGCCGGCGCGATTCGCGCCCTGTGGGGCGGCCGCGGCTTCGAGAACGGCAGCCTCGGCTACCCCACAACCGACGCCCTGAACTACCCCAACGGCGGGGTCGCCCAAATCTTCCAAGGCGGCTCAGTGTACTGGACCGCCGACGGCGGCGCCCACACGACGGCGGGCGCCATCCGTGCGGCCTGGGCTGCCCAAGGGTTTGAAAGCGGCAAGCTTGGCTATCCGGTCACGGACGAAATGGACTACCCCAACGGCGGACGTGCGCAGGGTTTCCAGCGGGGCGCCATCTACTGGACTGCGGCCACCGGCGCCCACGCCACGTCCGGGGCTATCCGGGACGTCTGGGGAACCCTCGGCTTTGAAACAGGAAAACTCGGCTACCCCACCACCGACGAAATGTCGACGGTGAACGGCGGCCGCGCGCAGGCCTTCCAGGGCGGTTCCATCTACTGGACCGCGGCCTCCGGCGCCCACGCCTCGTCCGGGCCCATCAGGGCAGCCTGGGCCGCCCTTGGCTACGAAAGCGGCAAGCTCGGCTATCCCACCACCGACGAAATGTCGACGAGCAACGGCGGCGTAGCACAAGCCTTCCAAAACGGCTCCATCTACTGGACCGCCGACACCGGCGCACGTCCCAGCTACGGACCGATCCGAACCGCCTGGGCGGCGCAGGGGTTCGAGGGCGGCAAACTCGGCTACCCCACCACTGACGTTCTGGGCTACCCCAACGGCGGCCAGGCCCAGGTCTACCAGGGTGGCTCCATCTACTGGACCGCAGCCACCGGCGCCCACGCCACGTCGGGGCCCATCCGTGCGGTCTGGGCGGCGCAGGGCTTCGAAGGCGGCAAACTCGGCTACCCGACGGCGGATGAGACGCCGACGACCAACGGCGGATCCGTCCAGACCTTCCAGGGCGGTGCCATCTACTGGACCGCGGCCACCGGCGCCCACGCCACGTCCGGGGCCATCCGCGCAGCCTGGGCAGCGCAGGGTTCTGAGGGCGGCAAGCTCGGCTACCCGACGGCGGATGAGACGCCGACGATCAACGGCGGGACCGTCCAGACCTTCCAGGGCGGTGCCGTCTACTGGAGCGCAGCCACCGGCGCCCACGCCAGCACCGACCCGATCCGGGCAGCGTGGGCGGCCCTGGGCTACGAAGCCGGCGCACTGGGCTTCCCCAGCACCGACGAACTCAACTACCCTAACGGCGGGGTCGCGCAGGCCTACCAGGGCGGTGCCATCTACTGGACCGCGAACACCGGCGCGCACGCCACGTCCGGTCCCATCCGGGCCGCTTATGCCGCGCAGGGGTTCGAAGGCGGAAAACTTGGCTACCCCACCGGAGACCAAGGACCGGCAGCGAACGGTGGCATGGTCCAGGCTTTCCAGGGCGGCGCCATCTACTGGACCGCAGCCACCGGGGCCCGCGCCAGCTCCGGCCCCATCCGGGAAGCCTGGGCGGCACTGGGTTACGAAGGCGGGATCCTCGGCTACCCGATCTCGGGCGAGCTCAGCTACCCCAACGGCGGCCTGGCCCAGGCCTACCAGGGCGGCTCCATCTACTGGACCGCGGCCACCGGCGCGCACGCCACATCCGGGCCCATCCGCGCCGCGTGGGCGGCGCAGGGCTTTGAGGGCGGCAAACTTGGCTACCCCACGGGTGACCAGGCTCCGGCGGCCAACGGCGGCATGGTCCAGACCTTCCAAGGCGGCGCCATCTACTGGACCGCCGCCACCGGCGCCCGTACCAGCTCCGGCCCCCTCCGCGACGCCTGGGCCGCATTGGGGTACGAAAGCGGCAAGCTCGGCTATCCGGTGACGGACCAGCTCAGCTACCCCAACGGTGGAATCGCGCAGGCCTACCAGGGCGGCGCGATCTACTGGACCGCCGCCACCGGCGCCCACGCGTCCGCCGGACCCATCCGTACCGCCTGGGCCGCGCAGGGCTTCGAGGGTGGGAAGCTCGGCTATCCGACGACGGACGAGGTCGCCACGGCCAATGGCGGGAGGGCCCAGGCGTTCCAGGGCGGGGCCATCCACTGGACGGCGGCCACCGGCGCCCGTATCACCACCGGACCGATCCGCGCTGCCTGGGCCGCACTCGGCTTTGAGACCGGCACGCTGGGCTACCCTGTCACGGACGAGCTGAGTTACCCCAACGGCGGACGCGCTCAGGTGTTCCAGGGCGGCTCGATCTACTGGACCGCGGCCACCGGCGCCCACGCGTCCGCCGGCCCGATCCGCGCGGCGTGGGCGGCGCTGGGCTTTGAGAGCGGCACGCTCGGCTATCCCACCACGGATGAGCTGAGCTACCCCAACGGCGGCCGGGCGCAGGCCTATCAGGGCGGCTCGATCTACTGGACCGCGGCCACCGGCGCCCATGCCACGTTCGGCCCCATTCGCGACGCCTGGGCGGCGCAGGGCTTTGAAAGCGGCAAGCTCGGCTACCCGACCACCGATCAGTACGCCACCGCGAACGGCGGCGTCGCCCAGGGGTTCCAGGGCGGGACGATCTCCTGGACTTCGGCCGGCGGTGCGGTGATCAAGTAGCGGT
>Ga0164308_10002019_pt1 | contig 10807 bp, 9 predicted proteins | sample Whisoiple_246_MG_FD_109983 | JGI IMG/M metagenome (GOLD analysis project Ga0164308, IMG submission 109983) | Soil microbial communities amended with fresh organic matter from upstate New York, USA - Whitman soil sample_246_MG | ecosystem: Environmental > Terrestrial > Soil > Unclassified >... | reverse complement strand
GGCATCATGAAGTGTGACGTGATCGCGGAAGGCGTCGTGGCAGCGACCAAGGAGCTCGGTCTCAAGGTCCCGCTGGTCGTGCGTTTGGAAGGCACGAACGTGGAGCTGGGTAAGCAAATTCTCAAGGATAGCGGGCTAGCGATTCAGCCCGCAGACACGATGTCCGACGGTGCCAAGAAGATCGTCGCCGCCGTGCGCGCTGCGTGAAGAAGGTAGAAGAGCATGGCAATTCTGGTCGATAAGAACACCAAGGTCCTGGTTCAAGGGATCACGGGCTCGGCGGGCTCCTTCCACGCCAAGCAATGCATCGCGTACGGCACGCAGATCGTCGCGGGCGTCACGCCCAATCGCGGCGGAGAAAAGTTCGAAGCCGAGGGCCCCGACGGCAAAAAAGTCATCGTGCCAGTATTCGACACGGTGGCTGAAGCCGTGAAGCAAACGGGCGCCGATACCTCCTGCATCTTCGTACCGCCGCTCGGGGCCGCCGATTCGATTTTGGAGGCGTTCGACGCGGAACTCTCGCTCGTCGTGTGCATCACCGAGGGCATTCCAGTGATGGATATGGTGCGGGTGCGGCGCTCGATCGAGGGCCGCAAGGGTCGACTGATCGGTCCCAATTGTCCGGGGATCATCACGCCCGGCGCGTGCAAGATCGGCATCATGCCCGGGCACATTCACCGCGTCGGGAAATACGGCGTGGTCTCCAAATCGGGAACGTTGACTTACGAGGCGGTCGGGCAATTGACGGCGCTCGGCATGGGTCAGTCGACCTGCGTCGGCATCGGCGGCGATCCGGTTGCGGGCCTGGACTTCGTAGACGTGCTCCAGCTCTTCAACGACGATCCGGACACCGAAGGCGTGATCATGATCGGCGAAATCGGCGGCAACGCCGAGGAGCGCGGCGCGGAGTTCATCGGCAAGTACATGAAGAAGCCGGTCGCTGGCTTCATCGCCGGGACCACCGCTCCCCCCGGCAAGCGCATGGGACACGCGGGCGCAATCATCAGCGGCGGCAAAGGTGCCGCCAAAGACAAGATCGCGGCACTCGAGGCAGCCGGCGTACGCGTCGCGCCGACTCCGAGCGACATGGGCTCGACGCTGAAGAGCCTGCTGAAATAGCGCAACTCACGGGGGCTGCGCCGGCCTTGGAGCCTATTCTGGTAGGCCGACGACCAAGCCTAGCAGCCCCCTTGCCGCGCCACGGTTTTGGCCGAAGTCTCGAGCGGTGATGTCGCTCGAGCCGCGTTCCTGTGCCTACCGTGCGCGACGTTCATCGACGATCGCGACCATCGCGTGGATCGCGACGATCGCGTGGGTCGCGTTTTTACTCTTGGCTTCGCGAGCATCCGCCAGCCAGTCGCTCCCGGGTGTCAGCAAGCCCGCTGCCAGCAGCGACCGCGACGGCGCCGATGCGACGTCATCGGCGCCTTCGGCGCAGGAGAAAGCGGCTCCCGACTCGCCGCGCTTCGCGATGAGTGAGTTCACGCGACTCACGCGCAGCGGCGACTACGAGAATGCGGCTCGCTACCTCGATCTGTCGAAGGTCGACGCGGGTGATGGTCCGATGTTGGCCAAGCGCCTGCGAGACGTCCTCGATCGGCACCTGTTCGTCGACGTGGAAAAGCTGTCGCCGGAGCCGCACGGCAATCCCGATGATGGCTTTCCGCCCGATCGCGACCAGCTGGGCAACGTGCCCGATGCGGCAGGCAAGCCGGAGCCCGTACTGATCGTTCGCCGCGTCGATCGCAATGGGGCGCGCTGGGTGTTTTCTGCGAGCACGGTCGCGCAGATAGACGCTTGGTATGCGCATCTGGAAAATCGTTGGTTGCTCGAACACTTGCCCAAGTGGTCCTTGCGGTTCGGGCCGCAGGAGCTCCGCTGGTGGCAATGGCTCGCGCTGCCGCCGCTGTTGCTTGCTGGCTTCCTGGTCGCCATCGCGATCACGCGCATCTCGCGGCTCATCGTCAAACACTGGCTACGCAAAAATAGTGCAGAGGTCGTGCGCAAGCTGCGCGGTCCGGCCACGCTCGCCTGGACGGTCATCACCAGCTACGCGCTTTTGCCTTGGCTCGGCTTGTACGAGCCTGCAGAAGCCTTCGTCCGGAGCGGCTTGTCGGCCGCGTTTCTGGCCGCATTGTTTTGGGCGCTCTGGCTGGCCGTTGAACTGTGCCAACAGGCCGTGAGCAGCGCCCATTGGGTCAAGAACTCGCACACGGCATCGTCGCTGCTGATGCTCGGTGCGCGGCTGGGCAAATTCGTGGTCGGCGCGTTCGCCCTGGTCGCGGTGCTCGCAGAGCTGGGTTACTCGGCCACTAGCTTGATCACGGGCCTCGGGATCGGCGGCATCGCGCTGGCGCTTGCCGCGCAAAAGACGGTCGAGAACCTATTTGGCGCATTTTCGCTGGCCATCGATCAGCCGTTTCGCGAGGGCGACACGATTCAAGTCGATGGCGTCACCGGTACGGTCGAAGCGATCGGGTTGCGCTCGACGCGCATTCGTACGGTGGATCGGACCCTGATCAGTATCCCCAACGGCAAGTTGGCGGAGATGCGAGTAGAGACAATCACCGCGCGCGATCGGATGCGCTTCTACTGCGTGCTTGGCGTCACGCACTCACCGGCGAAGCAAGTGAGTCAGATTTTGCGGGGCATCGAGGGCGTGTTGCGCGAGAGTTCGTTGGTAGCAAAGGACAGCATCAGCGTGCGCCTGATCGGTCTGACCGATTCGGCGATGAACCTGGAAATCGTGGCCATGCTCGAGACCTCGGAACACGCGAAGTTTCTGGAGGTCCGCCAGGGCCTGCTGCTGGGCATCGTCCAGGTCGTCGACGAAGCAGGCAGCGCTCTGGCGCACCCCGTGAGCAACATTCGACTCAGCGATTCGGCGCAGGCTCAGTTGCTCGAAACAGCGCCGGGCCAGCCCACCACGCCGCCCAACGCGACCTGAGCGCTCAGAAGCCGCCTTCGCAGCCCCAGCGGCTGCCGTTGCAGAAGCAAGCCACGTCTTTGTTGGTCCCCCAGGAGCAGGTTTTGACCACGGAGCAAAGGTCATTCATCGGCTTGGTCGGGGTACACATTGCCGACGGGCCGCTTCCTTGGCACACCCAATGCGCCTCGAAGCTGTTGCCCGAGCACACGCAATAATCATTGCCGGGGTAGGGACACTCGATGTCCGCGTTTGGCTTGCACGAGAGCCCCGCGAGGGGCTTGGTGTCTGGACACAGTGCCCCGTCGCCATAGCATTCCCACCGCTTTGGCGCGTTCATGCCGCCCGAGGTCGCGAGACAGCTGCACGCCCGCCCGGCGTAGAAGCAACTGTTGGGCGTGACCACATCGCAAGAGTCGCTTTTCTGCGGAGCTGTCGCGGGACACACCGGAGCGCCAGCCGAGCCAGCCGAGCCAGCCGAGCCACTCGAGCCACTCGAGCCACTCGAGCCACTCGAGCCACTCGAGCCACCTGAAGCTGTGACGCCGCCAGCGCCGGACGAGCTCCCGCCACTGCCTGCGCTCGCGCCGGCGCTGCCGCTCGCTCCCGCACTCGCGCCTGCAATGCCCCCGGAGCCCGCGTTCGTTCCGGCGTTACCGCCTAGGCCCGGACTCTTGCCCGCGCCGGCTGCAGCACCCGCGCTGCCAAGCCCTGCAGAACCAGTCCCGCCGACGCTGCTCGTTCCTCCCAGGCTCGTCGAGCCCGCGCTATTCTTGCCCGCACCGCCAGAGCTCGGGCGACCCGCAACACCCAGGGTACCACCAGCGCCGGCGCGTTGATTCGAAGTGCCGCCTTCACTCAGGCCCGCCGTTGCGCTTCCGGATCCGGCGACCCCGGGGTCCGACGCTCCTCCGCGCTCGGAGAAGAACTTGGAATCGTCCGCCGAACCGCAGGCAACCGCCAGCGGGACACAGGTCGCAATCAACACCGCCAGGCCACCTGCGAATTTCATAGCTGCTCCGAAGAATCACGCTCAGTGAAAAGAAAGGACTGCATGCTCTTGTAACAGAGTGGCTCGGAGCTCGAGCAAGCTGTCGAGAAAACGACGTGCGGCAGCGCTCGAGCTGTCGTTTTCTCGACTGCGACGTACAACCACTTTTGGTGCTGATGTGGTGCCAACGTGCGCCGAAGCGCGAGCTCAACGTACGTCGATCACGCGCAGGCTGACCATCTCGAGCTGCTGTCCAGCGCCTGGAAACTTTGCCCAGATGCTGACTTCATATCGCCCCGCCTGACCGCGTTTGCCGAGCGGGACCTCGATCCGAAAGTGTTTACCGTTCACTTCCACGGGCTTCTTGGTCACGAAGCCTTTCGGGAAATACAGATCACTCGGTTTAGGTACCGCGTAGCTATAGGTCGTGTTCAAATAGGCTGCGGCCAATGGTTGTTGAGCGTCGATACGGCCGATGCCGACGCCACCGAACGTCACCGGGCCTTTCACTTCGCCCGACACGCTGACCACGTCTCCCGCGTGCGCCGTCTTTGGTAACGCGGCGTAGTCGCCGTAGTCATCCACGAACTCTTGCGACAAGCAGGCGATTGGTACGCCGCTCGGTTTGGCCACACCCACTCCGAATCCAGTATGAGTCGGCTTCAAGATGTTCCTGCGATGACCGTCATGCGGCGGCTTCTCGTCCATGAATGCGCGTTCCACGCGCTCGAGCTCGGCGGCTTCGAAGCGCGGCGCAACCTCCAACTTTCGCGCCTTGCCGTCAGCAATGCAGCCGGCGTTCTCCTGCACGAAGTCGCTGCCACCGGCCTCCGAGTAGCGCTGTTCCGGGACCGAGCCGTCACTACCCCAGTGTGCGGTGAAGCCGACCTGAGCCATGTCTTCGGCGTGCCGTTGGCCAGCGCGGCTCGCGGCTTCGTCCATCACCACTGGACCGAGACCATGCTCCGCGCGGTCACGGTTCACGAGCGCGAGCACGTAGCGCCTCGCTTGCTCCAGGTTCATCGGCGCCTTCGGCGGCAAGCCGGGCAGCGCGGTGCCCGAGCGCTCGCGCTGCCCGGGGGGCGCTGAAGGGCCCGCACTCGAGTGCGAAGCACAGGCGGCGAAGCCCAAGCCGACCGACAATAGGAACACCGAACTGTCTCGCCAAAGGTCGGAGCGCATTCCCCAAGGCTATCCGACAAAAGCGCGCTGACCAGTGCGGCATCCGCGCCCGGTTGAGCACCCGGGAGCTGGCCGGCGTTTACCTGGCGCGGATTCTGACCAGCCCCGGGGCAGAAGCGCCGGATTCGGCATTGTCAATGGCGGGAGTCTTGCTATGAGTGCGCGGAACTAACACGCCTTTTGGCAGGAAAAGAGAACGAAAATGGCCCTCGAGCGCACCCTCTGCATCATCAAACCCGACGCCGTAGAAAAACGAAAGCAAGGCGCGATTTTGCAACGCCTGCAAGAGGAGGGCTTCGTGGTGCTCGGCCTGCGTCAAACGCAGCTCTCGCGCCGAACTGCGGAAGGCTTCTACGCGATCCATCGCGAGCGTCCGTTCTTCGACGAGCTGTGCACGTTCATGACCCGCGGCCCCGTCGTGGTGATTGCGCTGGAACGAGAGAATGCCGTGCAACATCTGCGAAACGTGATTGGCGCCACGGACCCGGCTAAAGCGGCCGAAGGCACGGTGCGCAAACAGTTCGGCGCGAACGTCGGCGAAAACGCGGTGCACGGTTCGGATTCGCCGGAAAACGGCCGCATCGAAACCAGCTTCTATTTCCAGGGAGCCGAACTGCTCTGATCCAGCGAGGTGAAAGATCGCTAACCGGCCCGCTGGGCTAGGCCGGGCGGGCGAGCAAACGCTGAGCCAGCGGCCCGTGCGCCGAAGGCGACGGGCCGAACGACCTACTCACCCGAGCGGCAAGAACTGGTCTAGCCTAGCGGCCTCCATGCAGAGCGGGAAGCCGCCCCCAGAATCTCGCACCGATCCGCTGGGCAGCGTTGAACTCGACGCTGCACGCGGAACGTTGCGCGAAGCCCAGAGCGCGCTCCGCAATTTCGCTGAGCTGCTGCACTCCGTTCGTGTTGGCTCGAAGGCGCTGATCGCAGTGCTTCCCGACGTCGCCGCTGGCTGCGCGCCGATGCGGAGCACCGTAGACGGCTTGCTCGCCGCCGTAGCGGGCCGCCCTGAGTTGGCGGAAGCGAGTCGCGCGTTGCACGGCTACTTTGCGCCGCGCCTGACGCACTTGGACCAAGAGCTGGCAGCGGCGGCGCACCGCCCCTTGAGCGCCAAATCCCGCTTGGGGCTCGAGCAAGTGATCACGCGTTTGTCACTGGAGCTGGACACCGCGCGCGGCCTGCTCGATTTAATGGTGGAATCCGTGTCGGGACGCTCCGTTCCGGTTGATCTCGCCGGACTACTCCAGGAAAGCTTCGCGGGGCCGCCGAGCGGCGGCTCTTGGAACCGCGAGCACATCACGGCCACGATGAGCATCGTGGAGGCCGATGCCGAAGTGGAACTGAACCCACGCATCGCCACCGCGCTGTTCGCGCTGGGCGTGGAGTTGGTGGCGCGGGGCCGCCCGGGCACGCCCCACGTGTTGGTCGATCGCGATCAAGCAGGCTCCTATCGCGTCAACATCGATCGCCGCAAAGTGACCGGCAGCGATGACCTGGTGTTGATCGCGCGTGGCGTGATCGAACCTACTTTGACGTGCTTGACGGCGATCGCGCACCTTTCGGGGGTGTCCTTGGCCTGGGACGAGCGCACGGCCAGTTTGCAGTTCGCGTTTCCGGAGCGCCGCGCGTTGCACTGCAAAGACGAAGCCGGCTGAGCGTTTTCTCGCCCGCGCCTGGGGAGTGAGGAACCTGCTCTTGCGACCGTCGACGAGCACCGGTATTGGGCAGGTCATGTCCGACCTCCAGCCACTGATTGAAGCCGCTTGGGCCGACCGTTCGCTACTCGCGAAAGACGAATACAAAGCCGCCGTGGCTCAGGTCTTGGCCGACTTGGATCAGGGAAAGTTTCGCGTGGCTACCCAAGACTCGCCGGGCAAGTGGACGACCCACGCCTGGCTGAAGCAGGCGGTCTTGCTGTACTTCGGCATCGCCAAGATGGAGCGTATCGAAGTCGGCCCGTTCGAATTCTACGACAAGATCCCGCTCAAAAAGAATTTGGACAAAGCCGGCGTGCGCGTGGTGCCCCCCGGCACGATTCGCTACGGCGCGTTCGTCGAGTCGGGCGCGATCGTGATGCCCGGATACGTGAACATCGGCGCCTACGTCGGTTCGGGAACCATGGTCGACACTTGGGCCACCGTGGGCTCATGCGCGCAGGTCGGCAAAGATTGTCACCTCTCGGGCGGCGTCGGCTTGGGCGGCGTGCTGGAGCCCCCGGGAGCGCAACCCGTGATCGTGGAAGACGGCTGTTTCATTGGCTCACGTGCGATCGTCGTGGAAGGCATGCTGGTCGAGCGTGAAGCCGTGATCGGCGCAGGCGTCGCGCTCACCGCGTCTACCGCAATCATCGACGTCACGGGGCCGGAGCCTGTGGAGTATCGCGGGCGTGTTCCCGCGCGCAGCGTGGTCATCCCCGGCATGCGCACCAAGAAGTTCCCCGCCGGCGAATACCAGATCGGTTGCGCCTTGATCATCGGTCAGCGCAAAGAGAGCACCGACAAAAAAACGAGCCTCAATTCCGCTTTGCGGGACTTCAACGTCTCCGTTTGAACGACCGCCTTTCGTCACTGGACCGGACAGCTTGCTACGCGCGAGACGCTGACGTCGTCCACGTAGAGGTCGTCCGGCGCAAAGGAGGCGCTGCAAGCACTGCCACTCCGCAAATAGAGCGTCAGGTTCTCGACGAAGGAAGGGAAGTAAGAGCATCCGGTTTCCTCCGTCCACACATCAGTTTCGGGCAGCGAAACGCTCCCTAACAGATAGTCCATGCCGGTTGCTGCAGGGCGTCGGTAGAAGAAGTGCAACTCGTATGCGAACAAACCGTCGACGGGGGCAGGAGGCAAGCTGAACGTGGTGCTGGCAGAGAGTTGATCTTGATCGCCTAGACACGCGGTGCCCACCAGGTGCAGATAGCCGCTCCCTGAATGTGCCAACGCAGGGTTCGACTCGATGTGCGCGGAGGAGGAAGCCGCGCTACTGACGAGCATCCACGAACTCACACCATCTTGGCGCTCGAACCCGGGATCGTCAATGAAGCTCGGGGACGAGCACCCCGGATCATCGACGACGGCGAGATCATCGATCACGAAATCGCGTGCGTCCGTCCCGTCATCGATTGAAAGCCCCAAGTCCGCGACTAGCCCAGATACGGAATCCGGAAGACAGACCCGATGCGTCTCGAATGCTCCGGTCCCGAGGACGTGCCAAGTACCGCCGAGCGATAGGTTGACTGTCGCACCCGCGGTGCCCCGCACTTTGAATTGGAGAGCAGCGTGCGGTCGCGACGAGCCGAGTGGAACGGAGATGGTGCCGTGGAGGGACACCTGCTGCGCAACGGTTCGAGCCAGGTGCGCAGCGTGCGATCCCTGGCTGCCGAGCCCTGCGGCAATTTCGGCGATCCCACCTGGCCCAGAGCTGGCCGCCGTCCAGCCTCCCGTGCCCTCGAAGTCGCCGTTGGGAACTTCGCCAGGTGCCGGACACGTGGCGTCCGATACGATGCCGACATGATCGACAAACGAGCCGTTGATTTCCCAGCAAGTGCCCAGCGTACGTGCCCACAGCGAAAACTCCGCACCGGGGCCATACGCGCCTTCGCCCAAGCAGGTCCGCCGCGTGGCGTACGCTTCGCGGCCGTCGAACGAAAGCACGGGGCGTCCACGGACCAGTAGGCTACCAATGGTACCACCGACCCCCGATCCCGCGCTCAGCTCGACCGCGGTCGGTCCCCTGACGGAGAACGGAGCCGCATCGAACTGCTGACGAGCGAAGATCGCGCCGGTGCAGTTGCTCGTGGTCCCGATGTGGCCTGTTGCGGCATCGTAGTCTGGGTACATGGGCAGCCAAATTCGACCGGGATCGACCGCGCCAGTCGCTTGCTTGGGCTGAATGACCGCGCCATTCGAAAGTGTCCATGCGTTCGGGGGCAGCTCCTGAAAGCCCGGATCGAGTAACCCGGTCCAGCCGGGGGTGCCCGCTTCCCCGCCTTTACCGGCTGCGCCGGCAACCGCCAGCGTCCCGGCGACGCCCGCCGTGGCGATACCCCCGGCCACGCCCTCTTTGCCGGCCGAACCTCCTGCGCCAGCTTCGGCAAGACTGCCCACTTCACCCGCCCGTCCGCCCGCATCCCGTCCGCCCGCATCCCGTCCGCCCGCATCCCGTCCGCCCGCATCCCGCCCGCCCTGATTGCGTCCGGCGGCGCCTCCGCGATCGACGTCGTTCGCGTCGGAATGGACCCTCGCGCAGGCGAACGACAGCAAGACGAACGGCACCCACCCGGAAGTTCGCATGGCTTTCATAATATTCGGGAATCGCAAATCCGGCCAGCTCCGGCTGGAAAAGGCCCATAACGACAGCTGAAGCGCGCTCGGTTCGGGGTTCCGATCGCAGACCGGATGTGCGAGGTAAAGCTCTGCCCTCATGTCACTCGCCGAAACGCTGCTCTGGTTGTGCAAGATCCCTTCGCCCATCGGTGAGGAGCGCGAGATCTGTGATCGCGTCTCGGAACGCCTGAACCAAGTTCGGCTCGCCGCGCCGATTCGCCGCTATGGTGAGTCCATCGTGGTGCCACTCACGCGCGGCAACGGCGGTCCGCACGTCGCGCTCGCGGGTCATTTGGACGTGGTGCGCACGGTGCATGAAGGTCCCGCTCGCATCGAGGGCGATCGCTTGTACGGCGCGGGCGCCGCGGACATGAAGAGCGGACTTTCGCTGATGCTCGACATCGCCGAAAATCCCACTCGCCCCAACGTCGACCTCACGCTCGTGTTCTACGCGCGTGAAGAAGGCCCATTCGCCGAAAATGAACTCGGACCGGTGCTGGCTCAAGACCCCGAGCTGAGCAAGGTCGACGTCGCGGTCGCACTCGAGCCGAGCGACAACCGCTTGCAACTCGGTTGCAGCGGCTCGCTGCATGCAACCGTGCGCTTCCGCGGCCGAACTGCCCACAGCGCCCGCCCGTGGCAAGGCGAAAACGCGATTCAAAAAGCTGCCGGCGTACTCACGCGCTTGGCCGCGGAAGAGCCGCGCCCGCACCTGATTGACGGGCTCGAGTGGCGCGCGGTGATCAGCGCCACCATGGCGAGCGGCGGCCGCGGTCGCAACATCATTCCCGATCTGTTCGAGCTCAACTTGAATCATCGCTTTCCCCCGCTGCGCAGCGCCGAAGAGGCGCAAGCCTACGTGCGAGCGCTGGTCGGTGACGATGCAGAGCTAGAATTTACGGACGTATCGCCGTCCGCGCCGCCGCTCCGCAATCACCCGTTGATTCGCGCTTTGGCCGAGAGCGGCGTGGTCGCCGTCGAACCCAAGCAAGCGTGGACCGACGTCGCGCGTTTCGCCGGCCTCGGCATCCCTGCCGTCAACTTCGGTCCGGGCACCAACGCCCAAGCGCACCAAAAGAACGAGTGGACCGAGCTGCCCTTGCTCGATACGGGCCGCGACATCCTGAAGCGCTGGCTCGACACGATCGCGGTTGGCGTGACTTGATTTTGATGGTCACGCGCCACGTCGAGCGCTGTCTCAGCCTTCGGCGTCGCGGACGCCGGCAGAGGCATTAGCCGCAAAGGCCGCCTGCGCGTCGACGCCCAGGTGGGCCTGGAGTTCGATGAGCGAATATCTTTGCGCTGACAGCGCCTGAGCACGACGAGCTACGGCCCGTTGTGCGCACGCAAAACCATTGAAACGGTGTTATCTTCGACACATGACACGGG
>Ga0164308_10002018_pt1 | contig 10808 bp, 6 predicted proteins | sample Whisoiple_246_MG_FD_109983 | JGI IMG/M metagenome (GOLD analysis project Ga0164308, IMG submission 109983) | Soil microbial communities amended with fresh organic matter from upstate New York, USA - Whitman soil sample_246_MG | ecosystem: Environmental > Terrestrial > Soil > Unclassified >... | reverse complement strand
CGATCAGGCGCTTTCGGCTGGCCGCGGTCTTCGCCACCATTTCCGCTTTTTCCGGGCCTACGCTTTTGAACAGCACCGCCTTCTCGGTCTTCTCGATGATCGTACCAAGCCCCGTCAGCGGCACCGGCTCGTCGTGGATTTCGACCTCATCCATGTCGACCAGCCGCTCGACAAACCGACGGAGCCGATACTTTTCCATGTTGATGTTGGACGTGGCTTTGGTGCTCGTCATCATCGCATTCCCTCGGCACGGATTAGACTACAGATATTTTATCTGACATCTCCGTTAAGCCCATAGACGTCGAACCAGCGCGGGTCACTGTTACGGTGCCCCACCATCGTGTATAGCTCGCCAAACGCGCTCGGGAGTGACTAGCATTTCAATGTGCGTTACGCCGTAGTCCGCCAGCGCATCGACCACCAACACCTTACCCCAGAGAATCAACGCGTCGGGGCAGACTATGAGCAATAGATTCTAGCGGTTTCGCAAAAGGACGCAGCCATTCGCTCAGTTTCGACCACCGCCGCCGGCCCGACACGTTGCGCACTGCGATGGCGACGGCCTTCTTTTGGCCGAGCAGCACGACCAGCCGTTTGCCGCGTGTGACGCCAGTGTAAAGAAGATTCCGCTGCAGCATGGCGTAGTGCTGGGTGAGCACCGGAATGACCACGGCCGGGTACTCGGAGCCCTGGCTTTTGTGGATCGTCGCCGCATAGGCCGGCACCAGCATGTCGAGTTCGCCAAATCCATAGGTGACAGACCGACCGTCAAAGGTCGTAACGACCTCTCCTGCATTGGCATCGACATCGTCGATATAGCCGATATCGCCGTTGTAAACCTCCTTGTCGTAATCGTTCTCGATCTGCATGACCTTGTCGCCGGGGGCGAACGTCCAGCCGAACCGCTCCACCTTGCGATCCCTGGCAGGATTGAGCGCGGCCTGCAGCTCGATGTTCAAAGACCGTGCACCCACACCGCCGCGGTTCATCGGACACAGCACCTGGATGTCACGAATAGGATCGAGGCCGAACCGTTTGGGGATACGTGTCTTCACCAGTTCGATGATGCGGCCAACTGCGATTTCGGGATCGTCCGCCTGCACGAAATAGAAATCGCTCTCGGCTGCGGGCGGGCTAAGGTCGGGAATCGAGCCCTGGTTGATGCGATGGGCACTGGTGATGATACGGCTACTTGCGGCTTGACGGAACACTTCGGTGAGGCGCACCACGGGTACGGCGTCTGATGCGATGACGTCGGCCAGCACTTGGCCTGGCCCGACGGAGGGAAGCTGATCGATATCGCCGACGATAAGGAGGGCGGCCTGCTCCGGCACCGCCTTCATCAGCGATTGCATCAGCATGATGTCAACCATAGACGTCTCGTCGACAACCAGCAGGTCACAGTCGAGCGGGTTGTCGTCGCCGCGTTTGAAGCCGCCGCTCTTGGGATCGACCTCCAGCAGGCGGTGGATGGTCTTGGCCTCGAAGCCGGTCGCTTCGGTCATGCGCTTCGCGGCGCGGCCGGTCGGCGCGCATAGCAGCAGGCCGGTCCCCTTCGCCGCCAGGACGCGCAGAATGGCCCTGATGATGGTGGTCTTGCCGACGCCGGGACCGCCCGTCATGACCAGCACCTTGGACACAAGCGCTAGCCGGATCGCGGTGACTTGGCTTTCAGCAAGGGCAAGACCCATTTGCTTTTCAACCCACGGCAAAGCCTTATCCGGGTCGATCCAGGGCCAAGGCAGCGTGCCGCTCGCGAGCCGACTCAGGCGCTCTGCGATCGTGCGCTCAGCACAATGGAGGCCAGCCAGAAACACGCACGCAGTTTCGCCAACCCGGTCGGCGATCACTGTGCCCTCCTGCAATTCGAGTTCAATCGCAGTGCGGATGAGTTCCTGCGGGACCTCGAGCAGCTTTTCGGCCAGCGGGGTTAGCTCTTCCGTCGGCAAGCCACAATGCCCCTCGTCCATGGCCTCGGTCAGCGCATAGGAAACACCGGCTCGGACACGGATCATCGCCGTCTTTTCGATACCGAGCTTCATGGCGATCGCGTCGGCGGTCTTGAAGCCGATGCCGCGAATATCGCGCGCCAGGCGATACGGGTTCTCGGTCATGACCTGGATGGCATCAGCGCCATAGGTTTTGAAAATCCGTACCGCGCGTGCCGTGCCGACCCCGTTGCTATGCAGGAACACCATGATTTCCCGCACCGCCTTCTGTTCGGCCCACGCCGCGAGAATGCTGGCCGCGCGAACCGGCCCAATGCCATCCACCTCACGCAGACGGTCCGGCGTCGCTTCGATGACGTCGAACACCTTTTCACCGAAAGCGCGCACGAGCTTCTTCGCATATACGGGACCAACGCCCCGGATCATGCCTGACGAGAGGTACTTCTCGATGCCGTCGGCCGAGGTCGGCGGCGACGTGCGCAAGAACCGCGCCTTGAACTGCTGGCCGTGGGTGCGGTCGTTGACCCATTCGCCCGAGGCGGTGATCCACTCGCCGGCTGCAATGGCTGCGGCATGGCCGACCACGGTCACCACATCGCGATGCCCGCGCGCCTTGGCGCGCAGAACGCAGAAGCCGTTTTCGGCATTGTGATAGGTGACGCGCTCGATGAGACCGGCCAGCACTTCCTGGGGAGATGTCTGCGGCTGCGGCTTCATTTCAATGGTCGCATCACGAGTGTTGCACGCTGGTCCCGCCAGCCCGACGTATACGCCATAGGCATGCGGTGATCGCACCGGGCCGCACGACGGAATGGCGCCCGAACTGCGTCCGCCGCCCGTCGAACGGCCGCGGGCCGATAAGCTCGACGGCGAAGCCTAGCACCTGACGCTCGAATAGGGTTATGCACGGTGCCACCTCTGCTGACGAAGCCCACGATTCGTCGTAGACTAGCTGCGTTCCACTCGCACCAATAGCCTTCGAGCTGCAGTGCCGACAACGAAGAGTTATGACACCTGCGCACGACCAACGTCATCGAAAGCTCGTTCGCCACCGTGCGTCACCGCACCGTGCGCTCGAAGGGAAATCTTTCGAAGAAGACTGCGCTCGCGATGATCTTCACTGGCGCTTCGGCTTGCCGAGTTTTCCGAGATTGGCCTCGTCGGGACGAACAGTGTTAGCTTGGAATGCCCATAAACAGGAGGACGAAATGAGAATGGCTCTGCGCTCGCTCCTGGTGTTCGTCCTGGTGCTTTTGAGCGGAGCGGCTCCGGCAGAAACATGGCCGACGCGGCCAATCAAGTTCGTGGTGCCGTTCGGCCCCGGCATAGGCATCGACATTATGGCGCGCACGGTTGCCGACCGCCTCTCGCACAAGCTCGGCCAGCCCGTGATTGTGGAGAATATTCCAGGTGCCGGGAACATCCTGGGGGCACAAGCTGTCGCGCGTGCGGCGCCGGACGGGTATACCTTCTTATTCACTGGGCCGAGCCCCGTCGTCACCAACATTTTTGCCTTCAAATCGCTGCCCTATGATCCGTATCGTGACTTCACTGCGGTTGCGATGATTTCGGATCGAGGCCCATTCGTGATTTCGGTGAATCCCAAGTTACCGGTTTCGACACTTCCCGAGCTGCTCGCTTATGTGCAGACCCGTCCGGGTCAATTGCATTATGCGATCGATGGCTCGGCGATATTTCAAAGCGTTGTCGCCCGATCCTTTGCCAAGACCGCGGAAGTCGACATTGTCGAGGTCGGATATCGCACCACATCTCAGGCGTTACAGGACACCGTCGCCGGATTCACCGAGATGGTTTTCAGCTCGGTGGCGGCCAGCTCGGGCCTTGCCGAGCAGGGCAAGTTGAAACGGATTGCGATCACCTCGAAGGCCCGTTTTCCGGGTGTCGAGGACCTACCGACCGTCGGGGAAACGCTTCCCGGGTACTCCTTCGAGGGATACATCCCGCTGTTGGCGCCGGCGGGCCTGCCCGCCGAGATCGCGGAGCGCATAAACCGGAAAATCGACGAGGTTCTGAGGGAGCCCGAAGTGTTAACACGGTTCCAGACATTCGGTTACGCGACCAGCGGCGCGGATACCCCCGAAGGCGTCAACGAGTATATCCGCGCCGACAGAGAGCGATGGAAAGTTCTCGCCACGGAGCTCAATCTTCAGCCAAAATAATCTTCGACTAGTGGACCGCTCCGGCGATCGTTATCGCCTCAAAATGGTCCGACGCCCGAACACCTGCCTACCCGTCGAAGAACACCCTAGGTTTGAAATCGCCAAAATGCAGTCTCGACACAGCTTAGTCGAACAAACCGGTCAAAGATCTCAGCGTCATGACCACAAGTGTCGCAGCTCCAACAATGTAGAGCGCTGTTGCTGCTCACGTACGCCGACCTGCTCGGTGCAATCATTAAATCATTACATTGAGGACACGTCATCCCATACGGAGAGTAATCGTCGCACCTAACGACCGCCATGATGATCTCCATTGTCTTGGATGTTCTATATGGTGGGAGATCAAAGGCTGTGTGACGTGTGTCACTACCTTGGGGATATGTTGCCTGCGGCGAAGATGGTGCTCCGGCAGGCTCAGAAGAACGTCTATTCGGAGACTGGCATCCTCGGCACCGCACCAGCGGCACTCAGTGGGCCGAGGCGCGGGGCTGCTTGAAGCAACCTTCGCTGCGCGGCCCGATCAACATGGGATCGCTCCGGGTTCTTGTGGCGTCCCTGACTGCCTTCTATGCTGCCTGCTCTTAAACAAAACGGAGAACCCGAAGTGGCTAAGAGAAGAAAACACAAGCTGTCCGGACTGGATTTTCAAGGACTCTTGGACCTACGCAGTCAAGTTGAGGAGGCGTTGACCAGCTATCGCTCCACCCTCGAAAAGCAGTTGGCGGCACTCGGAACCTCTGTTGCATCAATCGGTGACAAGGTGGCGCGGGGAGTGCGTGGAAGCTTAAAGGGGACGAAGGTCGCCCCAAAATTTAAGGGACCATCCGGGGAGCTATGGGCTGGACGTGGTGCGAAGCCCCGTTGGCTGGTTGCCGCGATCAAAGAAGGGAAAAAAGCCGAAGATTTTTTAATTGAGAAGACCACCCGCACGTCGAAGAAGGCGCGCAGAAGAAAGAAGTGACCATAGGTAGCCAGCTTCCGTCAGGCCGACATCTTGGGTCTTGTGACGCCCGATCAGTTCTAGACCGGGGATCGGATGCCTCTCTGTGCTGTGTGTTGGGCAGGTTCCGGGCAGTTTATGCCGGGAGAGAAGAATCTCTAGGACTGTCGATCAGGATGGCAGAATTGGGCAATTAGGCCCGCAGCGTACCCCACTTTGGGGGTTTTGCGCTTAGCGGAGCCGGGTGGAATGAGTTACGCTTCTGTCCTCAGCAGTACGGCGAAGGCATGCAGCTCGCTGGTACTTGGCGAGCATGGCCGATCAAGAGCGTTTCTGTGGTGAATATCCCGCCACACCTCTAGCTAGAGGACAGCTATATGCGAAACATAATCATAACGATGATCTTTCTTCTGACTTTGGTCGGGGCCAATGGGATAGTCGCCCTGACCGCCAAGGCCGACGATAATCCGTGTATCGCGTGCCAGAACCGCTGCTTGAAATTCAATCCAGCCAACTACGCGAACTGCAAATTGAAGTGTAAGGGCTCAAGTGTCTGCTTGGGTCACAAGACGCGTTCCAAGTAGCCAAACCGTAGCCAGAAAGCAATCAGGCTCCGGGCGGGACACCCAGCCCGCCAGGAACGCAACAGGGGGCCGCGCTAGATAACGGTGAGTAGGCCGGGCGTCCGACCACGCGGCTTCGGCCGCCTAAAACGGATGAGGAAAGTATTCGACCGGAACGCTGTTGCCCTGCTTGACCATGATCTCGTGGGGCGAGACCGGCGTGGACGCCTCGGTGGCCTTCAAGTGCGAAGCATTTGACTTGACGTGCGTGGGCTTCCGTTTCCGGGAAGCGGGACTATGGGAGGCCGCTCGTCCGAGTCTGGGTTCGCATTTGGCCCAGGATTATCCTGCAACTGGACCTACGGTTACGTCATGGTAGAGGACTGAGGGAGGAAAAGCACAATGCCAAAGCTTACGGATGCGGTAGGACGTCATCTTCCGTTCAAGCTAGGTAAGCTTCCGGCGCGGCCGGGTGCCGTCACATTCAAATTCGCGGCATTCGCCGTCAAAGAGCAGTTGCCGACGCCCCCCAAAGTTTTTGGCCATCAAGGCGTAATCGGTGATTGGCTGATGCTTGGGAACGACCGTTGGGGGTGTTGCGTATTTTCTGGTGGCGCTCACGAGACAATGATGTGGAGCAAGATCGGTGAGGCTCCGGATGCCAGCTTCAACGACGCCTGTATCGCCAAAGATTACGGCGCGGTAACCGGATTCAAAGTTAATGATCCGAATACGGATCAAGGAACCGACATGTCTGCGGCTGCATCCTACCGACGTAAGACTGGGCTAGTTGATGCGGATCGAAAACGCCACAAAATACTGGCGTACATGGCACTGAAGAAACGCGATACCGACCAACTCGCCGTAGCCGCCTATATGTACGGGGCTGTTGGCATCGGTGTGCAGTTCCCGGCTTCAGCCATGAGCCAGTTTGAGGCTCGAAAGCCTTGGAAGCCGGTAACCGGGTCCGCGATCGAGGGCGGTCATTATGTTCCGGTGGTCGGCCGGGTAAAAAACGGCAATTTCCTAGTCGTCACATGGGGCCGTCTGCACGAAATGACCCCGGAATTCTACAAGAAATATTGTGACGAAGCGCTTGTCTATTTATCGTCCGAGATGCTTGTGGGCGGTAAAAGCGTCGAAGGTATAGATCTTGCTAAGCTAAAAAGCAGCCTTTCGAGGCTGGGCTGATGACTTCATTAGCACAAGCGAGAGCGTTGGACATGCTCCGTTCGCAAGGATGGAGCGTCGTCTCATCCGAATCCAGTCGCGGGGGTCCTATAGTTATGGAAAAGGATGGAAAGCGCATTTCCGTTCGACCGGATGGGAGCTACGCCGAGGTATAGTAAACTCACGATCAGAATTTTTCTTGCCATACTGTTCATAGGATCGTCAGGAGCAAATGCGGTAAAGCTAAATTGCCACAAGTTGGCCGGCGTAATGCTCATCATCAAGGCCGCGCCTTCAGCGGCGTTTCTGCACCGCGAGACAACCTCATCGTTGGTGGATCTTGCGGTAAGAAGAGTTTGCAGTGAGTCGACCGAAAATATGCTGATGGCTAATCGCATTCGCGATTGGGACGGCATCCCTCGCCTTCGGCAGGGGGCCGCAAGATTTGGCTTGCCACTGACGCAAGTCATGCGATGGAAATGATCGCGAGATGGCGTTCGAAGCGTTTCTCGCTGGCGATCGGATGAAGCGGGAGCGCGCTAATGGCCATCAACATGTCGGCGTGGTCGATCCGGCATCCACTGCCCCCCATCGTCATGGCTGCGGCAATTGTTGTGCTCGGCTGCATCAGCTTCAGCAAGCTGCCGGTTACGCGCATGCCGAACGTCGACGTGCCCGTCATCTCGGTCACCGTTGCGCAATTCGGAGCCGCGCCCGCTGAGCTCGAATCGCGGGTCACAAAGATCGTCGAGGATGCCGTCGCCGGGGTGACCGGCGCCCACCACATCAATTCCGTCATCACCGACGGGATAACCAACACGACAATCCTGTTCCGCTTGGAAACAAATACGGATCGTGCGCTCAACGACGTCAAGGACGCCGTGACGAGCATCCGCGCCAATCTCCCGCCCGGCATCGAGGAGCCCCTGATCCAGAGAGTGGATATCGCCGGCCTGCCGATTCTCACTTATGCCGCGGTAGCGCCCGGGAAAACGCCGGAGCAACTCTCCTGGTTCGTCGACGATGTCGTCATCCGAGCGCTGCAAGGGGTTCGCGGCGTCGCGCGGGTGGATCGCATCGGAAGCGTCGAGCGCGAGATCCGGGTCGGGCTCGATCCGGTTCGACTTCAGTCGATCGGCCTGACGCCGCTCGATGTGAGCCGCCAGCTTCGCGGCAGCAACGTGGACCTGGCCGGCGGGCGGGCCGAGATCGGGGGTCGCGACCAGGCCATCCGCACCCTCGCCGGCGCAAAGACGGTTGCCGATCTCGGAGCGACGAGGATCGCCCTGCCGGCGGGCGGCGAATCGCGGTTGGACGATCTGGGACTCATCACCGATACGATCGCGGAGCCCCGAACCTTTGCGCGATTCGATGGCGTCCCCGTGGTGGGTTTCAATATTCTGCGTGCGAAAGGCGCCAGCGATGTCACCCTCGCAGAGGCGGTTGCTGCCCGGATTGAAACCATCAGGGTGGCGAATCCGGATGTCGGCCTCAAGCTAATTGACACCTCCGTCACCCATACGATCGGCAATTACGAGTCGGCGATGGATACGCTGTATGAAGGAGCGATCCTGGCGGTGATCGTGGTGTTCCTGTTCTTGCGGGATTGGCGGGCGACCATTATCGCGGCTGTCACGTTGCCACTGTCGATCTTTCCCGCCTTTTGGGTCATGCATCTGCTTGGCTTCTCGCTGAACGTCGTGACCTTGTTGGCGATCACGCTCAGCACCGGAATTCTCGTCGATGACGCCATTGTCGAGATCGAGAACATCGTGCGGCATATCCGGATGGGAAAATCGCCCTATCTGGCTGCACTCGAGGCGGCCGACGAGATCGGCCTTGCGGTCATCGCCATCAGCCTAGCGATCGTCGCAGTGTTCATCCCGGCCAGCTTCATGCCGTCCGTTCCGGGCCAATTTTTCAAACAATTTGGAATAACCGTCTCGGTACAGGTGCTGTTCTCCCTGCTCTGCGCACGGATGATAACGCCGATGCTCGCGGCCTATTTTCTGCGCTCTCATCAGGGCCAGGAGAAGAGCGATGGACGCACCATGCGTCTCTACACCCGTCTTGTCACCGGAGCGGTGCGATATCGTTTCATAACTGTGACTCTTGGCTTGCTGTTCTTCGCTGCGTCGTTGGCTGGAGCGTCTCTTCTGCCGAGCGGCTTTCTGCCTGTGACCGATACCGCGCGCTCCATGCTCGGCATCGAACTTCCTCCCGGCTCGCAGCTCTCCGACACGGAGGCGGTGACCGATACCATTGTCAATCGTGTGCGCAAGCGGCCTGAGGTTGCGAGCGTCTTCGTCGACGGCGGACGTATTCCAAGCGGCGCCGTCGACGTCGGCAAGGCAGCGATCACGATCAGCTATGTGCCGAAATCAAAGCGATCGTTCTCGCAGCAGCAGCTCGAACACCTGATCGGCCGCGACCTGGCGGACATTCCGGACATCCGTTATTGGTTCGTTGACGATACTGGACAGCGGAATGTCAAATTCATCGTCACCGGCCAGGATAACGCCACGGTGGCGAATGTCGCGTCCGACCTCACCGCGCAAATGCGCCAGCTGCCAATTGTGGCGAACGTCATCTCTGGGGCGACGCTCAATCGCCCCGAACTGAGGATTTATCCACGCCGGGACCTCGCGGTCCGTCTCGGGGTATCGACCGAGAGCCTGGCGGAAACGATCCGGGTCGCGACCATCGGGGATGTCGGCCCGGCGCTTGCCAAGCTCGACACCGACGGGCGGACGATCCCGATCCGCGTCCTGCTGGAAGAGAACGCCCGTGCCGATCGCCAGGTTCTCGAGCAGATCCGCATCCCGTCACAACGCGGAGGTGGTGTGCCGCTGGTCGCCCTCGCCGACATCAGCTTTGGGGAAGGAGCCACCCAGATCGTTCGCTACGATCGTCAGCGTCAGGCCAGCGTCGAAGCGGATTTGGCCGGCGGCGCCGCGCTCAGCGAGGCGCGGGAAGCGATCAAGGCGGTGTCGGTGATGAACCATCTCCCAGCCGGCATCACGGTCAGCGAGGGCGGCGACGCCGAACTTCAGACAGAGCTGTTCGACGGATTCGGCGGGGCCATGCGCAGCGGGCTGATGATGGTCTACGTGGTGCTGGCGGTTCTGTTCACCAGCCTCCTGCAACCGGTGACCATCCTGTTTTCCCTTCCGCTGTCGATAGCAGGCGCGATCCTGGCGCTCCTCGTCACCAATCTGCCAATTACCACTCCCGTGGTCATCGGCATCCTCATGCTAATGGGGATTGTTACCAAGAACGCGATCATGCTGGTCGACTTTGCAGTGGAGGCAATGCACGAGGGAGCTGACAATACGACTGCAATCATCGAGGCAGGTCGCAAGCGCGCCCGACCGATCATGATGACAACAATTGCGATGGTTGCAGGGATGGCGCCGAGCGCCTTGGCCGTTGGAGCCGGCGGCGAGTTCCGATCGCCCATGGCGATCGCCATCATCGGGGGTCTCCTCGTGTCGACCTTACTATCCCTTCTTTTCGTGCCGGCATTCTTCACGATCATGGACGACACCGGGCGGCTCTTTTCACGAACGTTAGGGCACTTCCTAGAGAGATCCGATAATCCGCCCACCAAGCACGTCACGGTCCCGAGCCCCGCACCAATACCACAACTGGCAGGCGCCCCCGCGCAGAGGGAGGCACTGCTTCACGCGGAGTGAAAGTGCTGACATGGCCAGCGCGCTAGCGTCAGATGCTGGGGAATAGGTGCGAGGTCGCACCCTCACGGCCGCGGCTTGCCACAGTCGCCCCATTCGATCATCGGTCCTAATCAAATCGGTGCGGCTAAGGGTTGAGGCTCTATTCTTTAAAGGCTCGTTTGCAGCATTCGAGCTGTTCTGATTGAGAATCTGGAACTGCCCGATAACAATTTCGTACTCCGTTGCGTCCAAGGTCGCGTCGATGGGAACAACGACGGTGTAGCCTCTCAGCGTCGCTCCGACCGACGTATAGGTGACCGAGCCGCTCACCT
>Ga0164308_10002017_pt1 | contig 10810 bp, 11 predicted proteins | sample Whisoiple_246_MG_FD_109983 | JGI IMG/M metagenome (GOLD analysis project Ga0164308, IMG submission 109983) | Soil microbial communities amended with fresh organic matter from upstate New York, USA - Whitman soil sample_246_MG | ecosystem: Environmental > Terrestrial > Soil > Unclassified >... | reverse complement strand
GCTACCTGCACCACAACTACGTGGTCGCGCTGCTCAACGACCTGTTCGGCATCCAGTCGCGTGGTGGCTGCTCGTGCGCCGGCCCGTACGGCCACCGGCTGCTCGGCATCGACATCGAGCGCTCCCACGAGTTCGAGCGGGAGATCACCGGTGGCTGTGAGGGCATCAAGCCCGGCTGGGTGCGCATCAACTTCAACTACTTCGTCTCCGACGCCGTCGTCGACTACCTCATCGAGGCCGTGCGGATGGTCGCCCACGACGGGTGGCGGCTGCTCGGCGACTACCTCTTCGACCCGGCGACCGGCCGGTGGCGGCACCGTGACGGCCTCGTGAAGCCGCCGCTCTCGCTCCGCGACATCTCGTACGCCGGGGGCCGGGTCGCGATGCCCAGCAACCTGGCCACCGGGGGAGAGGAGCTGCTCGCCGAGCACCTCCGCGACGGCGCCGCCATCCTCGCCGCAGCCACGGGACCAGACCTGTCCTCGCACCCCGCCAACGTCAGCGCAGACTTCGAGCACCTGCGGTGGTTCGACCTGCCCGAGACGAGCATGGCCGGCTGAGGGCCGCTCAGCGCCCCGCCGCCACCATCAGGTCGACCGCGCTCTGCTGGGTGGCGCCGGTGATCGGGCCGACCGGGCCCGCCCAGTGCTCGCCGTACTGGTCGTACGGCGTGCGGTCGTGCTCGTGCGCAGCCCGGGCGTGCTCCTGCAGGTAGCTGCGGTAGCGCGCCGACGACGTGGCGACCGCGAGCTCGCCGAGGTTGCGGACGTAGATGCCCTTGAAGCTCGGCCCGTCGATGCCGCAGTCGTCCGCCTCGCACGGCTCGGTCAGCCCGCCGCCCTCGTGCAGTGCTCGCGCCCGTGTCGAGGCGTCGGCAAGCACCTCGGCCTGTCGCAGGTAGCGCCGGTCGCCGGTCGCCGCAGCGAGGTCGGTGAGTCCGCCGAGGACCACTCCCTGGTTGTAGGTCCAGGTGGTGTCGCCGTTGTTGCGGCACCTGGCGTCGAGCCCGTCGTTGACGAGGTGCTCGCCGTTGATCATCCCGCTGGCGCGGAACCAGTGCCACGTCGCCAGCGCCGTGCTCAGGTAGGTGCGGTCGCCCGGGAGTCGACTGTGGAGCTCCGCGGCGGCCTTGATGTAGAGCTCGTTGGTGATCGCGTTCTTGTAGCGCTTGCCCACGGTCCACCACACCCCGCCGCCGCAGGTGTCGTCGTGGTAGCTCCACATGTGGTCGACGTCCGCCTGGGCCGTGCGCAGGTACCGCTGGTCGTGGGTGAGGTCGTAGGCGCGGATCCACCCGAGCGCCCACCATCCGGTGTCGTCGAGGAAGCTGTTGGTGAAGGAGCCGCCCTTGGCGGACAGGTTGCGGTCGTAGGTGTTCGACACGGCCCACAGGTAGCGGTGGTCGTGCGTGGAGAGCATGTAGTCGACGAGCGTCGTCATCGTGTTGGCCGAGTTCCACCAACCGGTGCTGCGCCACAGTCCGGTGCGGCGGTCGTAGAGCGACATCAGCGCGTCGACCGCCCCGGCGTCCCAGGCGGCCCCGGCCCGGGGCAGCGGGAGCACGGCGCGCCACCGGGTGCAGGCGACCTGCGACCTGTTCCCGGCCTCGCCGCACGCCCGTACGACGCCGTTCGCCCGGTCCTTCTCGAGACTCTCGGCCGCGGTGCTCGTGCCGTGGGCCAGGCGGGGGACGCGGGTCGCTCCGACCTTGCCCTCCCAGGTGCGGCCACCGTCCCAGGACCGGTCGAGCCAGACCTGGTCGGTCGGCTCCGCCCGGCTCAGCACCGCGAAGGCGGTCTTGTCCGTGTCGTCGATGTTCAGCCGGAGGTCGCGGCCCAGCACGACCGTGTCATCGGCCTCGCGATAGGCCGCCGGCAGCTCTGCCGGCGGCGCTGCGGCCGCGGTGACGCCCGGCGTGGTGGAACCGCCGAGGAGCGAGGCACCGACGGCGAGCCCGGCGACGACGGCCGCGGCGACGAGCAGCGCGAGCGCCGGCCGCAGGGATCGTGGGTGGGGCAAGGTGCTGCCGTTCGCGGAGGGGCTGGTTCGCCAACGACGGTACGTCGTACCCCGCAGCGGCCCCGCAGCGGCCCCGCAGCGGCCCCGCATCGGCGGCCGGGACGGTCTGGCGGGGCGAGCAACACTGGAGGACGTGGCGCTCAGCCCACTGACGATGCCGACGATGGTCCCCGGTCGCGATGGCTGGCGGACCACCGTGGTGCTCGCCGCCCTGGTCTACCTCGGCATGCGGGTCGTCAGCGCGGTGGTGCTCCTGCTGGTGCAGCGCCACCAGCCGGTCTACTTCTGGCTGGACAACCGGCCGTACCTCGGGATGACCATGCACTGGGACTCCCGCTGGTTCCAGGAGATCGCGATGACGGGCTATCCGCGCCACCTGCCGGTCAACTACGGCCTGCTGCAGCATCGGCTGCTGGAGCGCGACCGGGTCCTGGAGGACCGCTTCCTCCTGCACGACCGGGCCCACCTGCGTGACCCCCTCCTGGTGCGCGAGCACCTCCACCAGGCCGAGCTCCGGCTCCACGAGCTGAGGCGACGGAACGCACAGGTCGGCCAGAACCAGTGGGCGTTCTATCCCGCGTTCCCCTTCATCACGCGCGCCGTCATGGTGGTCACCGGGACCGGCTTCGCGGTCGCCGCCGGCATCGTCAACCTGTCCGCCGGCGCGGTGGCGGCCGGTGGGATCGCCCGGCTCATGGAGGTTCGGATCCCGCGAGTGCCCGCCCTGGGCGTGGTCGCCGCGTGGGCGGCGCTGCCGATGGCCCCGACCCTGCAGCTCGCGTACTCGGAGGCCGTGGCGATGGCCCTGGTCGCGGTGGCGCTCCTGTGGATCGTCGGGGAGCACTGGCTGCGCGCGTCGGTCGCCGCGCTGGCGCTGGGGCTGGCCCGGCCCATCGTGCCGCCGCTGGCGGTCGTGTACGCCGCGGCGCTGGCGCTCCGCTGGCGTCGCCGTGGGAGCGAGCCGCTCACGTCCGGCGAGCTCGGCCGGATGGGTGTCGGCCTGGGCCTGACGGCCCTCGGTGCGGTCCTGTGGCCGCTGCTGGCCTGGCGGGTGACGGGCGTCCGAGACGCCTACCTCCGGACCGAGGACGCGTGGCACCACGGGGACACCGCGCCGTTCACCGGGCTCCAGGTCCTGGACGCGGTCCCGCTGTCCGGCCACCCGGGCCTGCCGCTGTGGACGCGCCTGATGGTTGTCGGAGCGATCGTCCTCGTGCTGGCGCTCACCGTCCTCGCGACGCGATCGCCGCGCCTCCACCCGCTGCTGGTCGTCTGGTGCGGCGCCTACCTCGTCTACGACCTGGCCGTCAGCAACATGCACGCCGCCGAGCTGCGGATGCTGCTGCCGCTCTTCCCGCTGCTGGCCGTCGCCTGCGGCGTCGCCTCGACCCGCATCTCGCCGTGGTGGCGGCAGCGGGTCTGGCTGCTCGTGGCGCTCGGGATCGTCGGGCAGCTCGGCTGGGTGTGGTTCTTCGTGCGCTACATCGCGCACGGCTCGCAGCCCTCGTGACCGGGTTCAGAGGCGCACGAGCATCTTCCCGGTGTTGTCGCCCCGGTGCAGGCCGAGGAACGCGTCGACGGCGTGATCGAGGCCGTCGAGGACGGTCTCGCGCCACTGCAGCGACCCGTCGGCGACCCAGGCGCCGGCGCGCCGGTAGAACTCCGACGCAGCGTCGCCGTGGTCGGTGACGATGAAGCCGCGCAGCGTGAGCCGCTTGCTGACCGTCATCATCAGGTTCCGCGGCCCGGGTACCGGTGCCTAGGCGTTGTAGTCCGCGATGGCGCCGCACGCCGCGAGCGGGCCGAAGTCCGCCATCGCGAAGATCGCCGCCTCCAGGTGGTCGCCACCCACGTTGTCGAAGTAGACGTCGACCGGCCCGTGCTCGCGCAGCTGGCGGCCGATGGGGGCGTCCTTGTAGTTGAGCGCCACGTCGAACCCGAGCTCGTCGGTGAGCCAGGCGCACTTCTCGGCCGAGCCGGCGGAGCCGATGACCTTCGAGGCGCCGAGGAGACGGGCGATCTGACCGGCGGTGGACCCGACGGCGCCGGCGGCACCGGAGATGAAGACGGTGTCGCCCTCCTTCAGCTCCGCGATCCGGGTGAGTCCGACGTACGCCGTCATGCCCGGCATGCCGAGGGCGCCGAGGTACGCCGAGGCGGGGACCTGCGACACGTCGACCCGGCGCACGGCGCGCGCCGGCAGCAGCGCGTGGGTCCGCCACCCGGCCTGGTGCAGCACGACGTCGCCGACAGCGAGGTCGTCGGAGCCGGTCGCGACGACCTCACCGACCGCGCCGCCGTCGAGGGCGACGTCGATGGCGAACGGCGGGACGTAGGACTTGACGTCGTTCATCCGCCCACGCATGTAGGGGTCGACCGACATCACCGTGTTGCGCACCAGGACCTCGCCGGGTCCGGGGCCGGGGAGCTCGAGCTCGACGGTGCGGAAGTTGTCCTGCGTCGGCCAGCCCTGCGGGCGGGACGCGAGGTGGATCTCGCGGGCGGTCGTCGTCATGGCCCGATCCTCGCAGCCGTGCCAACTCCCGCCCGCGAGGGCGGCTCTCAGGCCTGGACGCCGAGCGCAAACTCCACGTGGCCGTCGGGGTCGACGGCCGCGTCGAGGACCTTGTCGTCGAGCAGCTGCGCGGCCTGGGCGTCGAGGTAGACGGTCGCCTCGCCACGCTCGACGACCTGGTCGCCCGGCTCCGGCTGCTCGGCGGCGGTGACCTCGAAGGCCGGTTCCGGTGTCGAGGCAGCGGTGATCCGGAGCCCAGCGGTCTCGCTGCGTCCGGGCTGGTGGGTGATCTCGTTGACGATGGCAGTGGCGTTGTCGGTGAGGGTGAGCACGGCTCGCCTTTCCGATTGCGGATGCTGGTCTAGTCCACCGTTGCCGATGATCGCCCGCCACACAAGGCCGGACCCGTCCGGGCGTGTCGACGGTCTGGCACGCTGTGCGCCATGACCCCCGACCTGCCCGTGCCGCCCGTTGCCGAGAACACCCGTCGTCGCATCGATCTCACCAAGATCGGCGACGGTCGCTTCAAGGCCACGAACGCGCGCGGGGGAGTGCTCCCGATCGGCTCCGGCGACGACCCCGACTTCACGCCGGTGGAGCTGCTCCTGGCCGCGATGGCGGGCTGCAGCGCGATCGACGTCGACCTGATCACCGGCAAGCGGGCGGGCGCGACCTCCTTCTCGGTGGTGTCGGAGGGCGACAACGTCCGCGACGAGCAAGGCAACCACCTCGTGAACCTGAGGCTCACCTTCGAGGTCCGGTTCGCCGACGGCGAGGCCGGTGAGGCCGCCCGCCAGGTGCTGCCGCGGTCGATCGCGCAGTCGCGCGACCGGCTCTGCACCGTCGGCCGCACCGTGCAGCTCGGGGCGCCGATCGAGTACGTCGAGGTCTGATGGGCGGCGGCAACCGCGGGTGGGAGGTGCCCCGCCAGGACGGCCGACGGTTCGTGGTGACCGGTGCGACGAGCGGGCTCGGGCTCGAGACCGCCCGGGTGCTGGCCGAGCGCGGTGCCGAGGTGGTGCTCGCCGCACGCAACCCCGCCAAGGGGGAGGCCGCGGCAGCGGCGATGTCGGGATCGGTGTCCGTCCGTCCGCTCGACGTGTCGTCGCTCGACTCCGTGCGATCGTTCGCGGCCGACATCGGCGCGGTCGACGTGCTGGTCAACAACGCCGGCGTGATGGCCGTGCCCTACGCGCTGACCGCCGACGGCTTCGAGATGCAGCTCGCGACCAACCATCTCGGCCACTTCGCGCTCACCAACCTGATGCTGCCGGTGCTGCGGGACCGCGTCGTGGTCATCTCCTCCGACGTGCACGCTCGCGGCGAGGTCGTGCTCGACGACCTGAGCTGGGAGCGCCGCCCGTACAAGCCGTTCGGCGCGTACGCCGCCTCGAAGCTCGAGAACCTGCTCTTCCTCCTCGAGCTCGACCGGCGGCTCCGCGCCGCGGGGTCGAGCGTGCGCGCCGTCGGTGCCCACCCGGGCTCGACGGCGACGGCGATCACCGGCAGCACCGGCAACGCGTTCAAGACCTGGGTCGGGAGCTGGGGCCACAAGCTCGCCGGCATGTCGGTCGAGAAGGGCGCCTTGACCACGCTGTACGCCGCCACGATGGACGTGCCCGGCAACACCTTCATCGGTCCCGACGGGTTCCTGGAGATGCGGGGCTGGCCGACCGAGGTCGAGCGCGCCGACCGGGCGCTCGACGCGGACCTCGCCCGTGGGCTGTGGGAGCGCTCGGCCGAGCTGACCGGGGTCGACTTCCCGCTCTGAGGGGTCGGCCGGCCGTCGGGTCACACGGTTCGGGTGATGTGGCGCAGGTGTGACTCGTGAGGGGGTTGAGGTCCAGACGGACCTCGAGACGGGAGCGACGGTGACCGACAAGAAGCGGATCCTCGACCAAGCACGGGCAGGCATCGCGTCACCGGACACGGTGCCGTCGCCGCTCGGCGACATCGAGCTGTTCGACGGCGTGCCGAAGGTCGAGTCGCTGGACACCATCTACGAGCTGCTCGACCTGAACCGGGCGATCGAGGTCTACCTCAACACGATCCCCGGGGCCTCGCTGGTCGCGATGCGCAACGGCTTCCGCAGCGTCGGCCTCGACGGCAACACGATGCTCGGGTTCACCGACCCCCGGGCCAACTCCGGCTCGTTCTTCCTCACGCCCAACACCGAGACGACGTACGGGTCGATGTTCTTCGACCTGCGCGACGGGCCGGTCGTCGTCGAGAACCCGCCCAGCTCGCTCTGCGTCGTCGACGACTTCTGGTTCCGCTACGTCGCGGATCTCGGCATCGCCGGCCCCGACAAGGGCGCGGGCGGCAAGTACCTCTTCCTGCCGCCCGGGTACGACGGGGAGGAGCCGGACGGCTACTTCGTGTTCCGCAGCCCGACGTACACGAACTGGCTCGTGGTGCGCGCGCTCGGTGGAGTGCCCGACATCGAGAAGACCCGCGTCTACCCGCTGGCGCAGGCCGACGACCCGCCGGCGATGACCTTCCTCAACATGGCCGACAAGACCCAGAACACGGTGCACGCGAACGACTTCTCGTTCTACGAGGAGATCAACGCGCTCGTGCAGGAGGAGCCGGCTGACTCGCTCGACCCCGAGCGGGCCGGGCAGTGCGCCGCGATCGGCATCGTGCACGGTCAGCCGTTCGAGCCCGACGAGCGGATGCGGCGCATCCTGACGCAGGCCGCGCCCCTGGCTGCTGCGATCGCCCGAGCCCTGGTCTACGCACCACGCGACCCCGAGGCCTACTACTACGAGGGCAGCAGCTGGCTGGCGGCGTTCGTCGGAGGCAGCTACGAGTTCGAGCGCAACCACGCCCGGCTCCTGGACGCCCGCGCCCAGTTCCACTACTTCGCGACCGTGATCACGCCGGCGATGGCACACGCCCAGGTCGGCGCCGGCTCGGCCTACGCCTACACCGCCCGGGACGCGAGCGGTGCCTGGCTCGACGGCGGCCGGACCTACCGGCTGACGTTGCCACCGGACATCCCCGCCAAGAACTTCTGGTCGGTCGATCTCTACGACACCCAGACCCGCTCGCTGCTGGAGACCGACAACCCGTACCCGGCGGTGATGAGCCTGTCGGGGACCGTGGCCACGAACGACGACGGCAGCGTCGACCTGTGGTTCGGCCCGACCGCTCCCGAGGGCAGGGAGGCGAACTGGATCCAGACCGTGCCCGGCAAGTCGTGGTTCGGGATGCTTCGGCTCTACGGACCGCTGGAGGCGTGGTTCGACAAGACCTGGCGCCCGGGCGAGATCGAGCCGGTCAGCTGACCGCGCCACCGATCGCCTGGCACTGGTCCGGAGCTGTCCGCGGCCTGGTCACGGCTGCCCCGGCCGCCGTCGCGGCATGGTGGGACGTGCAGCTGGCCGCGGCGCTCGCCGTCGGGCTCCTGCCGGTGGCCCCGCTGCCGCTCCCGCCGTCGAGACGGGCGCGCCTGCGTCTCACCGTGTACGGCGTGCTGGCGGCCGCCAGCATCTTCCTTGGTGGCGTCCTGGCGCAGTGGCCGGTCGCGGCAGTTGTCGCGCTGGCCCTCGCGGGCGGAGCACTGGGCTACGTCATCGAGCGGCTGCACCGGCCCGTCGCCGTGCTCGGCCTCGCCCTGTGCCTGCCGTTGATGGCCGTCGGCTTCAGCTACCCCGGGACGGACACCGTCAGTGGACTGGCGGCCGACATCCTGGTCGGCAGCCTCTGGGCGGTGCTGGTCGCGGTCGCCTGGCCGTCGACCGCGCCGCCCGCCACGGCGGCTCAGCCGGCGCCGCCGCCGGGCGTCATGCAGGCGTACGGATGGGCCGCCGGGACGACCGGAGCGGTGTGCGCGGCGATCGGGTTCGCCGTCGGCTTCGAGCACGTCGGCTGGGCGCCGGCCGCCGCACTGCTGGTGATGCGCCCGAGCGCTCCCGTCCAGCACCTCCGCTCGCTGGACCGGCTGGTGGACGTCGCGATCGGAGCACTGGCCGCGATCCTGCTGGTCCTCTCGGGACCGCCGGACTGGGTTTACGTGGTCGCGATCGCACTGGTCGGCACCGTCGCGTCGGCGACCGCGGGCAGCCGGTGGTACATCCTCCCGACCTTCACGACCTTCCTCGTCTTCATCCTCCTGCTCGCCGAGGACCCGGGCGCCGCGCGCGGTCGCTTCTGGGAGCGGGTGGCCGAGACCGGTCTCGGGGTCTGCCTCGCCGCTGTGGCGGGTGTGGTGATGGCCGAGGTGCTCCGACGGCGCGCTGGCCGACGCGCGTGACGGCGTCTCCTGCCGCCCGCGTCGACCGGGGGAGCGCCGTCGGCGTCAGTCGTCGAAGGTCACTCCGGTGATGAAGACCGGGGTGGCCGGGGCGCCGTCGGGGCCGCCGTCGGCAGTGCCCTTGTCGCCGATCTTCTGCACGACCTCCAGCCCGGCGTCGTCGATCTTGCCGAAGACGGTGTAGCTCGGCGGCAGGGGAGTGTCGCCGTAGACCATGAAGAACTGCGAGCCGTTGGTGTCCGGGCCGGCGTTCGCCATCGCCAGCGTGCCGGCCGGGTAGGTCTCGGAGCCGCTGAGCTCGTCGGCGAAGGAGTAGCCCGGGCCGCCCGTGCCGGTGCCGGTCGGGTCGCCGCACTGCAGCACCGAGATCCCGGAGTCGGCGGTGGTGAGGCGGTGGCACGGGGTGTTGTCGAAGTAGCCCTGGCCGGCCAGCGAGACGAACGAGTTCACGGTGCACGGGGTCGTGTCCGCGTCGAGCGTCGCCGGGATGTCGCCGGACGAGGTCGAGATGAGCACGGGCACCTCGCCGGAGACGGACGGCTCGGCCGGGGGAGCGTCGACCGGCGTCGCCGGCTTCTGCCCGTCCTCGGGGTACTCGCAGGCCCCGGTCGTCGCGGGCGCCGAGCTCGCGGTGTCGGGCGAGCCGGACGGGGTGGGGTCCGATGCGGTGGCGTTGCCATCGCCGTCGTCGCCACAGCCGGCGAGGGCCAGCACGGCGATCAGCGAGACAGCGGCCAGGGCAGGACGGCGAGAGCGCATGGCGCAGAGGCTACGGGGTCAGCTGTTCCGTCCGCGCGCCGACACCGACCAGCGGACGAGCGCCCCGTCGTCCTCGATCCACAGCGCGTCGGCGAGGTTGACGGTGTTGCAGACGTGGTTGGGCACGACGTCGACCCGCGAGCCGAGCGCGGGGAGCGGAGCGCCGGCCAGGTCGACGACCGCGTGGTGCTCGGACAGCTGGACGACCCGGGCGTCGGGGTACGCGGGCAGCCGCCCCCATCCGGTGGCGTACGGCGCCCGGTCGGCGCCCAGCGCCTTGCTGCCGCTGTCGAGCACCAGCCGACCTCCGGCGTGGCTGACGACCGTCGCTCGACACACCAGCGCGATGTCCGCGGGGTCCAGGACGCCGAGCTCCCACTGCTGGGCGTCGCCGAACACGTAGACCCCCGGCCGAAGCTCGGTGGCGACGCCGGTGTCGGAGGCCGCGAGCGTCGGCGTCGACCCGCCACTCACGACGTCCGGCTCGAGCCCGACCGATCGCAGGGACGCCACCGCGGCCGTCAGCGCCCGAGACTCGTCCGCCGCTGCGGCCGCTCGCGCATCCGGACCGTAGCCGTGGCCCGGGAAGGTGAAGACACCCCGCAGCGCGAGCCCCGCCTCGACGGCGGCGGCCGCGACCGCACCCGCCGCCTCGGGTGCGGTCCCGCTGCGGTGGTGCCCCGAGTCGACCTCGACCAGCACCGAGACCGCGGCCCCGGCGAGCAACGAGCCGTTGTGCCGCGCGGCCTCGGCCGAGTCGACGCCGATCGCGATGTCCACCTGCTCCGCCAGGTCGCGCAGGCGCGCGGCCGAGTCCGGCGTTAGCCACAGCGGGTAGGCGACGAACACGTCGTCCGCACCCGCCTCGTCGACGAACACCTCCGCCTCGCCGATCGTCGCGACCGTCAGCCCCACCGCACCGGCGGCGAGCTGGAGCCGCGCGACCTCGGGACACTTGTGCGTCTTGGCGTGCGGGCGGAGCGCCACGCCGGACGCCGAGGCCAGCTCGGCAGCGGCCGCGATGTTGGCTCGCAACCGGGCCAGGTCGACCCGCAGGTACGGCGTCGCCGGCTCCGGCGTACCGGTGCTCACATCTCCTCGTGCGTGTCGGGGTCACCGCCGAAGAGCCGCCCGTCCGCGCGACCCAGGCCGGTGATCGCGGCGACCTCGTCGTCGGTCAGCTCGAAGCCGAAGACGTCGAGGTTGAGCCGCTGCCGGTCGGGAGTCGCGGACTTCGGGATCGGCACCGCGCCCAGCTG
>Ga0164308_10002016_pt1 | contig 10812 bp, 11 predicted proteins | sample Whisoiple_246_MG_FD_109983 | JGI IMG/M metagenome (GOLD analysis project Ga0164308, IMG submission 109983) | Soil microbial communities amended with fresh organic matter from upstate New York, USA - Whitman soil sample_246_MG | ecosystem: Environmental > Terrestrial > Soil > Unclassified >... | reverse complement strand
CTTACCATGGAGACGCTCTGCCGACTGAGCTAAAGGGGCAACGAGCGAGAACAATACACAGGGAGACACGTGATCGAAAAATCGGCTCAGCACCCCTGTTTCTACCGCCTGATCGACGCCTCCCGGGACGGTCGGGAGACCTTCGAGTCGATGCCCTCGACGGCCGGCCCGTGGACCCCGGACGCCCAGCACGGCGGTCCCCCGGCGGCCCTGCTCGCCCGCGCGCTGGAGCGGCCCGCCGACGCCACGATCGCCCGGTTCACGATGGAGCTGCACGGCCCGGTGCCCGTCGGTCCGCTGACGACCTCCACCACCGTGCTGCGGCCCGGGCGCTCGGTGCAGCTGGTCGGGTCCGAGCTGTACGACGTCGCCCGGGGCAGGGTCGTCGCCACGGCGACCGCCTGGCTGTTCCCGGCGTCCGACGAGGGACCCGAGCGGCCGAAGCCGCCGCAGCACGGGCCTGCCGACGGGGTGCCCCACGAGCGGCCCACCGCCTGGCACGGCGGCTACCTCGACGCGGTCGAGTGGCGCTGGATCTCCGGCTCGGTCGAGACGCCCGGTCCCGGCGTGGTGTGGATGCGTCCGCCCGCACTGGTCGAGGGCGAGGACGTCTCGCCGGTCCAGCGTCTGCTCGCCTGCGCGGACTCGGCCTCGGGCGTGAGCGCCGCCCTCGACGTACGCCGGTGGGCGTTCCTCAACACCGAGCTCACCGTGCACGTGCTGAGGCCACCGGTCGGCGAGTGGGTCTGCCTCGACGCCGAGACGACCCTGGGCCCGGGAGCCGTCGGGGTCGCCACCTCCGCGGTGTCGGACGAGGCCGGGCTGGTGGCACGCACCTCCCAGGCGCTGCTGGTGGCGCCGCGGTAGGCCGCCCACGCGAGTCAGCCTGCGCCGACCCGGCGTGCTGCTAGTCCTGGATCCGCGCCCAGGGCCGGGCCTCCTCGAGCTCGTAGGCCAGCTCGAGCAGCGTGGCCTCCCGGCCCGCGGCGGCGCCGAACATCATGCCCTGGGGAAGTCCGGCCGCCGTGGTCGCCAGCGGCAGGGAGACGGCGGGCTCGCCGGTGGCGTTCTGCAGCGGCGTGAAGGCCACCCACTCGAGCATCCGCTCCATGATCGTGTCGTGGTCCTGGGTCGGGTCGAGGTGGCCCACCCGCGGGGTCTGGGTCGCCAGCGTGGGCGTGAGCACGACGTCGTAGGAGCCGTAGAACGCCTCGGTGAGTCGGCGCGAGCGCTTCAGCCGGGCGATGGCGAGCGGCATCCGGTGCAGGTTGCGCCGGGCGTGCCGGGCCAGGCCGAGGGTCAGGTTGTCCAGCTTCTGGGGGTCCCAGTCGCGGCCGTGGTGCCGCCGGCCGGTGCGCACGATCGCCCACGCGAGCAACGACCAGTAGAGGAGGAAGTCGTCGGGGAAGGACTCCGGGACCGGCGCGGTCGTCGGCGTGACGCGGTGGCCGAGCTCCTCGAGCAGCCGGGCCGTCTTCAGGGTGAGGTCCGCGACCTCCGGGGAGGCCTCGGCCCCCACGCCCTCGGTCACGACGGCGACCCGCAGCCGGGCCCGCCCCGGGCGGGTGATGTCGCCGACGGGCGGGAGGTGGAGTGCCCGGTAGACCTTCTCGGCCTCGCGGTAGAACGCCGCCGTGTCGCGCACCGACCGGGTGACGACGCCGTCGGAGACGATCCGGACCGGCATGTCGCGCAGCAGCTTGTCCTGCGCCAGCCGGTCCCGGGTCGGCTTGAGCCCGACCAGGCCGTTGACCGACGCGGGGATGCGGATCGAGCCGCCGCCGTCGTTCGCGTGCGCGAGGGGTACGGCGCCGGCCGCGACGAGGGCGGCCGACCCCGCGGACGAGGCGCCGGCGGAGTGGTCCGGGTCCCACGGGGAGCGCACCGGGCCGAGGCGGGGATGCTCCGCGGCCGGGCTGAAGCCGAACTCCGAGAGCTGGGTCTTGCCCAGCGGCACCAGGCCGGTGGCCAGGAACATCCGGGCGAAGTCGCCGTCCCGGGGCCGCGGGGAGGAGATGTAGGCGTCGGTGCCCTGCTGGGTCGGCATGCCCGCGACGTCGACGTTGTCCTTGACGAAGGTCGGCACTCCTGCGAAGAAGCCGCCGCGGGGGCTGCGGGCCTCTGCGCGGGCCCGGTCGAAGGCCGGGTAGGCGATCGCGTTGAGCACCGGGTCCACACGCTCCGCGCGGGCGATCGCCGCCTCCACGACCTCGGTCACGGACACCGCACCCGACTGGATCCGGGCCACCAGCCCCACCGTGTCGAGGTCACCGAGGGCATCGTCACCGAATGCATGCACGCGGGTCATGCGACTCAACCTATGACAGCGGGCAGCACCTCAGGGCAGCACCTCGACCGCGCGGCACCTCACCGCAGGGAGTCGGCGGGCACCGGAGGGGCGTGCGTCATCAGCCGGGCGTCGACGGCCGCGGGTGACAGGACGTGGTCGAGGGCAAGCGCCGCGCAGCCCACCAGCCCGGCCCGGTCCCCGTGGGTCGCGGGCACGATCTGCAGGTCACGGGTCGCGAGCGCCCCCGCCCGGGCGTAGACGCTCTCGCGGATCCCGCCGGCGTACACGTCGAACGCCGCGGCCATGTCGCCGCCCACCACGACCGTCGCCGGGTTGAGCAGGTTGATCGCCACCGCCAGCAGCTCACCGAGCCGGCGCCCGCTCTCGCGCAGCAGCCCGCGCGCCTCGGCGTCGCCGCGGAGGGCGAGCGCGACCAGGTCGCGCACGTGCCCGACCCGGTGTCCCCCGGACTCCTCGAGCCGACCCACCAGGGCCCAGCCGCCGGCCACCGCCTCCAGGCAGCCGGTCCGGCCGCACCGGCAGGGGAGGCCGTCGGCCGCCTCGATCCAGGTGTGCCCGATCTCGCCGGCCGCGCCGCGGTGGCCCGAGAGCACCCGACCCTCGGCGACGATGCCCAGGCCCAGGCCGGTCGAGGCCTTGACCACCAGGGCGTCGCGGAGCGCGCCAGGCCGCCCGAGCAGCTCCGAGCGCGCCAGCACGTCGCAGTCGTTGCCCACGAACAGCGGGGCGTCGGCCAGCCCGGAGAGGTACGGCGCGAGCTCCACGCCGTTCCACCCCGCCATCACCGGGGAGTCGATGCTCAGTCCGCGCAGGGCGTCGACGGTGCCGGGCAGGCTCAGCCCGAACCCAGCCACCGGCGCCTCCACGTTCCCGAGCAGCCCGGCCAGCCGCTCGGCGACCCGCGGCATGAGCTCGTCGGGCCCGACGCCGACCCGGTGGTCGGCGGAGTCGGCCGCCAGCTCGGTGCCCTCGAGGTCGAAGACCCCCAGCTGGCTGCGGGAGCGTCCGATCGCGACGGCGGCCACGACCCCGGCGTCCTTGTTGAAGACCAGGGCACCGGGGGGCCGGCCCCCGGTGGAGGCGAGCTCCTCCCCCAGCAGCACCAGGCCGGCGGAGGTGAGCGTGGAGACCCGGCTGACGACCGCAGTGCGAGACAGGCCGGTGAGCCGCCGGAGGTCCGAGCGGGTGCTGGCCCGGCCGGTGCGGACCAGCTCCAGCAGCTGTCCGGCGGTGGCCGGCGCGGCCGACTCGCGCAGCGTCTCGTTCATGACCCTCCTTCACCGACACCGTACGTTCACCACTTTGATCTCGAAAATACCTTAGTCATGCTTGTATCGATCCAAACTTCTCCCTACGGTTGTCCACATGGACCAGAACGCCACCTCCCACACGGTCCCGGCCTCGTGTGACTTCACCGTCTTCGGCGGGACGGGAGACCTGGCGCTGCGCAAGCTCCTGCCGGCGCTCTACCACCGCGACCTCGAGGGCCAGCTGCCGGACGACACCCGCATCCTGGGCATCTCGCGCTCCGACCTCGACGACGACGGCTGGCGGGCCGAGGTCCGCAACGCCCTCACAACGTTCGTCGCGGCCGACGACCTCGACGCCGCCACGGTGGACCGCTTCGTCGGCCGGCTGCGCCACCTCATGCTCGACGCCCAGCGGCCCGACGACTGGCACCGCTTCCACGCCCTTCTCAAGGAGCGGCCCCGTGCGGAGGAGACCGTGCGCGTCTTCTACCTCGCCGTGGCGCCGTCGCTCTTCGGCGACATCAGCCGACGACTCGACGAGATCGGCGTCGTCGACGAGCGCGCCCGGGTCGTGCTGGAGAAGCCGATCGGGCACGACCTCGCCTCCGCCCAGGCGGTCAACGACGCGGTCGGCCGCGTCTTCGCGGAGTCGCAGATCTTCCGCATCGACCACTACCTCGGCAAGGAGAGCGTGCAGAACCTCCTGGTCACGCGCTTCGCCAACGCCTTCCTCGAGCCGCTGTGGAACTCCCGCTGGGTCGACCACGTGCAGATCACCGTCGCCGAGTCGCTCGGCGTCGGCGAGCGCGGCGGCTACTACGACCAGGCCGGCGCGATGCGCGACATGGTCCAGAACCACCTGCTCCAGCTGCTCTGCCTGGTGGCCATGGAGCCGCCCTCGCACGTGGGACGCGAGACCGTCCGCGACGAGAAGCTCAAGGTGCTGCAGGCGCTCAAGCCGATGACGCCCGTCGACGTCGACCGCGACACCGTCCGGGGCCGCTACACGGCCGGACTGGTCGACGGCGAGGCCGTCTCGTCGTACGTCGACGACCTGGCCGCGACCGGCCTCCAGGGCGCGAGCAGCCGGACCGAGACGTTCGTCGCGATGCGCACCGAGGTGCAGAACTGGCGCTGGGCGGGCGTGCCGTTCTACCTGCGCACCGGCAAGCGGATGGACCGCCGGGCCTCGGAGATCGTCGTGGTCTTCAAGGCACCGCCCCACCACATGTTCCCCCACAGCGAGGGCACCACCGAGCCCAACCGGCTGCACATCCAGGTGCAGCCCGACGAGGGGATGCGCCTGCACCTGACCGCCAAGGAGCCGGGCCCGGGCGGGATCCGGCTGCGGCCGGTGTCGCTGGACCTCAGCTACGCCACGGCGTTCGAGCAGCGCCTCCCCGATGCCTACGAGCGTCTGCTGATGGACGTCATCAAGGGCAACCCCACCCTGTTCATGCGCCGCGACGAGGTCGAGGCGGCGTGGACGTGGGTGGAGCCGATCCTCACCCGCTGGGCAACGTCGCCCGACCAGCCGCTGCGCTACCCGGCCGGCACGAGCGGGCCCATCGCCGCCACCACGCTCCTCGAGCGTGAGGGCCGTTCCTGGCAGGAGTCCGACCAGTGACCACCTCGTCCCACCGTCCCCTCCACCCCGTCGTCGTCGACGTGACCGCGCGCATCGTCGAGCGCAGCGCGGCCGGTCGATCGGCGTACCTCGATCGCATCCGGGCCGCCGGCGACCGCGGTCCCGCCCGGGGCCGGCTCGCCTGCGCCAACCTCGCCCACGGCTTCGCGGCCGCGGACGAGCCGGGCAAGCAGGCGCTGCGCGGCCGCACCAAGCCGAACGTCGCGATCGTCTCGGCCTACAACGACATGCTGTCGGCGCACCAGCCGTTCGAGACCTACCCGGCCGCGCTGAAGCAGGCCGTGATCCGGGCCGGCGGCATCGCCCAGTTCGCCGGCGGCGTCCCCGCGATGTGCGACGGCATCACCCAGGGCCGCGACGGCATGCAGCTCTCGCTCTACAGCCGCGACGTGATCGCGATGTCGACCGCGATCGCCCTCTCGCACGACATGTTCGACGGCGCGCTGATGCTCGGCGTCTGCGACAAGATCGTGCCCGGCCTGCTGATCGGGGCGCTGTCCTTCGGCCACCTGCCGACCGTCTTCGTGCCCGCAGGGCCGATGGAGTCGGGGCTGCCGAACGGCGAGAAGGCGAAGGTCCGCCAGCTGTACGCCGAGGGCAAGGTCGGCCGCGAGGAGCTGCTCGAGGCCGAGGCCGCGTCGTACCACTCGGCGGGCACGTGCACGTTCTACGGCACCGCCAACTCCAACCAGCTGATCATGGAGGTGCTCGGGCTGCACCTGCCCGGGTCGTCCTTCGTCAACCCGGGCACGCCGCTGCGCGAGGCGCTGACCCGCGCCGCCGGCACCCGGGTGACCGAGCTGACCCGCCAGGGCGGCGAGAACACCCCGATCGGGGAGATCGTCGACGAGAAGGCCATCGTCAACGCGTGCGTCGCGCTGCTGGCCAGCGGCGGGTCGACCAACCACACGCTGCACCTGGTCGCGATCGCCCGCGCGGCCGGCATCACCCTCACCTGGGACGACCTCTCCGACCTCTCGGCCGTGGTGCCGAGCCTGGCGAAGATCTACCCCAACGGCGAGGCGGACGTGAACCACTTCCACGCCGCCGGCGGGATCGGCTTCCTGGTGCACACGCTCCTGCGCGCCGGGCTGCTGCACGACGACGTCCGCACGGTCGCCGGGCACGGCCTGTGGCGCTACACCACCGAGCCGCGGCTGCGGGGGGACGAGATCAGCTGGGAGGAGGGGCCCAAGGCCTCCCTCGACCTCGACGTCCTGCGTCCGGCCGACGACCCGTTCGCACCCGATGGTGGTCTCAAGCTGCTGACCGGCCCGCTGGGCCGCGCCGTCATCAAGACCTCGGCGGTCAGGCCCGAGCACCGGGTCGTGAGCGCGCCGGCGATCGTCTTCGACGACCAGCACGACTTCCTCGCCGCCTTCGACGAGGGCGCGCTCGACGGCCGCGACTTCGTCGCGGTGATCCGCTACCAGGGCCCGGCCGCCAACGGGATGCCCGAGCTGCACAAGCTCACCCCGGCGCTGGGCGTGCTGCAGGACCGGGGCCAGAGGGTCGCGATCGTCACCGACGGCCGGATGTCGGGGGCCTCGGGCAAGGTCCCGGCCGCCATCCACGTCACCCCCGAGGCCGCCCTGGGCGGCCCGCTCTCGCGGGTGCAGGACGGCGACGGGATCACCGTCGACGCCGTCGCCGGCACCCTCGACCTGCACGTCGACCGGGCCGAGCTGGCCGCCCGCCCCGACACCGGGCGCGCCCCGCAGGGGCCGGAGTGGACCGGCACCGGCCGCGAGCTCTTCGCCGCCTTCCGGGCCACCGTGGGCTCCGCCGACACCGGCGCCAGCGTCTTCCCGGGTGTCCCCGTCCCGCCGCAGGAGGTCTCCGTTGTCACCGTCTGACGCCACCCCCGGCCTCCTCGACCGGGTTCCGGTCGTGCCCGTCGTCGTCGTCGACGACCTGGCCCAGGCCGTCCCGGTCGCCCGCGCGCTGGTCGCCGGCGGCCTGCCGGTCATCGAGCTGACGCTGCGCACGCCGGTCGCGCTCGACGCGATCCGGGCGATCGCCGACGAGGTGCCCGAGATCCTGGTGGGCGCCGGCACCGTGCTCACCCCGGGCCAGGCCAAGGAGGCCCGCGACGCGGGGGCACAGTTCCTGGTCTCCCCCGGCGCCACCCCCGCACTGCTCGCGGGGATGGCCGAGACCGGGCTGCCCTTCCTGCCCGGCACGGCCACCGTGTCGGAGGTGCTGGCCGTCCTCGAGGCCGGCTGGACCGAGATGAAGTTCTTCCCGGCCGAGGCCTCCGGCGGCGCGGCCTTCCTCGCCTCGGTGGCCTCGCCGGTCCCGGCCGCACGGTTCTGCCCGACCGGCGGGATCACCGCGACCAGCGCCGCGTCGTACCTCGCCCTGCCGAACGTCGGCTGCGTCGGCGGCTCGTGGCTCACCCCCAAGGACGCCCTCGTCGCCGGCGACTGGGCCCGGGTCGAGCAGCTCGCGGCGGCGGCCGCCGCACTCGGCTGAGCCCGGCGCGCTCGACCCCGGGGCGTCATACGTCCTGGTCGCCACCGCGACCGGCACGTATGACGCCCCTGGGGTCTCACGTCAGAGGATGAAGTAGAGCCCGACCGCGGCGGGGAGCAGGCCCAGCACCAGCCAGGGCGTGAGCGGCTTCTTCTGGTGGATGAGGAAGCCCGCGGCCACGCCCAGCACGCCCACCACCCCGGCGATCACGACCAGCCCGATCTGTGCACCGGGCTGGGCGTTGTCACCCAGGAAGAGCGCGGCGAGCACCAGGCCCGCGGAGAAGTGCCCGATCGTGGTGACCGCCAGCACCGACATCACCCAGCGCTGCACCGAGCTCATGCTCATCGACTGCCGCGACGCCTGCGGCCGCGGGTTGGCCGGGTCCATCAGGTGCTTGCGCCGCTTGGCGGGCGCGGAGTCGGGCTGCGTCACGTCCCGATTGTCCCCGACCCGCGACGGTGGCACCCCAGCAGGTGCGGGTCGAACACGCCGATCGCCTCCATCAGGGCGAACATCGTGGTCGGGCCGACGAAGGCGAACCCGCGCTTCTTGAGCTCCTTCGACAGCGCCTTCGACTCCGGCGACGTCGTGGTCATCTCCTCGGTGGTGGCCGGCGCCGGCGGCTGGTCGGGGCGGAACGACAGCACCAGCGCCTCGAGACCCTCACGCTCGCGCAGCGCCACCGTGGCCCGCGCGTTGGTGATCGCCGCGGCGATCTTGAGCCGGTTGCGCACGATCCGGGCGTCCGCCATCAGCCGCGCCGCGTCGGTGTCGTCGTACGCCGCGACCGTGTCGGCGTCGAAGCCGGCGAAGACCTCGCGGAACGCCTCGCGCTTGTTGAGGATCGTCGACCACGACAGCCCCGACTGGAACGCCTCGAGGGTGAGCCGCTCGAGGTACGCCGCCTCGCCGCGGACGCGGTTGCCCCACTCGCGGTCGTGGTAGTCGCGCATCACTCCCGGGCCACCCGCCCACGGGCAGCGGTCGATGCCGTCCTCACCGGTCACGGGTCCCATGCGCGGCATCCTGTCACCCGGCGCCGACGGCCCCTGCCACCGCGGACGAGGCGTTCGACTTCCTCAGCACCATGGGCCTGTCCCGGTTCCTGCTCGGGGGGCTGGACCCGGAGGCGCGCACCCTCGCGCTGGCCCGGCTCCGGAGCAGCATCGCGGAGCACGCGACCACCGAGGGCGTCGTCTACCCCTCGGCCGCCTGGCTCGTCACCGCCCGGCGACCCTGACCTCCGCGGGACGCGGTCAGCTCCGGTACTCCGGGTTCTCCCAGTCGAAGCGGGTGCCGGCGTTCCACTCCGAGCGCTGGTTGCCGTAGCCGGGGACCCCGCCGGCGTCGTGCAGCATCCGGGCGAGGTGCATCAGGTTCCACGTCATGAAGGTCGTGTTGCGGTTGGTGAAGTCGTTCTCCGGCCCACCGCTGCCCGGGTCGAGGTACGACGGGCCGGGTCCGGCCTCGCCGATCCAGCCGGCGTCGGCGTTCGGCGGGATCGTGTAGCCGACGTGCTGCAGCGAGTAGAGGACGTTCTGGGCGCAGTGCTTGATCCCGTCCTCGTTGCCGGTGATCAGGCAACCGGCCACCCGGCCGTAGAAGAGGTACTGCCCCTTGTCGTTGAGCATGCTGCTGAGCGAGTAGATCCGCTCGATGAGCTTCTTGGTGATGCTGGAGTTGTCGCCCAGCCAGATCGGGCCTGCCACGACGAGGATCTGGCTCTCCAGGATCCCCGGGTAGATCTCGGGCCAGGCGTCGGTCTCCCAGCCGTGCTCGCGCATGTCGGGGTAGACCCCGGTCGCCACGTCGTGGTCGACGAAGCGCAGCTCGTCGACCTCCACGCCGTGCTTGCGCATGATCGCGGCGCTGGCGTCGACGAGTCCCTGGGTGTGGCTGGGCTCCGGGCTGCGCTTGAGGGTGCAGTTGACGAAGGTGGCCTTCAGGCCGGTGAAGTCGAGGGACAGCTCTGGGGGCTGGGTCATGGAGACACTGTGGTCTCCCGCGCACCACGCGCACATCCCCGAAACATGGTCATCCGCAGCGGCCCCAGAGGTGGTTGGATCGACGCATGCAGATGCCGAAGCACAGCGACGAGGACAAGGCCAGGTTCCGCTCCCTGGTGCCCGAGGGCCCCGGCGTCGAGGTGAAGCCGATGTTCGGCAGCGTCGGTGCGTTCGTGAACGGCAACATGTTCGCGGGCCTCTTCGGCACCGACATCGGCGTCAAGCTCGACCCGGCCGGGCTCGAGGAGCTGGCGGCCCTGGAGGGCTCGGGACCGTTCGGCCCCGAGGAGCGTCCGATGAACGGCTGGCTCTCGGTGCCGTCGTCACTGACCGGCGAGCAGGTCACCTCCTGGATGGAGCGGGCCCGCGAGCACATCGCCACGCTGCCCCCGAAGGTCAGGAAGCGGAAGTCCTAGGCCCGGGGGCCTCGCCCCTGACCCTCAGCGCCGCTCCTTGAGCCTCGCGTTCGGAAGCGCGGGCGCAGGGATCGGCGGCAGGTGGTCGCCGACGACCACGCCGAAGCGGCCGGCTCCCACGTCCTGGGAGTCGGCCAGGACCGCACCGTCGCGGGTGATCTGGGCCTGCCACTCCTCGCGGAAGGCGACGATCTCCTCGTGGCCCCGGCCCACGAAGTTCCACCACATCACGATGGACTCCCCGAACGGCGGACCGCCGAGGAGCAGCAGCCGCACGGGCGCGTCGTACGCCGTGAGCGAGAGGTGTGCGGAGCCGGGCGGGACGTAGGCGAGCTCGTGCTGCTTGGTCTCGTGACCCGCGACGCCGAGCACGCCGGTGTCGACGAGGACGCCGTGCTCGAAGGTCTCGTCGACGTCCAGCTCGAGCGACGTGCCCGGCTCGAGCAGGAGCTCGGCGCCGAGGAGCGGCGTGAAGGTGGGGACCGGCGAGGTGTCACCCAGGAGCGAGCCCAGGAACACCCGCGCCTCCCAGCCGGCACCGGTCACCGGCGCCGGGGCGTGGTGGGCGAAGCCCGGCTCGACGTGCCGGTCTGCGTCGGGCAGCGCGACCCACAGCTGGGCGCCGTGCAGCGACCTCGTGTCCGGCGTCGAGATCTCCGAGTGGCTGATCCCGCGACCGGCGGTCATCAGGTTGACCTCGCCG
>Ga0164308_10002015_pt1 | contig 10816 bp, 11 predicted proteins | sample Whisoiple_246_MG_FD_109983 | JGI IMG/M metagenome (GOLD analysis project Ga0164308, IMG submission 109983) | Soil microbial communities amended with fresh organic matter from upstate New York, USA - Whitman soil sample_246_MG | ecosystem: Environmental > Terrestrial > Soil > Unclassified >... | reverse complement strand
GTCGTGTACTCCAGCGCGCCGGCCTCTTCGAGCGCGCCCTTCACCGAAGCGATGGTCGAGCCCTTCTGACCGATGGCGACGTAGATGCAGCGGACCTGCTTGTTGACGTCGCCCGACTCCCAGTTGGCCTTCTGGTTGATGATCGTGTCGATCGCTAGGGCCGTCTTGCCGGTCTGACGGTCGCCGATGATCAGCTGGCGCTGGCCGCGGCCGATCGGGGTCATCGCGTCGACCGCCTTGAGGCCGGTCTGCATCGGCTCGTGCACCGACTTGCGGACCATGACGCCAGGCGCCTGCAGCTCGAGGGCGCGACGGCCTTCGGTCGCGATCTCGCCGAGACCGTCGATCGGGTTGCCGAGCGGGTCGACGACGCGGCCGAGGTAGCCCTCGCCGACGCCGACGGAGAGCACCTCACCGGTGCGCTGCACCGGCTGGCCCTCCTCGATTCCGCTGAACTCGCCGAGGACGATCGCACCGATCTCGCGCTCCTCGAGGTTGAGGGCGAGACCGAGGGTGCCGTCCTCGAACTTCAGCAGCTCGTTCGCCATGGCGGAGGGCAGGCCCTCCACCTTCGCGATGCCGTCGCCGGCAACGCTGACCGTCCCGACCTCCTCGCGCGAGGCCGCGTCCGGCTGGTACGACTGGACAAAGCTATCCAGTGCGTCCCGGATCTCCTCCGGCCGGATCGTAAGCTCCGCCATCTGGGGTTCCCTGCTCTCCTTGTTGGGCCCGAAGTTTCTCAAAGGGGTCTGGGGGCGACCCCCAGGAATCTTCTGCAATTTCTGCACGGCCCAACCGGGCCGCAATTCTTGCTCGTTCAGTTGGTGCGGTGTGGGCGCTGCGCGCCGTCAGCCGGCCATCCTGCGGGTGACCTCTTCGAGGCGCTCCGCGATCGTGCCGTTGATGACCTCGTCACCGACGCGCACCGAGATCCCGCCGAGGACCTCGGGGTCCACGTCCAGGTTCAGGTGCATCTGCCGGCCGTAGATCTTCGCCAGGGCGGCACCGAGGCGCTGCTTCTGGCGATCGGACAGCGGCACCGCCGAGGTGACGACGGCGACCATGCGGTCCCGGCGCTCCGCGGCGAGCCTGGACAGGGAATCGAGTCCCGCCTCCAGGCTACGTCCTCGGGGCTGCGTCACGAGGCGCGTGATCACGCGCTCGGTGACGGGCTGGGCCTTGCCGCCGAGCAGGCTGCGGAGCAGCGCGCTCTTGGCGGAGCCCGTGGCCGACTTGTTGGTCAGGGCGGACCGCAGCGCCACGTCGGAGGAGACGATCCGGCCGAACCGGAACAGCTCGTCCTCGACGTCGTCGAGCACACCCGCGCGCTGGGCAGCGGTGAGGTCGGCGGTGTTCGCCAGCTCCTCGGCCGCGTCGACCAGGTCACGCGACTGCGACCAGCGGGACCGGACCATGCCGGAGACCAGGTCCACGGCTTCGCCGCCCACCTGTCCGCCCAGCAGTCGTCCGGCCAGCTGGGCCTTGGCCTCGCCGCCCTGCGACGGGTCGGTGAGGACCCGGCGCAACGACACCTCGCGGTGGAGCAGCGCGGTGACGGCTGCCAGCTCCTCGGCGAGCTTCGCCGCGTCGACCGACGTGGAGTCGGTCAGTGCGTCGAGGCGCTCGCGTGCGGCGGCCAGCGCCTCCCGGCTCGCTCCATTCATCGGACGGCCTCGGCCTTCGCCTCGAGCTCGTCGAGGAACCGGTCGACGGTGCCGCTCTGCCGGGCGTGGTCCTCGAGGGACTCGCCGACGAGCTTGCCGGCCAGGGCGGTGGCGAGGCTGCCCACGTCCTGGCGCAGCGCGGACGCCGCGGCCTTGCGGTCGGCCTCGATCTGGGCGTGGCCGGCCGCGATGATCTCCTCGCGCTGCCGCTGACCCTCCGCCCTCATCTCCTGGATGATGACGGCACCCTGCTCCTGCGCCTCCTGGCGCAGACGGGCGGCCTCGTGGCGGGCCTCGGCGAGCTGAGCCTTGTACTGCTCAAGAACGCTCTGGGCCTCGGTCTGGGCCGCATCGGCCTTCTCGATACCGCCTTCGATGGCCTCGCGGCGCTCTTCCAGAACCTTGTTGATGTTCGGGAGGAGCTTCTTGGCGAGGAAACCGAAGACGATGGCGAAGGCGATGAGGCCGATGACGATCTCAGGAACCGCCGGGAGCAGCGGGTTCTGGATCTCTCCCTCGGACGCCAGCTGTAGGGCGTTCACATCAATGCCTTTCGTCGCTTCGGGCTTGTGGAATGCCGCGAATTAGTCGACCGGGTAGACGAAGGGCATGACGAGACCGATCAGGGCGAGCGCCTCACAGAGCACGAAGCCGAGGATCTGGTTCGAGCGGATCAGGCCGGCAGCTTCGGGCTGACGGGCCAGCGCCTGGGTGCCGTTACCGAAGATGATGCCGACGCCGACGCCGGGGCCGATCGCGGCGAGGCCGTAGCCGATGGAACCGAGGTTGCCCGTGATGTTGACGGCGGCGAGGGTCTCAAGAGCGGACATGCCGTTTCTTCCTTCTCTTTCAGAACCGGTGGGGGTTGGCCACCGGACGACTATCGGGGGTGGAGCTGGGCTGCGTCAGTGGTGCTCGGCGAGAGCGCCCTGAATGTAGTTGCAGGCCAGGAGGACGAACACGTAGGCCTGCAGCGCCTGGATGAACAGTTCGAAGGCGGTCATCAGGATGACCATCACGAAGGAGACACCGGCGTAGGCGATGCCGATGCCGTTCAGCAGGTACCAGCTGGCGATCGTGAAGATCAGCAGCAGCACGTGACCGGCGAACATGTTGGCGAAGAGTCGCACGGCGTGCGTGAACGGCCGGATCAGCAGGTTCGACATGATCTCGATGACCATGACGAAGGGAAGGGCCGGGCCGATCGACGGGTCGTAGCCGGAGATGTTCTTCCAGCCGCCGACGAAACCGTGCCGCTTGAAGGTCAGGCTGACCCAGAGGACGTACACGATCGCGGCCAGCGCCACCGGGAATCCGATGACCGAGACCACCGGGAACTGGGCGAAGGGAATGATCGCCCAGAGGTTCATGATCCAGATGAAGAAGAACAGCGAGACCATGAGGGGTACGTACTTCTTGCCCTCGCGCTTGCCGAGCGTCTCGTACACCACACCGGTGCGGATGAAGTCGTAACCCGCCTCGGCGACCATCTGCAGCTTTCCGGGCACCAGCTTCGGCTTGTTGAAAGCCGCCCAGAAGAAGCCGACGACGACAACGGTGCTCAGGACCGCCAGCAGCATCGGCTTGTTGATCTCGATGCCGCCGAGCGTGAACATCGGCTCGAAAACAAAGGAGTGCAGGCCAGGAGCCGGGAAGCCGCATCCGTCGAAGATGTGGCAGTCGGTCTCGAAGGCGAGCACCGTCGTCGGGTCAGCACTCACCGCGGGCTCCTTCAGCGTGGCGCATAGGTACGGCAACCTCGTTGTGTCGGCGCGGCAAGCAGCCGCTGGTCGGCACTGGACTGGTGTTACGGATGGGGGGCGGCTCAGGCATTACGCCTCGCGATGAAGCAGGCGCCGATTTTGATGCCCGCGCCCGCAGTGCCGCAGTTGGCACCGGACGATAGCAGGGTCTCGAACGCGCGCTTATCCCGGCCCTACCCCTCACGTCGAAGACCCCGTGTTCTCGGGCGTCTTACCCGCGGACGAGTCCGGCTCGACGTAAAGAATCTTGGTCTTCATGTGCACGCGGATCTGCGCCGCGACCCAGGTGAGGGTGGCGACCATCACCGCGGCGGCGAAGGCCCGGGGGTTGAACAGCGTCGTGTCCTTGAACGCGGCGACGAAGACGAAGAGCAGCAGCAGTTCGGTCGTGTACAGCACCAGCCCCATGGCCTGGAACAGATGCGGCAGTGACTTCGCCGTGCGCTGCAGGACGCCGAGTCCGATCCCCATGAAGAGGATCACCACCAGCGTCCCGGCGGCCGCACCGATCGCTCCCTTGCCGCCGGCGAGCGCAGCGCTGACGGCGACGGTGACGACACCGACGGCAGCAGTGGGCACGGCGGTGTGGAGGAGAGTCCGGGCGTCGTTGGACGGCATGGCGGTGACTCCGCGTTGCAGGGGGTGGTCAGTGGTCGTCAGGGACGAGCGTAGGCCCGGTCCGAGTCGATGCTGCGGGCCAAAGGACCGTGCTACTCAGGTCCTTCGGCTTCCTCGCCGGGCTTCGTGAACGGTATCACAAACTATTTGATGAGGTCTTTACTCAGAAAGTGTGCCAGCTGTCACACATGAGAGTTAATCCGCGCGTGTGTGCAGAACATCACGCCACATTGTCTGGTATGGGCATTTCTGTACCGGGGGCTCAACGCGACGAGTCGGCGCGGTCCCGATCCGCGAAGCGCGAACGGGGGCCGATCGCGGTCGCTCCGTTGACGCCGGAGACACCCACGGGCACGGCGGCCCGTTCCGGTGCCGGGGACGCCATGTGCGAGCCGCCGGAGCGCTGTTGACCCCGCGAGGTGACCTCGTCGGCGTCCACGGGTTCCTCGTGGACGGTGCGCCGCCGGTAGCGCGGCGGCACGAAGGCCTCGGCCCAGCGGGGCGCGCGCGGGGTGAAGCGGGGCATCAGCAGCAGGACGAGGCCCACGGCGCTGAGCCCCACGATCACCAGCACGATCCACAGCGACGCGGAGTGCACGGAGTAGCCGACGGCGCCGAAGGCGATGAGGGCCGACCAGAAGTACATGATCAGCACCGACCTGCTGTGCGAGTGCCCGATCTCCAGCAGCCGGTGGTGCAGGTGGCCGCGGTCGGCCGCGAACGGCGACTGGCCGTTCCAGGTGCGCCGCACGATGGCGAGCACCAGGTCCGCGGCCGGGATCGCGATGATCGTCAGCGGCAGGAGCAGCGGGATGAAGACCGGGAGCATCGCGTGGGTCGCCTGGCGCTCGCTGCCCTCGAAGAGCTTCATCGCGTCCGGGTCGACCTGGCCGGTGACGGAGATCGCCCCGGCGGCCAGCACGAGGCCGATCAGCATGGAGCCGGAGTCGCCCATGAAGATCCGGGCGGGGTGCATGTTGTGCGGCAGGAAGCCGAGGCACATGCCCATCAGGATCGCGGCGAAGAGTGTGGCGGGGGCCGCGGCCTCGATCCCGTACCCGTACCAGAGCCGGTAGGTGTACAGGAAGAAGGCGGCGGACGCGATGCAGACCATGCCCGCCGCGAGACCGTCCAGGCCGTCGACGAAGTTGACCGCGTTGATGGTGATCACGACGAGCGCGACCGTGAGCAGCGTGCCCTGCCACTGGGTGAGCGCCACGGTGCCGACGCCGGGGATGGGCAGCCACAGGATCGTCAGACCCTGGATGACCATGACCGCGGCCGCGATCATCTGCCCGCCCAGCTTGATCAGCGCGTCGATCTCGAACTTGTCGTCCAGGACGCCGATCAGCCAGATCAGGGCGGCGCCGGAGAGCAGGGCCCTGGGTTCGTTGGAGAGTTCGAACACGCCGTTCAGGTTGAACAGGTGGTCCGCGACGATCAGCCCCGCGCACAGTCCGCCGAACATGGCGATGCCACCGAGCCGAGGTGTCGGTTCCCGGTGTACGTCACGCGCACGGATCGCGGGCATGGCCCCGATCGCGATGGCGAACTTCCGCACCGGTCCGGTCAGCAGATAGGTAACCGCTGCCGTGACACAGAGCGTCAGCAGGTAATCACGCACGGGCTGCCCCACAGAATTCGCCGGCCATCTCAGCCCCACACCCTAGTCTCCTCGGCAAGGACGCCGAGCCACGGGTGATGGTTCCCCATGGCTCGGCTACCCCGGATACGGCGGATTGTGCTCCGCCAGTCCGCGCACCTCGGCGCGCAGCCGGCCCGGGTCGCCCTCCGCCCGGACGGCCGCACCGAACAGGCCGGCGATCCTCGTCATGTCGTCCTCGTCCATCCCCTGCGTGGTGACGGCCGCGGTCCCGAGCCGGATGCCGCGTGCGTCCCCGTACGGCAGGGCGCACGTGTCCAGGATCATGCCGGCGGCCGTGAGCCGCTCACGGGCGGTCCGGGCGTCCACGCCCAGCGGGGCGGGGTCCGCGACGACGATGTGGGTGTCCGTACCACCCGTGGTGATCTCGAGGCCCTCGGACTCCAGGGCGGCCGCCAGGACCCGGGCGTTCGCGACGACCCGGTGGGCGTAGACGGCGTAGGCCGGGGCCGCCGCCTCACCGAAGGCGACCGCCTTGGCCGCGACGGTGTGCATCTGGGCGCCGCCCTGGGTGAAGGGGAAGACCGCCCGGTCGATCCGCTCCGACAGTTCGACGCCGCACAGGATCATGCCGCCGCGCGGTCCGCGCAGGACCTTGTGCGTCGTCGCGCACACGACGTCGGCGTACGGGACCGGGCTGGGGGCCGCTCCCCCGGCGATCAGTCCCATCGGATGGGCGGCGTCCGCGATCAGATACGCGCCCGCCTCGTCGGCGATCGCCCGGAACTGCTCGTAGTCGGGGTGCCGGGGGTAGGAGATGGAACCGCAGACGATCGCCTTGGGGCGCCTGGCCCGTGCCAGGGCCCGTACCTGCGCGTAGTCGATGAGTCCGCTGTCCGGGTCGACGCCGTAGCCGGCGAACTCGAACCAGCGTCCGGAGAAGTTGCCCGGAGCCCCGTGGGTGAGGTGCCCGCCGTACGGCAGTCCCATGGCGAGCACCGTGTCACCGGGGCGCAGCAGCGCGGCGTAGGCGGCCAGGACCGCCGAGGAACCGGAGTGCGGCTGGACGTTGGCGTGCTCGGCGCCGAACAGCGACATGGCCCGCCGGACCGCGGCGCGTTCGGCGGCGTCGGCCTGTTCGCAGCCGCCGTGGTGGCGGGCGCCGGGGTAGCCCTCGGCGTACTTGTTGGCGAGCGGGGAGCCGAGGGCGGCCAGCACCGCGGGCGAGGTGAAGTTCTCGGCGGCGATGAGCTGGAGGGTGCTCGACTGCCGTCCGGCCTCGGCCAGCAGGATGCCGCTGATCTCCGGGTCCTGGCGGACCAGGGCACCGAAGTCCTGGGGCAGGGCGCCGACGGACGGGGAGGACGGCGGCGCGGCTGCGCGTGAGGCTGGAGTGGTGACCGACATCTGACGGCTCCGGGCCTGGAGGAGGGGGGTGCGTGGCGTCAGATCCAATGTAGGCCCGCCCCGGGCCGGCTGCCCGCTGCCGGGCGCCCCTCTACGCCGGTCGGCGCACCCCCGGTACGCGCGCGGGGCCGTCGCCGGCTCAGCGCTGGGCGTGCACCCCGGTCAGCGCCGTCATCACGGGATCGAGCGCCTGGCTGATCTCGTCGCCGACGGAGCGGAAGAAGGTGATCGGAGCGCCGTACGGGTCGTAGACCTCGTCCGCCTCCGCGGTGGGGGCCAGCAGCCAGCCGCGCAGGGCGGCCGCGGCCCGCACCAGCGCGCGGGCGCGCTCGACGACGCCCTCCTCGCGGGCGTCGGGCAGCGTGGCGGGGTCTATGGCCCGCACCAGCCGGGTGAACTCCTTGAGCGTGAAGGTCCGCAGTCCCGCCGAGTGGCCCATGGAGATCACCTGGGCGCGGTGGTCCCGGGTGGCGGTGAGGACCAGGTCGGCGCGGATCACGTGCTCGTCGAGGAGCTCCCGGCCGACGAAGCCGGTGGCGTCGGCGCCGAAGTCGGCGAGGACGACCTCGGCGTTCGCCTCCATGGGCGCGCCCTCGTGCCCCCAGGTGCCCGCGCTCTCCACGATGAGGCCGCCGCTGAGCGGGTCTCCGAGGCGGTCCACGAGGGCATGGCGGGTCAGCCGCTCGGTGATGGGCGAGCGGCAGACGTTGCCGGTGCTGACGTGGAGGATGCGGAAAGTGTCGTGCTGCCCCGCTATGCCACGCCCCTCAGGGGCGGTCAATTGGCCACCTCGAGGTCGGGTACCACCTTGCGGAGTTCCTCGACCGGGATGGCGCCCGCGCGCAGCAGGAGCGGGATCCTGCCGGTGACGTCGACGATGGAGGACGGCACGATCCCGGGGGTCGAGCCGCCGTCGAGGTAGACGGACACGCTGTCGCCGAGCATCTCCTGTGCGGCGTCGCAGGTCTCGGGCGAGGGGTGTCCGGTGAGGTTGGCGCTGGAGACGGCCATCGGGCCGACCTCCGTGAGGAGCTCGATGGCGACCGGGTGCAGGGGCATCCGGACGGCGACGGTGCCCCGGGTGTCGCCGAGGTCCCACTGCAGCGACGGCTGGTGCTTGGCGACGAGCGTGAGGGCGCCGGGCCAGAACGCGTCGACGAGCTCCCAGGCCTGCTCGGAGAAGTCGGTGACCAGGCCGTGCAGGGTGTTCGGGGAGCCGATCAGGACGGGGGTGGGCATGTTGCGGCCCCGGCCCTTGGCGTCGAGGAGGTCGGCCACGCCCTCCGAACTGAAGGCGTCCGCACCGATCCCGTACACGGTGTCGGTGGGCAGCACGACCAGTTCGCCGCGGCGGACGGCGGACGCGGCTTCACGCAGGCCGGTCGTACGGTCGGTCGCGTCGTTGCAGTCGTATCGCCGTGCCATCAGCCGGCCTCCTGGGACATGTACGGGTATGACGGGTGGGGATCGTGCGGTGCCGGCGCCCCGGTCGTCACGGCATGGCCTTGCGGGCCGTCGCGAACCGGGGGCGCTTGTTCAGATCGGGGTGATCGGCCGCGTCGGCCCAGCCCCGTTCCTCGGTGAAGATCCACGGCACCTGGCCGCCCTGCGTGTCGGCGTGCTCGATGACGACGAGCCCGCCGGGGCGGAGCAGACGGTGCGCGGTGCGTTCGATGCCGCGGATGGTGTCGAGGCCGTCCTCGCCGGAGAACAACGCCATCTGCGGGTCGTGGTCACGGGCCTCCGGCGCCACGTACTCCCACTCGGTCAGCGGGATGTAGGGCGGGTTGGAGATCACCAGGTCGACCTGGCCGTCGAGCTCGGGAAGGGCGCTCAGGGCGTCGCCGCGGTGGACGGTGACCCTGGACCCCTCGGCGTTCTTCCGGGTCCACCTCAGGGCGTCCTCGGACAGCTCCACGGCGTGCACACGCGAGCGCGGCACCTCCTGCGCCATGGCGAGCGCGATCGCGCCCGATCCGGTGCAGAGGTCGACGATCAGCGGCTCGACGACGTCCATCGCCCGCACGGCGTCTATCGCCCAGCCGACGACCGACTCGGTCTCCGGGCGCGGCACGAAGACACCCGGCCCGACCTGGAGCTCCAGGTAGCGGAAGAAGGCGCGGCCGGTGATGTGCTGGAGCGGTTCGCGGGCCTCACGACGGGCGATCGTCTCCCAGTAGCGGGCGTCGAAGTCGGCGTCCGGCACGTTGTGCAGCGCGCCCCGCTTGACCCCGTGCACGAACGCCGCGAGTTCCTCGGCGTCGAATCGCGGTGAGGGGACACCGGCGTCGGCCAGCCGCTGGGTGGCCTGGGCCACCTCGGCGAGCAGCAGGTTCATCGCGGTTCTCCGTACGGGTTCACGGGCGGGGCGGGGCGGTGGGGCTCACGGTCTACGCGGCGGCGAGCTTCGCGGCGGAGTCGGCGTCGACACAGGCCTGGATGACGGCGTCGAGGTCACCGTCGAGCACCTGGTCCAAGTTGTACGCCTTGAAGCCGACGCGGTGGTCCGAGATCCGGTTTTCCGGGAAGTTGTACGTGCGGATCTTCTCGGAGCGGTCCACGGTGCGCACCTGGCTGCGGCGCACGTCGGACGCCTCCTGCTCGGCTGCCTCCTGGGCCGCGGCCAGCAGCCGGGACCGCAGGATGCGCATGGCCTGCTCCTTGTTCTGGAGCTGGCTCTTCTCGTTCTGGCAGGACGCGACGACGCCGGTCGGCAGGTGCGTGATGCGCACGGCGGAGTCCGTGGTGTTGACGGACTGGCCGCCGGGACCCGAGGAGCGGTAGACGTCGATGCGCAGGTCGTTGGCGTGGATCTCGACGTCGACCTCCTCCGCCTCGGGCGTGACGAGCACACCGGCGGCGGAGGTGTGGATGCGGCCCTGCGACTCGGTGGAGGGCACGCGCTGCACGCGGTGCACACCGCCCTCGTACTTCATCCGGGCCCAGACGCCCTGGCCGGGCTCGGTGGCGCCGTTGCCGCCCTTGGTCTTCACGGCGACCTGGACGTCCTTGTAGCCGCCGAGCTCGGACTCGGTGGAGTCGATGATCTCGGTCTTCCAGCCCACGCGCTCGGCGTAGCGCAGATACATGCGCAGCAGGTCGCCGGCGAACAGGGCGGACTCGTCGCCGCCCGCGCCCGCCTTGATCTCCAGGAGCACGTCCTTGTCGTCACTGGGGTCACGCGGGACCAGGAGAAGGCGGAGCTTCTCGGTGATCTCCTCGCGCTGCTTCTCCAGGACCTTGACCTCGGCGGCGAAGTCCGGGTCGTCGGCCGCGAACTCGCGGGCGGTCCCGATGTCGTCGCCGGTCTGCTTCCAGGACCGGTAGGTGGAGACGATCGGGGTGAGCTCCGCGTAGCGCTTGTTGAGCTTGCGCGCGTTGGCCTGGTCGGCGTGGACCGACGGGTCGGCGAGCTTCTTCTCGAGATCGGCGTGCTCGCCGATCAGTTCCTCGACCGCCTCGAACATCTTCGGGCTCCTGGTTTCTGCGTCATACGTCTGCGGGCCTGCTGGAGGTGTGCCGTCGGCGCGCGCTCTCGGGGCGCCCGGCCGCACAGCCGGAAAAACGCCGGTCCCGGCGCCCGTGTGAGGGCGTCGGGAACCGGCGCAGTGGCTCGCTACTTGCTGGCGGAGCCGGTGGCCTTGCCGAAGCGGGCCTCGAAGCGGGCCACGCGGCCGCCGGTGTCGAGGATCTTCTGCTTGCCCGTGTAGAACGGGTGGCACTCGGAGCAGACGTCGGCACGGATGGCGCCGCCGTCGAGG
>Ga0164308_10002014_pt1 | contig 10816 bp, 11 predicted proteins | sample Whisoiple_246_MG_FD_109983 | JGI IMG/M metagenome (GOLD analysis project Ga0164308, IMG submission 109983) | Soil microbial communities amended with fresh organic matter from upstate New York, USA - Whitman soil sample_246_MG | ecosystem: Environmental > Terrestrial > Soil > Unclassified >... | reverse complement strand
TGGCCCGGATCAGCCCCGTGAGCCGTTGGCTTCCCGACTCGTCGCCGACGGTGATCGCCTGCGCGAGCGCGGTGACGCGGCCGGCCGAGATGGTCAGACGACCGGTTCCCCCGGCGTTGCCGGACGCCGTCACCGACTGTCCCACTCGCACCGTCGACGAGTTGCCGAGCGAGACGGTCTTCAGGCTCGAGGCGCCGTTCGCCTTCAGCACGGCCACGTCCTTCGTGACGCTGTAGCCGAGCACCTTCGCCGAGTAGCTGCGACCCGTGCCGGGCAGGACGATCCTGATCGTGTTCGCACCGCGGATCACGTGGTTGTTCGTCAGCACCTCGCCTGACGAGGTCAGCACCATGCCGGTGCCGGCGGCGTGTCCGTCGATGAGGGCGGTCTCGATGACGACGACACCGGTTCCAACGGGCGCAGGGCGGGTCTTTGCCCACGCGAGGCTCGCGCCGATGCCGGTGAGGACGACGATCGCCAGGACGAGCGCCACGACCCGCGCCCCGAACGTGCGGCGGCTCCTCGCGCTGTCGAGTGTCGGGACTGTCTCGTCCATCGTCATCGCTCCTTCGTCCTCGTCGCGAGCCATCGAGCACATCGTCGCTGGTCCACGTCACAGCATGCTGACCGCAGCCTGTGAGACGCCTGAGAGTCGGCGTCTACCCGCAGTCGATCGAGTAGTTCGCCACGATGCCCACCGCGCGGGGCGCAGACACCCTCGAGGCATGAAGCGCGCATTGGCGATGCTGACCCTCGCGACCGTCCTCGGTGCGGCGTACGCGCGGCTCCTGCGCCGGCCCATCCTCAGGTGCGGAGCGACGGACGCGGAGGCGCATGCGCGCCTCCCGGGCGACGAGCTGCTCGAGGACGCGGACGGGGTCGCGACGCGTGCGCTCACGATCGACGCGCCGCCGTCGGCGGTGTGGCCGTGGCTCGCGCAGATGGGTCCGTCCCCGCGCGGTGGCGCGTACACGTACGACTGGATCGAGAACCTGCTCCGGCTCGACATGCACAGCGTCGACCGCGTGCTGCCGGAGTTCCAGCACCCGAAGCTCGGTGAGGGCTTCGGCTTCGGCGAGAACCAGATGCGCTATGCCCGCATCGAGCCGGAGCACGTGCTCGCGCTGCGCTCGCTCGACGGCAACTGGGTCTGGAGCTTCGTCCTCGAGGAGCGGGACGGTCGGACGCGGCTGATCAGCCGCAACCGCTTCCGCCTGCCGAGGCTCCGCGACAGGCTGGGCATGCTCCCGATGGAGCCGGCGTCGCTCGTGATGGAGCGGAAGATGCTGCGAGGGATCAGGCAGCGAGCCGAGCGGCTCGCCGCGCAGCAATCCACCGCGTGACCGCCGACGGCGCACGTTCGGCAAGAGGTCACTGCATCCGTCACGATCCGAGCGGAGATGCTCGCGTTCTCGAGGCTGGCGTTCGTCGCGGTCGTGCTCGGCTGCCTCGCGTGCGTCGGGGCGTCGGGCTCGTTCGCCGCGTCCGCGCCGCGCGTGACGATCGTTTCGGACTCGGTCGGCGGCGTCCTGTTCTGGCAGCGGGACGCCCGCGAGGAGCTCGCACTGGGGATCGATCTCCGAATGGACATCAGGACCTGCCGCCGACTCGCGACCGAGGGGTGTGTGTACGACGGTGCGCGCCCGCCGAGCGCGCTCGAGGCGATCAAGGAGCTCGGCCGCGCGCTCGGCGCCGTCGCGGTGGTCGACGTGGGGTACAACGACGCACCGGACGGGTACGGGGCGGCGCTCGATCGCGTCATGCGCGCGCTCCTCGACAACGGCGTCGAGCACGTCGTCTGGCTCACCCTCCGTGAGCGGCGCTCGAGCTGGGCCGACATCAACGACGAGATCCACGACGCGAGCAAGCGCTGGCCCCAGCTGGTGGTCGGCGAGTGGGACCGCGAGAGCAGCGGTCACGATGAGTGGTTCGCCGACGGGATCCACATGAACTGGGTTGGAGGCGCGGCGTTCGGACGCTTCCTGCGGCCGCTGGTCGTCCAGGCGTGCGCGGCCGCGTGCGCCGCGGGAGGATCGATCCTGGCCGTCGGCGGAGAGCTGCCGCCGGCCCGGCTGCGCACCTGGTACGTCGGGCACCTTCGGCCGAGCGGCGGCACGCCGCCGTACCGGCTCACGGTGACCGGTCTCCCCGCACCGCTCCGGATGAAGGTCGACGGGACGATCTACGGGATGCCGAAGGCGACCGGCGCGTACCCACTCCAGGTGACCGTGCTCGACGCGAACGGGATCCGGAACCGCGCCACCGTCGCGCTTCGCGTGCGCCGCCGCTAGGGGACTGGGAATAGCTCCAGAGTCGCTGGACGAGGCCGTTCCGAGTACTCATCCGAGAGCCGCCTCCACGGCGGCGACGATGGCCTCCGCTTGCTCGAGCGCGAAGGCCGTCGCGTTCGCCGCGGAAGGCGCTCGAGGACCGGCAGCCGAACGACGGAGCGTGTCGGTCCGCGGAAAGGTGGCTCCTCGATCTCGGCGCCGATTCCACGCTGATCCTCCAGACGGGACACGCAGCTGCAGTACTTTCGACCTTTCCTGCGAGATGAGGTCCGGCCATGGTCAAGGCTTGCGATCGCGGAAGCCGCAGCGGAGGCGCCCGGGTGGTCTGTCAGTACGCCTGTCGGTGAGCGGGCTGCATGAAGGCGCCGATGATCCAGAGCAGCGGGAAGAAGATTCCGAGGAAGAACATCCAGCCGTGTCCGTTACGGAGCGTCCTGACGCCGAGCCAGACGAAGACGACGATCCAGATGAGAGCGCCAAAGCCGATTCCCCACCACGTAGCTGCCTCCGTCAGTCGCGATCGGGACTTGTCTCGGCGGGGTTGTCTCCGAGGGAGACGTTTCCTGCGCAGGTCGGCGTCGCGTCTGAACGACCGAATGCCACCGGCGAGAATCGAACTTGCGCACGCGGTTTAGGAACGAACCCGTTCCGACCTGGTGTCGCGGTGGCCCCACAAGGGCCCGAAGAAACGTGAGTCGCGGACGGGACGCCACCCGCTCATGCAGGTGGCGTCCGGCGTTTGAGAAGCTCTCGTTCTGCCGCGCAGAGTCGGGAGAACTCGGGGTCAGTTCGAGCTAGGTGGTAGAGCCGCCTCGACGGTCGGCATCACCGGGACACGGCGGGGCTTGGACTGTTCGGGCTTCTTGACGTGGACTTCCAGCGCCCCGTTGGCGTAATGCGCCTGGGCCTCGCCCTCGCCACAGCCCTGCGGTAGGGCTACCGATCGCGTGAAGTCGCCGAAGCGACGCTCGTAGCGGAAGAAACGTTCATCCTCCACGTTCTCGGCGCGCTCGCGCGAGCCGCTGACCGTGAGGGTGTTGTCTTCGATCTCCACGGCGATCTTGTCCTCCGGTATGCCCGGCACGTCGAACGCGTAGACGAGATCGCCCTCGGTCTCCCAGACGTCAAGCGGGGGTACCCATGCCTGGGCGGCGCGAGCGGGCGCCTGGAAGACGTTATTGATCAGCCGCTCGAATTCGGCATTCATGGGGAAGTTTCGCAGCGGCTCCCTGAAGCGGACAAGGGTTGTCATGACAATCGTCTCCTTGGATCACCGTACATTGAATTAGATTGTAGCATAAAATCTTAGTGTTTTTGTAGAAGATCCTGATACCCCGTGAATCGATGCTCTGTCTCGAGCGAACACGTGGCGGCGTTGATGGTCATCACGGCTCCGGCCCGGCGATCGTCGCCCTCTGGTGGCTCGCCTGGCGTGTTGGAGAAGGGGCATGCAACGGTGGTTGAATCCGGTCTGGTGGATCCGTTGGCTTGGGTGTGCGAGCAAGGCGTGGTCTTACAGTCTGCTCGCGGGCCGGTGCCGAATCTTGCGGAGCAGATCGCCGGCGAGTCGATCCGTGGAAGCTGGTGGGGCCACGCATCCGGCCATGAGATCTTCGCCGTTCTCAGCGGCCTTCGCGCGTCCGGGGACGTCGTTGCAACTCGTCTGATCGACGGCAGAGTCACGCTAGTCCACCGGAGGATCTGGCCGGCACTTGTCCGTGTTGCTGATCGCTTCCCTGCTGAGCGGCTCGCAGCTGTTGACGACCAGCACACTGCCTCAGGGGCCCACCGGATCGTCGAGGTTGCGTTCCCGGCGTGGGTCCCGCCTGAAGACATTGCCGCAGCCACGCTTCTCAGCGTCGACGAAGCGCTCGCGCAGCTTCCCGTCTGCCTGCGCTGACGACGAAGCAGCTGGCATGCCAGCGTTCGGCGGTGTCGCTTGACCCTTACGGAAGAGAGGTGGGCGCGGACCGCGCAGGCCAGGCTCCGCGGAAAGAGAGAGAGATCGTGGGCCCGCGCCGACGCCAAGAGTGCTCGCGCGGGGCCGGTGGCACGAACGCAGATATGTACCACTCGCGCACCGGTTGCTAAGTCGTATGAATCATCCGGACGCGCTCACCGGCGAAACGAACCACACGTGCGGCGCGTACGCGCAGGCGTTGTGGCGCGGGCGCGCCAACGGACGGCGACCGTGTCGCAAAGACGCTTCCGTCTGCGTTAGTCGGCGAACGCCGAGAAGATCGCGTCGCGGCGTCCCTGAAGGTCGGCTTGCGACAATCCGCTGACAACGATCGGCCCGGGGAGCCCCGGGACGTCGATCTCGATGTTGCAGTCACGTTCGCTGAACTCGGCCAGCATCGGACCGCTTTCGCGGATGCTGATCGGCCCGGCTCCGCGTCGAACACGGTGCACGACGAAGCTGTTGCCGCGGATGGTGACAATCGCGGCACCGTGTTCGCCGAGGCAAAGCAACGCCGGCTCGCCGCCGGCTGTTGCGGACAACGGGGTGCCGCCTAGGCTCGAAACAATCCGTCCGAGCTCGTTTCCGGCGAGGTGCCAGTACCGCTGAGCTTCGAGCGTGCTCACTCCCTCTGGCTCGTCCGCCCCTCGGAGAAATGCCGTTATCACCAGGTCTTGCTCACTCGGCATGGCCACGCCTCCTCCAATGCTGTGGACGACAGCTAGAAATCGGTCCTGGGGTCGTGCCCGGCCCAAGTCGGGGTGCTGTCGAGTAGCTCGTCATTGAGGGACTCGAGGCCGTATAGCTAGCGCCCTTCTGCGCCCCGCCGTTCGAGATCTCGGAGTCGGTCGCGGAGCTCCTCAAGGCCATCGGGTACGTCATCCAGAGCGACGAGGATTGCCTCGCGCTCGGGGGCCGTCAGCGGCAGGATCGCCTGTTGCGCTTCCAATCCGCATTCGATTTTCCCAGCGAGCTCGGAATCGCCGACGAGGTATGCGAGTCGCTGCACGAGCTCGTTCCGAACCGATACACCCGCGAGCATCACGGCCAGGAGTCTATGGCGTGACCGACCGGCGAAGAAAGGTGCGCACCGGAGAACGTTCATGGGGCTTGCGCGGCCCCCAACGCGGCCCCCAACGCGGCCCCCTACGGCCCCCTCCCGAGCGGTCCCAGGCGGTTGAAGTCACGCATCGAACTGAGACCTGGGCTAGCCGCAAACGCCACAACCATAAGCCATTCGGCGTCGATGGACGAAGTGCCCCCGGCAAGAATCGAACTTGCGCACGCGGTTTAGGAAACCGCTGCTCTATCCACTGAGCTACGGGGGCGAATTGGAGTGTTTTGCAGGGATTTTTTCGGAATCGGACAAACCACACTCTACCCATCCGAATGCGGAAGTGTCTCTGACGGCCCGCCTCGTCCCACTCCACCGGTGCCGCGCGAGCCGTAGTTCTCCACATTGATCTGTCGGCTCGCCGCGGACGCGGGCAAGAAAGCTGCGCATATCATCGCTCCGTGGGTGACGAGGACTGGCGCGTCGAGGTCGAGCTGAACGACGAGCAGCACGGCTACTCACTGAGCGAGCGGATGCGAGCGCTCGACCTGGACGACGAGGCGAGGGCGCGTCTCGGACGGCGCGTGATCGTCACTCGGGATGGCTCGAAGCTGTTTCTGTACACGACCACCGAGGACGAGGCCGACGAAGCCGCCCGGGTCGTCCGAGAGCTGTCGACCGCCGAGGGTCTCACCGCCGAGATTCGCACCATGCGCTGGCATCCCGTGGAGGCGGCGTGGAAAGACTCCTCCGTGCCTCTGCCCCATACGGAGTCGGAGGAGGCTCTCGAGCGCCAGCGTCGCGAGGAGCGCGAGCAGCGTGAGGTCGAGGCCGGCGCTGACTACGACTGGCACGTTCTTGCGCGGGCGCGCGACCGTGCCGAGGCTGCGGCCGTGGAGCGGCGGCTGCTCGAGGACGAGCTGCCCGTCACGCGACGCTGGCGGTTCCTGACGATCGGCGCCCTCACGGAAGAGCAGGCGGATGAGATCGCGTCCGCGATCCGCCGCGACCTCCCAGAGACGGAAGTTCGTATCGAACCCACCCTCGACATGCCCTCGCCGCCTTTCGTGCTGATCCGCTCCTGGCTGTAGTCATCCGCGAATGTCGGCTGGCTAGCCGCGCTCGTCGCCGCGTCCCGCCTGAGGACGTACTTCCGCGCGTCGAACGTCCGTGTGCGCGCGGATGACACACGTCCGGCACTGCGTAGTTCCCCACAACGAGAGCACGGTTTCCCGGCAGCAAGCCGGCGCTCGAATCCCGATGGAGCACGCCTGCGCACGCGACATCGTGAGGGCGTCCAGGAAGTCAGATCGGGAGGAGGAGCGATGAACACCAGAAGGATTCTCGAGTGGGGCGGGCTCGCAGCGAGCGTCGTCTTGATCGTGTTCGGCGCCGCTGCGCTGTACATGGGCTTCGACGGGCGCAGCACCGTGCAGGACAGCCTCAAGCAGGAGCAGATCTACTTCGGCGACGCATCAGACCCCGCAGTCGCGAAGTACGCGAGTCAGTGGGCCGGTCAGCAGGTGACGACCGGTGACCAGGCCCGCGCGTTCGCGAAGATCATGCGAACGCACACGCTCGAGTCGTCCGGCAACCTCACGTACGCACAGATGGGCCGGTTCCAGTCGGCAGCGAACCCCAGCGACCAGAAGGGCACCAACGACGAGGCAGCCGCCGCGAAGGATTCGACCGGCCAGCCGATCGCGAACGGCGCCCGGAACCTCTGGGTGACCGAGACGGCACTGACCACGGCGCTCAACACGAGCTACATGGCCGCGCAGCTGTCGATCTTCGGGATCGTGGTCGGGATCGCGCTGCTCCTGACCGGCTTCGGCCTGATGATCCTGGCGCTCGCAGTGCTCGGCGGGCGGTTCCGCGAGGAGGCCGCCGCGCAGTCAGGAATCACGACGAAGGTGGCCATCGGCCACTGACTCGCTCCGACCTCCCGGAGTGAAGCGACGAGGGCGGTCCGCAGGGCCGCCTTCGTCGTGTGTCTCCCGCCAGAGCTCGACCCTGCGTCTGGAGCGTTTGTCAGGTCTCGTCGAGCAGGCCCTCGGCCAGTGCGTAGCGGACGAGCTCGGCGCGGCTCGTGAGGCGGAGCTTCTGCATGATGTGCGCGCGGTGCGTCTCGGCGGTCCGCACCGAGATGTAGAGCAGCTTCGCGATCTCCTGGTTCGTGTGCCCGAGCGCGAGGAGCCGCAGGACCTCGCGCTCCCGCTCCGAGAGGGGATCGGCGTCGGCCCGTTTCCTTTCCGCCAGCTCGGCTGCGAGGAGTCGTGCGCCGAGCGCGGGATGGACGTACCGCTCGCCTGCCGCGACGGCGCGCACGGCCGTGATCACCTCGGTGTCGGCTGCCTCCTTGAGCACGTAGCCGCTCGCTCCCGCCTCGAATGCCTCGCGGACGTACCGGGGGTCGTCCTGCATCGAGAGGATCAGCACCTGCGCGCTGGGAACGGCCTGCAGCAGCGCCGGCAAGCCTTCGATCCCGCTCTTTCCGGGCATCACGACGTCCATGAGGACGATGTCGGGCTTGTGCTCCATCGCCTCGAAGACGGCCCGCTCCGCGTTCTCGGCCTCCGAGACCGTCTCGATGTCCGGCTCCGCGTCGAGCACGCGGCGGAGACCGGAGCGAACGATCGCGTGGTCGTCGACGACGAGGACGCGAATGGTCATGGCACCGGGACCTCTGCGGCGATCGTCGTGCCGGACCCCTTGGCCGACTCGATCACGAGGCGCCCACCCACCAGGCCCACACGCTCACGCATGCCGACGAGCCCGAGGACGTCGTCACCGGTTTCGTTCTTGTCGAAGCCCTTGCCGTCGTCCTCGACGACTGCTGCCACCGAGCTCTCCTTCCGGGTCAGAAGGATGCTCACACGTGTCGCCTCGGCGTGCTTGACGATGTTGGCAAGTGCCTCCTGCACGATGCGGTAGAGCGCCGTCTCGACCTCGGCGGGCAGTCTGACGTCGCCGAGTTGCGCGTCGACGTCGACCCGCATGCCCGTGTTGTCGCGGAACGTCTCCGCAAGACGTTCGACGGCCGTGCTCAGCCCGAAGTCGTCGAGCGTAGACGGGCGGAGCTCGACCGCGAGCCTGCGCACGTCCTGGAGCGTCGAGACGACCAGCTCGCGGAGCGAAGCGACCGCTGCGCGGTCCTCCTCGGTCGCCGCCGTCCGTTCCAGCGGCTTCAGCCCGAGCAGGATCGAGGTGAGGGCCTGCCCCGTCTCGTCGTGAAGCTCGCGCGCGAGTCGCTTGCGCTCGAGCTCTTGCGCTGCGACGACACGCGCGAGCGCATCGCGGCCGACTCGCTCGGACAGATCGACGGCCACTGCTGCGCGATCGGCCAGGCTTTCCGCCAGCCGCAGGTCGTCGTCGCTGAACACCGGCTTGGCGCCTGCCTTGTCGTGCGCGATCAGCACCCCGATCGTCCGGCCACGGGCGATCAGCGGGACGTACAAGGCAGAGCGGACACCGAGCCGCCTCGCCGCTTGCTGGTCGACCTCCGGATCGTCGACAACAGAGTCGACCCGCTCGCTGCGGCCGCGCTCGAGCACGCGACCGGCTTTGGAGCTTCCGAAGGCGAGCCGTGCCCCCGCGATCCCGTACGCGTTCTCGCCTTCGGCTGCGGCAATGGTCAGCGTTTCGCCCTGGGGAAGCGCGATCAGCACGAGCCGTGCGTGCACGAGCTCGCGGAGCCTTCGTGCGACGAGCCCCAGCAAGGGCTCGAGCTCGATCTCCGACGCGAGGGCGGTCCCGATCTCGTTCAGCGACTCGAGCTGGCGGAGCGATCGCGTCGACGACTCGTAGAGCCGCGCGTTCTCGATCGCCACGGCCGCCTGGGCGGCGAGGAGCTGAGTCAGCTCTTCGTCTTCCTCGGTGAAGTCGCCACTGTCCTTCTCGGTGAGATAGAGGTTCCCGAACGCGATTCCACGCAAGAGCACCGGCACGCCGAGGAAGGTGTGCATCGGCGGATGGTGGAGCGGGAATCCCACTGAGCGCGGATCGTCGGCGATGTCGTGGAGCCGCAGTGTCTCCGCATCGCGGATCAGCACGCCGAGGAGGCCACGACCGCGCGGCAAGTCACCGATCGCGGCGTACGTCTCGGCGTCGATGCCCGTGGTCACGAACCGTTCGAGCCCGTGGCCCGACGTGTCGATCACGCCCAGGGCTGCGTACCGAGCGCCGGTGAGGCGCGCGGCAGTCTCGACGAGTCGCTGGAGCACCGCATCCAGCGACAGCTCCGAGCTGAGCGCGATGCCTGCCTCGACCAGCACGCGCAGCGGGTCGGACTGAACGGTCGGCCGATCCATGCCGACATCCTTTCAACCAGCCAACCCACGAAGCGTCCACACGGCCGCGGCCGGATGCTGGCCCGCGATCGGAGCCCGTCCTGGTCTCAGGCAGTCACCAGGACGTAGACGACGAAGGCTGCGTACAAGACGGCCCACGCGACGATCGCCTGCCAGCTGAAGCGGCGGCGGAAGTGCAGGGCGACGACTGCGACCAGCCCGCCCACGAGCGCGAGGCAGCCGGCCACGAGCGAGATCCGATCGAGCTCCCACGGCGTGAAGGCGAGACCGATCGTGACCGGGAGCGTCGACTGGAAGACCATCGCGCCGGTGATGTTCCCGAGCGCGAGCGAGTCCTTGCCCTCGCGCACCCAGAAGAAGCTGTTCGCCTTCTCCGGCAGCTCGGTCGCGAACGGGGCGAGGACGAGGGAGAGCACGAGCGGCTCGAGCCCGACGCTGTCGGCGACGTGGAGCACCTGCTCGACGAAGATGTGGGCGCCGCCGACGATCGCGCCGAGCGCGACCAGGAGCTGGACGACCACGGTCGTCATCGTCGGGGGGTCGCTGCGCGTCGTGTCGAGGATCAGCGGCTTCAGCTCCTCCGCTGACTCGACCTCCCCGCTGTGCCGAAGCGTCCAGGCGACGTACGCGACGTACGCGCAGACGAGCGCGACCGCGCCGGCGACCTGGAGCGGCTTCGGCGCACCGAGCCCGAGCAAGAGCGCGACGACGAAGCAGCCCATGAAGAAGCCGAGGTCCCGCTGGAGCGTCGGCGCGTGCACGTCGAGGGCGAGCGCCTGCGGGCGCCGGTCGCGATACAGAACGGCCGCCAAGCCGACGAGCGCCATGGCGATCGTGGCGAGCAGGAGCGGGGCGCCGACGATGGCGCCCACGGCGACGTCGTCGGACCCCTTCTCGCCGCCGACGATGGCGACGACGGGGATCAGCGACTCCGGGAGCGCGGTCGCGACCGCTGCGAGCAGACTCCCGACGGCGCCCTGTCCGAGGTTCACCATGCTCCCGAACCACTCGATCGCATTGGTGAACAGGAGCGCGCCGGCGAGCAGTATGGCGAAGCTGGCCGGGAGGAGGACTGCCGAGCTCATTGGCCCTCGACACTACGTAGACTGCGCCGCAGACGACGATTTGCCGTTTCCTGCGGGGTGTCCACGGGTAGGCCCGCATCTCCTGTCCTGGAAGGAGGGTTGGTCGGCCACATGTC
>Ga0164308_10002013_pt1 | contig 10821 bp, 8 predicted proteins | sample Whisoiple_246_MG_FD_109983 | JGI IMG/M metagenome (GOLD analysis project Ga0164308, IMG submission 109983) | Soil microbial communities amended with fresh organic matter from upstate New York, USA - Whitman soil sample_246_MG | ecosystem: Environmental > Terrestrial > Soil > Unclassified >... | reverse complement strand
TCTACCCCGAGGAGTCGGCGCCGGCGTACGTCGGCGCGGCGGTCGAGGCCGGGGTCGAGGTGTTCAAGCTCCACCTGCAGGTGGGGGAGTTCCACGTCGACGACCCGCTGCTCGACGGGGTCTGGGGGCTGCTCGAGGACGCCGGCACGCCGATCGTCCTGCACGCGGGCTCCGGCCCGGTCGGCAACGAGTTCACCGGCCCCGCGTCGACCGAGCGGCTGCTGCGCCGGCACCCGCGGCTGCGCCTCGTGCTCGCCCACATGGGCGCGCCGGAGTGCGCGGAGTTCCTCGCGCTCGCGGAGCGGTACGACGAGATCCGGCTCGACACCACGATGGTGTTCACCGACTTCTTCCCGGCGTACCCGCCCGAGCTGGTGCCGCGGCTGCGCGACGTCGGCGACCGGGTCCTGCTCGGCAGCGACTTCCCGACGATCCCGTACCCCTACGCCCACCAGCTCGAGGGCCTCGCCCGCCTCGACCTCGGCGACGACTGGCTGCGCGCGGTCTGCTGGGACAACGCCTCCCGCCTCTTCGGCGCCCGTCGGGGCTGACGGTCCTCCGCCAGCGCGTCAGGCGACGGGGGTGAGTGAGCCGGAGACGGTCACCATCTCCAGGCCCGCCGACCCGGAGTAGCTGAAGGTCAGCCCGCGCGCCGCGCCGGTCGTGCCGGTGTAGGTGCCGGTCGCGCCCGGCGCCGCCATCGTGAAGGGCTGGGTGCCGGAGGAGCTGGAGGAGAAGCATCCGCCGGGGATCGCCGGTGGCATCGGTGCCATGTAGAACGACGTGGTCGTGTTGGTGGTGGCCTCGCCGTCCCAGGTCAGGGACGGCGAGCCCGTGGCGCCGGCCGGGTCGAAGCCGGACAGCAGCAACGCGGCCTTGTCGCCGGCGCCGGTCCCGGCGTCGGTGAGGAACGTGCCGCTGCCGCTCGTGGACGTCGTGTCGGGCGGGCAGGCACCCATCACCATGCCCGTCGAGTTGCCGTTGATGGTCCACGTGCCGGTGCCGTTGTCGCGCCACTCCCCGGCGGTCGGCGTCGGGACCAGGTGCACGCCGAGGGTGAGCGTCGAGGTGCTGGCGAACGGAGGCAGCGAGGTGCGCGAGACCGTGATGGTGCCGGCCAGCGCCGTCGGTGCGGTCGGGCCCGTGGGGCCGGTCGGTCCGGTCGGCCCGGTCGGTCCGGTCGGTGCGGTCGGCCCGGCGTGGTCGTTGTCCGTGATGGTCACGGTGACGGGCTTGGCGCCGCGCGCCTGCTTCGACGCGAGTGTGACCGTGAAGGTCTCGGAGTCCTCGTGGACGGCGTCGTCGAGGATCGGAACCGCGATCCGGCCGATCCGCTTGCCCTTCGTGATCTTCACGGTGCCGCTGGACCTCGTGTAGTCCGAGCCGGCGAGCGCGGTGCCGTCCTTGGTGGACCAGGCGACCGTGACGGTCCTCTTCGCCCTCTTCGACAGGGTGAGTGCGACAACGGCCTTGCCGCCGTTCTCGGCCGCGGCGGCGGTCTTGGCGGACAGCGTCGGCTTGGGCGCCGGCCTGGCGTCGGCGGGGGCCGACGCCAGCGGGATGACGGTCGCGGTCGCCAGCGTGAGGGCGGCGGTCAGGGCGGTGCTACGCATGGTTCATGCCTCCGGTGTGGACGGGCCGCTGGTGCTGATGGTCTCGGTACCGCAGGCTGCAATCGGGGAGTCCCTCACGGGATCGGGACGAGGGAGCCGGTGACCTGGGTCGTGGCCGGGTCGCCCGAGCCGAGCGTCAACCCGCGCCCCGCCCCCGTCGTACCGGTGTAGGAGCCAGGGGCGGCCTGGGTGAGGTCCCAGGTGAACTCGTCGGTCGTGTACGGAGGCGGAAGGCCCGGCATGCAGAAGGCGCCGGCGGTCGTGCGCGTCGCCGCGCTCGTCCCGGTCCAGGAGAGCGAGGGTGTCCCTGCAGCCCCGGCAGCGTCGAAGCCGGTCAGGACCAGACCGGCCCGCTTCGCGGAGGGAGCGCCGGCATCGGTGAGGAACGTGCCGGCGTCCGCGACCTTCGTGGAGTTTTCGAACCCGAAGCACCCGGGCGCCAGATCGCTGGCTGCCCCGTTGATCGTCCATCCTCCGCTGCCGTTGTCGCGCCACTGGCCGGGGGTGGCCGTCGGCATCAGGTGCACGTTCATGGTGAGGGTCGTGGTCACCTGCCGCGTCAGGAAGCCGGGATCCGGGCTTGTCCGGACGACGGTGATCGTCCCCGCCAGTGCGGACGGTGCCGTGGGGGCGGGCGGCGGTGGCGCGTCGTTGTCGTTGATGGTCACGGTGACCGGCCTGGCGCTCTTCGCCTGCTTCGACGCGAGGATGACCGTGAAGCTCTCGGTCCCCTCGTGCGCAGCGTCGTCGAGGACCGGCACGGTGATGGTGCCGGTCCTCCTGCCCTCCTTGATGATCACGGTGCCGGAGGACTTCGTGTAGTCCGAGCCCGCTCGCGCGGTGCCGTCCTTGGTCGCCCAGGCGACCTTGACGGTCTTCGTGGCCGTCTTCGACAGCTTGAGGGCGACCACGGCGGCTCGACCGGTCTCCGCGACGGTTCTGGTCGTGGCGGAGAGGCCGGGCTTGGGTGCCGGCTTGGCGTTGGCTGGCGCGACGACGACGATGGTCGTGGCGAGGACCGCGATGACGGTGGCGACGACGGCGCGGCGCATCTCAGGCCACCGGGGTGAGCGAGCCGGTGACCGTGAGCTGGCCCGGGACGTCGACACCGAACCTGACGCCGCGCCCCGTACCCGGCGTACCGGTGTAGCCACCGGCGGCGCTCTGGCCGAATGCCCAGGTGCCCGGGTCGAAAGCGAGTGTGCGGCAGAAGTTCGGCGCCGTACGCCGGGCCGCGCTCGTGCCGGCCCACGCGAGGAGGGGCGCTCCGGTCGCACCAGCGGGGTCGAAGCCGCTGAGCAGCAGGGTGCCCTGCTTCGTGGCCGGTGCACCAGCACCCTTGAGGAAGGTGCCGGTGTCCGAGACCTCGGTGATCGCGCTGTAGCTGCAGACATCCTCCGTCACCGTCTCGTACCCGGAGCCCCGGATCGTCCAGCTTCCGCTGCCGTCGTCACGCCACTGGCCGGGTGTGGCGGTCGGCACGAGACGAACGGTCATGGTGAAGGTGGTCACGACGCTCCGAGCGGGGTGAAGGGGGTCGGCCGACGTCTGGACCGCGGTGATGGTGCCCGCCAGTGCGGACGGTGCGGTGGGGCCGGGGGTGGGGTCGTTGTCGGTGATGGTGACGGTGACCGGCCCGGCGCCCGTGGCCTGCTTCGAGGCGAGGGTGACGGTGAAGGCCTCGGTCGCCTCGTAGACCGTGTCGTCGAGGATCGGCACGGTGATGGTGCCGGTCCTCTTGCCCTTCTTGATGGTCACGGTGCCGGAGGACTTCGTGTAGTCCGACCCGGCGAGCGCGGTGCCGTCCTTGGTGGCCCAGGCGACCTTGACGGTCTTCGTGGCCTTCTTCGACAGCTTGAGGGCGACCACGGCCTGCACGCCGTTGTCCAGGACGGTGACGGCCTGGGCGCTCAGCCGTGGCTTGGGGGCCGGCTTGGCGTGGGCAGACGTGGTGGTAGCAGCGGTGAGCGCGGCCGTGGTGAGCACCGCGAGCGCAAGGAGGAACCTGCGGGCCATGCGGTCAAGGTAGGGGAATGTGATGTGCCTGGGGAGCGTTTCGCCCGTAGCATGACCTTGCACAACTCAAGAGGGGCTGATCGGTTTCGACTTGGGACGTTAGTTCCAGGGGAAGCGGGTCGAGGAGCCAGCGACATCTCGTAAACGATCGCTGGAAACCATAACTGCCAACAACCAGCGCAGTTCCTTCGCTCTCGCCGCCTGACGCGGTGATCGAAGCGTCCAACCGAGTATCCGTCTCCGGCTCGGACCTGGGCGTCATCTAGGAGACTTGCTGCTCACTCCGTGTCGCGGAGGGTGAGCGGGACTTCACCGTGACTGAGCCTGTCGGGGACGTGTCCGTGCGAGCCCCGGGGCCGAGAAAAGCGACAGCGCGGACTGCACCCGGAGAAGACCTGGATCGGCGCTCGAGGACCGGGGTTCGATTCCCCGCAGCTCCACCGAGCCGGGCCGACGGAGACGTCGGCTCCAGCCCTCTTGCGACAGACCCTCCCCGGCAGCCGCCGGGGAGGGTCTGTTGTCGTTTCCGTGCGAGCCGGGCCCTCACCAGCCGATCTGGCCGGCGGCGTCGAAGAACGTGCCGGTCGGTCCCTCCGCTCCGAGGAGAGCGGCCTCGGCGATCACGTGGGCGGCCTCGTCGGCGGGGGTCGGCGCGGCGGCACGGTTGTCCGGACCGCCGAGGTCCGTCTGCACCCAACCCGGGCACACCGAGTTCACCTTGATCTCGGAGTCGGCGAGCGCCTTCGACAGGGCGATGGTCAGTCCGTTGAGAGCGGCCTTCGAGGTCTGGTACGCCGGCAGGACCATGCCGAAGTACGGCGACTCCGGGTTCACCTGGTCCGACAGCGAGCCCATCGTGCTGGACACGTTGACGATCCGGCCGGCGTCCGATGCGGTGAGCAGCGGCAGGAACGCCTGGGTGACTGCGACGACCCCGAGAACGTTCGTGGTGAGGGTCCGCGTGAACAGATCCAGGTCGAGCGGCTGGTCGGCGCCGGGGGTCGTCGCCTCGGGCAGGATGCCGGCGTTGTTGACGAGGATGTCGAGCCGTCCGTACTCCCGTGCGACACGGGCGGCTGCGTCCGTGATGCTGGCTGCGTCGGTGACGTCCATCGGGATCGCGCTCGCGTAGATCCGGTCGGTGCGCAGCGCGACCACCGCCTCGTGGGACTGCCTCTCGTCGCGAGCGGCGAGGACGACGGTCGCGCCGGCCCGCCCGAGGAGGCGCGCCGCGGCGAGCCCCAGTCCCCGATTCCCTCCGGTGATCAGAGCGACCTTCGTCGCGGTCTCGGGCGCCGGTGCCGTGTTCGTCGTCATGGGACGAGCCTGGCCGCGCGCCCCGTGAGTTGCTGGCGAGAAACGGACGCCGCGTCGGCGACGTGTGTACGTCGTTCGGCGCGGGGGAAGACCCCACGCATGGATCTCGGGCTCCGGTCGGTCACTGCTGCCTGCCTGCTGGCACTCGTCGCGGGACTGGCGGCGGTCGTCCCGTCGGCCGCGGCGGCCGGCCCCGCGCTGGACGTCACCGCCGCGCCGGCGCGTGCCGCCGAGACGACCCAGGTCGTCGTGACGGTCACGGACGCGGGCGGGGCGGTCGCAGGAGCGGCGGTCGTCGTCGAGCGGCGCACCGGAGGTGCCTGGCAACCCGTCGGCACCGTCACCACCGGGGCGGACGGCCGGGCGGCCGTCGCCCAGACGGTCGCGCGGGTGCCCGCCGACAACGCCGTGCGGGCGACGTACGGCGGCGCCGTGGTCGAGGCGACGCTGCCGCTCCTGCGGCGAGCCGCCCGGGTCGGCATCGACGGCCCGGGCTCGGTGGTGGACGGCCAGCCGATCACGCTGAGCGTCCTCTGGCGCTCCGACGACGGAGCGGCTGCCTCCGGCACGCTCACCCTGTGGCGACGGCTGCCGGAGGGTCGGTGGCGGCGCGTCGCGCGCGTCCCGACCGACGGGTCGGGCGCCGCGAGCGTGACCGTCACCCCGCGCCAGGACACCCGCTGGCGGGTGTCCAGCCCGCGCCTGCCCTGGCTGGAGCGCGCCCGCTCGGCGGTGCTGCGGGTCGACAACCGGCCGCCCGGCACGCCCGTGCGGCTGCCGGCAGCCGCACCGACCCCGCGCATCTCGCTGCCCGCCCAGCGTCGGGCCACCGGCGAGGGGCCCGACCTCTGGATCGGGGCGATCAGCGACGCCGTCTGGAGGCAGATGACCGGCGCGACCTGGCACGCCGGCTGCCCGGTGGGGCGGTCCGGGCTCCGCCTGGTGCGCGTCAACTACTGGGACTACGACGGCTACCCGCGCCGCGGCGAGATCGTCGCGAACGCAGACGCGGCGTACGCGATGGGCGCCGCGCTCGCGGAGATGTACAGCAGGGAGCTGCCGATCCGGGCCATGCACCGGGTCGACCGGTTCGGCTGGAGCAGCCGGGTGCGTGGCGGCGACGACTACTCCTCGATGGCCGCCGGGAACACCTCGGCGTTCAACTGCCGCGACGTCGTCGGGCGCCCCGGCCGGCGGTCGCCGCACGCGTGGGGGCGCTCGCTCGACGTCAACACCTGGGAGAACCCCTACCGCTCAGCCCGCGGCACCGTGCCCAACACCTGGTGGCAGCCGCGCTCGCACGCGCTCGTCGCCTGGCGGTCCCGCTCGCACGCGGTCGTGCAGCTGATGGCCCGGCACGGACTGCGCTGGACCTACGGCCAGGGCGACACCCAGCACTTCGACTATGTCGGTGGCGGCAAGCGGTCCCTCGCGCGGTACGGCGGGCCGCCGCCGTGCCGGCGCTTCTGCGACTGACCTGAGGCGAACGGCGGTGTGACGAACACTTCGACTAGACCGGTCCGCGGCGGGCCCCGGTTCGGCGTACGGCCCCAGCGGCCGGCAAATAGCGTGCCGCCATGCCCTTCCCCCGAGGTCGTTCCACCGGCGCGCTCGTCGCCGTCGCCGCGCTCCTGGTGCTCACCGCGTGCAGCGGCTCCGAGGACACCCCGGACGGGGCGAGCGCGGGCCACCCCGGCCGCGAGGGTGACGGCTGGACGGTGCTGCACTACTCGATGGCGGACACCAACCTCGAGCCGTTCATGGTCGCCGACGTGAACGAGCTCGGTGCGGTCGGCTCCAACGACAACCTCCAGGTGCGCGAGCTCATGGACCGCTCGGCGGAGTACGGCGACGACGAGCTCCTCGACCAGGGCGCGTGGGTCGGGGCACGGGTGCTCGACCTCGGTGAGAGCGGCACCAGCGAGCTCGTCGAGGACCTCGGTGACGTGGACTCCGCCGACCCCGAGGTGCTCGCCGGCTTCATCGCCGACGGGCTGGAGGCCCACCCGGCCGGCCACTACGCGCTGATCATCTCCGACCACGGCGCCTCGTGGCCGGGGATGGGCCCCGACGAGGGCAGCGGCAACAGCGTGCTCGACCTCGCCGACATCACCAGCGGCATCGCCCTGGGGCTGGAGGAGGCCGGCGTCGACAAGCTCGACCTGCTCGGCTTCGACGCCTGCCTGATGGCCAGCTACGAGGTCGCCAGCGCGGTCGCGCCGCTGGCCGACCGGCTGGTCGCCTCCCAGGAGCTCGAGCCCGGTCACGGCTGGGACTACGGCGCCCTCCAGGCGCTCGCCGACGACCCGGACACGACGGCCGACGCCTTCGGCGCCGCGCTGCTCGACGGGTTCGAGTCCCAGGCCGAGGAGCAGGGCACCCAGGAGCAGATCACGCTCGCGATGATCGACCTGACCCGGATGGACGCGGTCGACGAGGCCGTCAGCGACTTCGCCGGCGTGCTGTCCGACCAGGCCACCGAGGTCGGTCCCGCCGTCGGCCAGTCCGAGGCGACCACCCTGGCCTTCGGCAAGAACCCGGACGCCTATCAGGACAGCCACCTCAGCGACCTCGGGCTGCTCGCGGTCGCCATCGGCGACGCCGCGCCGGAGGTCGCCGACCAGGCCGACGCCGTCGTGGACGCCCTCGACAACGCCGTGGTCGACGAGGTCTTCGGCACCGCCACCTCAGGTGCCACCGGGCTGTCGATCTACCTCCCGCCGGTGCGGGACCTCGCGAACGGCGCCTACCTCGACGTCTCGAGCGCCGCGGACTGGGGCGGCTTCCTCGACGCCTACTACACCGCCGGAGACGAGATCCCCGAGGCCGAGCAGCCGGCGTTCAAGGAGCCCGCGGACGGCCCCGACGTCACCCTGGACGACGACGGCCTGACGATGTCGGCGAGCTTCGGCCAGGCCGCGCTCGACAACATCACCGAGGCGACGATCAGCTACGCCCTCGTCAACGACGACGGATCGCTCACCTACTTCGGCGAGGAGGTCGCCGACTACACCGACGGCGCGCCCCCGACGGCCACCGGCACCTACGACTTCTCCTACCTCGACATCAGCGACGGCGAGGACAGCGCCTACGCCTACGTCGACCTCGACCTCAGCGAGGACCTCGGGACGGCGTACTTCGACGTCCCGCTGACCTACTACGCCTCGACCGACCCCGACCGGGAGGACCCGCAGGACGCGCTGCTGTCGATGGTGCTCGACATCGAGGCGGGGGAGTTCCTCAGCGAGACCCTCTACATCTACGACGAGGAGTCCGGCGGGTACGGCGAGTTCGCGCCCGACCCCGAGGGCGTCATCGTGCCCGACGTGCTGACCGTGACGGCGGACGGCGAGCAGACGTGGGAGCCGACCACGGACGTCGGCCTGTACGCCGACGTCCCGAGCCTGACCTACGAGTTCCTGCCGCTCGACCCGGGCACCTCGCTCCAGGCGGACCTCACGATCACCGACTTCGGCGGCAACGCCAGCACCGTGAGCGCGCCCGTCGACGTGCCCTAGCCTGCCTCGTATGGCGGCAGCCCAGGAGTGCGTGTTCTGCCAGATCGTCGCGGGTGAGGTGTCGGCCGACGTGGTGCTCGACGAGCCCGACCTCGTCGGGTTCCTCGACCGGCGGCCGGTCTTCAAGGGTCACGTGCTGCTGGTGCCGCGCGAGCACGTCGTGACGCTGCCCGACCTCCCCGCGCCGCTCCGCGACCCGTTCCTCGACGCGGCCCAGCGGCTGGCGACCGCCGTCGTCGAGGGCCTCGGCGCCCAGGGCAGCTTCGTGGCGATGAACAACGTCGTCAGCCAGTCCGTCGCCCACCTGCACCTGCACGTCGTACCCCGCACGAAGGGCGACGGCCTGCGCGGCTTCTTCTGGCCGCGCACGACGTACGCCGACGGCGAGTCGGCCTCGTACGCCGCGCGGCTGCGGGCCGTGCTGTGAGTCGCAACCTTTCGCCCGCCGCCGGCGTCTCCCAGGCATGAAGTCACTGCTCGCCGCCGTCGCCGTGCTCGCGACGCTCGCCTCCCCGACCGCCGCCACGTCCACCCCGACCCGGGTCGAGGCGTCCGCGACACCGGGCGACGGCTGGCACCTGGCCGCGATCGAGCAGGGCAGGCCGACCCGGGAGGGCATCCGCGCCCGGCGGCTGCGCCTCGAGCTGGTCGCCCCGGACGGCGGCCGGACCGAGGTGCTCGACGTCCGGCAGCGCGGCTACCGCCTCGCCGACTGGTCGCCCGACGGCGCCACCGCGCTGCTGACGTCCGACTACCCGAAGCCGGTGGCGCTGCGCGTCGACGTGGCCACCGGGAGGACCGCCCGCCTGCCGCTCCCGGCACGCGTCTACGGCGCGGTGCTGGCGCCCGACGGCAGCGGCGTGCTCGGCATGACCTACGAGCGGCAGCGGACGGGCCGGTCGCCCGTGCTGCGCGTCGCCTGGGACGGCACCACGCAGGTCGTCAGCCCCGACGTCGACTCCGGATTCCTCCCCACACCCGACGGCACCGGACTGCTGACCCACGGCACGAGCTGGCGCCAGCCGGTCATGCGCGTCCTCTCGGCGACGGACGGCACCGTCACCGCCCGCATCGCCACGCCGCGGTCGTGCACGGCGGTCCGGTGGTGGGACGACCACCAGGCGGTCGTGAGCTGCGTCGCGGCGCGCGGGTCGACGACCCTCGGGCTCGTCGACGTCGACGCCGCGGCGTACCGGCCGCTGACCCGACGCGTCCACCCGCAGCGGATGGACCTGGGTCACCTCGATGCCCGCCGCGTCGACGGGCACCTCTACGTGCAGGTCGCGGGACCGTGCGGCTACACCTACCTCGGCCGCCAGCACGCCGACGGTCGGATCACCCGGGTCCGGGTGCCGCACGCGGTCGGCAACGTGCTGATGGTCGACACCCAGGGGGACCGGCTGGTCCTGCAGCACGCGATCAGCTGCGACGGCGCCGCGCCCCGCTCGGCGCTGACGAGCTTCGACCCGGCCACGGGCACGGAACGCCGGCTCGTCGTGCTGCCGCGCGACGAGGCGTTCGCGGCCGTGCTGCCCTTCGGGGAGCGACGCCCCAGCGGCTACTGATCGCTCCCGGGCGCCTATGGTGTTGCCTCGACAGCGCCACCAAGAGGCCACCAAGAGGCAGGAGCAGCAGCGATGGGACGTTTTGACGGGCGGGTCGCCGTCGTCACCGGGGCAGCGCGCGGGATCGGGTTCGGCACCGCCTCCCGGTTCGCCGAGGAGGGCGCATCGGTCGCGATCATCGACCTGGACGAGTCCGCAGCCGCCGAGGCCGCCGCCAAGCTGCCGCTCGTCGACGGCGCGAAGGCGATCGGCATCGGCTGCGACGTCGCGAGCACCGAGTCCGGTGAGGCCGCCGTCGAGCGGGTCGTCGCCGAGCTCGGCGGCATCCACGTGCTGGTCAACAACGCCGGCATCACCCGCGACAACCTGCTGTTCAAGATGACCGACGACGACTGGGACCTGGTCCTGGGCGTGCACCTGCGCGGTGCGTTCGTGATGACCCGCGCCGCCCAGAAGCACTTCGTCGCCCAGAAGTACGGCAAGATCCTCAACCTCTCGAGCGTCTCCGCGCTCGGCAACCGCGGTCAGCTCAACTACTCGGCCGCGAAGATGGGCGTGCAGGGCTTCACCCGCACCCTCGGCATCGAGCTCGGCCCCTTCGGCGTCAACGCCAACGCGATCGCCCCCGGCTTCATCGCCACCGAGATGACCGACGCCACCGCGGCCCGGCTCAAGATCGACGTCGACGACTTCCGCAAGATGAACGCCGAGGCCAACCCGGTCCGCCGCGTCGGCTACCCGGAGGACATCGCGGCCGCCGCGGCGTTCCTGTGCAGCGACGAGGCGTCGTAC
>Ga0164308_10002010_pt1 | contig 10829 bp, 9 predicted proteins | sample Whisoiple_246_MG_FD_109983 | JGI IMG/M metagenome (GOLD analysis project Ga0164308, IMG submission 109983) | Soil microbial communities amended with fresh organic matter from upstate New York, USA - Whitman soil sample_246_MG | ecosystem: Environmental > Terrestrial > Soil > Unclassified >... | reverse complement strand
GCGGGTCGTGCTCGAGGAGATGGGCTATGAAGGCTGAGCGGCCCGACGGCTGCCGCCGATGGCGCCACGCGCTCGGCGCCTACGCGCTCGGCGGCCTCTCCGCGGAGGAGCGGGCGGCGGTCGAGGCCCACCTCGAAGGCTGCCCCGAGTGCCGCGCCGAGCTGGAGGCGCTGGCCGGAGTGGCGCAGCTGCTGCCGCTCGCCGACCCGCAGCACTTCAACACCGCGCCGGCACCGCCGGCCTCGCTGGCCGACCGGGTCGCGGCGACGATCCGCGCCGAGCGGCGCTCGCAGCGGCGGCGGCGCTGGCGGCTGGGCTTCGCGCTCAGCGGCGCGACCGCTGCAGTGGCAACGGCGGCGCTGCTGGCGATCTTCGTCCTGCCCGGCGGCAGCAGCTCGACGCCTGAGCAGCGAATCGCCTTCCGTTTGCTGCCACCGGGCCTGCAGATCAGCGCCACGCTCGAGCCCCACGCCTTCGGCACCGAGATCCATATGTATGTGAAGGGAGCGCCCTCCGGCACTCTCTGCCGCGTCTTCGTCCGCGGTCCGGGCGGCGTCCGCCAATCGGCCGGCTCCTTCCGCTACCGCTGGGGAGGCGATTCCGACGCGGTCCTCAGCGCCGCCCTCGACCTCTCGCGCACCAGGGCAATCGGCGTGCGGGTGGGCAAGCGAACCTTCGTCGCACCGGTTGGCTCGGCCAACGCGTGAGCGCCGGCCAAGCTCAGAGCTGGGTTGCGATCAGCCCGATCAGAGCGGCAATCATGATCGCGCTCGTCTGGATCATCGTGCGCTGAAGAGCGTCGAACCGAGAATTGATCGCCTGCAACTCCGAGTCGACCTTGTCGAAGCGCCGGTCGACCTGCTCGAAGCGTTGGTCGACCTGCTCGAAGCGCCGGTCGACCTCGTCGAAGCGCCGGTCAATTACTTCGAACCTCTCTTGCAGACGTCCGTCTGTCCAGTCCATGCGCTCCATGATAGCGGCATCGTAGACAGAACGATGCGCGCGGATGACGCGCAAAACAAAATCTTGTGCAAATTCTCTCGCCCGAAACCGCTACGAACGCTTGCGCCAGGAGATCGACGGTGGGACCTGCGCGCGAATCTCGGCGAGGATGCGCGCGGAGATCTCGCCCGGCTCCTCACCCGGCCGGGCCTGACCGCCGGCTGGCTCGAAGAAACGCGTGCGCAGGCGCGGCCGGCGCGGAAAGCCAGTCATCTCCGAGGTTCCCTCGATCGCCACGCAGACGAGCTTCGCCTCGGGCACCTCGAGCGCCAGGCGACCAACCCCGCTGCGCGCCCGCAGCACCTTCCCGCGTGAGCGGGTGCCTTCGGGGAAGACGCCGATGCAGGCGCCGGCCCGCAGCTCCTCTATCGCTCGCGAGAGCGCCCCGGCGTCGCCAGCCCCCCGCTCGATCGGGATCTGGCCCATGCCGTTCAGCACCGGGGCCAGACCGCGCACATCCCAGAGCGTCGATTTGGCCAGCGCCTTGATCTGTCGCCGCCGGATCGCCGCCACCCCAACGGTGACCGGGTCCCAGTGGCTGTCGTGGTTGCCGACGACGAGCGCCGGGCCGGAGTCGGGCAGAGCGTCGAGCCCCTCGACCTCGAGGCGGCCCCACGCCGAGACCACTGGGCGGCTGATGGCCATCGCGACTCTGTACATGCGGCTGGGCTCGTTCAAGGCCAGGGAGTTCTACTCGACCGTCGACCTACGCGGATGCCCCTCACCCCCGGTGCCAGCACCGTCGCGGCCACAGCGCCCAAGCGCCCCGGCCATGCCTCCCACCTCTATGTCAAGGGTCACGAAAGGCGGCGTATGTCCTTCCGCCCCCGACTTGGCTCAAGTCCTGATCAGGCGGCTGATAGACGATCAGGGACCTGTAGTGGTGGGATCGGTGGGGACCGCACTCCAGCAGGCGGTAGAAAGAGCAGTCCCGGTGCCGTGCTCGGCGGCAGTTTTGCGTGATCAGACACACGCCTTCACAGCCGCCATAGCCTTTGGCGATACAGCCGGATATCGCCAGGCCCGTGATCGTGACCAGCAGCGGTGCGCGTGATCGCCGTAGGCCAAGGCGGAGCGGCGGGGCGGCTCTTCCCGTCGGAGGTCATCGCCACGGTCGCGGGTGTCGAGCCTGCCGAAGGGAGAGGTCGGGGGAATGCTCACACAGGAGGGTGACGTGGAGATTCACGCGCTCGCCGCCGCAGTTGTCATGCTCGGATGCACTGGCGGACCCGACCACACCCCAATCCGATCTCTCCCAGAATCGGCAACGAGTATACCTCTCCGTGTTCGCCGACCACGATCCCGCGCGGCACACAGAGTCTCTCAGAACTGCTCGATGCGAGCATTCCGGTATCGCTCACAAAACATCGCCGTCGTATACGTATTGCGCTTCCTCTCCTTCGAGAACAGGTAGTACGTTTCTTCGACCGCCTTGACCCGATCGTTGCCCTCGGCGTGAGTGTAGACGACCACGATCCAGAACCGGAAGAGCGACAAACAGGCATCCCAGTTGTCGCCGCCGTCCCAAGAATCACTCTTCAAAGGGCAGATTCACCAGCTGCTGAAGGACGACCCGGCCATGCCCGGCAAGCCGAAGGCGGCCCAGAGAGCAACCCCCTCTGTTGCAGAGTTCCGTCACTGCGCCGCGACCGCAAAGAGCGGTTCGGGAGCCGCGATCTCATAGACCGCGCTGAACGGGGACTTCGTCTGCGACCAGCCTCGCCGGGCTGCCTCCCTGAAAGTGGAAGGGTCAGTTCGCCGAGCAGGTATTCGCTTTTCACCGGAATTTCCCGGGTCCCGGCCGGCTCCTTTCGCTACCGCTGGGGCGAGGAATCCGACGCCGTCCTCAGCACCGCGCTGGACCTTTCCCGCACCAGAGCGGTCGGGGTGCAGGTGGGCAGGCGGACCTTCGTCGCACCGGTTGGCTCGAGCTAGCCCAGTTGGCTCGAGCATCCATCGCATACCTCCCGGCACGCCCGGCGAACTGCGAAAGGCCGCGCCCATTGGGGCGCGGCCTTTCTTCAGTCGTACGGCTCGAAGAGCAAATGCTGCTACTCGTGGGTTCTCTATGCTCCTCTCACTCGATCCAAAGACCGGGACCGTAAGTCGAGTACGTTGCCGACCAGGTCGCTTCTTTCGGGCAGAGTGCGCTAAAGCCATCACGGGTGACTTTCTCGTTGTTGGCAACGATTTCGGTATTCCCCGATTCGCCCTGAGCGCTGACGTCGAGCGTCGACGACACGGTATAACCGCACTGAACCGTGAGCCCGAGAATTTTGCAACCGGAGAAACGGACCCGAGCGGTGCCCGAGCCGCCACTCGAAACGGTCAGGGCTCCAGCACCTTCCGCTCCCGCCGCATAGGTCGTCGGGAACGAGAGGTGTTCTGCTTCCGCGCTCGAGCAAGTGCCGGTGCAGCTCGAGAAGCTCAGGCCGGATATCGAGCCGCTCGATCGCCTCAGCCGACTGCCTTCGATATGCGATTGGCAGCTGGTGTTGAACGATTCGCCGGAGACGAACGACGACGACGATGCATTACCGCTATATTCGAGGCCTGGCGTTTCATAGCTCGCGTTCCAGGTCCACGTCCCGACCGTGCAGACTCCTGGGGAGCCGCTTTCCAGTTTGAGCGAGGTGCTCGTCGAGAGCGTCGCCGGCGAACCACCGTCGAGGGCAAACGACATCGATTCAGCCCCCCAAGTGCATTCCGCTTTGAACCCTGATTTTGAGCAGTTATGGAACTGAAACGCCGGGTTGCCTTTACCGCTGCCCGTGACTTTCATCGTGCCGTCTCCGGATCCACTCCCCGTTATCTGGACGTTGTAGGGAAGATGCACCGCTTCAGCGGCTCCACACCAGAACACGCTGCAGTTGCTGAGGCTCAGTTCGGTGATTTCGCCGGAGATCGAGCCGCCTTCTTCTTTGTTCGCTTTGATCGTCATCGATGACGAGCTGCAGCTCGCATTAAAAGGTGAACCGGCGAGTTCGAATTTCGAGGCGTCGGCTGAGAGGCTGGTGGGCAAAGTGTAAACGCTACCTTCGGGACATTGTGTGCCGTAAGTGTTCACTTTGCACAGTGTAGTCGCAGATGCCGAACTCACTCCGCCGAAAGCAGCGACAATCAGGCCTGCAAGTGCTGCAAGGCAAAGCATTTTGATGATCTTCATTAGTTCCTCCTTGGATGGTCGAACCACGATTTCGTGACTGACCCACATTGAGTTCAGTCTCGCTGTTCTCCATCCGGGCTGCACTATCCATGTGACAGTCTTTGGGAGGTAAGATTTGCCAGGTGCAAGTCCTCACCCGACGAATCAAGCGCCTCCATGTCGAGTGCCGCTTCCAGTTCGATCGCGCAGGCACTCAGCGGCCGGCCGAGCCGCTGCTCGATCGCGCGCAGCCTATGTGTCACCGCTTGACGGCTGACCCCAAGCGTTGCCGCCGCCGAGGAAGCGTTGCGCCCGGCGGCAAAATACGCGCGCAGCGTAGTCCGCGCCATCTCGCCGCCATCGCGCTCCTCCGCCAGCGGCACGAGGTAGAGCTCTCGCAGCGAGGTCGCGAGCAGGTCGTCCTGCAGCATCGAGGCGAGCAGGGCAACACCCGCGTAGCGAATTAGCGTTCCCGGGCTGCGTGTGGCTATCGGCAGCGCTGCCTTGGCCTGGCCGTGTGTGATGCGCCATCCGGAAATTCCGGCAATGGCCTCTCCGGCCGCGAGCGAGACGCCGCTGGGCAGGCTACGGAAGGCAAGAGACTCGAGCTTGGCAGAGCTGAATCCGTCCCGAGCGCCAAGCCAGGCCCATGCGACATCCGTGGCGGGCCTGACGAGAAGCAGCCGGCAATCGAGCGAGGCAGCGAGGTCGCGGACCGCCTCGGCAGCCTCGACGCCGTTCGCAATCAGGCCGAGATGCCAGAGATCGAAGTCATAGCCGAGCTTGGAGGTGTCGACCAATTCGCCGGCGAGCAATCGTTCGACCGACTCGATCCGTCGCTGCTCCGAGGAGCGGGACCGCTGGCTGCTCTCCTCGCGCAGGTACTCCTCGCTGACAGCGGCGAGCAGGCGGTCGAAGAGCGACGCCTGGGACCGGATCAACTGTTGCAGCGCGTCTTCTCCCATCAAATCCGCGTGGGCGGCCTCTTCCAGCAACAGGTCGGTCAGCAATGTGTAGCCAGCGAAGTAGCGACGCAAGACGGTGTCGAGCCCGATGCCGTTGCGCGCGGCGAGGCGGACCTGGGCAAACAGGGCGGCGGGAATCGGCGGCGGCGCCTCGGCGGCCGCCCTCACCGCCGCGAGGCCATAGTCGAGGGCGGCCGTGACGGCGGCACGCAGCCCGTCGGCGTACTCGGGATCGAGGGCCTCGCCCGGTTTGGCGAGGGCGAGGATTCGCGTCAAGACCACCTGTTCGATCTCGGGACGACGGGCCTGCAGGCGCTCGGAGAGCGCGCTGCGGGCTTCGCCGGGGCTCCGTGCCATCCGCTACCGGTAAAGCACAACGTAAAACGGCGCTTTGACCAACCCCCCGTTGTGCGTCTGCACCTCGACCGCGGGCGCCGCGCAGGAGCCGGTGCCACCGATCGTCACGTAGGCGGTGAGGTTGCCCGAGCCGTTATAGCGGGGGGTGACCTGGGCGCCCTTGGGGCTTAGCCCTGTGACCGAGACGCAGTAGATGCCGGCTTCTTTTCCCTGGCTGACCGATACCTGGCCCTTGGACTGGGAGGTGTCGATGACGCCTTCCTGGCTGACAGAGGCAAAGGCGACCGGGTTGGCCGATTCGGCGAAGGTGGCGATCTCTGCTGCGTGGGCCGAGGGCACCTGGCCGACGCTCGCCTCGTTCAGTTGCGCTCCGGTTACCGCCTCTGCTGCGATCTTCTCGGTCGAGACCGCTTCGCTTTGCAGTTTCGATCCGGAAACGGATCCGTTGGCGAGCTTTTGTTCCTTGACCGCGAAGTTGGCGAGCTTGCCGCTCTTGACCGAGGCCGCCTTCAGCTTCGGTGCGGTGACCGAGTTCTTTCTGAGCTTCTTCGCCGTGACCGCTCCGGGGCGCAATTGGCTTGCCCCAACCGACCTATCGGGCAATTGGCCGATCGCGTAGGCGCTGGCTCCGCCCAGGGTCAGGAACAGGGCCAGGGTGGCGGTGACGTTGGCATAGCTCAGGTGCCTCTTTAGGCGGCTCATCTGCGTCTCCCTCCTCCTCTTCTGCGCTCTTTAGCCCCGTGCCTTGCAGGAGCGGTTGAGGGTCGTGGTCAGGGTCCCCTGGCCCTTGAAGGCAAAGGAGGCTCGTACCAGGGGGAAGATCGCTCCGGGGAAGCCCTCGGGGGCCGGGCAGCCGGCGGCGAGAAAGCTCCTGCGCTTGCCGTGGGCCGAGTAGGTGCGGCCGAGCTTCAGGCTGAGGCCGGTGACGTAGCCCCAGTCCCCGGTCGCCTGGGGCAGCGAGGCGTGCATCACGATTCCGAAGGTGCCCCTGCGGTGCTCGATCTGCAGCGGCAGGACGTAGGAGGTCGGGACCGGCTTGGTTCCGTAGATGTGGGCGAAGATCGCCGGCGCCCCTCTGAGCACGCCGTTGAAGGCCAGGACCTTGCCTTGGGATGGAAACGGCGATTGCTCTGGGAAGCGCACGTCTGCCGAGAAGCTGCCTTCGCCGATCAGCGAGGGCCCGCAGGCGAGCATCGCCTCCTGGGTGGTCGATGGGTTGATCTTTCCCAATCGGCACCTGGGCAGGCCCCCGAGGTCGAGCCTGCCGGCTTTGTTGAAGGCGAAGGTGACCTCCTGCAGCTGGGGCAGGGCTCCCTGCTTGGTCGAGGCGATGCGACCGCCGATCGAGATCTTCACCGGGGCCACTCCGTGGCGCGGCAGCCTGGTTGGGCTGAGCTTTCCCGAGACCGAGACCCTGACGTGGTCGGATTGGACGAGCTCTGCCTTGGCGGCGGGAGCCCAGGCTAAGAGGGCGAGGGCTCCCGCCGTGAGCAGGGCGCGCTTCAAGGGCGGTGCTTTTTGCTGCGAGTTGCCTTGCAATGGGCTTGCAGCTTCGGCCGCAGCGTTGCCTGCTTGCCGTTTTGAGCGGAGAATTCGGCGCTCAGGCGGTAGGCGCGGGCGCAGATGTCTCTGCTGTTGACCAGGAGGCCCTTCTTGCCGCCCTGCATCGTGATCGTGAAGTCTTCGACCGGTGCGTCTGGGATCTGTTCGAAGTTGGCCCTGATCCCGCCGCCGATCGAGTCGATCCTGCCGACGACTTCGACCTCGACGATGCCGTGCAGGTCGGCCACCAGGTCGGGCAGCTTGTGGCTCGAGGAGCGCAGGTAGACCGGTCCCGATAGCTCTTCGTCCAGCAGCGGCGTGTGGGCCGCCGCGTGGCCGTAGATCGAGCCCGCCGGGCAGGCGTCTGCGGCGAACTGGACCCTGGTGCAGACGGTCCGTATGTGGCTTTGGTCGAGGAACTCCGAACGAGGCAGGGTGACGATCGCGCTCTTCACGTTGGCATCGCCTTCGCGTGCTTTGAAGAGCGCCCTGAATTTGGGATGGGCGCCGCGTTTGGTGCCGCCGAAGAGGTGGGTCTGCAGGCGTGGCTTGAAGCCGAGCGAGGCGCAGTCGGCCGCCTGGAAGGGGGTCGATGAGGTCTTCGACTTGCCTTCGGAGCTGAATAGGGAGCCGCTCAATGCAAAGCGGTCGCAGTTGGTCGGGTTGAGGATGAAGTGGCTTCTGTCGAGGTGGACCTGGATGTCTCTGACCCGGACCGGGATGCCCTTGAAGATCAGCGGCAGCTTGTCGGTGACCAGGTGCAGTTCGGCGGTCTTCGGGTTGACGTAGCCCGGGGCGCGGGTGACGATGTTGCCGAGGTCGAAGGGGCCTGCCTTCGCCGGGACTATGGCGACACCTGAGACAGGCGCGCCTTTGTAGGGGCCGGCCAGGTAGACCTTGCCCTTGACGTAGGTGATGACTTGGCCTACTCCGGCTCCGGCGTCGACGCTGCCGACCAGAGAGGAGGCCGGACAGCTCGGGTTGGCCTGCTCTTCGGCGCCCGTCCTGTCGGGGTTTGCCGCAGCTGCGATCGCAGCGTCCGAGCAGCGGCCGACGCCTTTGATCGAAGCCAAGAGCCCCGGGGGAGCGGTTCCTTCTGCGACCGAGAGCTCCTGCTCGAGGTCGGTGCGGGTCATCCGCAGCTCCATCGGGCTATAGGAGCCGGCGGCGTTGTTCAGCGTGCCGCCCGATAGCTGCGGGTCGAAGGGACGGTCTGCAAGTGAATTGAGGCACGGGCTGCCGTCGGGGTTCTTGGTGATCTTGAAGTTGGAGTCGACCTCGATCGGCACGGCCGGTTCGTGCCAGGAGTAGAAGGTGGCCTGAATCGTCTTGCGCCCGCAGGTCTGCGGGTTGACCAGACCTGCTCTGAGGCCGCCCTTCAGGTTCATCTCGATGTCCGATACCGGGAACTGGGGCAGGTCGTCGAAGGTGGTCGTGATCTGGCCCGTGGCCGGGTCGAGGTCGGCCCTGCCCGCGATCTTCACCAGGATCCCCCGGTCCGGCTGCTGGATCACCAGGTAGAGCGAGAGGAAGTTGTGGAAGGGGTTGTCGTTCTGCTTGGCGATATAGACGAAGCCTTCGGGCTGTTCGTCTACCGGAAGCGCCGGCGTGTGCAGGGTCAGCGTCCCGTACTGGGACGCGTCAGGGCAGCTCACCGGGTCGTTGGTGCCGAGGCCGATCTGGGAGGGCGAGCAGGACTCGAGCCCCTGGGCCGCTGCCGGGTTGATCGTCATCCCTTCCGGGAAGGTGACGACGACTTTCTTCATCGGCGGCGTGCCGATCCCCTTGACGAAGCCTTCCTCGGCGTAGAGCTTTTTCGCTTCATCGACCGTGTCGTCGCGCTGGGGCACTTCCAGGTGCACGTCGAGGCCGGTGGGGGCTCCTGCGTCCTTGGTCGTCGGCTGCAGCGAGGTATTCGGTTCGAAGCGGAAGCGCGGGTCTTCGCAGCCGGTGACGTTGAGGGGATGGCTGTCCTCCTGCACGGCGGAGAATTCTCCAGGATGGCTGTAGGAATCGACGCGGATTCGGTCGCCGCCGTTGTCAAAGCCGCAGTCCATCGGGTTGGTGAAGAAGGGCCGGATCGGCGAGCCGCCCCAGGGAGCCCCGAGGGCGATGCCCCCGGGCTGTCCTTCGGAGAAAAAGCGGAACCTGTCGTGCGCCGGGTCCGCTGGGACCCCCCACAGCGTGACTTCGGCGCCGCGCACGTCGACCCCGGCGGCGATGTTCGGCGTAACCGACTTGATCGCGTAGTTCTGCGCCGGGTCCAGGGTCGCGTAGATGTGGCCGATGACGACACCGCCGGCATTGAAGGCGAGGTCGACTGGGGTGCCCTGCGGCGGCGCCACGTTGTAGAGGGCGACGCGGTTGAGCAGCCGGTTCGGGTTGAAGATGCAACAGCCACGGCCGTTGCGACCGCCGCCGAGGGCCGCAGGAATGTTGAGGTAGCCGACCTGCGTGTCCGGCGGGCAGGCGGTCGAGTTGGGGCTGGCGCCGACTTCCGCGAACACGGTCGGGTCGCACTTCGGCAGCGCCTCCGGGTTGCCTATCTGTCCTCGCGGCAGGCTCACCTCGACCGTCCTGACGAAAGCGTTCGCGAGGGTTTCGCGCGTTCCGTCAACTGGCGAGATGCGACTTTCGTCGGTGAAGTCGAAGTTGACCCGCTGCTCGACAGGATGATCGCCCGCCTGGCGTGCGCGCGAGCCATCGGGGTAGACGCGGTCGAAGAGGTCGGCTTCGAAGCTGCCGGGAATCGTGCCGAAGGTCGATGGCGGTTCCCCGAAGGAGACCTGGTCGGAGTCGGTGAAGGGCGGAGCGCCCCCGCCTTCGACCGTTGCCGTGTTGGTCGCGGTGCCCGAAGCGCCATGATCGACGGCGACGTCGACGAAGATCTGCGGCAGGTAGCCGTCATCCTGGGCCTTCGAGCTCGACGATTTGCCCTGTTCGAAGAGGAGCAGGTCGAATAGCGTCAATTCGCAGGTGACGGTTTCGGTGCCGATCCCGGTACAGGTCGGGGAGAGGCCGAAGGCCGCTTCGCACAACGGCCAACCCTGTTCCTCGCAGAATTCGTAGATCGTGTCAGGTCCCCAGGTGATGTCGGTCGCGGTGACGCCGCTGGGCAGCTCGTCGGTGATCGTGAAGCCTTCTTCGAGGTCGGCTTCGCCGATGTTGCGGGCCTGCAGGGTGAACTGGCCGGCGCCACCCGGGGTCAGGGTCGTATCGCCCCAGGTCGCTTTGACGTCTGCCCCGGTGGCCGCCTGGGCGCTGCTTGCGCCGAGGGCAACCAGTACAAGAACGAAGAAGCCTGCGGTAAGGCGTTTCACTTGGTCCTCCCTGCGTCATGGCCGGCTCGGGCCCTATGCGTGTGTCTCTTGTGTTTCCTCACGCAGCGTCGTTTGGCAGCGCCCCGTTTCCTCGCACAGGGACGCTTCGGCTTGGAGCTGCTCTTCTCATTGCCGGCGCCGCTGAAGGCTGAGCTGGCCGACCGCTCCGCTTGCGGGGCGGCCTGCAGCGGGCCCTGGCAGGAGTCCTCCGAGCAATGGACCGGCGGGCTCGGCGGTTCGAAGCCACCGCCGATCCGCGCGTCGTACAAGTTCCCCACCCCGTCCTGCTCAAAGCCGGTCAGATGCGGGTCGACGACCGTGAAGAGCACGTTCGAGCCGTCGGCGTCGATTCCCTGCACCTTCGGCTGGGCGAACTCCGCTGCCGGGTATTCGGTGACGCCGTTGGTGATCAACCGCTGCACGCCGTTGCGCCATTCATAGGCGTCGCGCCCGCCGTTGACGTCGGCGGCCAGCAGCGGCACCGGCGTGACGAAGGCG
>Ga0164308_10002009_pt1 | contig 10831 bp, 10 predicted proteins | sample Whisoiple_246_MG_FD_109983 | JGI IMG/M metagenome (GOLD analysis project Ga0164308, IMG submission 109983) | Soil microbial communities amended with fresh organic matter from upstate New York, USA - Whitman soil sample_246_MG | ecosystem: Environmental > Terrestrial > Soil > Unclassified >... | reverse complement strand
GGGTTCGCGCCCTGGTAGGGCGGCCGCCGGTCGGGCGAGGCCGCGCGCGGTCGCGCGTCGTAGGCGATCGCCGTGTACGACTCGATGGCGTGGCAGAGCACGTCCAGGCCGACCGAGGCGGTCACCGCCGGCGGCGTCGTCAGGCTCAGATCGGGATCGACGATGCCGAGCAGCGGCCGCAGATAGGCGTGCGAGATGCCGCTCTTGACGTGGTGCTCGGGGAGATCGATGATCGCCACCGTCGTGGTCTCGGCTCCGGTGCCGCCGGTCGTCGGGACGCCGAACATCGGCAGCAGCGGTCCCGGCACCGGTGTCCCGAGGCCGACCGGCGGATTGAGGTAGTCGTAGACCCCGCCGGGATGTGTCGTGAGCAGCGCGGCGATCTTCGCGGTGTCGATCGACGAGCCGCCGCCGAGCCCGACGAAGCCGTCGAAGCCGCCCTCGCGGGCGACCTCGACCGCCTGCATCACGGTGCTCTCGCTCGGTTCCACGCCGCACCCGGAGAAGAGCTCCACCTCGACGCCGGACGCGCGGATCGCCTCGAGCACGGGGTCGGGCAGACCGATCGCAGCGAGGTGCGGATCGGTCAGCGCGAGCGCGCGCTTGACTCCCGCGTTGCGGAGGTGCCAGCCGGTCTCGAGCGCGGCGCCCGAGCCGAACACCAGAGGGGTCCCGGCAACGGTGAAGATGCGCTCCGTCGCGCTCATGGATTCACGTCCCAGTCGTCTTTGCCAAGTGTCTCGTTGAGCTCGTCGAACGGCATCATGCGCGGCACGATCGACCGCGTCGAGCCGCTCTCGTGCAGGGCCGCGGCGAGCTCCTTGGTCGACTGCGCGGCCGCGAACAGCGTCGAGGTCGGATACAGCGCGATCGCGAAGCCGAGCGCCGCGAAGGCGGGCGCGCCGAGGTCGGGCGTCCTGCCGTACTCCGAGACGTTGACGAGCAGCGGCTTGCCGATGCCGGCGGCGCCGATGGCGCGCAGCTCGTCCTCCGAGCGCGGGGCGTCGACGAAGATCACGTCGGCGCCCGCCGCTGCGTAGCGATGCGCCCGCGCGATCGCGTCGTCGAGCCCGGTCACGGCGATCGCATCGGTGCGCGCGACGATCACGGTCTCGGGATCGGCACGCGCGGCGAGCGCGGCCCGCAGCTTCTGCTCGTGCAACTCCGGGGCGATCACGTCCTTGCCCTCCATGTGACCGCAGCGCTTCGGGAAGACCTGATCCTCGAGCTGGATCGCGGCCACGCCGGCGCGCTCGAGCTCGTGCACCGTGCGCATGACCTGGGCGACCTCGCCGTAGCCGGTGTCGGCGTCCGCGATCACGGGGAGCGAGACGGCCGAGCAGAGGCGCCGCGCGTGCTCCACCATCTCCGACGAGCTCGTGATGCCGAGGTCGGGCAGACCGTACGCAGCCGCGGAGGCCGCGTAGCCCCCGCGATAGATGGCCTCGAAACCGGCTCGCTCCAGCAGCAGTCCGGTCAGGGCGTCGAACGCACCGGGCACGACGAGGATCTCGCCCGTGGCGAGCCGGCGACGCAGGCGCCCACCGGGCGAGGAGCCCATCAGACGCTCCAGTCCGCTGCGGTGATCGGGAACAGATCCTGCATCTGCTCCGCGCCGCGCCGGTAGACCATCACGGTGCGCCGGAATTCGATCACGACCTCCGTGCGCTGGTTGACGCCGCGCGAGCGGATCCCGACGATCCCGGCGTACGGCCTCGAGGCCGACTCGCGCAACTCGAGCACCTCGGACTCGCACCACAGCGTGTCGCCGGCGAAGACCGGGCTCGGCAGCCTGATGTCATCCCAGGCGAGATTCGCCACCGCGTTCTCGGAGACGTCGGTGACCGAGAGTCCCACTACGAGCGAGAGCGTCAGGCAGCTGTTCACGAGCGGCTTGCCGAAGGGCCCGCGCTCGCCGAACGGCGTGTTGAAGTGGACCTGGTTGGTGTTCAGCGTGAGATTCGTGAACCAGATGTTGTCGGTCTCGGTGATCGTCCTTCCGAGGCGACTGCGGTACACGTCGCCGACGGTGAAGTCCTCGAAGAACCGCCCCTGCCATCCGGCTACCACACCCATCGCACGCCCTCCGTCTTAGGTCAGACCAATTGGGGACTGTACCGCCGCTCAGCGCTGGCTCGCGGCGCGCCGGCGGCCGCTCGCGAGGATCACCGTTGCCACGGCGAGCATGACCCACACGGCAACCGCGACCGCGATCACCTCGCCGCCTGGACGCTTGCCCGACGCCGCCAGCGCTCCGCCGGCCGCCGCCAGGCCGACGATCACGGCAAAGCGCCATTCGTCGCCGACGATGAAGTCCCACCAGAAGCGGCCGAACGCCACCACGAACCTCATGTCGCCGGCCTCCCGGCCGCAGCACGGCGCAACGACCTGACGCACGCCTGGGCAACCACGAGCCAGGCGAGCAGGATCACCGGGAGCGCGGCGTCGCCTCCCGGCCAGGAGATCGCGCGCGACGCGGGCGCCACCGCGTTCAGGCCCTCCACGAGCCAGAACAGCCCGAACGTCGAGAGCAGCAGGCCGACCGCGTACTTGATGAGGTTCTCGGGCACGCGCGCGAGGGGACGGTGCAGCAGCAGGCCCGCCGCGACGACGAGCGCGAACGCGATCACGGCGCCGGCCACGGCCGGCGTGCGATCCGACGCGCTCGCACCGAAGCTGACGACGATGAACACGACCTCGAGGCCTTCGAGCAGCACGCCCTTGAACGAGACCGTGAAGGCATACCAGTCGAGCCCGAGCCTGCTGTCGTGCGCGGCCGAGCGCGCGGCCGCCGACTCCTCGGCGAAGGCGGCGTCCTCGTCGTGCAGCGCGAGCAGGCCCGCGCTCCTGAAGATGGCCTTGCGCAGCCACTGCAGGCCGAATGTCAGCAGCAGGGCACCGACGATGAATTGCAGCCAGTGGCGCGAGATGTGATCGCCGATGGTCGCGCCCACCGCGACGATCACGAGCGCGAGCACCGCCAGGGCGGCAGCGGCGCCCCACAGGCTCGAGCGCCAGCCACGGGTCAGGCCCATCGCCAGCACGATCGTGAGCGCCTCGACGAACTCGACGCCCGAGGCGAGGAACGACGCGACCGCGATGCCGAGGCTGGAGAAGCTCACGCCGTCATTCCACCAGGAATAACCTCCATCGCGTGAACGGGTGCTTCGAGACGGTCGAGGAACTCGCCGCGCGGATCCCGGACGGAGCGAGTCTGGCGGTTCCGGCGGACTACTCCGGCTGCGCAATGGCGGCCGTGCGCTGCCTGGTGCGGCGTGGCGTCCGCGACCTCGAGCTGATCGCGGTGCCACAGGCCGGTCTGCAGGCCGACCTGCTGGTCGGCGCCGGCTGTGTCAGCGTCGTCGAGGCTTCGGCGGTCTCGCTCGGCGAATACGGCCTGGCGCCCCGCTTCCGCGAGGCCGTGTCCAGCGGCCGCATCACGATGCGCGACTCGACCTGCCCGGCCATCCACGCGGGCCTGCAAGCGGCCGAGAAGGGCGTGCCGTTCGTTCCGCTGCGTGGGATCCTCGGTTCCGACGTCGAGGCCCACCGCAGCGACTGGCGGGTGATCGACAACCCGTTCGAAGCCGGCGATCCCATCCTGCTCCTGCCGGCGATCCAGCCCGACGTGGCCCTCTTCCACGCAGCCGTCGCCGATCGCAGCGGCAACGTCTGGATCGGTGTGCGCCGGGAGCTCATGACGATGGCGCATGCGGCCCGCAGCACGCTCGTGACCGTCGAGACGCTCACCGACGACGACCTGCTGACCGACGATCGCACGGCCGCCGGGACGATCCCGGCGCTCTACGTGACGGCGATCGCGCAGGCGCCGGAGGGAGCCTGGCCGGTCGGCCTGCGCGGCAGCTACCCGGCCGACGGCGCGCACCTGCGGCTGTACGCAGAGGCGGCGCAGACCGAGGAGGGCTTCCGGCGCTACCTCGACGAATTCGTGAGCAGCGCACGCGCGTGAACTACCTGCCCGAAGAGCTGCTGATCGGCGCAGCCGCCGACCTGCTCGAGGGTGCAGGCCATGTGGCGGTCGGCGCGCTCTCGCCGATCCCCGCCGCCGCGGCGCTGCTCGCCCGCGCGCGCTCGGGCGGGCGCATGCGCGTGTCCCTCCTCGGCAGCGCGCAGCACAACTTCTTCACCGATGGGGGGCGAGAGTTGTTCGACTGCGCCGCGCAGGGACGCATCGACGCGTTCTTCCTCGGGGGCGCGCAGATCGACGGCGCGGCCAACATCAACCTCGTCGGCATCGGCGGCTATCCGCGGAGCGAGGTTCGGCTGGCCGGCTCGTTCGGCTCGTCGTACCTCTACTTCCTGGTGCCGCGGGTCATCCTGCTGGCACCTCAGCACACGAAGCGAACGCTCGTCGATCGGGTCGACTTCGTCAGTGCTCCCGGGACGAGCCCGCCCGGCACGTACCGCCCCGGCGGGCCTGTCGCGCTCCTGACGGGGCGTTGCGTGTTCGCCTTCGATCGCGCTGCGGCGCGCTTCCGGCTGGCCACGCGACATGCGGGTCAGACCATGCAGGAGATCTCCGGCAACACGGCGTTCGCGTACGACGCGCCCCCGGACGTGCCAGTCACGCGCGAGCCCGATGCGGAGACGCTCGCACTCATTCGCGGCGAGGTCATCAGCGAGATCGCCGGGACGTACCCGCGATTCGCCGCACAGGTGCTCGCCCACCAGTTCAGGTAGCTTTGGCGCCGGAAGAGGCGGGGGGAAGATGCGCGCGAGCGAGCTTGCGTGACCGGCCGGCTGACGTTCAATGTGCTCGGACCGCTCGAGGCGGTCGGCGAGCACGGCGCCCTCGCGCTGCCGAAAGGCAAGCCACGCGCCGTTCTGGGCGTGCTCCTCATGCACGCCAACGAGGTCGTCGCGACCGACCGGCTGATCGACGACGTCTGGGGCGCGCATCCGCCGGCGAACGCGACGAAGAGCCTTCATGTCTACGTCTCACTGCTGCGGCGCGTGCTCGGCGCCGACGCCATCCTCACGCGGCCTCCGGGCTATGCGTTGCGGATCGAGGCCGGCGGGATCGACCTCGACCGCTTCGAGCGGCTGCGCGAGGAGGCCGCGCGAGCGGACCCGGCGACGGCTGCGGACAAGCTGCACCAGGCGCTCGCACTGTGGCGCGGGTCGCCGTTTGCGGACTTCACCTACGACGCGTTCGCTCAGACGACGATCGCGCGCCTGGAGGAGGTGCGCCTCGGCGCCCTCGAGGAGCGGATCGAGGCGGACCTCGACCTGGGCCGGCATGCAGAGATCGTGGCCGAGGTGGCGACCCTGGTGGAGGAACATCCCCTGCGCGAGCGGATGCGCGGCGCGCAGATGCTCGCGCTCTACCGTTCCGGCCGTCAGGCTGAGGCTCTGGCTGCCTACCAGGATGCGCGCCGAGCGCTCGTCGACGAGCTCGGCATCGAGCCCGGCCGGGCCCTGCATGAGCTCGAGCGACGCATTCTCATCCAGGACCCCGAGCTCGAGATCGCCGTGCCGGAGGCGCCCAGGGCGGCCATCGCGCCGGCGCCCGCCCGGGAATTGCAGGACGACGATCGCGATGTGGCCCCGGACGTGCGCAAGACCGTGACGGTGGTCGCAGTCGAGTTTGCGACGCGATCCGCGGGGGCCGAGGGCCTCGACCCGGAGGCCCTGCGGCGTGTCGAGGGGCGCGCGTTCAACCTGGGCAAGGCCGCGATCGAGCGCCATGGCGGGACGATCGAGGCCGTCTCGGGAGATGCGGTCACGGGCGTGTTCGGGCTGCCTGTCGTGCACGAGGATGACGCGCTCCGCGGTGTGCGAGCCGCGCTCGAGGCGCGGGATTCGCTCGTCGCACTCGGGGCCGAGCTCAGCGCGGAGACAGCGCTCCAGCTCGACGGCCGCCTGGGAGTGAGCACCGGCGAGGTGATCGCGGGGGGCGACGGCCTCCCGCAGCCCCGGGCAACCGGCATGCCCCTGACAGTCTCTTCGCGCCTCGTCAGAGCAGCAGCGCCCGGCGAGGTCATGGTCGACGAGGCCACGCTCCGGCTGGCACGCGACGCGATCGTGGCGGAGCCTGCGGGCGATGCCTGGCGCGTGCTCGCACTGACAGACCCGGCGGCACGCCCCGCCAGGCGCCTGGTTTCGCCGATGATCGGCCGGACGCGCGAGCGGCGTCGCCTCCAGGACGCGTTCGAGCAGGCGGTGAGCGATTCCTCGTGCCAGCTCTTCAGCGTGCTCGGCGCCGCCGGCGTGGGCAAGTCGCGGCTCGTCCACGAGTTCGTGCGCGACCTGGCGGGCCTGGCCCGCGTTGCGCGCGGGCGCTGCCTCCCGTATGGCGAAGGCATCACCTTCTGGCCCGTGCTCGAGGTGCTCAGGGAAGCGGTCGGGGAGGACGGCGGCTCGCATGAGGTCATCACCGGGCTCGCCGAGGGCAGCGCCGGAGCGGAGGACGCCTTTGCGCGCATCCAGGAGCTCTTCGAGACGCTCGCGCGAGCGGAGCCGCTGGTCCTGGTCTTCGACGACATCCACTGGGGCGAGGCGACCTTCCTCGACCTCGTCGAGCACCTCGCGGAGTGGACGCGAGAGGCTCCGATCCTCCTCATCTGCCTCGCGCGGCCGGAGTTGCTCGAGCTGCGCCCGACCTGGGGCGGCGGCAAGCTGAATGCGACCTCCGTCCTGCTGGAGCCCCTGACGGGAGAGGAGTGTGGCCTGCTCATCAAGGGACTCGTCGGGCAGGAGGGGTTCGCGGACGAGGTCGAGACGAGAATCGCGGAGGCGGCCGAGGGCAACCCGCTGTTCGTCGAGGAGATGCTCTCGATGCTCGTCGACGACGGCGTCCTCGTGCGTGCCGAGGGTCGCTGGGCGACGACGCGAGGTCTGGCCTCCGTACGCGTGCCACCGACGATCCATGCGCTGCTGGGCGCCCGCCTCGACCGGCTCACAGCCGCGGAGCGAACCGTGATCGAGCGTGCGTCGGTCGAGGGCAAGGTCTTCCACCAGGGGTCGATCGCGGCGCTTGCGTCCGAGCGCGTCCGCCCCTCCATCGCGACACATCTCGCGACGCTCGTACGCAGGGACCTGATCCGGCCCGACCAGACCGCGTTCGCAACCGACCGGGCGTTCCGCTTTCGCCACCTCCTGATTCGCGACGCGGCCTATGACTCGATCCCCAAGGCGATCCGCGCGGGGCTGCATGAGCTGTTCGCCCGCTGGCTCGAGGAGCAGACCGACGACCGGCTGTACGAGGAGATCATCGGCTACCACCTCGAGCAGGCCTACCGCTACCGCAGCGAGCTCGGCCCCGTCGATGAAGCGACGCAGGCCCTTGCCCGTGAAGCCTCCGATCGGCTGGGCTCGGCAGGCCACCGAGCCTTCGTCCGGGGCGACGCCGCGGCGGCCGTCAACCTCATCTCCCGCGCCGTGCAACTCCTTCCCGCCGACGATCCGGCGCGCATCGAGCTCGTTCCCAACGTCCGCGTGGTGCAGGGTCTGGGGGGAGACCTCAGCTGGGCCGACCGCGTCCTCACCGAAGCTGCGACGGCAGCCGCCGCGTCCTTTGATCCGCGTCTCGAGGCGCACGCGCTCGTGCAACACGCGTTCCTGCGCCTCTTCACCCAGCCCGACATCACGTCTCCGGAGCTGTTGACGGTCGCCGAAGGTGCGATCGCGGTCTTCGAGGCGTGCGGCGACGACCTCGGGCTGGCACGAGCCTGGCGGCTCGCAGCCCAGGCGCACTACCTCGGCCGCCGGGCCGCAGCGAGCGCCCTGGCTTCGGAGCACGCTCTCGAGCACGCCCGCCGCGTAGGCGACGCACTCGAGTTGCGGGAGATCGTCGAATGGCTGTGCGTGGCCCTGATGCTCGGCCCGACCCCGGCGCGGGAGGCAGCTGCACGCTGCGAGGCGCTGCTCGCAGATGTCGAGCGCGAGCCGATCCTGGAACCGACGGTACTCTCCGTGCTCGCCAACGCCGAGGCGATGCAGGGGCACGAGACGAGAGCAATCGAGCTGCTGGAGCGGTGGCGCCATGCGGTCGAGGAGCTCGGCGACACGGTCTGGCTGTCGGCGATCAACTTCGGTTTCGTCACGCTGGCCGACGATCCCGTGGCGGCGGAGCGCGAGCTCCGGCCGGGCTACGACGCGCTGCGCAAGATCGGAGAGAAGAGTCACTTCTCGTCGGTCACCGGCTCGCTCGCGCGAGCCGTCTGCGCGCAGGGCCGGTACGAGGAGGCCGATCAGCTCAGCCGGGAGAGCGAGGAGGCGGCTCGCCCCAACGACATCCACTCCCACATCCTCTGGCGGACGGTGCGCGCCACGGTGCTTGCGAGCCGCAGAGAGCTCGACGCGGCGGAGGAGCTCGCGCGCGAGGCCGTCGCATTCGCCGCCGGGAGCGATTTCCTCGATTCGCACGGTGACGCCCTGACCGACCTCGCCGCGGTGCTCCTCGTGGCGGAGCGACCGCGCGAGGCGAGGTCGGCCCTCGAGCAGGCCCTCGGCCTCTACGAGCTGAAGGGCAACGCGCTCTCTGCGAAGAGAACGCGTGCCCTTCTGGAGAGCCTTGCCTGAGCATGGGCGCGGCGTCCGGGTGGACGCCGCGCCCGGGCGATCCCTACGCGGCCCACGGCCGCAGGGCGACGGCGGTGGGCTGCCATGCGGCCTCGAGCGCTCCGCCCTCGTGGCCCAGGTTGCCGAAGGCGTTCGTCGCCACCGTGATCGTGTGCCGGCCGCTGCCTTCGCGGCCGAGGTTGCCGAAGGCGTTCGCGTTCTTGGCGGTGACCGCGGCGTGCCGGGCGACCGGTGGCCGGTGACCCGCGGCTTGCGCGACGGGCGCTGCGAGCGCGCCGATCACGAGGGCACAGGCGAGGATGTTGAGGCGCTGCTTCACGGTGACTCCTTCTGGCGGAGGGCCGTCCAGTACGACCCGACGTGCCCAGCCTCAGCGGAGCCGGTTGCAGCCGGCTAAAGCGCCGCTTATGCGCGCTTAAGCGACCACTGGATTCGGACCGCGCCGGGCGGGCAGAATCGGGGAATGACCGAGTTCCCAGGCGCCTCGCAGTTCATCCCGGGCTCGCGCAGCCTGGCCGCACTGCGTGCGGCCGCCGAGCAATGCCGTGGCTGTGACCTCTGGGAGCGGAGCACGCAGGTCGTGTTCAGCGAGGGCCCGCGCAACGCCGGCCTCGCGCTCGTCGGCGAGCAGCCGGGCGATCACGAGGACATCGAGGGCAGGCTCTTCGTTGGCCCTGCCGGGCGCGTGCTCGACGACGCGCTCGAGCGTGCCGGCATCGATCGCAGCAGCGTCTATCTCACCAACGCCGTCAAGCACTTCCGCTGGAAGGCGCGCGGCAAGCGCAGGCTGCACGAGCGCCCGTTGCGGTCGCACGTCGTCGCCTGCCGGCCGTGGCTGCGCGCGGAGATCGACGTCGTCTCCCCCGACGTGCTCGTCCTGATGGGCGCGATCGCGGCGCAATCGCTGCTCGGCGCGGACTTCAGCGTCTTGCGCCGCCGTGGCGTCGTGGACGACGCGCCGGGCGATCTGCCGACGGTCGTCGCAACGGTGCACCCCTCATCGATCCTGCGCGCGCCCGACGACGAGCGACGCGCCAGGATGGACGAGTTCGTGGACGACCTCCGGGTCGCTGCGGCGCTCGTCTGAAAGCGCCCGAGATGCGCCCCGCCCGGCGCATCTCGGGATTCTTGCCGGACTAGGCGATCGCCGCGAGGCCGGCCTGCGCGCACGCGTCGTCGATGTCGCCACTCGGCGCGCCACTCACGCCGACGCCGCCGATCAGCGTCTTGCCGACCATGATGGGCTCCCCACCGGGCAGGATGACGAAATCGGGGACCGAGATGAGCCCCGGCGTCGTCTTCGCCGCTTCGTTGAGAGCCGCTGTGGGACTCTGGAACCCGGCCGCCGCGCGCGCCTTGCCGCGTGCGACCGCGACCGTCGCGCCGGTGGTGCCGTCCGCGCGCTGGAGAAGGATGTCGACGCCGTCGGTGTCGACGACCGCGACCGAGACCGCGATGCCGCGCTTCGCGCATTCCGCCTGCGCCGCAGATGCGAGCTTCTGCGCCGCCGAGAGTGAGATGACGTCGCGGTGGACGACCGCGCTCGCGGCCACCGCGCGCTGCTTCGACGAGGCCGAGCTGGCCTGCACCGCGAACGCCGTCACGCTCACGGCCGCGACCACGGCGACGACTCCCGCTACCGTCAGTGTGCGTTTCAAGGCTGCGCTCCTTCGTTGAGGAGAGGCGCCTCCTTCCTCCCCGGTTCAGGCCTCGGTAGGCCCGGTACGGATGTGCGATATCCGCAGCCGCGAGCGTCTAAACCGCTCTGATGCCGTACTCCGCGAGCCCGCCCTCGAGCACGGCGAACGCGCGCTCGCCGCTCGATCGCGCGATCCGGGCGAGCCGCGCTCCGCGCGTACCGGCGCGGACTGCCTCGTGCACGCCCTCGACCAGCGCGCGCTGGGCTCCGATCAGAGCGTGCGCGACCACGAGGGGCTGCACGTCGCCCGCGGCGCTTCCGGTCTCCTCGGCGATGAGCGCGGCGAGTGCGTGCGTGGAGCGCGCGACGAGCTCGCGCTCACGAGCGCGCAGGGCGGCACTGCCACCCACGATCCGCATCGCCGATGCGATGGCATCCGCGCGCTTCTCGTCGGCGAGCGCCTTCGCGCCATCGAGCACGAAGCGTCGAAACGCGGCGAGCACCGACTCGCCCGGGGCGCGTGCCCGCACCGCATCGACGAGCGCCGCTTCGAAGTCCTGCATGCGGCCGTAGAAAAGGTCTTCCTTGGCCGGGAAGTAGTTGAAGACCGTGCCGACGGACACACCGGCCTCGCGAGCGACGTCCGCC
>Ga0164308_10002008_pt1 | contig 10834 bp, 8 predicted proteins | sample Whisoiple_246_MG_FD_109983 | JGI IMG/M metagenome (GOLD analysis project Ga0164308, IMG submission 109983) | Soil microbial communities amended with fresh organic matter from upstate New York, USA - Whitman soil sample_246_MG | ecosystem: Environmental > Terrestrial > Soil > Unclassified >... | reverse complement strand
GTGCTTCGGCTCGTCGTGCTTCGGCTCGTCGCTTCGGCGTGTCGGCGTGTCGGCGTGTCGGCGTGTCGGCGTGTCGGCGTGTCGGCGTGTCGGCGTAAGCCTCTCGCGAATAGGAAAGATACCGTGCCAAGTTAGAACGCTTCGGCGCGTCGGCGAGCGCTCGCTAGGTCGGCGTGTCTCACTCGGGGTTCGGTCACGCTAGCTCGCGAAGATTTCGAGCAGCGGGGGCACGCTGAGGAGCAGTTCGTGGGCGATGCTGCGGGGGGCGAAGAGGACGAGTGCGCCGCCTTTGCCGGCGCGGGAGTCGGCGGGGGCGGCTCCGTTGGAGAGGACTTGCGCGCCGAAGAGGAAATCACCCGGGCCGAGTTCGCTTTCGACTTGGTTTCCCGCCAGGATTTCGAGGCGTCCAGCGGCCATGATGTACATGCCGCCGACTGGTTTACCCTTGGTGGTCAATAGCTCGTTCGGGAGCAAGCGTTTGACCTCGCAGCGGTCGGTGACCATGGCGCGCAGCGAATCATCGAGGCGTTCGCCCATCGGGCCCATGGCAACGCCAGCGAGGGCTTGAAAGCGGTCGGCGAGGGCTTTCAAATCTTCCACGACCCACGGATAGTCGCGGACGCTGCTCTTCAAGAGCTCGGCGTCCCAGACCGCGACTTCGGTGGCATCTTCGCCCGCGACCAGCCGCAACACGACGCCGTCTTCCAAGTTGCCTTCGCTCCACACGATGTCGCCCTTGCCGACGCGCGCGCAGGCGAGATCGGCGATCGCAGGCATGACTTTGACGCTGCCGCGGACCACCAGTGCCAGCCCGAACGAGCTGATCTCTTCGTCTTCATTCAGCTGCTCGACGTGCGCTTCGCGAGCGAGGATCGTTTGACCCTCGGGCGGTACGTCTTCGAGACCACGGACTTCACCGAGCAGCACGTCAGCCACGTGCGGGTCGGGGTCGACCGCGGGGGGAGCAGACCGGCGAGGCGCCGACGCAGGTGGTGCAGGCGCAGGTGGCGTTGGGAGCGCGGCACCCAGCAGCGAGAGTGGGAAGCGATCTTGATCGATCAGAGGTTGGGTGGGAAGCTCCTCGGAGTCGTAAGCGTGGCGCGCAGCGGCGGGCGCGGGGACGTCCAATGCGTCGTCCTCGATCACGTCGTCTTCGAGCTCCTGATCGTCGATGATCGCGACTTCGTCGCTCAATTCGACTTCGCTGTCGCGCAGCTCGATTTCTTCGCGAAGCTCGACCGCGCTTGCTCGGAGCTCGAATTCGCTGTCACGCAGCGAGACCGCGCTCTCGCGCGCCGATGCGATCTCCAGCTCGGGCGCGTCATCGTCGACGTCGTCTTCGAGCACGATGTCTTCTTCGAATTCGCCGTCATCGACCGGCGCGTACGATGAGAGAACGGGAGGCGGAGGCCGCGAGGAACGGATGGGCGGCGGCGGCAGCGAGGTGCCGACCGGTGGCAGTGAGCCGCGAGCCGGCGGCAGCGAAGAGCGCCCTGCCGGCAGCGAGGAGCGCCCTGCCGGCAGCGAAGAACGCATCGGCGCTGGCGCGGTCATTGGCGGCGTCCGTACGGGGGCCGCGGGCGGCAGTGACGAACGCGTGGGTGGGACGGAAGAGCGAAGGGGCGGCAGCGGCGAGCCGATTGGAGGCAGCGACGAGCGCCCAGGCGGCAGCGACGAACGCTGCACGATTGGAGGCGGGATCGCGGTGACACCGCCATTGTCGTCGTCAGCGTTCAGCAAGTCGTCGACTAGCTGGTCGCCGGGTTCGAAGCGCGGCAACGGCGCGGGTGGGCGTCGCGTGGGCCGAGCCAGCGCCGCAACCAGATCATCGGTCATGCGCCGCAAGTCATTGGCACGCCAAACTTGACCCAGCTGGTCCGCAGCGTCCGAGGCGCGCTTCAACCAGACGATCGCGTCGGCCTGGCCACCACGCGTCCATTGGACCTTCGCAGTTTGCAGCGCCCACGCCACGTCGTCGTCGTCGTCCTCGAGCGGCTCCGGAAATGGCGGGTAAGGCTCGGTCATGGGGCGATGGCGGGGGTCATGGCGCGCTCGGCAACTGTTACGAGAATAGTTGCCGAAGCTTACACATGTTCCATCTTAGGCGGAAAGGGGCCGCGCATGGGGGCCCAAAACCGCCCGCTCAATGAGCGTGGACCAAAATTTCGCGGTCTTTCGCCCCGTTCGGTGGCCCGACCATGCCCCGCTTTTCCATCATCTCTACGATCTTGGCGGCACGGTTGTAGCCGATGGTCATCTTGCGCTGCAGCCAAGAAGTCGAGCAGCGCTGAGTTTCGGCGACGATGCGCACCGCCTCGTCGAAGCGCGGGTCGACCACCTCGTCGGCTTCCTCGTTTTCGCCCTCTTCATCCGGACAGAGCAAGATCGCTTCGTTGTACTCGGGCGTGCCTTGCGCGCGCAGGTGGTCCGTCAATGCGCCGACCTCTTCCTCACTCACGAACGGACACTGCACGCGCTGGGTGTCGTTCGCGCCGTTCAGCTTCACCAACATGTCACCGCGACCGAGCAAGAGCTCGGCGCCCATCTCGTCGAGGATGGTGCGGCTGTCGACCTTTTGTGCCACGCGGAAGCCGATGCGCGACGGGAAGTTGGCTTTGATCATGCCCGTGATCACGTCCACGCTCGGGCGCTGAGTCGCGAGCACCACGTGCATGCCGGCCGCGCGTGCCTTCTGCGCCAAGCGGGCGACGGACGTTTCGACCTCTTTGCCCTGCTGCATCATCAGGTCTGCAAACTCGTCGACCACGATCACGATGTACGGCAACTTGGGCGGCAGATTGTGACCGTCGAAGCCTTCCTTCGACGCCGGCACCATCACCGTCTGTCCGTTGGCGTCAATCGCCTCGACCATCTTGACCTCCGGCGGAGGGATCTCGCCGGCGGCGACTTTTCCGGCCCACCCGTTGTAGGTCGTGATGTTCTTGGTGCCGGCGTTGGCGAACAGCTGGTAGCGCCGCTCCATCTCGTCGACGGCCCAGCGGAGCGCGGTCGCGGCTTGCTTCATGTCGGTGACGACCGGCAAAAGCATGTGCGGAATGCCGTCGAATGGTGCAAGTTCGACCACTTTGGGGTCGATCATCAACAAGCGTAGCTCGTCCGGCGTGCGCTTGAACAACAAGCTCGAGAGCATCACGTTCAGGCCGACGCTCTTGCCGGCGCCAGTCGCGCCGGCAACGATCACGTGCGGCATGGACGCCAAGTCCGCGTAGAACGGCGCGCCCACGATGTCGCGCCCGAGCACCACCGGCAGCGGAGCTTTTTCGGATAGCTTCTCGAAGCGCGCGTCTTCGATCAGCTCGCGCAGGTTGACGGCCACGCGCTCGTCGTTGGGCAACTCGAAGCCGATGCGGTTCTTGCCGGGGATGGGCGCGATGATGCGCACCTTGCGCGACAGCCCCAACGCCAAGTCATCGGCCAAGCTCGCCACCTTGCTGACCTTCGTGCCCGCTTCGCACGATACCTCGTAGGTGGTGACGGTCGGGCCGGGATGGATCTCTTCGACCTTGCCGACCACGCCGTAGTCGGCGAGCGTCTTCTCGAGGCGCGTCGCGTGCTCCAGGATCTTGGTGCGATCGAGCACGTTCAAGTTGATGACGGCGGGCTGCAAGATCTCGTACGAGGGCAGCTGGTACGTGCCGCGTTTGGGGGTGCTCTTCACGACCACCACGCGTTCCACCTCGAGCGCAGGCTTGGTGTCCACGATACGCGGCTCTGCATTCGCGGGTGCGGCGGGCGCTTTCGGCGTCGCCGACGCAGCGCTCGCAGCAGTCCGGCTGGCGATGACGAGCGGCGGCACTGCGGACGGCGGCGGCGGTTCGGGCGAGCCGGCGAGCGCGCGTTCCAACACCGTGTCCTCGGCGTCGTCCGCGTCTGCCTCGGTAGCCGACGCGCTCGCCGCGGGCACACTCAGCATCTGCGGCAGCGGCTCGTCTTCGCCCAGATCCAGGCTGAATTTGGCGATCGACGGCTCGCTCGTCCGATCGTGCGAAGAGACGCGCCCTTTGCGCAGCGCTTCGGACATGGCCAGCGGCGGGCTACCGGTTTGCACCATGGGCAGCCAATCGCCGTCGTCGTCACCGAGTGAGAGCAAGATCTGCGCGTCGTCGGCGCTCGATTCGATGCGTGGCACTGCGGCTTCGCGCGCGGCGCGTTCGCGCTCGCCACGCAGCTTGCGCGCTTCACTCCAGGCGCTGGTGGTGCGCTTGAACAGGGCTTCGAGCCGCGACGCGAGCAACCTGAGCAGCTCGAGCGCGCGCTGGCAGCCCGCGATGAACGAAAAGCTCGCACGCCCGATCAGAATCAGCCCAACGATCGTGCCCGCGACCAGAAACGAGCCGAGCGTCGAGAACGCCTCGCGCATCAGCTCGCCGAACAGCAGACCCACGTTGCCCGCAGCCGGTGCGTTGCCGAACACCACTGCTTCCGGCAACGCGACCTGAACCAACGCCGAGAGCACGATCGCCACCACGAGATCGCCGGCCACCCGTAGCCCGAGGGCGTTCGGGCGTTGCCCGCGAAAGAGCGGAGCACCGCAGAGCGCAATCTCCAGCGGCAGGAGCCAAGCAACGAGCCCAAACCCCTGGATCAAAATCGCGGCGACGTTGCCCCCCACCGGACCAACCCAGTTCGCGCCGTGGACCGCCGGGTCCAACGGATCGACGCGCGCGGTCGCCAGGGCCAGGAACAGAAATGCGGCTCCCGCAAACAGGAGCAACGCACCGGTTTCGAACAGCCGGCCGAAGAAGCGCGAACGAGCGGCAGGCTGCGCATCCAATCGTGGAGCACCCGCGTCCAGGCCCGGCCCATTCGCTGCCGCACGAGTACTGAAGAGCCTTGCACCCATTTGTACACCTATACCTACATTAACCCACCATCCAATGCAAGCAACCGACCGACCCGGCTCGAGCCCCACCGCCCGGCATCCCGGGATGAGCCGCCCGCTTGAGTCGCGGTGCAATCGGGCGGTACTATCACTGTCTTCGGTCTCAGGGTGATTTGGGCAACAGCGCGGCAGCTCGGCTGACCGCCGAGCGTCGCCGGAGTGATCAGCTCCGCAACCTCGCAATGCCCCTCACTTTTCGCAAGTTTCGGGCAAAAGAGGACCAAAAGGAAAACATGGCAGGCAGCACGCAGCGACAGAAGGCGCTTGAGGGGACGACGGCGGGCCGATTCGTCGCAGCGGTCACAGTGGCAGCGGTACTGACGCTCGGTCAGGGCTGTCGCACCAGCGACGACGACGTTCACCGCTGGGCGAACACCGCGCAGGGGCCACGCAAATTGGTGGCCGTGTTGACCCACGACAAGTACCCGATGGATCTGCGGATTGAAGCCGCGGAGACGCTCGTCAGCATGAAGCCGCGCGGTGGTCGACGGATCGGCATCCAAGGCACGGATGAGCAACAGGGTTTGGTCGACGCGCTCGCGCAGATGCCCCCCGGTCCGCGCAACGCGCTGATCGGCAAACTAGTGCCCAAGCTCCAAGCGGAGATGGCCAAGCCAGCGCCGGTTCAAGTCGTTGGACAACCCGCGAAGCCAGATACGTCGGTTCCCTACAAGGATGCGGCCTTCGCGATCCTCACCCACGACGACGGCGCGCTCGTCCCCGACGAAGCGCTGAAGAAGAGCGTGCGCGCCTCACTCGCGCAGTGGTGTTCGACCAATTTTGCGGAGCGCCTCGATGATTCCTCGCAGCTTTACGGCGTGGAACAAGTGCTGCGGGAGCTGAAGGCCGAGGGGGTGCGCGGCTTGCCGGACCTGATGTTGCCCGGCGCAGCCAAGCTCGATCGCATGGCGGACCTGACCGCGGAGCTCGGCGACCCCGAGACCAAGTTGCGCGCGAGCCAACGCCTGGTGGACGCCGCCAAGAACGTGAATTCCGACGCTTGGGTCGCGCAAAAGAAGCCCGCGGTCGAAGCCGCCAACAAGGCGTCCAAGCTCACGCCGAACGCGGATCAACTCAAGGCGCAGCTCGCTCAGTATCAAGAAGAGGAGCTCTTGCGCGTGTTCGGTTCGATGAAGAAGATGGGTGGGAAGCCCGTCGTCGAGTACTTGCTCGCATTCGTCCAAGACAAGAGCGCACTCGAGAAACGACGCGCTGCGGCGATGGCAGCGCTCCAGGGGAACCTGGACCGCAACAACGCTGGACAGGCACAAGTAGCGCTAACCATCGCGGGTGATGCGTCGACGCCGGACAGCCTGCGCGATCTGAGCCTGCAGCGCGTCGGTGAGTTCCCGCGCGCCATGGTGGTCGAGAAGCTGTTCGAGCTGTTCAAGAACGACAACTGGAAGGTGCGCTGGGTGGCCGCCAGCTTGGTGCTCAAGATGAGCGATTCCAGCCAGATTCCAGAATTCATGACCAAGTTGGGCCAAGCCGACGGTCTGGCCATCACCGAGCCGCTCAGCTACGGCGGGCTTTTGGCCGATGTCAAAGGCACCCCCACTCCGGCCGAGCTAGCCGCGAAATACGCCGGTCCCGGTAACTCGGTGCCCGCTCGCCTCACGGCTCTGAGCTACTACTATTCGGCGGGGACGCCAGCCGACTTGCCCAAGGTGGCGTCGTTCGAAAAAGACAACGCGGCTACGCCGAAGTGCAAAGCCGACGCCAAAGAATGCGAGTGGAAATGCACGGTGCAGGGCGCAAATGGTGCCGATGAAACCAAAGAGATCAAAACGATTGGTGAATTCGTGGAATTTTGCGTGAAGCCCGCGATGCAAAAACGAGGCAAAGGGGCAGCGAAGTAGCGTGCTATGCCGCTTTGTGAGTCGCGCCGCGAGAAAGCTGGCATGACTCGAAAGCGAACCACGCTGACGCAGGATTCATCGCAATGACTTCGGATCCCAACAAGAAGACCACGCGGTCCTTTCAATGCCGTGAGGCGCTCTGGCAGAAGTTCGAACAGATGGCGCGGGAGCTCGAGTGCTCCGTCGACTATCTGATCAATGACTCGATGAAGCAGTACGCGCGCCAGCGCGGGTATGGAGCCACCGGCCCCGGCGGTCAGTCGATCCCGCCGCCGTTGGTCGGCAGCGCTTCGCCGCCCTCGTCGAGACCCGGCGCGCCCACTCCCCCTCCACCGCCGCCACTCGTGGTGCCGCCACCACCGCCAGTGACCAGCGTTGCACCGCCGCTTCCGCCACCGGTCGGCGGCAGCCGTGCCGCACCGCCGCCAGCGCCGCCAGGGCCTGGCGTGCGTCCGCCCGCCAAGCGCACCGGACCCAACCCGGTCCCGCCCCCGCCGCCTCCGCCGAACGCAACCGTGTCGCGCCGCGCGCCGCCGCCGCTCGCTCCATCGCGCAGCATTCCGCCGCCGCCCGGCGGCGCCAAGCCGGTTCCGCCGCCGCCTCCGCCGATGCCGCAGAGCTCGGTCCCCAGCCCACCCTCGGGTGCGCTCACCATCACCTATCAGGGTGAAGTGTTTCAGGTGACGAAGGATCGTTTCATCATCGGCCGCGGTAAGCAAACCAGTGATTTGACGATCAAGGACCCGAACGTGTCACGCCAGCACGCCATGATCGAGTTCTTGACCGGGCAGTATTACATCGTGGACATGGGCTCGACCAACGGCGTCGAGTACAACGGCCAGCGCGTGCAGCGCAAAGTGATCAGCGACGGCGACACCTTCAAAGTGTGCGACCACGAGCTGCGCTTTTCGTTTCAGTGATTCGAGTACGCGCTCTGCGCCGAGGGCTCGCGCTGTGCGGCGGCCTCGCGCTGTGCTCGCCGGCTCGGCCGGCCACGGCCGAGCCACGCGCGTTTCGCGTGGCCGGCGAGATGCCGCTTCCGGAGTGGGTACAGAGCGCTGAGGTCACACGCGCCGATGAACCCATCTACCAAGGGCCGAGCGGCGCGGAGCCTCGCCGCGGCGCTGCGGCGCGCGGCGCGCGTTTGCCGGTGTTTGGCAGCAAGCGCGGACCTGGCTGCCGGACGCGCTTCTTGCTCGTCGGCGCGCTCGCGTGGCTGTGCCAAGACGGCGTGGAGCTCTCGCCGGCCGCGCCCGACACGGAAAGCGACGGAGTGCTGCCCCAAAGCCGCGATGGCCTGCCCTATCGCTATCATTTCGTCGGCCCCGACGGCTCGTTTGGCTACCGCGCAGTGCAAACCGCGGAAGACGGCGTGCCGGACGCGCAGCTCTTGAAGGGCTTCGGCGTCGCGGTGATTCGCGTCGAGAAGAACCCGGAAGGCACCCCTTTCGGGCTCACCACGGAAGATCTCTGGGTGCCCATGCGCGATCTGAGTCCGGTCGCGCCGATTGCCTTTCACGGCCGTGAGCTCGCAGGCTCACTCAGCGTGGCGTGGGTCACGAGTCAAACGGCGTACGCCGCGCCGGCGCCGGGTAAACCGCAAAACCCGAAGCTCAAGCTCAGCCGGTTTCAAACGCTGGACGTGCTCGAGCAGCGCGAGCTCGGCGGACATCGCTGGTTCCGCTATGCCGACGACGCATGGCTCAGTGATCGCGACGCGCGCGCTCCGACTCGCGCGGAGTTACCGAGTGGGTTGCGTCCCGGCGAGCGCTGGCTCGACGTCGACATCGCGAGCCAAGTCTTGACGGCGTACGTCGGCGATCGCCCCGTGTTCGCGACCTTGGTCTCGACCGGTCGCGGCAACGACGGATCCACGCTCGCGACCCCGCGCGGCATACACCGGCTCTGGGTAAAGCTCCGGGGCAGCAACATGGACAACCTGGACGACGAATCTGCAGCCGAAAATTACGCGATTCAGTCCGTACCCTGGGTGATGTACTTCGAGCGCGGCTACGGCCTGCACGGCACGTTTTGGCACCGCGCGTTCGGCAACAAGCACAGCCACGGCTGCGTGAACCTCACGCCGCTCGACGCGGAACGCCTATTCGGCTGGACCAGTCCGAAGCTACCGCCCGGATGGAGCGCCGCCTTGCCGACTAGTTACGAGCCGGGAACGCTGGTTCGCGTGCGCTGACGGCCGCACGCGCGCAGTTGTTCGAGCTTAAGAAAGGGAAATCGCGGGCCGAGCTCAGGCAACGCGGAAAGCCACGCTGCACCATGAGCTCAGCCCGCGCTCGAGCGCGTGAAACGCTTCAGACGATCTTGGCTTGGAGCAAGAAGGCGATCGCGAATGCGAAGAGCACCAACGACTCCATCAGCGCCAGACCGAGAATCATCGGCGTCTGGATGCGCGGGGCAGCGCCCGGGTTGCGGCTGATGCCTTCGAGAGCGGCCGCAGCAGCGCGACCCTGACCGAGCGTGCCACCGAGCACCGCGAGACCGATCGCGATACCAGCGCCGATCGCGGCCGCCGCTTGGGCACCGCCGCCGACGCCGCCGTCGGCGCCCTGCGCGAAAGCACTGGAAGAGATCAGGGTGGACATCGCTACGGTGGCCAGCGCCACATTCTTCTTGGACATAATCATCGACTCCTTAGTTTTCCCAGCAGCGAGGCACGTCGTCCTCGCAGAAAGTGTGTCTCGCGGTCAGGGCCCGCTTTAGTGCGCCTCGTGTTCGGTCGCCAGCCCAATGTAGATGCAGGTGAGCAGCGTGAAGACCAGGGTCTGAATCAAGACGATCAGAACGCCGAGGAGCATGATTGGCACCGGCACCAGCACTGCGACCAAGCTCAGGAAGATCCCGAGAATCAGGTGGTCGACGGCCATGTTCAGCATCAAGCGAACGGCCAGCGTGATCGGGCGTACGAACAGCGAGATGACTTCGATCGGAAAGATCAGCCACCACAGGTACCAAGCCGGGCCGGCCAGGTGGGCGATGTAACTCCAGCCGTTCGTGGCGAGGCCGTAGGCGTTGAAGCAGACGAAGACCACGAGTGCGCAACCAAGCGTGATGCTCAGGTTGCTGGTCGCCACCGGGAAACCCGGAATCAACGCCATGATGTTCGAGAAGAAGACGAACATGGCGGAGGCGCCGATCAGCGGAAAATATTTCTTGGCGCGCTCCGCGTCCATGACGCTCTTGGCGAGGTCGTAGAAGTAGCTGAGGAACGCTTCCATGAAGGTGCGCAGGGTCAGTCGCTCTTCCGGAACGACCGCTTCGTTCGCGTTCGACAGCTGCGATTTGACGCGTGCCGCGATGCCGAGCACCAAGAACGTCACGAGGAGCGAAGCCGCGATGCCCTCGAAGTTGCGCCAGCTTGGCGCGTCACTTCGGATGACCGAAGAGCCGAACGCATGCGAGTTCTTCTCGAGGGTCTCGTGCATGTACGCGAGGAGGAGCGTTAACCAAGTCGTATGCTCGGGCATTTCTAACCTTTTCCGGACGGCGCGGCTGCCGATTTGAGCTGCGAGATGACGATACCCACGGGCATGGCCGCGTAGCCGATGCACAGAGGCAAAAGCTTCGCGTAACCGCCGCGAACCAAAAACAAGACTCCCAAAAACATCGCCGCGAACTTGAGCATCGAAAGCGAGATCCACGGCGAGCGCGCGCCCGCGGGATGCAAGAAGCCGCGCACGGTGCGCGAGATGGCCCACAGATTGGCGACCGCGAGCAGCACACCGATCGCGACGCTCAGGCGACTACCCGAACCGAGCAGCGTCGGCGCGGCGGCCACGAACAATGCGCCAACAATCGCCACTGACCAAATCGCTGTCGCGATTCCGCTTGGCTCAGTGCTTTCCGTTGCCGTGTTCATTGAACTTCTTCCGCGCTTCTCGATCTGCTTCTTCTTGAGCTTCTGCCTCGCGGTTCGCGCTCTTGAGCGCTCGCCAGACGAAGCGGGCTCCTGCAGCGAACCCGTATGCCAACCCGACTAGGGTGAAGATGCCGTGCGTGCCGAACTTTTTATCTGCCCACTGCCCGAGAAAAAGGCCGAGCAAAACGCTCGCCG
>Ga0164308_10002006_pt1 | contig 10839 bp, 8 predicted proteins | sample Whisoiple_246_MG_FD_109983 | JGI IMG/M metagenome (GOLD analysis project Ga0164308, IMG submission 109983) | Soil microbial communities amended with fresh organic matter from upstate New York, USA - Whitman soil sample_246_MG | ecosystem: Environmental > Terrestrial > Soil > Unclassified >... | reverse complement strand
TGGCGCATGCCTCCGGAGAGATTGTGGGAGTACTCGTCGAAGCGCTGACGCGGAGCCGCGATGCCCACCGCGGCGAGACTTTCGATAGCACGCTCTTTCGCATCGCGCCGTGAAATCTTCTCGTGCAGAAAGAGCGATTCGGTGATCTGGTCGCCAATCGTCAGCACCGGATTGAGGGCCGTCATGGGTTCTTGAAAGATCATCGCGATTTCGGATCCGCGAATCGCATTGATCTGCCGGCCGTTCGGCGGAAGTTTGAGGAGGTCGACAACACCCTTACGACTGTTGAATACGATCTCGCCGGTCTCGATCCAGCCCGGAGCGGAAACGAGTCCGAGGATTGCGCGCGACGTGACCGACTTTCCGCAGCCACTTTCTCCGACAACGCCCAATGTCCGTCCCGGTGCGATGGAGAGGTTGATGCCATCCACCGCACGCGCAGGGCCGCTCTCCATCATGAAGTTGACCCGCAGGTCCCTGATTTCGAGAAGATTGTTCACGACGTCGCCTTCTTACGCGCGAAAGCCGGCAGCCTGCGCTTCAGACGCCGCCCCTTCAGTTTTGGATCGAGGCTCTCGTTGAGCGAGTCGCCCACCATATTGGCGGATAGAACGAACACGGAGAGCGCGAGCGCCGGACCGACGATGAGATATGGCGCGCTGGTGAGAAAGTCCTTGGCTTCATGCAGCATCTGCCCCCATTCGGGCGTCGGCGGCTGAACGCCCAATCCGAGATAGCTCAGCGAGGATGCGCCGATGACGAAACCCGGCAATGCAAGCGTGGCCTTGACGACGACGGGGCCGGAAATGTTGTGAAGCACATGTCGGAGCAGAATTTGCGGCCAGCTTGCACCCGCCGCGACGGCCGCTTCCACATAGAGCTCGCCGCGAACCGAGAGGGCGGCGCTCCGGGCAATCCGGATGAAATTCGGAAGTTGTGAAAGCCCAAGCGCTATCACCACACCCTTCTCGGTTGGGCCCACCACGACGACGATCACGATGGCGATCATGATGGTGGGAAATATCAACATCATGTCGGTGATACGCATCACGATCGCGTCGGCAGATCCGCCCCGGTAACCGACGACCATGCCGATCGTTACGCCAATGAGGAGCGAGAACAGCAACGCCACCGTTGTGATCATCGCTGTGACCTGCGTCGCCAGGATTACGCGGGAAAACGTGTCACGGCCAAACTGGTCGGTCCCAAACCAATGCGCGGCGCTTGGCGATTGCAAACCCTCCGAAAGATTTGTCTCGAAGGGATCGGCGGGCGCGATCCACTGTGCTGTCAGCGCCACGATGTAGAACCCCAGCAGGATCACGGCGAAGAAAACGCCGACCTTGTCGCTCCAGAACCGTCTGATGAACTCCATGTTAGCTCGCTTTGCCGGAAGAGTGGTTGCGGAGGTCAATCATGGGATAATCTCGGATCCGCGTAGCGATAGAGCAGGTCGACGATGAGATTGACGAGAATGAAGATCATCGCAAAAAAGAAGATGCACCCCTGTGTCAGAGGCAGATCGCGGGTCAGGATGGAATCGACCATCAAGCGTCCCAGTCCTGGCCAATTGAAAATGGATTCGGCAACCGCGGCGCCGCCGAGTAGGTGGCCAAGTCCGAGGCCGAACAACGTGATGATGGGCAAGAGCGCGTTGCGCAACGCGTGCTTGAAGATGATGACATGCTCCGGCACCCCCTTGGCGCGGGCAGTGGTGATGAAGTCGCGTCCGAGAGCGTCGATCATACAGGCACGGACCATGCGGGTGAAACCGGCGGCTTGCGCAAGCCCGAGGGTCATCACGGGCATGATGTAATGCTTCCACGTGGTCATGCCTCCGATGGGAAGCCAGCGCAGATACACGCCGAAGAAGTAGATGGCTAGAATTCCGGTGACGAAAATAGGCGTGCAGATGCCGAGCAGAGAGAATGCGGTGATACCCCGATCGACCGGGTGGTTCCAGTAGGTTGCCGAGAGAGAGCCGAGAATGATGCTGACGATCATCGCGAGCAGCATAGACCACGCGGCGAGCTTCGCGGTGTTGAGCAACCTGGGTCCGACGATGCTCAGAACCGGCTGACGAGAGAAGTTCGACAATCCGAAATCGCCAGTCAGCACCTTGGTCATATAGGCGGTGTATTGCGTCATCAACGGCTGATCGAGTCCGTAGGCGACGCGGATGCTCTGCACGAGCTCCTCCGGCGCGCTGTCTCCGGCGATCAGACGGGCGGGATCGCCAGGGATTGCGTGGAAGAGCGCAAACAGGAACGTCAACACGATCAGCCCGGCAAAGACCATGAAGAGAAGCCGGCTGAAAATCATTCTCGCCATGAAGGGTCCAGTATGTATGCTCGATGATGTCAGCGACGCGCGTCTCATCCCCGGTTGGGATCCAGCGCAATTCGTCGGACATGACAGTTTGGTCGAATTGCTCCCTGCGCCCAGCTCGAACTGCCGGGCGCAGGTTTTGATGGAATTGAACTAGCGCGAGATACCCTGCTTCTTCTTTTCGGCCTTATCGACCCAAGCAAAAGTGCCCACATAGGTGCCGGACGGAAGGTACTGGCCGCCGTGGACGTAGCTCCTGACGGCTTCCGTCAAGTTCGCCGTCGGAAGATAGATGACCGGAGCCTGCTTCAGCAGTTCCGCCATCCATTGCCGAACGTATTCTTTCCGCTTTGGCTCATCGCCTTCCGCGTGAGCGAGTTCGGCCAGGCGATCGGTCTCGGGATTGGAGAAGAACATGCGGTTCGCACCGGCGGGCTTCCACGCCTTTGTGTGAGTCATGTACATCATCGGTTCATCGGGATCGGCCGTCGGAATCGTCCATGCCAGCAGCGCCAGGTCGTACTTGGCATCTTTCGGGCCAAGCGACAGGGAGGCGCTGAATGTCGCGCTTTCAAGGACCGTCAATTCGACCTTGATGCCGAGCTTGTCGAGGAAGGTCTGCACGAGTTGCGCGATCTGGTACTCGCCCTTGCCGGATTTCCGCGTCCAGAGCTTCAGCGACAACGGCGCCCCTTCAGCGTCTTCGACGTATTTGTCGCCATTGCGGTCTTCAAAGCCGGCCTCCTTCAGGAGGGCTTTGGCTTTGTCCAGATCGTAGGCGAAAATCGTATCCTTGCCCGGCTCGCGCATATCGGCGAACCCGAACACCCCTTGAGTCAATGTGGGCGCCTGGGACAGGCTTGCGCCCGTGCCTGCGAAGACGGATTTCACGATGCCGGCTTTATCGACGGCGTAGTTCAGGGCCTGGCGTACCTTCGGATTATCGAGCGGCTTCCGGAGGTTGTTGATGACGACGTAATATTGCTGAAGGCTCGGGATCGTCGTGACCTTGAGCGTGTCCTCAGCGGAGAGCCGGGGAACGTCGAAATCTGGGACACCGAAGGCGCGATCGACTTCGCCGCTCTCCAGCATCGCGACGCGAGTGGAAACGTCGGGCACGAACAGCATGCGGATGCTGTCGAGATAGGGTTTGCCCTTCTGCCAATATTTGTCATTCCGCTTGAAGAGCGCGTATTCGCCCTTGGTATATTCCGTCTGGATGAAAGGTCCGGTGCCGATGATGTTGCTGCCGAGGCCTTCTTCGCCCTTCTGCTTGTAGGCAGTGGGGCTGAAGATGCACATGGTGCGGTAGGCCAGGTTCGGGATCAGGGCCGCCGACGGCGTCGTCAGGTGAAAAGACAGCTGATATTCGCTGTCGGCAGTGACCTTCTCCAAGCCTTCGAGAAGACTGACATAAAGAAACTTCTTTGCGAGGGCTTCATTGAAGACGAAGGCCGCGGCTTCGGCGTTGAACGGTGTCCCGTCGTGAAACTGGATCCCCTCGTTCAACTGGAACGTCACGGTCTTCTGATCGGCCGATGTCGTCCAGCTTTTGGCGAGCATCGGATGAATCACGCGGTCGGCCGTCATCTCGACAAGGTTTTCGCAGGAGTTCAGATAGACATCCATGCCGCCCGCATCGGTATTGCGGCCGGGGAACATGGTCTTGTCGAGTTGTCCTGTCAGAACCAACTCGCCGCCCATTTGCGGTTTCGGCTCCTGCGCCGAGGCGCTCGCTATCGGGAAGGTAAAGGCAACCAGCGCCAGTGCTGTCGCCAACGTCGAGCAGGCTTTCATCGTAATACTCCTCTGGGTCTTGCGTTTTTGTGATGGCGGTCTGATTGCGTCGGCGGGACGCGTCCTGGACCGGCTTTTTCTCGCCGGCGGACGGGGCGCGAACAGGAAGGTGTTCCCGAAGAGATCAAGCAAGCGATGCCTCATATGAGTGGAGCGTCAGGCGTGTTACCGTAGGGTCAACGCTATCATTAGTTTTCCTCACTAGGCAAGAAGGTTGTGCAGCGAGAGATTTCGGTCGCGCAAGGCTCGACAGCTCGCGGCTCGATGCTATGAAGTCGCTGAAGCTGCATCGTTTTTGGGCCTGGCGTGTTGTTTTACGTTGCGAGCCTGCGCGGTCGCGAGCGTCTCTCGTTTGAATGTCAAATATGATCCACAATCATACTAGATGAGTCGAGGTCTCGCGTTTTTGGCCGATGGCCTCAGGGTGAAGCCGCCAGCGGGATCCCGCAGAAGCGCGGAGGGGTCTTTTCGCAGTATCACTCCTCTACCGGGCCTATCGAAGCAAATGTGTTTGACTTCAGTACTATGAACTGAATGAATACAAAGCATGAAGCTCAGTTTCTCCCTTACCTCGTTGCGGACCTTTGAGGCGGTTGCTCGGCTGCGGTCGATGTCGAAGGCTGCCGATGAGCTCGCGGTGACCCAGGGGGCGGTCAGCCGATCGATACAGGTGCTTGAGGAAGACCTCGGGGCCGTCCTCTTCAAGCGCACGCGACCGTTTCTTACGCGGACGGATGCGGGCGATGCCCTCTATGCAGAAGTAAAGCTGGGCTTCGAGCGGTTGGAGAACGGCGTGCGTCGCGTCCAGGCGCTGCAGGAATCGGGACGGCTTGCCATCGATGTCCTGCCCACTTTCGCGATCCGGTTCCTCATCCCGCGGTTGAGCCGGCTCCGGGCGCTGCTTCCTGCATTGGACGTCGACCTCACCGTGTCGGAGAAAACCATCGATTTCGACATCGATCCGGTCGACATTTCCATCCGATACGGGCTGGATTCGCAGTGGCCCGACAAAGGCCGCGTTCGGCTCATGCAGGAAGAGCTGGTTTTGGTGTGTGCGCCGGGTCTCCTTGCAAGCTACGGAAACGATTTCTCGCCACGCATGATCGATCCCAAGCTGCTGCTTCGTCATATGACCCGTTCAGGAGCCTGGGAGGATTGGTTCGCGGCCGCGCAACTCGAGCCGGTGGAGCCTGCAGGCCTTGGTCTTGAGCATTTTATCATGGTCATCGAGGCCGCGGTTTCGGAGCTCGGTTTTGCCTTGCTGCCGCGTTTCATGATCCAGAGCGAGCTGAGCGCCGGCACGCTCGTGATCGCATCCATGCCAATTCTTCGACGCCCGCAGGGGTATTACGTGCTTTTCGCTCCGGAGCGTCGTTTCGACACACGGATCGCAGCCTTTGTGCGGTGGTTGCGGTCGGAGGTTCACCAGCACGACATCGCCGCCACAACACCCAGCTAAAGACGTTGACCCAACGTCAATCTATTGTATTAGTAAAACTCATATAGCGGACGATGCTGAACCGCTTTCGTCGCCCTCTGGCGACGTTCCCGCCATGAGGAAGGATTTGTGTATGTCGGCCGGCCAAGAGATCGTCTTCATCACGTCGCCGTTGGAAGACAGGCATGTGGCACGCATTCGGGCGGAGGCGCCGGAGCATGTCACGATCGTCCACGAGCCCGACCTGCACCCTGCGACCCGTTACATCGCGGATCATAAAGGGGTCGACGGATTCGTTCGCACGCAGGAGCAGGAGCAACGCTGGCGAGACAATCTCGGCCGCGCGACAATCTTGTGGGATTTCCCGGCAGGCGAAAAGGGCAAGGGCGGCGGTCTCGACCATGCCCCCAACGTCAAATGGGTTCAGACGACGAGTTCCGGCGTCGGTCAGCTCGTCGGCAAGTTCGGGCTGGCGGATCATCCTGTCACCATCACTACCGCGCGGGGCATCCATGCGGTGCCGCTCGCCGAATTCGTGATGATGGCGCTGCTCATGCACACCAAGCGTCTGCTGCATCTCCAGAGCGAGCAGAAGCTTCATCGTTGGGAGCGTTACTGCGGAACCGATTTGCGCGGTCGCGTGATGACGATCGTCGGAGCGGGAAAGGTCGGAGCCGAAGTTGCCCGTCTCGCCAGAAGTTTTGGTATGCGCATCCTGTCTGTCGTCAACAAGCCTGCTCCGGAACGTGCAGCTGAACTGCACGCCGATGAGGTCCTGGGAAGCGACCAGCTGGCCTACGCAATCGAGCAAGCCGATTGTGTCACGCTCTGCATGCCCCACACGCCCGTCACCGAGAACATGATCGATGCCGACATGATCGGGCGGATGAAGAAGGGTGTTGTATTCATCAACATCGCGCGTGGAGCAGTGGTTGACGAAAATGCTCTGATCCAGGCGCTCGAGAATGGGCACATCGCATTCGCGGCCCTCGATGTCGCGCGGGTCGAGCCATTGCAGACGGATTCCCCGCTCTGGGACATGTCCAATGTCCTCATCAGCCCGCATTCCGCCAGCACAGTGGAGAGCGAGAACGAGCGGATCGCCGATATCTTCGTGGAGAACCTGAAGCGATACACCTCGGGCCGTAAAGGCGACATGATCAACGTCCTCGACAAGCAGAAGATGTATTGAAGCGGCTCAAGCCCGTCTCCCGGTCGGGACGATCCGCAGCGGGCGCGGCGCGACAGCATTCGCCGTGGATATCCCTGCCGCGCGGCGCGCCGACGTCGTCATTCGACTACACCTGTGAGGAGACGCTTCCATGAGATTGGCCCAATCGACCTATGTAGAAGTCGCCGAGTATCTGACCCGCTCGCGGGGCATCATTTTGCCCACTGGCTCCACGGAGCAGCACAGCCCGATGGGCGTCATGGGGACCGATCACATCGATGCCGAGACGATCGCGTGGCGCACGGGTGAAATGTCTGGCGCGTTGATTGGCCCCACGATCACGCTTGGCGTCTCCGAACATCACATGACGTTTCCCGGATCGATCACTCTGCGGCCCTCGACCTATATTGCGGTCATGAGCGACTACATCCTGTCGCTCGTCGATCATGGCTTCGAGCGCTTCTACATCCTGAATGGCCATGGCGGGAATACCGCGACGCTCAATGCCGCCTTCGCGGAAATCTACAATCATCTGCGACGCGCTCGCGGTACCGGCGCTCCCGATATTCGCTGCAAGGCCGCAAAGTGGTTCGAGAACGAGATGTGCGAAGAAAAAGCACTCGAACTCACGGGGCACACGGCAAGGGGACACGCATCCTGCGCCGAGGTTTCAGTTGCCCAGTTCGCCGACCCGGCCAACATCCGCTCCGTGAAGCTCGATCCGGAATATGGCCCTCTCGACCACACCTTCTACAACGCCGAGGATTTTCGTCGCCGCTTTCCTGACGGGCGCATCGAATCCAACGCCGAGAAAGCCAGCCCCGAAATCGGCCGCGCCTTGGTGGAAACCGCGGCTGAGTATCATGCCGGGCAGTATCGCGCATTTCTCGCCGATTAGCCGACCACATCAATGACTGGGAACGATGCGTCATGAACCACATGTACAATGAAATTCGCGCGACTTCGTTACACGAAGCGCCGTCCCGCCTGCTCGATATGCAAGTGCAGGGTCGCGTTCAGAACGGATCAAGCGCCCGCGACGCCGACCTGCGCCTGATCGCCAAGGCGCCGGACGGGTTTCTCGACACAACCCATTTCGACACGGTGCGTTTTCCGCCACCGGATTGGGCGCATGAGGTCTTTGCAAAAGCCGCGCGAGACGGCGAGATGGCCTATAGCGGCTATCGCGGCCATCCTCACGTGCTGCGCGCGGTCGCGGAAAATCTGACATCGTTTCTGGATGCGGAGATCGATCCGGATCGGCAGCTCATCCTTACGCCGGGAACGCAGGCCGGTTTGTTTGGCGCATTATCGGCGTTGACATCTCCCGGCGACCGGGTCGCCCTGGGCTGCCCCGAATACCTGTTCTCGGAACGCATACTTCGTTTTCTCGGCGCGGATGTCGCGCCCGTTCCGCTGCGCACGTTCGGTAACGAGACCCCCTCGCCGGACCTGCAGGCTCTCGAGGTCGAGTTTCGTGACAAGGGCGTCAAGCTCTTCGTGTTCTCACACCCCAACAACCCCACCGGTGCGGTGTATAACGGAGAGACGCTCAACGCTATCGCGTCATTGGCGCTCCGCTACGACGTGACGATTGTGGTGGACGAACTCTATGCGCGCCTCCTGCATGACGGCCAACCGCTGGTTCACCTGCGCAACCTCCCCGGCATGGCGGAGCGCACGGTAACGCTTCTCGGCCCAAGCAAAACGGAATCGCTGTCGGGTTATCGTCTCGGAGTGGTGGTGGCGCCCGAGACGATCATCAAGCGCATGGAAAACATGCAGTCCATTACGGCTTTGCGCGCGCCGGCCTATGCGCAGAATCTTCTGGTTCATTGGCTGCGCGACGATAAGGAATGGCTTGCCGAGCGCATGCCCGTCTTCACCGCGCTGCGGTCCATGACGCAGACAAAGATGACGCAATTGCCGTGGCTCAAGCTGTCGATGGGAGAAGGGACGGTTTATGCCTGGCCCGATATCAGCGCGTTGGGAATGCCGCCCGACGAGGTCTCGGAGCTGCTGTTGACCGAGGCCGGGATGCTGGTCAGCCCTGGCTACCAATTCGGTCCGCGATGCGAAGGCTTCTTCCGGGTTTGCTATGCGCGCGATGAGGATATCTGGTCGGCCGCGCTGGACCGCATGGTGACCGTCCTCGACGAGAAAGCCCGCAAGCGTGGACTCGCTCCGGCGGCACGCTGACCCACAAAACAGGGCCGATATCCGCCGTGCTTCTACTGGCGCGGCGAATATCGGCCGTGGGCGCAGCGCCGCGCGGATAAGCTCGGCAAATGCCGAAGGACGGACTTCCCAACCCCAGGGTGATTCGAATTTCTCGTAGACCGCCTGATCTGCGGCGATGCGGCGACCAAGAGGTCTACGAGAGGCTGTTGGGAGATGAGCGAGCCGCAATGGGTGTCCATGATGCAACCTATGACGTTCGAATCTCAGGTCATGTGGCCAAGCCGGGGCGACATCGGGAATTTGTGATGGGCCAGGAGAACCCGGTAAAAGATGTTGCCCCGTTCCTCACAGCCTTCCTGCAGGCGAGCACGGCTTACACAGTGCCTGGCGGATACCAGTACTGCTTTCATGGACTCGCGCCATAGGGGCGAAGTGCTGAGCGCTGGCGCCGCTGTCGGATTTGAGATGAAGAACCTATATATCTGGAAGAGGAGCTCTCCCGGACAGGGCGCTTTCTAGAGGTCGCAGCATGAGCTGGTCTTCGTCTCCGGGACTTGCACGGACCTGCCGCAAACCGTGTGCAGCTGGGTCGGTTCGGTCGCAGTCGCAGTAATGTTTGGTCCTACCCTAGCGCGGCGAGCATCGACGAGTGCGGATCGAGCTCAATCGCGTAACCGCGTCGTCCCACTTTGAGGCAGCCGTCGGGGTTGCTGGGACCTGAAACACCGAGACTTGCCAAGCTCCACCAGGCGGCTGCCGTCGTTGATGACGACGAACGCTTACTTGCTGAGGCGGGCGGGCGACAAGTCACGCTCATGTATGTCCTTGCTCCGCAGTTCGATCGGCAGAGCGCCGTCTACGATCAAGCTGTGCGCTGCCTTGCTGAGCGCTGGCGCCATCATGATGCCGAAGCCACCCTGCCCGGCCAGCCAGAAGAAATTATCGACTTGTGCGTCGAAGCCCACCACCGGGGCGTCATCGTCAACGAAGGACCGTAGGCCAGCCCACCTGTGGGCGATGCGACGGACCGACAGTGTCGTTCGGCTTTCCAGCCACTCAACCAAGACGGCAACATCCCATTCCTCAGGCTGCACGTCATGGGGAGTTGCCGGTGTCTGATCGCCCGGCGAAGCCATGATCTTGCCCGCATCGGACTTAAAATAGGCCTCCGCGTCGACGAATTCGATCGCCGGCATTGTGCTGAGTTCCAAGTTGGACGGGGGATCAATGAGGATCGCGGTGCGGCGCTTGGGAACGAGACCGAGGCGGACGGCACCCGCCATCCCGCCGATCTCGTCAGCCCAGGCTCCGGCAGCGTTGATGACAACCCGGCCCGAAAAATTCACACCGGCCGCAGTCACAACCCACATCCCATCCCGTCGTTCGAGGCTCTCTACGCGGCTGCCGCAAGCAATGGTCCCGCCCCGCTGTCTCAGGCCGCGAAGATATCCCTGTTGCAGAGCTGCAACGTCCATATCCATCACGCCCCTCTCAAAGGCCGCTGCCCCGACTAGCTCGGGACGCAGAACTGGGGCGAGCGACAAAACCTGCGCGGCGGAGATGAGTTCGATCTCATTACCTGCCGAAGACAGGGCGAGGACAGCGGCGAGCCGGTCCTCGTCACCCGGCGCGGCGACGATCAACGACCCTCTCGGTGTCAACAAAGGATAATCTGCGAATCCAGCGGGAGGGTTCATAAAAAAACCATGGCTCGCCGCGTTGATACGTTGAACAATCGGCACCCCGTAATTGCGCGTGTAGAGCGCCGCGGAACGGCCGGTGCTGTGATAACCGGGAGCATTCTCCGCCTCGATCAGCGCCACTGAGCCGCTCGCCGCTAATTCAAAAGCAGCGGAGGCTCCAGACACCCCTGCGCCGATAACCAGAAAATCGAAATGCATCGCGGACCATTCTTGCGCCCGAT
>Ga0164308_10002005_pt1 | contig 10840 bp, 13 predicted proteins | sample Whisoiple_246_MG_FD_109983 | JGI IMG/M metagenome (GOLD analysis project Ga0164308, IMG submission 109983) | Soil microbial communities amended with fresh organic matter from upstate New York, USA - Whitman soil sample_246_MG | ecosystem: Environmental > Terrestrial > Soil > Unclassified >... | reverse complement strand
GCTTGCGGTCGCCGGTCTGCTCCACGCGCGTGACCTTCTGATAATAGGAGCGATGGTTGGGGCGTCCGTGATCGCGCAACAGCGCATGCGAGAAGATCACATCGTCCACGGTGATCGGGGTTCCGTCGGAGAACTTTGCCTCAGGGTTGAGCGTGTACTCGACGGAGTTCCGATCGTCAGGTGTGTCGACGCTCTCGGCAATCAGGCCGTACAGGGTGAAGGGCTCGTCATTGGCGCGCGCGAGCAGGCTTTCAAAGACATAGTCGCGGATGCCTTCAGCGCTCTCGCCCTTGACGATCAACGGATTGAGACTGTCGAAGGAGCCCCGCTTCGCCAGGACAAGGCGCCCTCCCTTGGGTGCGTCTGGATTGGTGTAGGAAAAGTGGGTAAAGCCCGCTGGCTCTGCCGGTTCGCCATGCATCGCGATGCCCTGCGCAGGGGCACACATGCCGTTTGCCGGAAACAGCAACAGGCAAGCGATGAGGAGTGAAATAGGGGCTTTCAACGGCGATGGCGTATGGCTATAGATGCTTCCGCATTACAACATGGTTATCAGGGTAGCACGGTGCTGCAAGGCCGATAGGCCCTGAGGCGGTAACAGCCTTGCGGAGATTAGGGTCGAACGAGCGCGGTGCCACGCAAGACGGCGCATCCGGCCGCCAAATTAGCCACGTCTATGCCTCATTTGAGGTATTGACCCTGAGGTGAGGGACGCGGGGAAGGCCGAGTTCAAGTGCCAGCTCAATCGAGGCCCGCAATAGACAAGAAAGGTCCGTTATGAACTCGTCGATGGATCGATCGAACACGTTCCGCAGCTTGGCTGGATCGGCGTTACTTGCGGTATTTGCTTTGGCGATGGGAATCAATTTTGCGGTTGCGCAAGAAGGTCAGCCGGTGCCGAAGACCACCGTGCCCAAATCAGCCCCAGCAGCACCGGCAGCAGGCGCACCCGCGGCTGGCGCTCAAGGCGGTCCGGAAGACTCCGCGTGGGTGAAGCTCTGCCTGAAGAACGACCAGACCAACAACAAGCAAGTTTGCCTCGTCAATCATGAAGGCTTGGAGCCCAATACCGGGATGGTGCTGGTCGCCGCCGCTGTTCGCAGCATCGAAGGCGAGGACAAGCAGAATTTGCTGGTGAGATTGCCGACCGCCTATTCCCTGATCATGCCCGCCGGCGTCCAGATCAAGATCGATGACGGTGAGCCGATCGCTCTGCAATACGCCGTCTGCTTTCCGACGAGCTGTCAGGTCCAAATGGAGCTGACCAAGGAAATCTTTGACAAGATGCGTAAGGGCAAGCAGATGGTCGTCGCTGCCATGAACATGCAGCAGAAGACCATGGCCTTTCCCGTGCCTCTAACCGGCTTCGCCAAGACCTATGACGGCCCGCCGGTGGACAACGCCAAATACGAGGAAGCCCGGCGCGCGATGATGGAGAAGTTCCGTCAGCGCCAGATGGAGCTCGCCAACAAGGCCGCCGAGGCCGAGCAGAAGAAGGGTCAGGCCGGTGGTGCCGATCAAGCTGGTGGGACTGCGGTGCCCGACGCCACTGTCGCCCCGCCAAAGATGCCAGCGGCAGCGCCGCCACAATAGGCAACCGCCCGCGCGATCGGGGCTCTGGACTCAACACAAAGGCCGCGCCATTCCTCGCGGCCTTTCGTTTGTCACGAAACCGATCGCTAGCTCCGCTCAGTGCTCCTGCACGAAGCGGAAGCGGAAGATGCCGTCGTGCAAATCCTCGAACAGCTCGGACACCTGCGGGTGGCGCAACGGCTCATCGGAAATATCCGGGACGAGATTCTGCTCCGAGACATAGGCGATGTACTCGCTGTCCGCGTTCTCGGCGAGCAGGTGATAGAAGGGCTGGTCCTTGGCCGGCCGCACCTCCTGCGGAATCGACCGGTACCACTCCTCGGTGTTCGAGAAGCTCGGATCGATATCGAAGATCACACCGCGAAACGGATAGACCCGATGGCGTACCACCTGACCAATCTGAAACTTGGCGCTGCGGACGATGGACATGGTCTAGAATGCCTTTCCCCCGAGTCTTCGCATTCGATAAGACTGTGGGCGCGGGGGGCTGTCAACGCCAAATGAGGCTTATGCATGAGCTCAAGACCAGCGGCGGTTCGACCACATGAACTGATCGGGATTTTCCCGGATCCAGCTCTCGAAATGCCGCTGAATTGCCGCGGTAATGTTGCGGATGTCCTCCGCCTGATTGTTGGTGCGCGGGATGCGCAACTCATTCACATTGACGTCGAAGCAAGCGCGATTGCCGATGCGCAAGCAGCGCCCAATCCAGATGCGTGCGCCGACCCTGCGCGCGATCATCGCCGCGATCGGCATGCTCTTGGCCGGATAGCCGAAAAACGGCACGTCGATCCCTTGCGCATCATAGAGGTCGGAGATAAAGCCGAGCCGGCCTCCCTGACGCACATAGTCCATGATCAGCCGCGCAGTCTTCTGTCCTTCTTCTTTGCCCGGCGCCCGCCGGCTGCCGAACAGGCCTCCGGGATAGAGGTCCTGCCGCTGTGCGCGCAGGTAGCGGTCGACATAGGGATTCTTGACCAGGCGATAGACTCCGGCGGGGCTGACCCCGGCGAGCGTGATCGGCCACATGCCGAGCTCCCAATTGCCCATATGCATGGTGACGATAAGCACCGGCCCCATCTTGTCCTTGTAGCGCGCGATGACATGGCCGTTGGTTACGTGTAGTCGGTCCGACTCTTTCAGGATGCGGTCGATATTCATGGTCTCGACCATGACGCGGCCGAGATTCGCCCACATCCGGAGTGCGATCTGTTCGCGCTCTTGCGGCGTCTTGTCAGGGAAGGCGCGTTCGAGATTGGCGAGCGCCCGTTTGTGCCGCCGATTGTGGGGAGCAATCAGCCGCCAAAGCTTTGCCGAGATCGAGCCGGCCAGATCGATGGGAAAGAGGCGCACAAAGCCGATCAGAATGCGCAAGGCAACATATTCCAGCCGGTATTGGAGGTCGCGCAGCGGCGGGATGGCGGAAGGATCGGCCATTGGCTTTGCTGGTGCCTCGGTTGGAGCGCGCATGGACCCTCGTGACAAGTCGAGGTCTGGGCGTCAAGCCTAGGAGGCCCAGGCCTTGGAATGCGGCAGGCTCATGAATGCGCGCCAGGCCGCATCAGGCTCGGCAGCTCGGTCGGCGGCATCATGCCGATGCGCATGACGAGACGCCGCAGTGGCGGCAGAACATTCAGCCCATAAGAGACGATGCCGCGCGCCGCGTGCAACGGCAGAAAGCCCGAGAGCAAGGAACGGCTCAACAGATCGATGCCATAAGTGCGCGTGAGCACATCGAGCTTGCGGGCCCGGTCGTAAGCGTTCAAGACATCGTCGCTGCCCGGATCGCCGCCACGCTTGCGCGCCGCACTTACACAGTCGGCGAGTGTCGCCGCATCGCGCAAGCCGAGGTTCAAGCCTTGCGCGCCGATGGGAGGAAGAATGTGGGCGGCTTCGCCGACGAGGGCGGTGCGGCGCCCGACGAGCGACTCTGCCGCCCGCCTGACAATAGGAAAATGCGCGCGTGCGCCTACCTCGCGGACCTGTCCAAGCACGCCGTCGAGCCGCAGCTGCAGCCCGTGCTCGAATCCTGTCGCTTCGAGCCGCATCACCCGCTCTATCTCGGCAGTCTCGTCAATCCAGATCACGCTCGACCCACGCTCGTCGGCGAGCGGCACCGTCGTGATCGAGCCACCTCGCCGATGCAGCTCGATCGAGACGCCCTGATGCGGCGCTCGATGTGTGAAGCTCGTGGCGATCGCCGCCTTCCCGTAGCGCTGCTCGGAGGCAGGGATGCCGGCAGCTTTGCGGCAGATCGAGTTTCGTCCGTCGGCGCCGACCACAAGCCGCGTGGCGATCCGCCAACCGTCCTCGCCGCTCAACATTGCCTTCGTCGGCGAGAACTCGATGCGCTCGACATTTGAAGGTTGCAGCTGAGGCAGCGTAGCAACAGCCCTGGCGTACAGCGCCTCGACAAGCGCGCTGTTGACGATGTTGTAGCCGAAGGCCTCAAGTTCAAGCTCGCTCGCCCTGAACTCGAGATCCGGCGCACGCAGCAGGCTCCCCGAGGCATCGATGATGCGGATAGCCTTGAGCGGTGCGGCCTGCGGCAGGAGGGCCTCAAAAACCCCAAGTGCCTTCAACATATCGACTGAGCTTGCGAGGAGCGCTGCAGTGCGGGTGTCGAGAAACTGCTGACTCCGCAGGGGAGGGGCGGGCCCGATCAGGGCCACCCTCGCATCTTCACGCGCCAGCGCGAGCGCCGCAGCAAGACCCGCTGGCCCGGCGCCCACAACGGCAATGTCGGTGTGGAGTGTTTCTACCAAGACTGCCCTCTAGCCGATTCGATCAACTAGTTGCGGGCGTTTAGTCCTCACGCCGAGGAGCTGCATACGACCCATCTTCTGTCCACAGCTTATATCCACAGCTGCCGAGGGCATTGTGGAAGCATGAAGACACCCTGCATTCCCACAACCGGATGATGCAGGGTTTCTTCTTGCGCTCCAAAGGATTTGACAATGCCGAGGGCCTTTCCAAGCTCAAATGGCAGAACATTTCAAGCTGCTACGATTCTGCCGACGCCTTCGTCTGCGGCACCCGGAAGAACGGTGTCGCTTATTGGTCACCCGAACTTGCGGGTTTCAGCGCTTCGAGCCTGAAGCCGGAACCTTTGTCAATATCGGCACCCCGGTGCAGATAACAGGCTCCGAGGTCAATCGCTGGTTTGCGCGCCTCAAGCCTCGATACGGGAATCTGTGACCGCGGCGCCACAGAGAGAACCCAATCATCCGATTTTCTCAATTTTAACAGGCTCTTATAGGGATTTGCGACACGCTTGAAATCCCACGGCCCCGCGCTCATCTTGTAGACGGAGACTAGACCATGCGGATTGGTGCGCTTTCGGCAGGCGTGATTGGCTTTTTATTGCTGGGGGCAGGGTCAGCGCTCGCCTTCGAGGAAACCCGCGAAGCGCCTCCCGCAGTGTCCCCGGTTGTGCCGGACGCCAAGGCTCCGGCGATGCAGCTGCAAACTCCCGCTCCCGCCCAAGCACCCGCGCCAACCACGGAGAAGAGCGGTGCGAAGGTGTTTGGCTTCAGCATTTTGCCCAAGCTCGATTTCGGCCTCGAGCTGCTCTATAGCGAGCCGCAGGCGATGGACCTGCAGCAGGGCACGACTACGGATGACAATGAAGACCTTACCGTGCTCGGCAAGGTCAGGCGTCACTTCTAGGGGCGAGGCGACGCCACGCGGCGCTCTTCCCGTTTCAAATCCATTCGATTTCGCAAACCGCGTCGCACATACGTTGCTTGAGGCAGCATGAGCGGGCCCTTGGGGGCCGCCGCGGTTCACCTTCTCACCGCGACCGGCGCCGCCTTCGCGCTTCTTGCGCTGATCGCCGCGGCGCAGGCCGATTGGCGGTGGATGTTCATCTGGCTTGGCGTGGCCCTGATCGTCGACAGCATTGACGGTCCGCTCGCCCGGCGCTTCAGCGTCACCAGGGTTCTGCCGCGCTGGAGCGGCGAGCGTCTCGACCTGATCGTCGATTTTCTCACCTATGTGATGGTCCCGGCCTTTGCTTTGAGCCAAGCTGACCTCCTTCCGCCACCGTGGCGCCTCCCCGCCGGCATCGCCATCGTGGTGTCGAGCCTGTTCCACATGGCGGATCAAGAGAGCAAGACGAAGGAAGGCTACTTCGTCGGCTTCCCCGCCATCTGGAATGTCGTCTGCCTCTATTTTTGCATTCCAGCCCTCGCCATTCGTCGGGCTCGCCATCGTTGCACTTTTTGTCACGCTCACCTTCGTGCCGATTCTCTCGGTGCATCCCTTCCGTGTCGCGGAGCTGCGCTCCTTCACCCGGCTCGTCACGGCTCTGTGGGCGGTCGCCGCCATCGGCGCCGTCGCCAATCCGTTTCCATCGCCGCTCTGGGTCAAAGTGCTGCTCGCCGCAACCGCGGCCGGCCTCTCCGGCGTCGGCGCGTTTCGTGCGCTGCTCGACCGGACGGCAAAGTGACCGCCGGTTGAGCATGGACTTCCCTTGACCTCAACGCCATGAGCCCTGATCTAGGGGCAGGGGCGCTTCTTCCCCAATTGGTATGACCGATGTTCGACTGGCTGACCGATCCGCATATCTGGGCGAGCTTCATTGCGTTGAGCGCAATGGAGGTCGTGCTCGGCATCGACAACGTCGTGTTCATCTCGGTCATGGTTGCGCGCATGCCGCCAGAGCAGAGGCTGATGGCCCGCCGCATCGGCCTGTCGCTTGCGCTCGTGTTCCGCGTCCTCATGCTTGCCGGCATCACTTGGTTCATTCACCTGACGACGCCGATCTTCAGCATCGGCGACTATGATTTCTCATGGCGCGATCTCGTGCTTATCGCCGGTGGGCTGTTCCTGCTCGTCAAGGGTACACGCGAGATCCATGAGGACATCGAGGGGGACCATGACGAGGAGTCCGGCGGCTCGCGCGTTGCTAGCTCACTCACCTCGGCGATCATTCAGATCGCGCTGATCGACCTCGTGTTCTCGGTCGACTCGATCATCACCGCCGTCGGCATGGCCGATCATGTCGAAGTAATGATCGCCGCCGTGGCGGTCGCCATCCTGGTGATGTACTTCGCCTCCGAGCCGGTGGCGGCCTTCATCGAGCGCCATCCAACGACGAAGATGCTGGCCCTGTCTTTCCTGCTGCTGATCGGCGCGGCGCTCATCGCCGATGGGTTCCATTTCCACATTCCACGCGCATACATCTACTTCGCCATGGCATTTTCAGCCGCGGTCGAGGGGGTCAACGTCATCGCCTTGCGCAGGCGGCACAAGGCGAGGGCGGCAAAGCAGTCGCAACGGGCCAAAAGCTAATCCCGAAGTCGCTTTAACTTTGTCATGCAACTTCCCCTGGGACGCCGCAAATTGACCGTTTTTGCACGGCGCAATCGCTCTCTCATGTGTTGTCAAAAAACAAGGGGAAGTTATGAAAATTGGAGCACTCGTGTTGGCGGCGGGTCTCGTCTTGCCGGCGCTTTCAGCTTCCGCCCAGTCCGTTACGCTTGCAGGCGATGAGCTGCGGCAGGCCATCAGCGGCAAGACCGTTTATCTCAAGATTTCCGGGTTCGAGCTGCCCATCGTCTATTCGGCCAATGGCCGCATGAAGGGCACAATGGGCACTGTAGCCGCGAGTTTCTCGCGCGGCGACGGCGCTTTGGACCGAGGCAAGTGGTGGGTGGAGAACGACCAGCTTTGCCAGAAATGGACGAGTTGGATGGACGGCCAGTCTTATTGCTACAAACTTACGCTCGACGGCAGCAAAGTGACGTGGGTGCGCAATGACGGGCACTCCGGAACTGCACGCATTGGTGGATGAGGAGACACTTAGGGATAGGCGCTATTGACTGACAAGAGCCGCCATCGGGCGGCTCTTCGTTCTTAGGCGGCCCGCGCTCGCGCGAACAGCCAGCCGCCGAGCGCGGCTGCCGCAAGTGCTCCCAGAACCTGCGCGACGATGAAGCCCGGTACGTCCCACGGTGCGATGCCGGCGAAGGTGTCGCTCAGCGACCGCGCGATGGTCACGGCGGGATTAGCGAAGGACGTAGACGCGGTGAACCAATAAGCCAAGGCAACCGCATCTGGCCGGAAGCGCACGCAGCCGAGAATGGTGATCAGGAGCCCGAAGGTGGCGACGAACTCGGGGAGCCATTGCGGCAACCCGGTTCGCTCAGTAGTACTGAGCTGAAACGGATCCAGGCCGACATCAGATGGGCGAACAGGGCACCGAGACATCCGCCCACGATCTGCACCAGCATGTAAGCAAGTGCCTCGCGCCGGTCCAAGTTACCTCGGATCGCCATCACCAGGCTGACCGTCGGATTGAAGTGAGCACCGCAGATTGGCGCGAAGATCGTGATGATCACGACGAGAATGGCGCCGGTCGAAGCGTATTGCAGAGGAGCGCAATAGCGGTGTTTCCGCCAGCGAGCTTCGCCGCCATGATGCCGGAGCCGATCACCGCCGCACCAATAAAGCTGTGCCGAGAGCTTCCGCCATCAAGCGGCGCGCGATGTCGAACTGTTCCATGATCCCCCCTGGCGACTTGTCGGCCTGACCTCAGCAACACCCTCCACTGCTTGCTTTCGGTGCTTCGCTTGCGGCGAAGGGGATTGATGTGCGGCAACCTGGGAAGATCCCGTAGTGGGTGGAGAAGTCGCCGACGAAATCGAAATGCTGGCGAAACCGCGTATCGGCGAGCATGCGCCAAGTGTTGCCGCATACCGGAACACTCCGCCGCGCTCGATGAGGTGGTGGCCGTCGCGCTCGAAGGCATCTGGCTGCTCGGCCATGCTCCCCTTGTAGATGACTGCACAGGCGTTTTCGAGTCCATCGAGCTTGAACAGGCGATCGGTGGCCGAGAAGAATTTTGCCGATCCGAGCTTCTATTTCACGGCCTCGTGGGTGGTGTCGGGGCCCGAGCTCGAGCCGAGATCGAGCACACGCCGGCCGCCAAGCTCGGCCGGCACGACGATGCTGCAGCCGTGATATTTGGCAGCACCTCCGGGTGAACATTGGCGAGCAGCGGTTGCAGATGAGGCGGCAGCTCCGCGCCGTCGCAACAGGCCGACGACTTCAGGTCCTTCGAACTTTTCAGCATCTTGCCGTAATAGTCTTTGACCACTTCGAGCTGCACGATCCGCTCTCCTCGCCTTGCACTGCCGAGTCAACTCTCCGGCCTACGCCTTTGGAAATAAAGGGACGACCACCTAGTCGTGTCGACATTTGCGCGGCGGCAACCAGACACCGAACCGCATTTCAGCCGGTCACTTGCTTGTGATTCCAGTTTCGCTGCGGGGCGGGCGAGGGGACGCCTACGATTGTCCAGCCGCGGATTCGAAGGAGAATTAAATACGTTACCTTCCCATGATCTTGGGCGCGCTTTCGTGAGCGTTGGACTGCTGAACCGCCTCCGGCAAGGCCCACGCTGCCATGCCGGTTGCTTCATCCGATCGTTCCGCCGTGGCGGCCTCTCTGATCGAGAAGACCGGCTACTATTACCGCCGCTACGACTATTTTCCTCATGGTACTACCGGCCCTACGGGTACTATCGGCCCTATGGCTATTGCGGCTGGTACGGTCACCCCTACCCCTGGCGCTATTAGCTGACGCCTGAGACTGCGGACGGGGCCGCCGGAGGTGTTCGCCGGTCCCGACTGCATAAGCGTTCATCGTTGTGTGGCTTTGCGATCATTGCACAATACAAATTTTTAGCTACGCAGCCAGCTGACACTTGCGAAAAACGCGGCACGTGCATTAGGGTGATGGGCAGTCTTAAGTTTGTCTCCCGTAGCGTGAGTGGCGTGTCAGCAGACTCTGACCATGTGGACCTTTTGCGTCGCGGCCCCCGTGTGTGGAACGCGTGGCGGCGTCAGCACCCTGCAATCGTTCCCAATCTCACCAGAATTTCCTTGAGCGTGAGCGAGCGGCAGATGGGCCCGATGAATGGTGGCCCCATCAATCTCGCGTCAGCGCGGCTGCGCCGGGCGTCCTTGCGCTTTGCCACCCTGTCCGGAGCCAATCTCGAAGGTGCCGACCTGTCAGGCGCCGATCTCACCGACGCGAGGCTCGATGGCACCAATCTCGCCAATGCCGATTTGAGCGGGGCGGTGCTCGATCACGCTGATTTCGCTCGCGTCAAACTCGCCGGTGCCAATCTCTGCGGCGCAAATTTCGCAAGAGCGCGCAACCTCACCGAGGCGCAGCTTGCCGAAGGCGTCGGCGATGCCACGACCATTCTGCCTCCGACACTGACAGCGCCTCGGTCCTGGACGGCGGCCACGGTCGAGCCCGTCGCGCAGCTGGTGGTAGAACAGCCTCGCGCCGTGACCCCCATCGCGCTTCGCACTCGTGACGGCAAGACCCGCACAGTGTCCTGGCTCGTCGGTGGCCCGCTTCCCACTGCCTGATAATTCTATAATATTTTCAGTTCATTAGCACGATTCGTCGTCGAGAGAGTCTTAGAGAAAACGGCCATAGGGCAGCGTCAGATCGGCGAGAAAGTGACGTGCGCCGACGATCCTTCGTACCGGAAGATCGGCAACCGGGGCGTTCACATGGGGCACGAGATGCAAGCGCCCAGGGCCGATCCATGAGCCCTTGATGACGATTTCAGTGAGGTTGTAGGCGACCAGCTGGCCAATTGCGGGGCATCCGTCGACGCCCGGAATGAGCTTCAGATTCACTTACGTCTTGGCCAGCATCGCAGTGGTGCGCTCGCCATTTTCCGCCATGCTCTCGTGCTTGTAGCCCATGGTGCCCATGGCCACGAGCTGGCCCGCGTAGGATACCAAACGGACGCTCAAGCGCCCGGAATGGCTCGCCATTCCATCGCGGGAGGTCGGGGTGCTCGTTCACGACGTGCACCGCGAGCAGGACTAAGACTTGCCGATCCATCTAGTGGCACTTCTTGCCCTAACCGGGCGGCAAGACGTAGATGGCGCCCACTTGATATAATCTTCACGGAGCAGACCGCTCAGTCGCCACTCAATCCCGCCGATCCGGACAGCCTTCAAAGTCGCATCCATCGAGATATGCTCGACAGCATCGACGAGGAATTGGAGCTGGAGCTCGACGACAGCCGGCTGAGCGAGCTGCGAGCTGAGCTCGTGGAGCCCGTGTAGGGGAGACCCTCGATCGCCGGATCTATTTCCGGAAGCTGCTGCGCCTGCAGGGCAAATTGGTGAAGCTGCAGGATTGGGTGCAGTTCCAGAAGTTCAAGGTGGTGGTCATCTTCGAAGGCCGCGGCGCCGCGGGCAAGGGTGGCGTG
>Ga0164308_10002003_pt1 | contig 10844 bp, 10 predicted proteins | sample Whisoiple_246_MG_FD_109983 | JGI IMG/M metagenome (GOLD analysis project Ga0164308, IMG submission 109983) | Soil microbial communities amended with fresh organic matter from upstate New York, USA - Whitman soil sample_246_MG | ecosystem: Environmental > Terrestrial > Soil > Unclassified >... | reverse complement strand
AGCTGAGTGCCGTCGGGTGAGTCGCGCTGCACGTATCTGCCGGAACCCGCTGATTTCTCACTCGGTCGTCCTGGGCTGCGCTTTTGGCGCCGACCCACACACCAACCAAGGAGGTGCCGAAGTTCTCGGCTTTATGCGACCGAGTTAGAACCCTCGGGGCGGCGTTGGCAATATCTTCAAGCGGCACGCGACCTTGCACGCCAACGCCCGGAAATTTGGGCCAGCGAGGACCAACGCCGCGAGCTGTTCCAGATGAGTCGTTGCGAGAACCAAGAGACCCACTTCAGATACCCGTCGCTCTCGTACACGCTCAGCGAGAGTGATCTACTGCCGGCAGCGCTGTAACACCCTCCGCCGTAACGCCTCCGCAGGTACCCGTTCGGTCACGCGCGTCTCAAACATAGGAGGCAAAACCGGCACGCGACTCGCACGCGGAAGGCGCATGCACTGCATTTCGCGATTTCCCTTGCCCACAAAATCGAAACCGCCAGTGTTTGCTGAGGGTTTCAGTGGAGGTGCCTGGTTTTGGCGGTCGAGGCGAGGGCCTATTCGCAACAGGCAGGTGATCTTGCCGTCTCGCTTTGAACTTGCTCAACGCAAACAGGACGCGCTGTGAGCGTTTGCGCCGGCTTCGAACGCACTGGCCTGCTGGTAGTCCGTCGACGCGCCGCAGTTGCATTGGAGTTGCGTTGGAGTTGCGACTGCTGAACTCGCAGCGATTAGCGTGAATCCAAAATAGCAACAAATATCAACACGAGATTGACGGCGAGAGGAAGCGTGTAAATGACGAGAGGATGAATGTGCGAAATCTAAACAAGGGTATTGCATGTCCGAGACACACGGGTTAGGGTCCTCGGACGCGGGGCTCACGCCGTGTAGTTCGTAACCTGGGGAGTTTAACGATGGATTGTACGCCGTTGAATGGTCGCCGGACACCTGCAATCGCCCGACCAGCCACAACACCGGTTATCCGGTGTAGGTGCGTTACGCTCCTGCGCCTCCGATACAGCAGCTGAGCCCGTCGGGGGATTAGTCGCGAGTTCGCCTTTGGATCGGACTTGATGGCTTGAGAGCCGGTCTCGACCCGTGGCTGGGTCGCAAGGCTATTGACCGGGCTGCGCGCGGGCGATCCCGCTTTGCTTTGGCCCCGGCGCGGCACCATCATCCCTGAGCGCTAAGTCCTAGAAATATCGGGGCAGGGCTTAGTTTGTCTACGGTAATCGGGGAAACTCATGAACAGGACTGTCGTTGTTGCTTGTTGACAAGCGTTGTCTGTGTTTGTGTTATTGATTCTTCGTCTCTGAGATATGCAATCTTATGAGTCCGTCATCAGGTAATTGGGGCGTCTACCCCAGAGGAACATAAGCATGGAAAATCGACGATTAGGTCAAAGTGATCGAGGTGGCGGCACGAAAAGAAAGCACCGTGCCCGCTGCCTGGTCGGACTAACACTGGCGTGTTGCTTGGCGCTGGGCGTGTCAGCTTGTAGTGCGTCGGTCGAGTCAAATGAACAAGCCGCCGCGGTAGAACAGAAGATCGTCGGGCCGGATGGTCACGTGATTTATGGCGCAAAAGGCGTGGTCGACTTTTCTTATTCAATAGAGCTCCCGGAAAAGAGCATCCCTGTAAGCTGCACTGGCAGCATGATCGCTCCGCATGTGGTCCTCACGGCTGCCCGTTGTTTCTTTCCGTTCTCCGCCGCGCCGCCCCACGGAGGCAAATTAACAAATATACAGATTTACTATTACGATCCTAGTTACGGGCGTCGGCTCGTGCATGATGGTCCTGCTGATTGGAAGTCACACCCCAGCTTTCCAGGCTACACTTGCGACGGGCCTTGTTGCGATCTTGACTGCATCGAGGGTTCGGATTTTTTTAACAAGGTGACCAGGGCCAGGAATGACCGTAAGCACGGGCGTACGCGCGTGCATCCTGGTCCTTTTTGGTTCCGCTTTCCAGGTGAGATCGAGCCGTTCGTTGCCGACGAGGCAGACACGGCCAAAAATGACCTTGCAGTGATTATTGTTCCGGAGGAACTTGGTAGTCTGATTCCTGAGGCGTGGCCCACAGATTATCACGACTATCTTAGAATCTTCTCGGAGCCCGGTCGCGACCACTTGGGCGGGTACCTGAATGCCTTCGGTGCTGGGCTTTATGACTATGACCCTCAGTATACGGACGATCAGCTTCGATATGCCAACTTCGACACGTTCGTGGAAAACAATAACTCTCCGGGCCCCGATTACCTGAGGTTAGAAGGGCGACAGAATGACGATCGCGTCAACATGTGCAGAGGTGATAACGGAGGACCAATCGAGTATAGCATAAACGTTGAGGGTCAGTCTGTTCCCACGGTTGCCGCCGTTTGGTCGGGTTTCAATATAGGCGTCGAAGACCCCATCCAAGACCCCTCCGTCGAGCCACCCTATTGTGCGAATAACAACAGGACTCACGATGATTCGTATGGATGTATCGTCAATGACGAGCATGTCCAATGGATCGAGGGTGCCGCCGGTCTCTCTTGTGTTGACCAGACAGGTGGGAGCCTTGGATACAAACGGTGCTTTGATCTACCCATGATCGAGGACGCGCCGGGTGAGGGCCTGTACGCTCCCAATGTGGCCACGGCCATCGCTATGTCAGCACTTTAGTCGCTAATCGGAGGCCGGCTAAGCGCCTTGCTGCGCGTCAAAGCAAGCTGCCGAACGGTGCGCTAATCAGAAGGCGATTCCGAAACTGCGCACGAGACTCATCCCTGCCGCGAAGACTGTAAGAACTCAACGAGAAGGAGCATTGAAACATGTGGAAGCGTAATGGGAAGCTGTGCCTATCTGGCTTTGCGGGGTTAACTCTGCTGCTCGGTGCATTGCAAGCACTAGCCGCCGATCATTCGCGACCGCCTGCGCCCGGACGGCCTGCGCCCGGACGGCCTGCGCCCGGACCGCGCGCGCACCATCCCCGCGGGCCCGGTATGCCCGCGCCCGATCCGCGCTCAGCTGCAGCTGAAGGCGTATTCAACCAACACGTAAGTTTCGTCGTGTACAACTGGGAAGTTGACCCCACGGGCGAGCTGGAGGTTCATCTGCCCACTGGCCTGTACCTGGCGGTTGCAAACCGTGAAGTCTGCAGCATACCCGTTGTAAGTGCAGACACAGTAAAAGCCTGGCACTACCTCGCGCAAGCGGCCTTCCTTGCTGGGAAGCCTGTGTCTGTCGGATACACGAATTGCGGTGAGCTTCATTACATACGCTGGCTTGGTATCGAGGGCTAGTTCGACGCCGAATAGGCATCGGCTCGCTACGTTTCAAGTGGCGATAACGAACGAATAACGGCGGGTGAGGCGTCCAAACGCCTTGCGGTGCGCTAGCAGGCTGCTGGACGATGGGACGTAATCAGAGGGCACGCGGTTCTGACGTGCGCACGAAACTGACTACTGCGGTGAGGGCTGCAAGGCTCACGAGAAGGAGCGTTGAAACATGTGGACGCGTATTGGGAAGCTGAACTTGTTTGGCTCAGTGGGGTTAACTCTAATGCTTGGCGCATTGCCGGCGTCAGCTGCACAGGCAGCAGTAGATGGTCAACCTGTATATAACGTCGGGTTCAGCGCGGAATGGGGCGACGGCCAGCTGCATCTTTGGGTGGCGTCTGGCGACTACTATGCGGACGTAGCAGCTTCGCCAGGTTGCGACATTTCCCCTGTAAATGTAGACACCGTACGAAATTGGCAAAGCCTCGCGCTAAGTGCTTTTCTTTCCGGAAAGACCGTGTCTATCGGGTACTCGGATTGTAACGGCTATCATTTCATACGGTGGCTTGGTCTCAATGGCTAGTTCGACGCCGAGTAGGATTGCTGTAATTTGAGTGGCGACGGCGAGGGCTGCAATAAACTCATGAGAAGGAGTGCTGAATATGTCGAAGTATACTGGGAATCTGTGCTCGTCTAGCTTGGTGGGGTTAACTCTGCTGCTCGGCGCATTGCCGGCGTCGGCCGCAGAGGCAGAGGTACATGGTCAACATGTATATAATATCGGGTTCAGCGCAGAATGGGCCGAGGGCCAGCTGCATCTTTGGCTGCCGGCGGGCGACTACTTTGCGGACGTAGGCGTTTCCCCAGGTTGCGACATTTCCCCTCCAAATGCAGAGGTCGTAAGAACCTGGCAAAGCCTCGCGCAAAGTGCTTTGCTTTCCGGAAAGACTGTGTCTGTCGGTTATTCGGACTGCTACGGGTATCATTACATACGGTGGCTTAGTCTCAATCCCTAGTTCGATGCCGAATAGGCATCGGCTCGACGCGGTTTTGAAGCCGCGACAACGATTCTTGAATGTCAGTAGAGGGAGCGAGGAATTGCGCCACTCTCCAAAAAGAGACAGGGGTCCTCCTGCGGAAGACCCTTGTCGAGTCAGTGGGCAGTCAGGTGGGGGTGTGGAGGGGAGTCAGCGAGACGTCATGTAGAGGTGGCCGGAAGGCGCTCGGACATCACCCGCAGCAACTGGGCCGAAATCACGCGGCACCAGCAGAGAAGAACCGGTCGATCAATCAGTCAGGCGCGACTGAGACGACCAAACGGTCCGTCGGTCCACGAGCTACTTCTTCGGCAGCGCTTCCGCCGAACCTGGCTTGATGCGCACGACCCGCCCATTCTCCACCTGTACGATGGACGTGTTCGTCGCGAGAGCGATCTCTTCCGCACGTCGGCGCGCATGGCGAAGCGCCGGCAGCGCGAGGGCCAGCTCGGGGGCGTGCGGGCTCGCTCGATGGATGTCCGATTGCACTTGAAGTTGACCACCCGTTTGCACGGGAAGTTGACCAGGGATGATCGCGCGATCGAGCTACGAAGAACATCGTGCGAAAAGTAGGGGGAAGGCGAAGCGTGCATGGTCGTCGCTCAGTTCCACTGGGCGACGTTGCGGGAACGCCTGAAAAAGGCGAAGGTGGGGGCACGCGACAAGATCCCCGCTGAGCTCAAGGCGGCCGGCAATTTCGTGCTGAGCTGGTTGGAGCTTGCGTGCGATCATGGACAACCCGAGGGGTGTCTTCAGTCGGCGCGCCTCGCGAAGGACCTCGGTGAGAACCAGATTGCGCAGAAGCGAGCCTTTCAAGCTCATACAAGTGGACTGCCGGAGGGTTCGTTTGCCTTGGCTGTGCTCACGAGTGACCGCAAGGAGCAACGCCGCCTGCTCGAAGCGTTGTGCGAGTCCGAGAGGAGTAACCTGCGGACCGGCGCGCCGGCGATCAGCGCGTATGAGGTGTATGGGGCACTGGAGGGATGTGGGAGCTTAGCTGACTCGTTGCTGAAGGAGAATCAACTCGAGCGGGCGGCGAAGATCAACGAGCGCATCTGTCTCGCCAAGCAGCAGCGATCGACCGACGAGGGCGATTCGAGCGACAGAAGCAGCATACGCAAAGCTTGTGAGCGAGGCGCCAGCTTATTTCCACGCGATCGGATCGTCCGTTGCAGGGAAGCTGTTCGTGGAAGCGCTCTACGTGTTTCCCAGCGACGCGACCTGGGCCGGCGTCGATCACGAGGGGTGGACTGGGTGCAGCAACAAGGTCATTCGCGATACCCTGTCAGGTCAGTCGAGCGATTCCTACTGCGGTGATCGGCGCGGTCGCCCGAACAACATCGCGCTCGAACAATGGCTCGCTTACCGCTGCATTACGCCTCCCCAAAGCGCGGCAGCGAGCAACAAGTGCCTACGGTCGAAGCAATACAATTCAGCCGGTCACGGTTGTCCCGGCACGGCCGCGCCGGACCTTCAACTCTGCTGCCCGATAGCACCGCCCAAGGAGTGAGGGGCCCCTCCGACGACTCAGCCCGGCAGCACGGCCACGTCGTAGATCTCCGCAACCGACCCCTCGAGTCGCAGCCAGTGCACCAGAGCGCCGCTGCGGGTGTCGATGAATTGCAGCCCGCACCACGGCACTTGCCCCACAAGTCGCTGTTCGAGTGGAAAGCCGGTGAAAGTGCCGTAGCGCGGTCGCGAGAGCCCGACGACCGCGACGTGTTGGTGGAAAGCCAGACCGCGCGCGAGCCCGGGCAGTGTAGCGATTGGATCGAAGCCTTTCGCGCCCGAACGGTCAACCGTGCCGAGCTCACCCGCGCCAGAATTGAGCACCCAGAGGTGCCCCCCGTGAAATCTTGGGGAATGGGGCATAGACAGGCCGGAACAAATTTCCCGATTGTCACGCACGTCGATAACAACGCCGCCATCCGCCATTTGACTTCGCCAGGCGAAAAGGCCCTCGCCGGTCGTCGTCGCAGCCAGGCAATTGTGGCGGCTGCTCACGAAGATCACCTCGCCCTCGCTGCTCAATCCGATATCGTGAGCATCGACGGGGCCGGTCATGTGACTGAGTTGCGGGGCGTATGGATCGACCGGGAGCCCACGGATTGGCGAATTGCCGCGTGTATCTCGTTCGAGGCTCAAGACGTGGGCAAACGTGGGCATATGCAACGTTCGCCAACCGCCGGGTAGCACGCAGTTGGGGGCCTCGGCGCTGGTGTGAACGGCCGGTTACAGCCGTCTACTTCCGTTCACGCGCGCGCTGCATCGCCGCGCTCATTCCTGGTCGGCGTCTGGTTTTCGATTTGGCACAATACGCGCATCGAGAGCGTCCGATGCGTCGAAAACGGAACGGGTTGATCGCGTGCTTGGCCGTCGCTTCTCTCGCTGCTTGTTCGAGTTCGAACGCTGCGGACCACTCGGTGGGCGCCGACGGCGGCGCGTCAGGCACTGTTGCGGGAGCGGGTGGTGGGGCGGGAGCGCCTCCTGCGCCGTCGGATTGTCTAACCGAGCGCGCAGACCTGGAACAGACGATGCGCAACGCGCTCGACGCGGCGGTAGAAGATCCCTCGATCACGAAGGATTCCGACCTGACGCTCGCGCTGGAGACCGCTGACGGTTACCGCTTCGTGTACACCCACGGCGACTCCTCGCTCGAGACGAGCTACGAATCGGCGTCGACTTCCAAGTGGGTGGCAGCGAGCGTGATTTTGGAGCAGGTCGATCGAGGGGTGCTGAAGCTCTCCGACGAGCCATCGGCTTACCTCCCGTTCTGGAAGGCACCAGGCGTCACGTTGGCGCACCTACTGTCGTTCACTTCCGGCTTCAGCAAGGAGCCGCTCTGCCTCAACTTGCCCAACGCCGACTTCGCCGAGTGCGTCGAGCGCGCTTACCAGGCCAACGTCGACGTGGCGCCGCCGCCCGGGAGCGCGTTCGACTATTCGAGCGTGCATCTTCAGATCGCAGGGTTGATGGCGGTGCGTGCCTCCGGAGCGGCGGACTTTGGGGAGCTGTTTGCCGCCTGGCAAGCGAGGACCGGCTTGTTCCCGCAGGCTGCCTTCGATTTGCCTTCGCGCAGCAACCCCCGTCTCGCTGGCGGCATGCATTGGACGGGGGCCGAGTATCTGGCTTTCTTGCGCGCGATCTACGATGGGAAATTGCTCGAAGCGCAGACACGGGCGGCGATGCTTTCGAACCAACGGGGCGACGCCATGGTCGTCAGCTCGCCAGTGCTAGATGCGAACGGGCAGGATTGGGCCTACGGCTTCGGCAATTGGTTGGAGTGCCCGACGGCGCTCGGACCGGACAGCTTCGATTGCGATGCAGGGCATCGCAACTCGAGCCCGGGTGCCTACGGCGCGTACCCGTTCATCGATTTCGATCGGCGCTACCTAGGGATCTTGGCACGACAGGGCGAGCTCGGGACGTTCCGCGACGGCGACGCTTTGTTTGGCGTTGTCGCGGCCGACGCCGCGCGTTGGGCGACTCTGTGCGAGCCCTGAAGCGCGCGTACGGAGTCGCTTCGGGCCAGTTGCGCCAGCTAGTTTGCGCGCATCAGGTCATTCGCTGCCGCAATCGGGGCTTTGCGACGCGCTTCGAGCGCTTTGCCCGCTCGCCCAATCAACCTAAAGGAAGGCGAGTGAATGTCGAGGATTTTGGGGTAGCGGGCGCGAGCGGGGTTGCTCGTCGCGTAGCTCGTTGTTCGTTCGGCCTGAGTCGAGCGCGAGGGACAGTCGACCAAACGTCCCCGCGCATCACCCGTTTCCAAGGCTTCCAACACAGCCTCTACGAGGTGGGTGTTCAAGCGATGTGCCGCGAGGACGCTCTGGTCACCTCCCATTCGATCGAGACCAACCATGAGCAGTTTCGGAAAGATATCGACCCGCCTTCGTTGCCAACTCGCAGTTCCACTCTTCGGCGCCATTTTGACGCTCGGCTGCGGAAGCGGCGCAGCGTCCGAGCCGAACGGATCGTCTGCTCGTAAAGCAGGCAATGGCAGCGCCGAATCGAACCAAGCAAACGATGACCAATCCGCCGCCGAGCCGAGCGCTTCGGTGAAGCGGCCCCGTGTGGTTGGCTATCTGCCGACCTACAAGTTCGCGGAGCAGCCAGCACTGCATCTCGAGACGCTGACTCACCTGAATATTGCGTTCGCGATTCCGAACGACGAAGGCAAGGTCGAGTTCGCCGGCGCCGATCCGAACACGATTCGAGACATCGTCGAGCGAGCGCATGCTGCCAAAGTCAAAGTGCTGGTGGCGCTTGCAGGCTACACCGGCAGCCAGCAGACCTCCGACTGGCTAGACAAAGACTTCGACCGCGTCGTCGATTCACTTCTCGAACTGGTCGATGAATACCACTTCGATGGCGTCGACGTGGACATCGAGGGCGAAAACATTCGCTCGAAGACCTATGGACCTCTCATGCGCACGCTCTCCAAGCGGTTGGCGGAGTTTCCCGAGCGCAAGCTGCTGACAGCAGCGGTGGCCGAGTACATGAAAGAGAACTACGCCGCGCTCGGCACGGTCGATTTCTTGAATATCATGAGCTACGACCAATGTGGCGAGTGGTCGGACGCGTGCGAGCACGCCCCGATCGAGCAAGCTCGAGACTACTTGCGCTATTGGTCGAATTTCCGAGACGTCGACGCCAACGGGGAGCCGCGCACGATCGGCGCGGAAAACGTCGTCCTTGGCGTCCCTTTCTACGGGCGCTGCTGGGGAGAAAAATGTCCGGACCGCGTCAAGAAGCCGGACAACCCCGACGGCACTCCCAGCAATGAGTACTACAAGACCACGGAACTATCGTACGGAAAGATCCTGGCGTACTGCGCCAACCAAACGCTTTCCGGCTGCTCACCAACCGCCGACATTCTCTCATCCGGCGACTCGGTGACGGGCTACTACGTCTCACTCAATAGCCCGGCCACAATCACGAAGAAGACCGTCGAGGCCAAATCTCACGGTGGAATCATGATCTGGGAGCTCGCGCAAGACGATAGGAGCGCACCGCTTTTCGCGCAGATCGCCGAAGCGTTTCCCAAGAGTTCCGACGACTCGGAACTCTGACTTGTGCTCCAGGACCGCCGCGGTCAGCCGAGTCACGCGGATGCGCCGGGCGATCAATCATCAATTGGAGCAAACCAATTGACCCACTGGGGCGGGGCTGAGGCTCAGCTACGTCGTCAAGGTGTATATCCGTTACACGCCCCAGAAGACGCGCGTTGAAACCATGTCATCCATTTCCAAGCGCGGCGTGCGAAATCTCAGTCTCTTTGCGCTGTTAGCCGCACCCGTGGCGTGCGCGAAAGCGTCCTACAGCTATTCGTTCGAAGAAGAATCTGAAAGCACTGATTCAACGGGCGGCACTTCTGGAGATCCGCCGCCCGCGCCAGGTGGCAGCGAGAGCTCCGCCGGTACGCGCGACGGCGGAGGCGGCCAGTCGTCGGGCACGGGCGGTAAGAACGGTACGGCGGCGGGTGGTCGAACGGGCAAGGGTGGCGCGGGCGCGGGTGGTCGTAGTGGGACGGGCGGTCGGAGTGGCGCCGGCGGTCGCGGAGGTGCGGTCGGCTCTGGTGGTCGTGGCTCGAGCAGCTCGGCTGGGTCGCCTGGCAGCGCCGCGGGCTCGAGCGGGTGCGCCAGTCTTTCCGTTCCGCTGACCGCGATGGCTGACCAGGCGCATTTCGTGATCACGCTTGCCAACAGCGCCAGCTTCAGCGGCGCAACGCTCACGATGCGCGTTTACGTGAAGGCCGGCACTGGCGGTACCATCTCGAATTACGTTCAGGACTCGAGCTACAAGCTACTCCGCAATTCGAAGCCCACGAAGCTCAGCGTGGCGGGCGCTTGGCAGACACTGACCTGGAATGTCGCAACCGAGGCTCTGGGTACGAGCGGCATTGCCCTGACGTCCATCTCGCGCATCGGCATCGAGATCCGAGCGACTCCCGACACCGCCTGGTCGAACCCGACCATCGTTTACGTCGATTCGATCAGCGTGAACTCGCCGAAACTATCGTTCGCGTTCGGTGCGAGCAGCACCGTCGCTGCGACACCAGCAACCCTGGATGTCGCGGGACAAGTGCTCTGGCAGAACTCGAATGCGGTGGATACGACGGCAAGCAGAGCCGTGTTGAGCTGGCTCGCCAGCTGTCCGTAGGAGGCGGCTGCCGCTCACCCCCGTGAGCGCGCTCGCCCGCTGCACGGGGAGTGGGCCGCCATTCGAACGGTACGGCGTTGGCGATAGCTCTAGCCGCCAGCCGACCGTGATCCGAGTTCGTCCGCCGCGCGGCTAGTGCCGAGGCCTCGGTTCGCTGGTACAACGAGCGAGTGCCGCGGCCCGGCGACGACTTCCGAGCCGAGCTGATTGCGGCGGTTGCGTGGATCGCGCCGCCCGCGCGACCTACGCCCGCTAATGGCTTCGTGCATTTGGGTCCCGTAGCGGCTCGGTGCGAAACCTCCGTCGATGCAGCTCGTGCAGCGTCGAGTTGGCCCACCAGGCACCTGAGGTTCGAATCCCTCGAGCTCGTCACGGCCGAGGTTCGCGAAGCGCGACCGAGT